>OGDN01000691.1_pt1 | contig 65660 bp, 45 predicted proteins | sample 1570271 | NCBI WGS metagenome assembly OGDN01 (sample SAMEA4384481, study PRJEB24528) | human gut metagenome | reverse complement strand
AGATGTACGCTTTGTTCCATGTATTTATCCTGCATAAACTCGAAGATAATGTAGGATTCTGCCGAATTCGGATTGAAGCCGGCATATCTGGTTTGATAATCGCTTTCGTAAAGGATCACCGAGTTCTCCCGTTTGGCTACTTCCAGATTTGCATCCGATTTGGCCAGACCCAATGTCCATGTAGAAGCACCTTTGGCGGTGCGGTTGTTTGCCAGAGCGTTGGTGTGGACAGAGATAAAGAGGTCGGCTTTTGCATTATTGGCTATTTCTGCCCGTCGGTCCAAAGGAATAAAGACATCCCTGCTGCGGGTATACACCACTTTGACGTCATCGCAGTTTCTTTTGATCAGGTTTCCCAGTTTCAGCGCAACGTTAAGATTGATGTTTTTCTCTTTGGAGATTTTTCCTATGGCGCCGGGGTCATGACCTCCATGTCCGGCATCGATAACTACAACGAAATCTTTCCCCCATAAATTGCCGATACATAGGGGAGAAACAAGTAGCCAGAGGCAGATTGATATATATAATATGTAGATTCTATGCGGTTTCATATTTAAATACGGTGCAAATGTAGTAGAATTTTGCAGAAAACTCATGATTTACAATTAAGTTTTGTGTTTTTTTCGGTTTAATGGTAGCTTTTCTCCCGAAATCTCTGTTACTTTGCACCTCTAAGAAAAAATATACGACGATGCTTAAGTTTTTGAAGAATTGGACGTTGCCTATTGCGATGCTGGTAGGTGCTGTCGGTTATCCGATATTTATCTACTTTTCTTTTCTGACCCCATATCTTATCTTTACGATGTTACTGCTGACTTTTTGTAAGGTATCACCGCATGATTTGAAGCCTAAACCGCTGCACGCATGGTTGTTGCTGATTCAGATCGGGGGTGCTTTCCTTGCTTATCTGTTACTTTATCGCTTCAATAAGATTGTAGCGGAGGGAGTAATGGTATGTATTATTTGCCCTACGGCTACGGCTGCTGCAGTGATTACTTCAAAGTTGGGAGGAAGTGCGGCAAGTCTGACTACTTATACATTGTTGGGTAATATCGGTGCTGCTATTGCGGTGCCTGTTCTTTTTCCTTTGATAGAGGTAAATCCGGATGTAAGTTTTTGGGGAGCATTCCTGGTGATTTTGAGTAAGGTGTTTCCGTTGTTGATCTGTCCTTTCCTTGTGGCGTGGCTGTTAAGTAAATTTCTTCCTGTAGTGCATCAGAAATTGTTGGGATATCATGAACTGGCGTTTTATCTGTGGGCCGTTTCTTTGGCTATCGTGACAGCTCAGACATTATTTTCATTATTGAATGATCCGGCGGATGGTTTTACGGAAATAATGATTGCGGTCGGAGCTTTGATCGCTTGTTGTTTGCAGTTCTTTTTAGGGAAAACTATCGGATCGGTTTATAATGACCGTATTAGCGGTGGTCAGGCATTGGGACAGAAGAATACAATTCTTGCGATATGGATGGCGCATACTTATCTGAATCCGTTGTCTTCCGTTGCTCCCGGTTCGTATGTCCTGTGGCAAAATATTATCAACAGTTGGCAGTTATGGAAAAAAAGAAGAGCAGGGGATTGAAGTTCTGCCTTACTGCTGATGGTTCCCTACTGTAAAACTATTATTTTTTTGCTTGATGAAACTTTAGTTCCATCGTCTTGAAACCGTAGTTTCCTCTGCTTGAAACTTTAGTTTCTTCAGCTTGGCACTAAAGTTTCTACGGCTTGAAACTATTGGTTTCAATGCTTTGGAACTATAGTTTCATCGTATGGAAACCAACTAAACTAAGGTATTCTTTGATTTATTATTCCAAGAAGTAATATATGATAGTAGCAGGATGTGACAGCAAAGTGTGACGGCATTGTGACAGCACACGTTACTGTCACAATGCCGTCACACTTTGCTGTCACATCTTTATTGGTTTATAATCAGTGAGTTATTTAGCTTTTAGTGACAGATGACAGCAATTTCGGATATTTAAATTCTTATGTAGAGGTGACCAAAGTAATATTAGAAAAAGATTGTTTCTCTTTGATCGGATTCTGATTATGCATCGGGAAGCATAAGTTATAGCATCTCCCGTTCTTTTTTCGTCAGACTTCTGACAACAATATCATAAGACTTGCTGACGAGTTCTTTAATTTTTTCCTCTGGTACATCCTGATTGAAATAGACACTAATCCAATATTTCTTATTCATGTGCCAGCCGGGTTTTATTCCTATATAGCTGGTCTGCAATTCGCCGGATTCATCAGGGTCGCATTTGATGCAGCAGAAGTCAAATAATTCGATATTGACAAAGCAGAACCACTTGTTTGCGACATAAAAGCATAGAATATCCCGGCTGTACTTGTCAGATACGTTTGGGAATGGCATTTTTTCATGCACTCCTTTAAACGACATGCAGTATTCTCTGAAATCTTCGATATTCATTTTTGTCTGTAAGATTAAGTGATATATTGCAAAGATACTGCAAATTTGTTATATGTAGTACTGCTTTTTCATGCCTGCTACTCTGTTAAAGGTTAAAAAAGGACATAATTTCCGATTTTCGGGACACTATATCTATCTTTGCTACCAGTTTTAAAAGTCGGAAAAATGAAGATTACGAAGAGAAAAATAGCTTGGGGTGTCGTTCTCCTGATATTGATTGTCGGTGGTGTCATTTGTAAGAAACGCTGGAATGTCTGGTTTTACAATATTCCTGAAATACGCTATGTGCTGACGGAAGAACCTCAGCGGGTACTTCTGACATTCGGAAATGACGGTGAGCTATCCCGCAATGTAAGTTGGGTGTGCGGAGGCGTTTCTAAACAAGCGAAGCTGGAATATACCAAGATTGGTTCCGGCGATACGTTGCTCATCAACGGATCTTCCAAATTTCTTCGTACACTGGGCGGGTTCGGTTATGCCAATTGGGCGAAGTTTAAAGATCTTTCTTATGGAGATTCCTACTCTTACCGGGTATGGAATGACGATCGCTCTTCTGATTGGTATTCGTTTACCATGCAACCCGATTCGACTGACCATTTTTCTTTTGTATTTATAGGTGATGTGCAGGATACTTTGCGTGGAAAGACACGTGATTTTATGGAAAACGTACGCCATCGATATCCCCAGGTTGACTTTTACATGTTTGCCGGTGATTTTGCCGAACGTCCGATGAACTGTTATTGGGACGAGGCCTATCAAAGTGTAGATTCCATTGCGCCCACCAAACCGATGTTAGTTTCTCCGGGAAATCATGAATATGTGAAAGGCCTGGTACGTGTTCTGGAAAAACGTTTTGCCTATGTCTTTTCTTATCTGCTCGAATCAAGATACAAGAATAATAATGTGTATTCTATCGATTACAATGATGCCACCATTATTACACTGGATAGTAACCGTGACCCTTGGTTCCTTTTCTCTCAGCGCGAATGGCTGGAGAAAACGTTGAAAGCTTCGAAAAAGAAATGGAAAATAGTTATGCTCCATCATCCGGTATACTCCATTAAAGGTAAAACGAACAATCTTCCGGTGCGTTGGATGTTCGACGGGTTGTTCCGCGAATATGGGGTCGACCTGGTGCTTCAGGGACATGAACATAATTATGCCCGTATGACTAATAAAAATGATGAGGGCGAAATGACTACCCCGCTGTATCTGGTGAGCCATGCTTCTCCGAAGAGTTACCGTCTGGCTTTCAATGATAAGTATGATCGTTTTGGGACAAACCGCCGTTTCTACCAACATATCGATGTGACAGGAGATACCCTTCGGATGCAGGCATTTTTGGAGAATGACTCATTGTATGATGACGTCCGGATCGTGAAGAATGCTTCCGGCATTCAAGTCATTGACAATGCGCAAGATATACCGGAAATACTCGAAAAGCCCGTAGGGCTGAGGGGAAAGAAAGCTGAAGATTTCGAACGGAATGCGGCGAAGTGGCGGAACCGTTCCTCAGTAAAGTAAATACTTCTGCCTCATGTCCCGGTAAGTCTGCAACTCTTTTTGCCAATTGTCGCAGATTTCCTTTTCCGATTTTCCTTGAAGGATTGCTTTCCGTACAGAATCTGTTCCCATCAGTAAATCAAACCACCGGGGACGGGAGAAGAAAGCTGCACCTTCGCCGGATAAACGATAGAAACGCAGGAAGTAACGGAGCGTGAATCCGTTTACATCTGTTACGTTCCGCAAATCTTCGCCGTAGCAGGCAACTCCTTTGTGCATCGGATTCTTATCGAATCCGGGCAGAGAACGTGGAGTGAAGACGAAATCGCCATACTTTTTGTCAGGTGCACCCAATACCTGAAAAGGAAATGTTGTTCCGCGTCCTACACTGATACGTGTTGCCTCGAAAGGGCAAAGCGAAGCATACAGGCGGATGGATTGTGCATCGGGCAAGTTGGGAGACGGTTTCACAGGAAGTACGTAAGGCTGTCCATGTTGCCATCCTTTTACGGGAATCACGGTTAGCGGGCAAGTCTTTGTCTGGGTAGTCATCCATCTTTCTCCGTTAATCATTTGCGCCAGTTCCCCGATGGTACAACCGTGGAGGACCGGCAAAGGTAGCATTCCGACAAAACTTTTATACTCCGCTTTCAATACAGGACCTTCTACGTAATCGCAGGGATTGGGACGGTCTAGTACAATCATTTCTTTTTTATTTTCCGCACAGGCTTCCATTACATAATACATTGTACTGATATAGGTATAAAAACGTGCACCTACGTCCTGAATATCGAACACGATGACATCGATATCCTTTAGTTGGGCGGCGGTTGGTTTCTTGTTATTCCCGTAGAGTGAGACGATAGCTATTCCCGTGCGGCTGTCTTTTCCGTCTTTTACAGTTTCACCGGCATCCGCGTTGCCGCGAAAGCCATGCTCCGGTGCAAAAACTTTCACTATATTGATCTTTTGTTTTAATAAAGTATCCAGCAGATGAACGTGTTCCGTGCCAACGATGGAAGTGTGGTTTACGACCATTCCTACACGTTTTCCTTTGATTAGTGGCAGGTACTGGTCCATGCGTTCGGCGCCCGTAATTACTTTTCCGCTGGCGTATGTCGAGCAAAGTATTATGAACAGAGAGAAAAGAATGAAGGAACTTCTGGCTTGCATATCAGTAAATTTTTGTAATATTGCACAAAAATATCATTTCTCGGTCAGGGAACAAGTAATAACTAGTGAAAAATATGAATCCAATTGAAATTATCGACAAATTTTATCCGCAAGAGACGGAACAACGACACATTCTACTTATACATAGCCTTTCTGTTGCTCAAAAAGCTTTGAAGATCGTAGATGCTCATCCCAATTTACCTATCAATCGCAGCTTTGTCAGAGAAGCCGCGCTTCTGCACGACATCGGAATCTTTCTGACCGATGCTCCTACGATCCAATGTTTTGGAGAACATCCTTATATTGCCCACGGCTATTTGGGAGCAGATCTTTTGCGGAAAGAAGGTTTTGAACGTCATGCACTGGTTTGCGAACGCCATACCGGAGCCGGATTATCACTGGAAGAAATCATAGAACGACAGCTGCCTCTTCCTCATCGTGAAATGCTGCCCGTCACTCTGGAAGAGCAAATAATCTGTTTTGCCGATAAATTCTTTTCCAAAACTCATCTTGATGAAGAAAAGACAGTGGAAAAAGCCCGAAAAAGTATTGCAAAATATGGTGAAGAAGGGCTAAACCGTTTCGATGGGTGGTGTTCTTTATTTTTATAGCACTAAAAAATAATTAAATAACAGAGATTCTCACGCATTATTGATGAAGATTGTGTACTTTTGCCACTTCAAGCGTAAAACTATTAGTTAATGGCGCCATTGAGAGCAAAAATAATTATATCATTCATATTGCTGATTGTCTTGCTGATGCTTCCTGATGAGGCTACGTCTCAGCGTCGAAGAAGAGGGATGATTGCCTCCAACACTGCACAAACGGATTCCCTTAACGGGAACGATTCGTTGAGAGCGGATACAGTTGTGGTACGCGTCGACTCTGTAGCACCGACAAAGAAACAACCGCTCGATGCACCGGTTATTTATGAATCTAACGACTCCACCACTTTCACGTTGGGAGGTGCCGCTACGCTTTATGGTAGCGGCAAAGTTAACTACCAGAACATCGAACTGGCAGCGGAAGTGATTTCCATGAATCTGGACAGTAGTACGGTGCATGCCTATGGTATTAAAGATACGACAGGAACAATAAAAGGTAAACCTGTCTTTAAAGAAGGCGAAACAGCGTACGACACAGAGACTATCAGTTATAACTTCAAGAGTAAAAAGGCGGGAATCACGGATATCATCACCCAACAGGGCGAAGGTTATGTGACCGGTAGCAGAGCCAAGAAGGGAGCAAATGATGAAATCTTTATGGAGCACGGTCGTTACACGACTTGTGACCATCATGACCATCCTCACTTCTACATGCAGCTGACAAGGGCCAAAGTGCGTCCCAAAAAGAATGTAGTAACAGGTCCTGCGTACCTTGTGGTGGAAGATGTTCCTCTGCCGCTGGCTGTGCCTTTTTTCTTCTTCCCTTTTTCCAGCAGTTATTCTTCAGGCTTCATTATGCCGACCTATATGGATGACTCCAGCCGTGGTTTCGGTCTGGCAGAAGGAGGATATTACTTTGCTATGAGCGACATCATGGACTTGAAACTCACAGGAGATATATTCACGAAAGGTTCATGGCGGCTCTCCGGATTGACAAATTACAATAAGAGGTATAAATATTCCGGTACCTTGCAGGCGGATTATCAGGTGACTAAAACCGGAGACAAAGGAATGCCGGATTATACAGTTGCCAAAGACTTCAAGGTGGTGTGGAACCATCGGCAGGATGCTAAGGCAAGTCCGAACAGTACTTTCTCCGCCAGTGTAAATTTCTCGACCAGTAGTTATGAACGGTCTAACATCAACAACCTTTACAACTCTCAGTTGTTGACTCAGAATACAAAGACTTCAAGTATCAGCTATTCCCGCAGTTTCCCCGATATTGGTCTGACCTTGTCCGGAACTACCAATATTGCGCAGACTATGCGTGACTCTTCTATCGCTGTGACGCTTCCCGACCTTAATATTACGTTGAGCCGTCTTTTCCCTTTCAAGCGTAAGAAGGCTGCCGGAGCCGAGCGTTGGTATGAAAAGATTTCCATTAGCTATACGGGACGTCTGACAAACAGTATCAGAACAAAAGATGACCGTTTGTTCAAGACCGGAATCAGTGGATGGGAAAATGCGATGAATCATAATATTCCTATCAGTGCTACTTTCACGCTGTTCAAGTATTTGCAGGTTTCTCCTTCGGTCAACTATACAGAGCGGTGGTATACCCGTAAGATGAATCAGACATATAATATGGAAGAACATAAGCTGGATCCTAATCTGAATGATACTATTAATGGTTTCTATCGGGTGTCCAACTATTCTGCCAGTATCAGTTTGAGTACGAAACTGTATGGTATGTACAAGCCTCTTTTTATGAAGAAGAAAGAGATACAGATCCGTCACGTTGTTACTCCACAGGTAAGTCTTAGCGGAGCTCCCGGATTCAGCAAGTATTGGGAGGAATACACAGATTATAACGGCAATACACAATACTATTCTCCTTTTACCGGACAGCCTTTTGGAGTTCCTTCACGTGAAGGTTCGGGAACGGTTAGCTTCTCTCTGTCCAACAATCTGGAAATGAAGTATTATGACGCCAAGAAGGATACACTCAAAAAGGTCAGTCTGATTGATGATTTGAGCGCAAATATGTCCTATAATATGGCAGCGAAAGAAAGACCTTGGAGTGATTTGAGTTTGAATATCCGTATGAAGCTGACCAAGAACTATACTTTCAATATGAACGCTTCATTCGCTACTTATGCTTATGCTTTCGATAAGAACGGTAATGTAGTGACCAGTAATCGTACGGAATGGTCTTATGGACGTTTCGGACGTTTCCAAGGATATGGTTCTTCTTTTAACTACACTTTTAATAATGATACCTGGAAGAAGTGGTTTGGTCCGAAGGAAGATGCTGAACAGGATAAAAACAAGAAGGACTCGGAAGACGGAGACGGTGAGGATTCTGAAGGTACGGAAGATGGAACTACCACCAAGAAGGTGGAGAAGGCACAAGCTGACCCGGATGGTTATCAGGTATTCAAGATGCCTTGGTCTTTAAGTTTCAGTTATTCGTTCAATATTCGTGAAGACAGAACGAAGCCTATCAATCGCTATTCCATGCGTTATCCGTTTACGTATACCCACAATATTAATATGAATGGAAATGTGAAGATCTCCAACAACTGGTCGCTTTCATTCAATTCGGGTTACGACTTCCAAGCAAAAGAGATTACGCAGACTTCTTGTACGATTTCGCGTGACTTGCACTGCTTTAACCTCTCTGCCAGTCTTTCGCCATTCGGACGTTGGAAATACTACAATGTTACCATTCGTGCCAATGCAAGTATTCTTCAGGACTTGAAGTATGAGCAGAGAAGCCAGACGCAAAGTAATATTCAGTGGTATTAATAAATGGAATGAAGAATCGGGAATAAGCCCCGGTAGGGTTAAAATATAAAAATGGCTGCATGATCTTTGGGATGATGCAGCCATTTTCTTTATGTCTTGATTCTGATTGATCAGATGATGATTACCATACAATTTCCGTTTCTCCGTTTGCCTTCAGATAATCGTTTGCCCGGCTGAAATGTTTATTGCCGAAGAAACCATTATAAGCAGAGAGGGGAGAAGGGTGGGCGGAGCTGAGTACCAGATGCTTGTTGCGGTCGATAAAGGCTCCTTTGCGTTGGGCATAAGCTCCCCACAAGATAAACACAAGATGTTCTCTTTCTTCTGCCAGCGCCCGAATGGCTGCATCTGTAAAGGCTTCCCATCCGCGGTTTTGGTGAGAGCCTGCCTGATGAGCGCGTACGGTCAGAGTCGCGTTGAGCAGCAATACTCCTTGTTCGGCCCAGCGGGTCAGGTTTCCGGTAGCGGGAGCGTCTGTGCCTATGTCCGCCTTTATCTCTTTGAATATGTTGACCAGAGAAGGAGGGAAAGGAACTCCGTCATTGACTGAGAAACAAAGTCCGTGTGCCTGGCCCGGACCGTGGTACGGGTCTTGTCCGATGATTACTACCTTCACTTTGTCGAAAGGACAGAGGTTGAAGGCATTGAAAATCAGCTTTCCCGGAGGAAAAATCTGATACTGGCTATATTCACTTTTAACGAATTCTGTTAGTGTGCGAAAGTAGTCTTTTTCAAATTCTGGCTGTAAGTGTGTTTTCCAGCTTTCTTCTATTTGTACATTCATAGCAATTATATAAGGTGTATATCAAGTTCCTCACATTCCTTACGCATATCTTCCGGCCAGATGCTGGCTTGTATTTCTCCGATATGAGCTTTGCGAAGGTAGAACATACACAAACGGGATTGTCCGATACCGCCACCGATAGATAGGGGAAGTGTATCATCCATCAGTCGTTTGTGGAAATAAAGTTTCAGTCTCTCTTCTTCGTTTTCTTCTTTGAGCTGACGTTGCAGAGCTTCTCTGTCTACACGGACACCCATGGAAGATAATTCGATGGAACGTTGCAGTACATCGTCCCAAAGCAAAAGGTCACCGTTGAGCCCCGGCAAGTTATTCAGGCCATTCGATGTATAATCATCGTAGTCCGGTGCACGTCCGTCATGCTTTTTGCCATCACTCAGTTTGCAGCCGATGCCGATGATAAACACGGCACCGTATTTCTGGCAGATGGCATGCTCACGGCACTTGGGTTCAAGGTTCGGATAAAGCTGGCGCAATTCTTCCGAATGGATGAAATGTAACTTCTGTGGCAGACAGGGTTTGATCTGAGGATACATTTCGTATACCATGTATTCTGTGCGGATCATGGCTGCGTAGATACGGTTTACGATCTCTTTCAGGAATTCTACGTTTCTGTCTTCGTTGGTGATGACACGTTCCCAGTCCCATTGGTCTACATAGAGCGAGTGAAGGTTTCCGAGTTCTTCGTCAGAACGGATGGCGTTCATATCAGTGTAGATACCGTATCCCGGTTCGATATTGTAATCGGCGAGGGTTAATCTTTTCCATTTTGCTAATGAATGAACGACTTCTGCTTGTGCGTCACCTAAATCCTTGATCGGGAATGAAACAGGACGTTCTATACCATTCAAATCGTCATTGATACCCATACCTTTCAATACGAAAAGCGGGGCTGTTACGCGTCTGAGACGTAATTCTGATGACAGGTTTAACTGGAAGAACTCTTTTATTTGTTTGATTCCCAACTCTGTTTGTTTTAAGTCGAGTAACGGTTTATAGTTCTTTGGTTTTATCAAGTAACTCATAGGATTGTTGATTGTTAATTGTCGGCAAAGATAGGAATAATATTAATATCTGTATTGGATATTCTCTAAAAGATTGTCAAATTGATAAACTATATGCTATAAAGCATTTCAAAATAACAGAAGGTCAAGGAGTGCCGGTGACTTAAGAACTATAAAAAAAGATGAATCATTAGGAAGATGAGAAGATTTTTTATACTTTTGTCATCGCATTTAGGAAATGGCCCCGTAGCTTAGTGAATAGAGCGTCAGATTCCGGTTCTGAAGGTCGTGCGTTTGAATCGCACCGGGGTCACATGGAAATCCCTTGATAATCAGCAATTATCAAGGGATTTTTGTATCTATATACCTTCTTCTTAGCTTCTTGATACTTGTAGTCCTTTGTCAGAAAGTGTCATTTCAACAAAGCGTGCACGTGGGTTAGGGGCGTGCTCGGTCAGTATCCGGCGGATATGTCCTGCTGCTTGCGGATCTTTAGCTACCATATATAAGTAACCGCCACCGCCTGCGCCGGGTAATTTATATCCTAACGTATAATCTTTAATTTGTTCGATAATGGCTGCTACCGCCGGTGGATTCGTACCGGAGTCCAATGCTTGATTTTGTATCCAGCTTTTGCCGATGAGATTGCCGAAAGTGTTGAAATTGCCACGTAAAATTGCCTCGTTCATATCCATCGCATGGGCTTTCATTTCTGCCAATAAACTAAGATGCATTCCGGAGTTAAGGAACATAGAGCTGACTATTTCAGCCAGGATTCCTTTTGCTGTACGGGTGATACCTGTATAGTAAAGCAGGTGGCAGTCCCGGTATTCCGGTTGCACAAAGAGTTGGTCGGGCAACCAACGAACCAATGGATGTTGTCCAAAGCCGGATTCGGACTGCAACAGTTTTACACCGGGAAATACACCGCCGTATTGATCTTGCCATCCGCCGCCGGTGGTAAGCAATTGCTCCAATACCAGTGTATAATTGCAGATATCGTTCTTGTCCCATGCCAGTCCGCAGAAGTCATTGATAGCTCCGAGTACGGTAGATGAAAGGATAGAACTGGTGCCTAGTCCCGAACCTGCCGGTATTGCGGCTAATAAGGTGATTTCAAGTCCTGAGCCGAAAGCTTTCAGGTGCTCTTCCAGTGATGCGTAAGATTCCGCTGCGAATAACGGAGCGAATCCTGCCAAGGTAAGTGCTGCCTTTGGAATGGAGAAAGGTGAACCGACTTTTTTGTAATCCTGTAGTTCCTCGTAGCTTCTGATAACTTCCATGGCCCCCATATCAATAGAACGAAGTACGATATGGAACTCCGGACATGGCTTGACGTATACTTGCAGTGGAGGCTGTCCGTTCAGCTCAATGGCCAGATTGACTACACTTCCTCCTGAGTAGAGGGAGTAAGGAGGAGTGTCTGTCCATCCTCCTGCAACATCGATGCGTACCGGGCTTCGGGCCCATACTATCTGATCTGAGTAAACATTGAGTTTCGGATGGTTCGTTTTTCCGGCAACGGCTTCCAGTAATCCGTCACGGAGTAGTTGGAAGGCAGCTTGTTCTTCTTCCTTGTAGTTGTCATTGCCTTGCAGCTTCATGATGCGTGCCCGGAGCATCCGGTTATGTATACGCAGCATGGGGGCGGAATCTTCCTTCAAGATAGCAGGAACATCCAGGTTGAACCGGATAAATTCATTGGCAGCATCCTGCAAATCAAGTTGATAGAATACACTCTTTTCGTAATTGGCGGACAAGCCTTTCCAGTTATCTTTGCGGAAGGCATTGCGCTGTGCATAAAGGCGTTCCAGATTAGCCTGTGCCGATATCTCGTCAGCAGAAAGTTTTTCAGCTTTCAGCCATAGCTCTTTTCCTTCTTTTAATTGTGGTTCGGATATCATCCAGCGTACTACTATGCCAAGTTCTTCGACAGAAGTCATTACGGGGAAAATAGAGGCTGCTTGCAGGTCATCTGTACGTCCTTTTATTTCTTCCCGGCTGATTCCTCTTTCTCGCATCCAATGTGTGAAAGACATTCCCAGGTAGGTCGTTGAATCGTTGCTTAACGCCCCTTTGAATACATCGTCCAGTCCATAAGGACGTGCGACAAAACCTGTTTCTCCCATGGGAACGATATCGATGCAGATTCCGTCCGGCACACCTATGTTCCAGTGATTTTCGGGAACCCCTGTGATAATCTGGCGGGAACCTAATTTCCATCCTTTTCCTACGTGGCTGTTTTCGATCCATAAATTGGCATTTTCCGCAGACAGCTCCACCTTTGTAAGTGAGTTCTGGATAAAGATGGCAGGGTTCGGTTTTACTTTCCGGTGCATGATACGTCTTTGGTCACGGACTTTATCCTGTATGGCCAGTGTAGAAGAAATCAGTTCCCGGCTTGTTCCGAAATGATAAAACTCTCCTCCGGGTAAAGGCAAGATAGCTACCGATAATTTATTTACTTCGTCGTCTGCCGTTTTAGGATGTTCTCCCAGTGCCAGACCGTAATCTGAATATAAGTCGTAGTAGCTGATATCATTCGTACCTTCTTTCAATGACCGTTTCATCAATACCTCCACGGCACGGTCACTTAATATCCAGATGCCGATGTCCATCAGGAAAAGATGGGTCTTGGACAATCCTTCCAATTCTTCCAGCGAAGGTTTTTGCAGCATGAAGTCAAGTACTTCCGGTTTCTTGCGATCCGATACGAATACACCGTGGTGAGTAGCTAATGAAGGATTCACCCATAAGCCATAACATACGACATCTACATTCGGTATGTCTTGCAATGGTTTCTCCGAACGGATATATACATCTCCGCTGGCTATCAGTGTATTCAAGCCTTCCGGAGCTTGTTTCATGAGTCTTTCGTACAGAGGAAGTTGTAATGACAGTAGATTCTGCCCCAGCTTTTGTCCTCTCTCCCAACTGAAAACAGGTATCGGAGTCAATATTTTACCAGAAGGAGCATAGCCGGGCAAACGGCGGCTCTGTCCTCCTGCATGCAACAGGATTCTTTTCTCGCTTCCAATCCATTTGCTGAAACTATCTTCCGGTGCAAAGGCTTGATGGCAGGCCTGCAATAACCAGGTTGTTCCACCACCGGAACCTAACTTACTGCCTACGGGGTCTGATGTACAAAACCAGTCGGTATGATTTACTCCTTCCAGTTGATGGAAACTGTGAATCAGGTTGGGAGGTAAAGATAATAACTTTTGCATAATAGAATCGGTGTTTATTTGTTTATAAAAGAATCGTATCCCAACTATCGCAGAGTGCCTGCATAGAAGGGAACAACAGGTCGGCTCCTGCATCCAGCAATACTTGTCCGTCCAGAGGGCCTGTATTTACCGCGATTGTGAAGATGCCTGCCTTATGTCCTGCTTCCACACCCAATGGTGCGTTTTCTATCACTACTGCTTCGTCCGCTTTCAGGTCCCCTTTTTTAAGGGCCATCAGATAAGGTTCCGGATGAGGCTTACCGTATTTTACGTCGAAAGCGGTAACCATCAGTTCCTTGTGAAACATACCGGGAAAGTTGTGTTCCAAACGTTCCAGCAATGAAAGCTGTCCCGAACCGGTGACTACCATGGACGTTAGTCCTTCGCTTTTTATTTTCTGCAAGAGTTCCCACGCACCGGGCATACGCTCTGCTTCCGGGTAAGAATTGAACAGGATACTTTTTTCTTTATATATACTTTCTATTTCTTCTTGTGTGGCTTCTTTGCCCAGTTCGCGTTGAAATACAATGTTGATAGTCGATGCTCCCGTTCGTCCTTCGTGCATATAAGCTTCTTCCCGACTCAGATTCAGGCCGTGAGTTTTCATTACTTGATGCCAGGCTTCGGAGTGGTAGGGCATGGAATTAAAGAGTACGCCGTCCATATCGAACAGGACGGCTTTCAGTTTCTTTTTCATAATTGGGGTTAGATGGAATCTGTTTGATATTTATTCTTTTTTCAGCAGATCTTTCAGTTCAGACACGGTGATTACCACATCGTGCTGACTTTCCGATTGTTTGCCGATATATCTGTAAACTATGTTTCTATTACAATTCACACAGCATTTGATGAAGAGTTGGGTGGGAAGATCCGTCTGATTGGCTAAGGTGCCTACAATACCTTCTTTCACTTCTTTGGCATTGGCTTTGATCTGGCTCATTTCACACAAATCTTCATCGACACGGCAGATATATATCACCGATTCATCGCTGAGTTCAATCTTTTCGATGACTACTTCTTCACTTGCCTTCATCGGAAATTGCAGGTTTGCCATCTGTATCTGTGATTCTAGTTTTGCCAGATCACTTTCAGAAGCATTGACATCTGCATTGAGAATGTTTTTGATTTCATCTGCTGTCAGTTCGCAAACTACCTGCTCTCCTGAATCTTTTCCTATATATATCATCTGCAGACCTGCTTTGCACTTAACAACAAGGTCCAGCAATGTTTTTACTTCTTTTGTCGGATTCTGGAACATGATTTTCATCGAAGTTTTCATGCTTTCCGGATTTTTCTGCAATGCTTTGATGTTGGCAGTCTCTTCATTCAAGTGGAAGGTGTATACTACGTTTTCTCCGTCGTAAACGATGCTGGTGATTTTGCCGGCCTCTCCCATGTCCATCGGACATTGCTTGTTGGCTACTTCAATGGCAGCTTTAAGTTTGACTTCCTGGCAACCGGTAGTTAACACAATCAGTAATGACAAACTGATAAACAACATCGTTGCATTCGATCTTCTTATTAATTTTTCCATTGTTCTTTATATTTAGAATTTAAGATAAAGAGAGATATACGAAGCAAAGATAGTCATAAAAAATGAGAGATATGGCAGAATGAGGGAGATAGTTGTTGGTTAGGATTTTAGATGATTCATCGTATGATAATTTGTCGTTTAGAAGATAATATGTATTTTTGTAGCATGATCAAACGAGTCGATAGCATGAAAAAAAGAGTATTGTTTCTGCTGCCATTGTTTCTAGGTGCTTGTTCGGATAGCGGAGAAAGCCCTGTTATCACGATAGAAAAGCTATATGTGAAAGTAGATCAGGGCGATGGAGAAACCAGTCGCGAAGACTATGCGAACCGAATGGGCGAATTGCCTGCTTTGAAAGTAGGAGATAAGGTGGACGCATTTTTGTCTTTGGATGGGAACGGAGCTGAACTGAAAGCTTTCCAGCTTCAGAATGGTGAAGAGATGAAGACTGAGCTCCGTTATGAAAAAACGGAAGTTACTACCGAAGGAAATCTGACAGACGAAGAAAAAGGACAGTTACGCTTTAAAGATGGCGTGACAAAGACTAAGGTGCTGGTTCATGCCACTATTGAGCATGTAGATAAGAATGGTGACGTACAATTATCTTTTTATCTGTCTTCAAAAGCGGAGTGTGAAGGAGCGCAGGAAGTGATTGACTTAAGAACAGAAGTAAAGGAGGAAAAATAAACCCCGAAAAGGAGTGAATCACTTTTATGTTACGAAGGAAATATAATAAAAGAAGCGATCTCGGAGAGGTCGCTTCTTTTATTATATGATTTTGGATATTACAGTCTTGCCTGGATAGCTTTTGATTCTTCTTCGTATCCCGGTTTGTTCAGCAAAGCAAACATGTTTTTCTTGTATGCTTCCACACCCGGTTGGTTGAACGGATTCACGCCCAGCAGATAACCGCTGATACCGCATGCCTTTTCGAAGAAATACAGCAGGCCGCCGATATTATATTCGCTCAGTTCCGGAAGAACAATGCGCATATTGGGTACACCGCCGTCTACGTGAGCCAGTTGAGTTCCCAGTTCTGCCATCTTGTTCACTTCGTCTACCCGTTTGCCTGCCAGGAAGTTCAGGCCGTCGAGGTTAGCTTCGTCAGATGGAACTTCCAGTTTGTGGTTCACCTTATCTACAGAGATAACCGTTTCGAAGATAGAACGTTCACCTTCCTGAATCCACTGTCCCATAGAGTGAAGGTCAGTAGAGAAGTCTACGGCTGCGGGGAAGATACCTTTGTTATCTTTACCTTCAGATTCTCCGTACAGTTGCTTCCACCATTCGCTTACATAGTGCAGTTTCGGGCAGAAGTTGACAAGGATTTCAATTTTCTTGCCGTTTCTGTACAGCTCGTTACGGGTAGCAGCATAGATGGCAGCAGGGTTTTCGGCAAACGGAACGTCAGAGCCGCATGCTTTTTCCATATCTGCAGCACCGGCAACCAGTTTGTTGATATCGAATCCTGCCACTGCAATCGGCAGCAAACCAACCGGAGTCAATACAGAAAAACGTCCGCCTACGTTATCCGGAATGATAAAGGTTTTGTATCCTTCCTTGTCGGCAGTAACGCGTGCGGCACCTTTCTTGGCGTCTGTGATGGCAACGATTACTTTTTTGGCAGTTTCTTTACCGCGCTGGTCTTCACATTGTTTTTTCAACAGGCGGAAAGCAAGCGCCGTTTCGGTGGTAGTTCCTGATTTGGAAATATTGATAACACCGAATTTCTTGTCTTTCAGATATTCAGTAAGTTCGTACAGATAGTCTTCGCTGATGTTGTGTCCTGCGTAGATCATAACAGGAGCAGTTTTCTTTTCCTGCAGCCAAGTGAAGCTGTTGGACAGCGCTTCGATTACAGCACGTGCGCCCAGATAGCTACCACCGATACCTGCAACGATCACTACTTCACAGTTGTCTCTCAATACTTTTGCAGTAGCGTTCAGGTCAGCCAGATGTCCGTTGCTGATAGAAGAGGGAAGGTGCAACCATCCTAAGAAGTCGTTTCCTTTTCCTGTTCCTTTTTCCAGCATTTCCTGTGCGGCTTTTACCTCGGCTTCATAAGCAGAAACCTTCTCTTTGGAAATGAATCCAAATGTTTTTTCAATGTTCAAGCTAATCATATCTATAATTTTTAAGTATTAAGTATCAGGTATTAGGTATTAAGTATTAGGTATTAAGTATTACACATTTTGATGTAGGATATAAGCAACTACGGTTAATACCTAATACTTAATACCTAATACCTAATACTTATTCCCTTTTATCTAAAAGAATCAGTTAGCAATTTAATCTCAATCATTGGTGAGATGCGTTCGTACAAGATGTTGTACACGGCATCCAGTATCGGCATGTTGACGTGGTGATGCTTGTTGATTTCCTTGATACACTTCGTACCGTAGTAACCTTCCGCGATCATTTCCATTTCAATCTGCGCACTTTTTACAGAATACCCTTTGCCTATCATCGAACCGAAGGTACGGTTACGGCTGAAGTTGGAGTATCCCGTCACTAATAAATCTCCTAAATAAACAGAATCATCCACATTTCTGTTCAGCGGGTGTACCGTATTCAGGAAACGGTTCATTTCCTGGATTGCATTTGAAATCAGTACAGCTTGGAAGTTGTCACCGTATTTCAGTCCGCTGCAGATACCGGCAGCGATGGCATATACGTTTTTGAGTACCGAACTGTATTCGATACCGGCTACGTCGTCACTGACAGAGGTCTTGATGAAGCTGCTTCCCAATCGGCGGGCGAAGATGCGCGCTTTGTCTTTGTCCGGGCAGGCGATGGTTAGATAAGAGAGGCGTTCCAGAGCTACTTCTTCTGCGTGGCAGGGACCTGCCAGTACAGCGATATTTTCGGGCGGTACACCATATTCTTTCGTGAAATATTCCGATACGATTACGTTGTCATCGGGTACGATTCCTTTGATAGCTGTGATAATGAACTTGTCCTTGATCTTCGTTTTCAGTTTCTTCAGATGAGCTTTCAGATAAGGAGAGGGGGTGACGAAAATCAGCGTATCCGATTCCTTCACAACATCATTGATGTTAGAACTGAAAGTGATACGCTTCGTGTCGAACTTCACCCCTGTCAGATAGGCGGGATTATGTCCAAGTCTCTTAAAATCGGCAATACGGTCATCTCGTCGCATATACCAATTGATAGAGTCTTCCTGAGCCAGACACATCTTTGCGATGGCTGTAGCCCAACTTCCTCCGCCCATTATCGCTATCTTACCGGGTAGTTTCATTTCTTTAATTAAAAATTAAGAATGAAGAATGAAGAATTATGAATGAAAAGCCGAAACGATTCTCCATTCTTAATTCTTCATTCTTAATTTATTTAAGTTTATTTATCCACTCGGTCACGTCGTTCACGCTTGGATTGTTCAGTTCTAATTTGTATTTTTTATTGATGCCGCAAATGTCTTGGTGTAGCTTTTGCGGATTGACATCTTTCATTTCTTCCACCGTATTGTATCCGGCTTTCTGGATTACCGGAACCCAGTCTTCTGCGATCCCCAGTTCCATGTATTTAGAAGCCGCGTCTTTTTTCACTACTTTTTCCGGACGCATTTGTGGGAAGAACAATACTTCCTGAATAGTGGTCTGTCCGGTCATCAGCATTACCAGACGGTCGATTCCGATACCGATACCTGATGTAGGAGGCATACCGTATTGCAGGGCACGCAGGAAGTCTTGGTCGATAATCATTGCTTCATCATCTCCCTTGTCAGCCAGACGCATCTGTTCTTTGAAACGTTCTTCCTGGTCGAGCGGATCATTTAACTCAGAGTAGGCATTGGCCAGCTCTTTACCGTTTACCATCAACTCGAAACGTTCGGTCAGTCCCGGTTTAGAGCGGTGCATCTTAGTCAGCGGAGACATTTCAACCGGATAGTCGGTGATGAAAGTCGGTTGTATATAAGTGCCTTCGCAGAATTCGCCGAAGATTTCGTCGATCAGTTTGCCTTTGCCCATCGTGTCGTCGATTTCCTCCATTTTCAGTTCCTTGCAGATCTGGCGGATTTCTTCTTCACTCTTGTCATTGAGGTCGTATCCTGTTTTTTCCTTGATGGCGTCCAAGATAGGCAGACGGCGGTAGGGAGCCTTGAAGCTGATTGTTTTTCCGTCAACAACAGTTTCCGTGCTGCCGTTTACAGCGATGCAGATACGTTCCAATAACTTTTCGGTGAAGTTCATCATCCAGTTGTAGTCTTTGTATTGCACGTAAAGTTCCATGCAAGTAAACTCGGGGTTGTGGGTTCTGTCCATTCCCTCGTTACGGAAGTTCTTTCCTATTTCGTATACACCTTCAAAACCGCCTACGATGAGTCGTTTCAGGTAAAGTTCCGTTGCGATGCGCAGGTAAAGGTCTATATCCAGTGAGTTATGGTGGGTAATGAACGGACGTGCGCTTGCTCCGCCGGCAATAGACTGCAGGATGGGAGTTTCTACTTCCGTATAGCCTGCTTCGTCCAGTGCGTTGCGTAATGTTCTTACTACAGTGGCACGTTTCAGGAATGTTTCTTTGATACCGTCGTTTACTACCAAGTCTACATAACGTTGGCGATAACGGAGTTCGGGATCTTCAAAAGAGTCGTAGGCTACGCCGTCCTTATATTTAACGATCGGAAGCGGTTTGAGAGACTTTGCCAGTACAGTCAGTTTCTTTGCATGGATACTGATTTCCCCCATTTGCGTGCGGAACACGAAACCTTCGATACCTACGAAGTCACCTAAGTCGAGCAGGCGTTTGAATACAGAGTTGTACAATTCCTTGTCTTCTCCCGGACAGATGTCGTCACGTGTAATGTATACCTGTATACGACCTTTAGAGTCCTGCAGTTCGATGAACGAAGCCTTGCCCATCACGCGGCGGCTCATAATACGGCCCGCTACAGAAACCTGACGCGGTTCGTCTTCATCTTTGAATTCAGCTTTTATATCTGTAGAGAAAGCATTGGTTACATACTCTGCTGCAGGGTAAGGATCGATACCCATTGCACGAAGTTCATTCAGACTGTTACGTCGGATGATTTCCTGTTCACTTAGTTCTAATATATTCATTTCGTTATGTATTAACTCAATTTTGGAGGCAAAAATACGAAACTTTTCTCATATATCCTGTAATCCGTCTGTTTTTTGTATCTTTGCGCCCTCAAAACAATAGGTATGACAGGACAAAAGACACCCACTGCGTTGGGTACGGAAAAGATTGGGAAGCTTTTAATGCAGTATGCCATTCCGGCAATTATCGCCATGACGGCGTCTTCTCTTTATAATATGGTAGACAGCATTTTCATCGGTCACGGTGTGGGAGCAATGGCCATTTCGGGGCTGGCACTCACTTTCCCGTTGATGAATCTGGCAGCTGCTTTCGGTTCGTTGGTCGGTGTGGGGGCGGCTACTTTGGTATCGGTGAAACTGGGGCAGAAAGATTATGATACCGCACAACGGGTACTCGGCAATGTATTGGTATTAAATATAATCATCGGACTGGCTTTTACCGTCGTCACGCTCATTTTCCTTGACCCGATTCTTTACTTCTTCGGTGGCAGTGAAGAGACTGTCGGTTATGCACGCGACTATATGGTCGTTATTTTGTTGGGAAATGTGATAACGCATCTTTATCTGGGGCTGAATGCAGTACTCCGTTCGGCGGGGCATCCGCAGAAAGCGATGTACGCTACGATTGCTACCGTAATCATCAATACAATACTCGATCCTATTTTTATTTACGGCTTCGGTTGGGGGATACAGGGCGCGGCTATTGCGACCATTATGGCACAGGTTATAGCACTGGCATGGCAGTTCAAGCTATTCTCTAACAAAGATGAGCTTTTACATTTCCATAAAGGGATATTCCGTCTGAGAAAGAAAATTGTATTTGATTCGCTGGCTATCGGTATGGCACCTTTTCTGATGAATCTGGCTGCCTGCTTTATCGTGATTCTCATCAACAAGGGATTGAAGCAATACGGAGGTGATCTGGCTATCGGAGCTTTCGGAATCGTAAACCGGCTGGTGTTCCTGTTTGTCATGATTGTGATGGGGTTGAATCAGGGTATGCAGCCTATTGCCGGATATAACTTTGGAGCCCGGCAATATCCGCGTGTCACACAAGTACTGAAAATTACGATTTATGCTGCGACTATTGTTACGACAGTCGGTTTCCTGATGGGGATGTTCATTCCCAAACTGGCAGTTTCTATCTTTACGACTCATGAAGAACTGGTACGTATTTCTGCCAGAGGATTGCGTATCGTAGTGATGTTTTTCCCGATTGTCGGTTTCCAGATGGTGACTTCCAACTTTTTCCAGAGCATCGGTATGGCGAGTAAAGCGATTTTCCTGTCCATCTCGCGGCAAGTGCTTATTCTGATTCCCTGTTTGCTCATTCTTCCCCACTTTTACGGACAGCTGGGGGTATGGATCAGTATGCCTATTTCCGATTTGATTGCGAGCCTGATTGCGGGAGTGATGCTTTGGTGGCAGTTCCGTCAATTCAGGAAGACACCTGCCTGATTGATCTGTTTCGATATTCTTTCGGAACTGTTTCGGAAATATTCCGGGCATTCTCTTAAGGAATGTCCAGAATATTGGTGATAATCCGTACCTGACGGGGCGTGAAAGTGCGTGTGCGTGGATGATATCCTGTTTCTGTCAGTAACCGGAACAATTCTTTATTCATCTTGATCCACTTGGTGAATATACGTATAGCGCAGCGGGGAGTGATGTTCGGGCTGTACATGCATGCCAGTTCTTTTTTTCCGTATGATTTGAAAATAAACGGTTTTTCTTCTTCGTCTTCTGAAATTTCCATTTGTTTTGATTCTGTTTTTAGTTGTTCGTTAGAGACTGTAAATATACAACATTTTAAAGCCTTTGTCAAGTCTTTGACAAGAATGTTTTAATGTTTTTGGAAGTGGCGCCCACCCGGGGGCGGACGCCGCTTTCTTCTTTTTTTAGAAGAGCCTATACGGTTGGGTCCGGTGCTTCTTCCCCACCTTCATCCGGATTCGGATTCGGTTCAGGATCTCCGGATTCCGGAGAACCATTTGAAGAAGTAACCTTTTTCTGGATACTCACTCTATTGAGCATTTCTTTAAACTTGTATCCCGGCGTGAAAATAATTCTCAACCGCCGGATCGTATTGCTGTCTACCTTTTCGGCTGCATCCTGACTTTCGCAATTCATTCCCGGACGGAAGGTACCGAAATCACCTAGCTGGACGGAAATTCCTTTATTAAGGTTCATGTTCAGCGTATCGATCAGTGCATCGAGTACAAACTTGACTGCCCCGCTGGGAACGAGCCCTACTTTAGTGATTTCATCGCACAGGGTCTTAAAATCCAATGTATTGGTAATTACATTTTGTGCTACATACTTTTCAGTTTTGGTTTTATCAAAACCGAAGGTTCTTTTTTTAACTTCATATTGAAGTGGCATAATCTTATTTTTTTTAGTTAATACTTTTGTTTATCGTTTCTCTTTCTTTGTGATCACGATGCAAAGATATAACCGCCACTTACCGGGGAGGTGCTTTAATGTCCCCCAATGAACGCAGATTCGTTTATTTTCTTTTGTTTGTTTTATATAGTGTTGATTTATAGTTTGTTATAATCCTGTTTGTTCCTGTCCTTGATTATTGGTTTCTATTAGCCATTTCCAAATGGGGATTACCTCTATCGTTATTCCATTATTCGTTATCGTCCGTTCCTCGTTACGGGTTATAATTTGTAGTTTTTGGGCATTTAAGAATTTTGTAACTTTAATGAGTCCATTGATTTCTCTTTCCATTGTTTAGCTATCTGTTATGTTATATGATGCTTGAATAAGCCAATGTTGTTCAGGTAAATAGAAATCAACTTCTATGTTTTGGTGATAGAAATATACCTCTTCTCCATATAGCCGATGTAGGGTGACAGCTACTAAGTTTTCTAACAACAGTGTTTCCGGATTGAAAATGAATAAATTCAGTATTATAAAATAATATTTTGGGTTGGCTTCTCGTTCAGCGAATCTGGCAGCATAATTTTCGAGACTGAATATTAGCCAAGTTTGTTTGAGGTAATTTACATAATCAATAATGGTTTTTACTCCTACGCTTTCTCCGGAAGACGATACGATATTTTTTAATCGATTGTATGATGAAGGCTGCATTACGCTTTCAGCCAGCTTCTTTATTAATAAGCGCATTGAATCTGTATTGCGTAATGCATAGTGGGCAACTAAATCTCCGAAAAATATTTTTTGATATGTTTTACATGTAAAACAAGAAAGGTCTTTTATGCTTAATATCTCTATACCTTTATATATACGCTCAACTTTCCGACCCCTTCTTTTCGAATGATTCCGGCAGCAATGAAAGAGTTTAATTCTTCAATAGCCACTTTTTTATTTCGTCCCGTCAGCATACTATACTCTGTCCGACTGATAAACAAGTGATTTTCCAGATATTTGTTGAGACGGAACAGGCATACGTCGCGCGAAATGCTGTTTTTCTTGGGACGGGTAAGGGATTCCCCACGTTGCAGCCTCATTTTATTACTGACTTCTTTTTTGAAAGGGCGGCTGGCACGGAAGTTGATATTCTTCATCTTTATAGAAGTCGCGTGAACCTCCTTTTTATCGTGAATTGGCGGGCACTGCAAAGACGTGGAGAAGAAACCGAAGTTACCCAGTTCTACATTCCAGCCTTCGGCAAGCAAGTCGCGTGCTTCATTAGAGAATGCCTCCATAGCACCTGTTAATAGACTGCGGCTGATGCCGGTAAATTTGTGAACACGATCCAGAAATTCTTCTTTGTCTACTGTCCCTTTGGATACAATGCGGGCGTGTAGCGGCTGTTTATCTCCATTGGGAGCCGGAGGCGTTTCAAATAAATCATATATTGCGCTCATATGCTAAATTAATTAGGTTTAATAGTTATTATTCATTCGTTCCAGCTAGGTTGTCCTTAAGTTCCACCTAGGTTATCTTTTAGTTCCACCTAGCTGTTTGTTTCGTTCCACCTAGCTGGAACGAACCGCTTACCGCAACAAAAGTAGATAATCTATGCAGTAGCGGAGTGCTTTAATCGCTACCGGACAACATCATGTATTGAGCCTCAAATAGATATAATTTCTATGAAAAAGAAACATTTTAAATAAAACACTTCTTTTTCATAAAAATTACACTATTTTTGCTGATACAAACGAAACGCATGAATAAAAGCAATTTTAAATATAAATATATCTTAGTCTTTATTCTTTCCTTACTTGTTTTTGTGGGTGGACTAAACTACAAACACTGGTATGTCACCAACCACTTGACGCCAAAGTGTATCTCCCTCATCTATTCCATGTCTAAAGATGATACCGGTTATGGAAATTTCGAAAAATTACTGCGTCAGGAGTTCAGAAAACAAGGTATCGAAGTAACATTCGACAGGTTTTATCTTGATTGCACCCACATTAACACAGCAGACGAAATAGAACATATCAAAAAACGTCTCGAGGTGCTTGAAAGTAAGTCCATCGATCTGATTCTGCCTGTGGGCGATCAGGCAACTTATTCTTTGTTGTCTACTCATCATCGATTGCTGTCTTCCATCCCTGTGGTGGCTTGCAACGTGCATTTCCCCGATGAAAAACAGGTGGAAGAATATGATTCGAAGAAAGTGTATGTGCTGCGTGATACCCCCGACCTGAAACGGAATATCGAATTTATAAAAACACTTCATCCCGATACCTGCATGGAGATTATCTGTAATATCGACCTCACCATTTTGGGACGTAGATCTTTTGATAAACTGACTCATGTAGTCGATAGAAGAAATGTGAGAATGCTAGGTTATCAGAAAGCGTATGCACAAGAATGTGATTATAAGAAGTTGACGGAAATGATTGAATATTTCAATTTGATGCCCGGTGTGGTAAATGATAACGCTGGAAATAATGAGTTGATAATAACTTTGTGCCCTTTCCGTTATATAAAAGGAGCTTCCTTGCTGGTTATGCTGGAAAGTTCAAAAAGGAAGCAAACCAATCAAGCGTTTTTATTGGACAAGTTCGATATGATGTCCATTCCGATGGTAACCGCTTTAAATATTCCTTCCTATAGCTGCATTCGTGAAGGCTTTGGTGAAAATGCGAAGATTGTGGGTGGTTATATGGCAACAGAAGATATTTCGGCTGAGGCTGTCGCCGATCTTGCTACACGACTTTTGAAGAAAGAAAAAGTAGGCATGCCCAAAATAAGGGATTTGCAAAAAGAGTATGTATTGGACTGGACCTACTTTTCCGGATATGCGAAGCATGTTCATCATGTGCCCAAAGATGTCCGAATCATTAATTATTCGTTTTATACCCGTTATCAGAAAGAATTTTATGTGCTGGGCGCTTTGTTCGTTCTTGCCTTCATCGTGATTTCGATAGGTTTGCTACGTACGCACCGGCGTTCACTGATGGAACGTAAAAACCTCCAAATGCTTGAAGAAGCTCACAGACGTCTGAGCCTTTCTATGGACGGAGGAAAAATCTCGCTTTGGAATATTCAAGATGGCGTTCTTGAATTTGACGAGAACTTTACCCATCTGGTAGGACTGGAGCAGCGGAGATTTACAAAAGACGATATACTGAATTATATACATCCCGACGACGTCCGGTTGCTTGGCTCATTTTACGAAGCACTGCATCAGTCTCCCGGTATGCAGATACAACGGATACGTTTCAATTTCAGAAAAGGCTATACGGATGTTTATCAATGGTATGAACTTCGATGCAGCAGTCTGAAAGATGCGAAAGGGGAGATTATGATGGCAGGTATCATGCAGAATGTCCAGACTTTAGTGGAGCGTGAACATCAGCTTATTCTGGCAAAGCAGATAGCAGAGAAAGCCGAACTGAAACAATCATTCCTGAATAACATGAGCCATGAAATCCGCACGCCGCTCAATGCTATTGTAGGTTTTACCAATCTGTTGGTAGGCGAAGGCTCTGACGAACTGTCTGAAGAAGAAAAAGAAACCATGCTCGAAATTGTCAACAGCAACAATGAACTGCTCCTTAAACTGGTGAATGATGTATTGGAAATATCCCATCTGGACACAGGAAATATGCCTTTCCACATGGAGGAATGTAATATAACGGACGTCGTAAAGGATATTTATGAAACACACCGGGCACTGATTCATCCCTCGTTGCAATTTCTTCTTGAGTTGGACGAAACACTCCCTTTGCCTGTTCATATCGACCGCGTGCGTTTTACCCAGGTTATTTCAAACTTCCTGAGTAATGCCGGCAAGTTTACCCGTCAGGGAACTGTCACACTGGGGTGTGCGATAGACGATGTACATCGTGAAGTCTGTATTTACGTAAAAGATACAGGAAAAGGGATTGATGAAAAAGAACTGATGATGATTTTTGACCGTTTCTACAAGACGGATGAATTTGAGCAGGGGAGTGGTTTGGGCCTTGCCATCAGTAAAGTGATTATCGAACGGCTTGCCGGACGCATAGAAGTACAATCGGAGCTGGGAAAGGGAAGTTGCTTCTCGGTGATTTTATCTTTGGCAAATGTCGCTTGATCCGGCGAAGACAAGTGTAGGATAAGCTAAAAAGAAAAACAAACAAAGAAAAGACAGCTAATGAGAAATAAATTAAAATCCTGGCAAAACTGGTTGATATTCGGAATTTCGATGGCTTTTATTTTTGTGTCGGGAGTCCTTGTTTCTTCCTTATTAGAGCACAGGACAGATGTAGCGAGTGTGGTGTATTATCCAAAGGTAGAGATAAGCGGAGTGGAAGCACGCAACTCTGTTTTCGGGCAAAATTATCCGCGTGAGTATCAGACGTGGGTTGATACGGCTGCAACCGGATTGCCCGGTAATTATAATGGAAAGATTGCCGCAGACGTATTGGAACAACGTCCGGAAATGGTTGTTTTGTGGGCAGGATATGCCTTTGCCAAAGATTACCGTACTCCGCGCGGACACATGTATGCGGTGGAAGATGTGACCCGTTCTCTCCGCACCGGTGCACCGATGAGCAATGTGGATGGTCCCCAGCCGGCTAGTTGCTGGTTGTGCAAAAGTTCCGATGTGCCTCGTATGATGGAGGCTATCGGAGTCGATTCTTTCTATCATAATAAGTGGGCGGCATTGGGTGACGAGATAGTAAACCCCATCGGGTGCGCCGATTGCCACGAACCGAAGAATATGGATTTGCATATCAGCCGTCCGTCGCTGGTCGAAGCATTTCAGCGTCAGGGTAAAGATATCAACAAGGCTACTCCGCAGGAAATGCGTTCGTTGGTATGTGCGCAGTGCCATGCAGAGTACTATTTCGAAGGAAAAAAGAAACGCCCCACTTATCCTTGGGACAAAGGCTTCACGGTGGAGGCTATAGAAGAGTTTTACGATGAAACCGGCTTTACCGACTATACGCATCAATTGAGCCGTGCTCCTATATTGAAAGCTCAACATCCGGATTATGAACTTTTTCAGATGGGCATTCATGGCCAGCGTGGCGTGTCATGTGCCGATTGCCACATGCCTTACAATGATGAAGGGGGAATAAAATACAGTGATCATCATATTCAAAACCCGTTGGTGGTAGTTGAGCGTACTTGTCAGACTTGTCACCGTGACAGCAAAGAGACGCTCCGCAAAAATGTGTACGACCGTCAGCAAAAGGCAAACGAACTGCGTACTCTTTTAGAAAACGAACTGGCAAAGGCGCATATCGAAGCCAAGTTTGCTTGGGATAATGGAGCTGTTGACAATGAGATGAAGGAAGTGCTGTTGCTCATCCGGCAGGCACAATGGAGATGGGATTTTGCCGTAGCTTCTCATGGAGCTTCTTTCCACGCTCCGCAGGAAATAATGCGCATCTTAGGACATGGACTCAACAGGGCCTATCAGGCACGTATGGCTATCGGTAAGGTGTTGGTATCTCATGGATATACAGATGATGTCCCGTTGCCGGATATTTCGACAAAGGAGAAAGCACAACAATATATCGGTCTCGATATGCCTGCTGAAAGGGAGGCTAAGGATAAATTTCTGAAAGAAGTTGTTCCGAAATGGTTGCAAGAGGCAAGAGCGAAGGGGCGGATTGCGGCAAAATAGTCATCTGATTTCAGTTCGGTATAATTGGTTAAAAATGTCATTCATATTAACCCTCTAAATGTAGTTGATTAATCTCCATCAGACTCGTATTAAAATAAAATTCCGGAATTCTAAACTGTTGGAAAAATAAAGAGAGTGCCAAAATATCCGGCAACTATTTTGGGGGCACGGATTACACGGATTAACACGGTTTTTAGTTACTTAACTATTAAAACCGTGTTAATCCGTGTAATCCGTGCCTAAATTTATATCAATTAGTAAGTGGGATTTTGTATTGACACCCTCAATTCTTTTGAAACATTTATGTATGTCCGTTGTTATTTTCAAAAAACTATTTGTAACTTTGTCATTGGAACGTAGTATGCCGTTTAAAGGTATGCGATTGTGCGTTTCCTCGGCTCAACGGGAAATCGTAGCGGATTTTTTTTTCAGATGCCGGGAAGACGCCTGTACTTCTATGACTTGTCATAGGGTATGGGCTGTCTGCCCGTATCTGAAGGGTAGCCGCTACTACCTCCTGTTGACGGGATGTGACAGCTCCGTACTCTTTTACAATAAAAGGTACGGAACTAGGTAAGAGTATTAACTTAGTTCCGTTTTTTTATGTCCTATTGGCTCACAACAAAACAAATGTCTGAAAGACATGGCATCCAGGAAGCAACATTGCGAAACTGGGCGAATCTTGGTTACATCACCAGTTCACGAATCAACAACCAGTTGTTTCTGGACGATGAAAGTCTGACTACTTATCTCGAAGCTCATAAACGCATGGGGCTGCTGGAAGATTATCTCACTAAAATTATAGAAGAAAAAAAGCTGGAACGTGACTTTATCATCTCCAAGTATGATGATATGCTTTATGTACTAAGAACACAGAAAGCTTGCAAACCTCTATATGCAATCATTATTCGTGAACTTGCAGGATTGATTGTTCATCCCGGTGCCCGTGATATTTTCTATTCTATTTCTATGGGTGAATCAATAGGAAAAGTTGCCGGTCGGCATCGAATCACTTATGACCGTGCGTTACAGATTTATAACTCCCATCTTAGAGGCTTGAAAATTAGAAAGAATATACTGGCTACTTATCGGAAACGTATCATAGACGCCCGCTTTCAGGCTTTGGGAGATAAAAGGAAGAATATAAATATGAATCAGGAAGAACGGGTGCTTCAATTACCGCTCCATAAAGTAGCCGATACGAGATTGACCAATGTGCTGTATAAAGAAGGAATTAGGACCGTGGGACAGCTTCTGGAATTCATATCGGGAAAAGGATGGAGGTGGTTGTTGAAAATGGAGGGGGTAGGAAGGGTTTCCTACGACCGTTTGCTGTCTAATCTCTAATTGGCGGGAGTGGTCGATGAAAGTTTGGAGCAGATACTTTCCGACCACTCTTCTTGATGATTTTGGGGTGCAGAGTGGTAATGTTATAATCGGAATGTTAATCCATTGAAGAACTCCCCTTTTTCCGGGCAGGAAAGAGGGGAGTGTGATATTATCGAATTTTGGATCAGATTTTGCACTTTAGCTTCTTGTTAAGGATATTTTATCTTTATAAATTTATTCTGATAGCCTTCAAACAAGTGATTCGATCTTTCATTTTCCAATTTTTCTTCGATAGCGTTTACTATTGTAAATGGTATGGCTTGCCCGTCTTTATCTAAAATCCTGAGATTGGTTCTTTTTCCGTCAATTTCTCTTATGTTCAGCAGTACATATCCTTCTTCCTTGGAAGGAGTGCATGAGGTCATCAGAAAATTCTCTTTTTCAAATCGGAAGGCCGAGTACTCCGTAGGTTTATGATTCTCCGTACCAGTCGGCATTACCCGCGCATACAGAGGAATACGTGAGCTCCAGCCAAACTTAGTTGCAAGATTGTTGGACGGATCAGTGGAAGATGTCAAGTAATAACTCCAGCGAAATTCTCCTTCCTGAGAAGCTCTGAAATTTGTGTTCCAATAATTATTCATTACCCATGAGTAGATGTGAGGCTTATCGTATTGTTTCCGATATTGAAATTTACCGAGATTTATCCCTCCCAATTGATAAAGGGGGATGAGGCTGCTACCTACAATGATTTGTGCCCGGTTATTTTGTACGGATACAAAGTTTTGGACAGTATTCCAGTCTGTAGCTGTTCCTTCCAGCTGGTTCTCACCGGATATAACAGTCCCGCCTTGAACGTCGAATGCCAGTTTTCCTTCGGATAGTTGAAAAGGAAAAGCGATGTATATCCCTGAAGGTTCTGTTTCCGGCAGACGTTTGATTGCATACTCCAGTTCGATTCGTTTAATATGGTGATACAATTTGATTTCCAGATTGACTCCGAATGCTTCATCTACTCCCGGAGACTTTCCCTGCAACAAGATGCGTTGGTAAATAGGACCATCTGAATTGTCTATGATTCGACATTCGGTTAATCCCGTTCTGTTGTAATCGTCCAGACGATATTGTGCCAATTGGTCGCGATTGCCCAGTTTCTCGTATATAAAAGCACCTAGTTCCCAGGGAGATGAGTTGTCGGTCAATTCACACTCCAGTTCTTTATCATACAAACTTTGGATGGTACCTTTGTCGAGGTTGAGTTGCAGTTTGTAGAGATGGTTTTCAAGACATGCATTGTTGGCAGGAACAGGTTTGACGTCAGTAGGCTGATTCTTGAAAACAATCTTAAATGTTTTGTATCCCATAGGAGGAATATTCTCTGCGAAAATTGCATAATAGCACCCTTCTCTGCGGTAGCGGATCGGTTGAACTTTCAGCGGATGGCCCTGAAAATCGACTAGTTCGAAGACTTGGTTTCGGGGAATCACTTCAAAATCAATATATGCGGTTAGCATCTCCGAACGTTTCCAGTTCAGCGTATTGAAAATGGTAATGGTTGGGTCCTTGCCTCTGCGGAGATCACCCTGGAGTAATCCAATGGAAGTTTCATACAGCATTTGTGTTCTTTTGACAGCTTCCCATGCATATGCAGACTTTTCGCCCCATTGTACCTGGCTGTTTTCGCATAGCGGATCACTGACGCTTTCGGATGCTCCAAAAGTATGTTCGTCGTAGAATAACAGGCTTTCATGTATATGCTCTATTCGTTGGTGAATTGTCTGGGGCAAACGTTTGTTTTTTAATACAGCCATAGACAGCAGACCTTCTACTGCTGTTATATCCGAATGCGTCTTGCGTGAAGCTGCGGTTTCTCTTGCGGCAGAAGCGAAACCGTCTGTCCACCAATCCGGGTACGCAGCTCTGTATACAGGAATTTCATTTCCGTATTGTTTGGTTATATAATCCATAAATTCGGATGCCGTAGCACTTCGTAACTTAGGATAAGCATACTTCTCGTTCCATTCTCTGATAAACCTGCATTCAACGATGGAAGGTGGCGAATTGTCTGTGAGATAACCGGAGTATTGCACACCTACGGCATCAAACGGATAATGTTTACGCTCCAGCTCTGATAAATAGTGCAGCAGATTCGGTGCTGTCTTTTGGACGTCTCCCTGATCTATTCCCCAGAAATTGCCGGTATTATAATGATCGGCACGGTAAGTCCGAATAGACTTTCCTGAAGGAGATTCCCATTGGAAGACAGTCGGCATGTCGAATGGTACCTGTGATTTGTAGTGGTGTTCGCCCATCCACAGATATTTAACTCCAAGATCCGGTAGATAATCTGCCAGACACCATGCAATTCCGTTTACATCATTCTGCATGGCCAACGCAGAAGGTATTCCTTGTTTTCTAAATTCTTTGATTGGCTGGAGGAAGGTTTTGAGAGAGTTCTCATCAACAATCTCCGACATATTGAAATACATGGAGGCAACTTCTATCTGTCCTCCGGCAATGTGTCTTTTTAGTTTTTCGACTTGTTCTTCCGGTCTGTTTTTGAGATACTCGTCCACAGCCCATGCCGATTCGCAAGTCCATCTGAATTTTGCATCGTCCGGATAGTCTTTGGTTAATTCGCAATACTCAATGGCATAGTCTATATACCGGAGATGTTCAGATAAAATTTCAGTTTGAGGTTTAGTGTAGCCTATATCTGTATGGGTATGCTGAACGAGATACACCGTCCATTTTTTGACAGGAGTAACTTTTTCATTGGTCCTGCTTACGACTTTTCCTTGTTCTTCCAGTATAATGGGGAGCTCACAAGAGGTGGTAATTTCCGGAATGGATGTTTCAAACGTGTTTATTCCGGGGGTTAATGTATGTCTTTCGAATGGAAGATGTCCGATTTGCAGCTCTATCGGCTGCTTTTTATGATGCCAGTTGACTATTTCTATGGTAACCGGTTGCCTCAGTTCCTTTTTCTTCCCTGACACCAGTACCGGAGAGAAGGTAGAAGACACAAGGTTGACTTTACTCGTGAGGCTGTTTGTTTGCAGAGGGGCGTCGGATGTCAGTCTGATTTGGTCAAATGCTACCCAACTGCCTGATATATTTTTGATGGTGAGTGTGTTGCTTCCTTTTCTGAATTTATCAGCCGGAATGTCGAGTGTGACAAGCAAATCTTTTGAAGTTGTTTTTTTAGTATCCAGATATTCAGGATTTGTACCTTTGGGTGCCCGGATTGATTTTTTGAATCCGTTGAGCCGTATTTCCAACTGGGGAGGTGAGCTGGGATGCGTTTCAGCAAATAGAAGTTGTAGTTGTACTTTGGTTGCCGATGAAGGAGTTTCGGCTAATGAAAAGCCGATAACTGCCTTTCCTGGTAAACCACCTGCCCAAGTATCACCGGGTCCCGGCAAGAAGTAAGGAAAATCCTTTGCATGATTTTTCCCTACTTCGTATAGATAAGTATCATTGATGTAGCTTCGATAATCATCCTTATAAAATCGGAATTCTTTGCCGGATTGATCTTTGTTTCCTATTTGCCAGACTATATTTTGGGAATATGCAGTGAGCGTTCCTAATAATACGATTATAGAAATAATTCCCAGATATCTTTTCTTTTTCATGCGAGTGGTCTTTAAAAACGATATGCTATTTCTCTATTCGATAAACTCTTACATCCTGAGGCGGAACTATATATGGAAGATTGTCCGAATCAGAAAACACAGGAGTCGAAGTCCACAACTCTTTTCCTTTTATATTTTTGTTCTTTCTACAACCAATCCTTTCCATATCCAATTTTCCCTGTTTCGGTGTGGATATGTCAAAGTTGAAGATAGCGATGTAAACGTATTTCTCTGTATCCAGCATATATACACTTTCTGCTTTCTCCGGACTCTCTGCCGTATATCCCTCAACTGGATAGAACGATTTTCCCAGACGGGCTATGGCGTTTATTTCTTGATTCGTAACCATTGTCCGTGCTTTTTCTCTGGCTTGTTCGCCTCCGGGCAGAGAGCCTTTGGAACTGAAGTTATCTCCCAACATATATATTCCTGTGATGACCGCTGAAGTAATTCTGGCTCTGTTGGCTCCTTCTTTATAATTAGCTGCTTCTTGGGGCTTGTATAGTAAAATGTGGTCGGCGTCATTGAATGTATAAACACGGTCGAGCCACCAACCGAAAGACAGACTGTTGAGCATATAGTTCGTTGTTCCCCAGCCTTGTTCACTCATCGCTCCCCAAGTGTCACAACTGATTCTCCGTGAATTGCCGTACTGTGCCGGAAAGACAGGAGCAATAGACAAAGCTAAAAACAGTTCATTCCCACATAAATCGCATAAATATTGCATGCCTTCATTGTAGGCTTGCGTACCGGTGGTGACACTTGGATTATAGAAAGAATCTGCCTCTAGCGTACCGTTGTTGATAAAGTCGAGTTTAATATAGGTATATCCCCATTTCTTGAATTTCTCAACGTAATGTTTCATTCGTAATTTGGTAGCGGGATGGGTCGGATCTACTGCAAGTGACTCTATTCTACGGGGTTTCCCGTCGGCATATAAGTAGATGTCTTTGTATTTCCATTTTTTATCGGTGCCTTCGACGAAGCCCTCGGCATTTCCAAACCAATCAGAGAAAGGACACCAATATATACCGGCTTTTTGTCCGTTCTTCTTACAATGTTCTGCAAAAGCGGTTAACTGTCCTTCATTGAAGTTGTCCCAAAAAGAATCTAATCCGATATAAACAGTCTGATTATTTTCGAATCCGTTTGGCTGCAATTCAGCCTTTATAAAGTCGGCGACATCAACAGCTCCTTCATAGTTTACCTTTTCTGCCATGGCAGCCCAACTGTTCCACCCGAAAGGAGTGCCTGCCTGCCATTGCCGGGGAGGGGCAATAATGGCGTTGATCTCACCGAAACATTCCATACCCTTGCGCCAATCGCTGAAAAAGCCCATCAACAGCTTGGGTGATTTGAGCCTTTTTCCGCGGATACTACCGTGTTCTTTGGAGGGGCGGTTGGGTTTATCGCTGATATCACGGGTCAGCTCGTGTGTAATTCCACCGAAACATTCGAGTTTTGTAACATATCTGTTGCCTTCTCCTTTGTAGCGGATACCGGTTTTCCATGTATCATGTTCTACCGATCCAATCACTAATCCGTTTCTGCTGAGTCCGTTGAAGATGGAAGTTACTTCGAAGGAAACTTCTTCTTTTTCTAACGGAGAAGACAGGTAGCTGACAAAGGCGTCATTATCGTAGGGAACTCGCAATGCGCGATTGGTGGTATCGTATGGCAAAAACGAGTTTCTTTCCGTTGTATAGAAAGGTGCGATATAGTTGCTGGCTATCGGTTCACGGTCAGAGCAAATCCAGGCTTCCGTCAGAAAATAGTCTTTGTCGGAATAGAAATAATAATTCTGCTCTATGCAAATGGAGGATAAAGGCCCATTGGAATAGATTACAGTGTATTGGGTCCCTTTCCCTAAGAGGCCATTTATCCTCGCTTTGCGAATCTTTATTTCTTTAAAATCACAACTTTTTATATCTTCCTTACCAATTTTAGCTTTTACATATACTCCTTTTAAAATCGTTTGTCCCTTATAGCTATAGTCTAAGGTACGAGCAGGAGCATGATAAGTAATTTCCCAACCGTTGCATTTGATTTTATGTCCGACTGTTACTCCTTTGGCTTGAAAACTAAAACAAGGAAGTAAAAGGAGAACTGTTAAATATTTGATGATAGCTGAATGAAATTTGCTCATAAATTATATCGTAATTAAAATTCGTATGTATCAGGTGACCAGCTATCCAGCCATTGAATAGCCATGCTTCCGTCTTCGCGGAACTGTATAGGCAACCAGATATAGGTTGAGTGGATAAGGTCTGTTTTATTCCATTTGTCAAACATGGCTATGTACGCGTCTTTCTTCCCTTGAACCGGCAGTACATGGGTGCTTTGTCCATAGAAGGTTTTGTCGGCATCTTTTCCTACACAAGGATTTCCTTTTACGGTCCAGGGTCCTAAAATTTGGGTAGCTACTGCATATTCCGCTTCATTGGGACTCCAGCCGGTACATCCTGAACTGATGACATAGTATAGTCCGTTGCGTTTGAATACAGCAGGGGCTTCCCGGAATTTACCAGCGAAATTGCGTGTGTAAGTGCCGGAAGGTTTCAGGTAATCGTCGGACAGTAAACTAATATATAATGTGGAATTCTGCTCGGAAGAGTAGATATGATAGGCTTTACCGTCATCATCTTTGAAGAGGGTCATGTCCCGGCTGATTTGCCCGTTCGGGTGCATAGACCCTAAATAGGTGAAAACACCGGTCGGTGAATCGGAAACAGCGACTCCGGCAGCGGCCTTATTGTAGTCGTCGCTGTCTACGTGCAGCCACATGACGAATTTTTGGGTTTTATCATTGTATATTACTTTGGGTCTCTCCAGTACTTTGGAAGGATGGAGATCGGACTGTGTATCGGACATTTCCGGTTGGAGAACGACTCCTTCATATTTCCAGTTGAGAAGGTCTTTGGAAGAGTAACAATTTACTCCACCTGCTTCCGTGCGATAACATTCCCAACCGGGAACATTGGGGTTCCAGTAGGTGGAATCACTTTTACATTCGCCATACCAGTAGTAGATTCCTTTGTGATATAATATACCGCCGCCGTGAGCATTTATTTTCTCGTTGTTAGTGTCAAGCCATTCTACTCCCGGAGTGATGGCAGTATACTTGGGTGATGTGTCACGTGATGACTGACATGATAATAAAACGGATGCTGCGATAAGACTGAATAAGATCTTTTTCATGTATTACTATTTTTTATAATGTTATTTGATTCCCCAATTTTTATTCGGACGATTTCCCATTTCAAGTTCCAATGTGCCGCCTTTGAGCAGTTCTTTTGCTGGAAACTTAAAAGAATCCAACTTCTTGCCGTTTAGTTTGGCGGACTGAATGTACTTATTTTCCCGCGAAGTATTGTTAGCCTTGATGATAAATTGCTTTCCTCTGCCGAAATGTTTTCCCAAATCTATTTTTATTTTTTCAAACAGAGGACTCCCCAATTCATAAATAGGTTCTGCGTTACAACCTCCGTCCGTCTGGAATAATCCCAATGCAGCCATGACGAACCAAGCACTCATTTGTCCTTGGTCTTCGTCTCCCAAATAGGCATTGGATGTGTCAAAGCCATAATAGCGGTCGATAATGGAACGGCTCCAGCGTTGAGTTTGCCACGGTTGGCCTGCCCAGTTGAATAGAAAGGCGAAGTGCATGGATTGCTGGTTACCTTGTACTACTGGAAAGTCCCAATACTGGTCTCCCGGGGCATTATACCTCCATGGTTCGCTGGCTTTGAATCCCCATGACAGCCGGTCGATGAAGCGTTCCTTGCCGATAATTTCGGTGAGTGCGGGAACGTTCTGAGGTACAAAAAAAGTAAGTTGCCAGGCGTTTCCTTCTACATAATGATGGTTGGCCCCTGATTTGAACGGATCAAAGTTCTTTTCCCATTCCCCATCGCTGTAGCGCATTTGGGCATAACCTGTCGCCGGGTTGATTGCGTTTCTCCACCAGTTGCCTCTGTCGGAGAATGTTCGGTAATATTCCTCTTTTCCCAGTGCTTTTGCTAATTGAGAGACTGTCCAGTCGTCATAAGAGTATTCTAATGTGTTAGAAAAACGTCCTTTGTCGGCAGGTACATATTGATGTTGCAGATAAGCTTCCAGATCTCTGTTGCCGGCAAAACCATTGGCTACACGTTGAGCTGGGGTAGTTTGCATCTTTACGATTGCCCGGAACATTTTTTCTGCATCGTAATTCCGTATTCCCATTTGGTAAGTACTTACTAAAAGGGGAATCTCATGTTCGGCCACCATCACAGGTATGTATTTCATTCCACTGGGACCTTTTGCCAGCCATCCGTTGGCATCATACATGGCCAATTGAGATTTTACCCATCTGGATGACCATTCGGGAGCAATCAAATTCCATACCTGATTCAGATTCCAAAAAGTATTCCAGAAGGCATCGCATCCCAAAGCGACAGCATCCGGATCGTCCAGTTTTTGAATGTTGCCTGTTGCATCTACCCATCTTCGGTCTGCATCACTGAAAGTATTCCGGCAGAATGCACGGTATAAATTGGTGTAGAATCTTACCTTTTCCCGATAATCGTTGCTGTATATCCGGACCCTGTTTAAAATATCATTCCAACTATCCGATTGATGTTTGCGTACAGCTTCAAAGTTCCATCCGAATGGCTCCGTTATCTCATTGGAAAGGTTGTTGGAAGCCCCTGCCATATCTACATAAGATATTCCGGAACGTACCATAACTTCCGGATGATCGGTTGTATCAAATTCGGCATAACAGCCGAATCGTTGAGGGTAGTGGGCTGTCATAGTGTCTTTTTCCCATAAAGTATGATCGTGCCACCCTCCAAATTTCTTGATATCTTTATTGAATTCAATCACGAAATAGATTGTATAGTGCTGATCCGCATCTGCCGACCATACGTTTTGGGATAGCTGCTTACTGAATCCTTCGATCCGTCGTGCTCCTGTTTGCTTTACACTTCCTTCAACAATTTGGTAATCGTATTCACTAGGGATTTTCAGGTCGATCATGACACGGGCATCCTTATCTTGTGGATATGTATAACGCTGAAAGCCACACCGGGAGGTGGCAGTCAGTTCCGCCTTGATTTGATAATCGGTTAAGTCTACTTTATAATATCCGACTTTCGTTTCTTCACTTGCTTTGTCGATGGCGGAACGATACGAATTGTCACCTTTGACTAAGGAAGACTGGCTGCCTATCTCCGTTTTTAAAGGACCGTTGGCAGGCATGATGCCCAAACCGGCCATGGTCCATTCGTGTATGTGGCTAAACGTACCTATGCTTTCGAATGAAGGATCATATCCCGATTGCCAACCGCTATCTTGATTGTCCGGACTTAATTTGACCATGCTAAATGGCATCCATGGTCCCGGTGCTATCATCCAACGGGAGTGTGCAGTCCCCATTCGTGTGTCGATATAATCGGCTAGCGTGATTGTATTGTGAGGTGCACGCCTAATCATTCCTTTATCTAAGATTGTACCATCGACGGATAGGATGTAATGGCTTGTCTTGGGAGACTTGACAATTGGCATCGGAGCTTCGAGTATGTATCTTCCTTTTTCCAGACGTTGTTCCAGTATCTTTTTTCCATCTACTTTCACTTCGAGGAGTGGATGCCCGGAAAGATGCTCTATGTCTACCAATAGTGGTTGGGCTGCAGGACTGGTGGTTTGAAAGTCCGCTGCTTTAACATCCCGGAGATAAACGGATTTGTTGGCTTCACTTAGTTCTGCATTATCCGGTCCCATAAGTCTGATATCATCGAAGAGAATCCATGAGCCTTCGAGACTTGTAAGCGCGATGGAGTTGCTTCCTTTTCTGATCACTCCGGCGTTCAGAGGAATTTCGATCGTATGTGGTTTGATTTGTGAATAATCACCGTCTATTGATTTTCCACTTCCTTTGGGAAGGGCATATTTCCATGATTTTCCGTTGATCGTTATTTTAAATAGTGGCGGTAGTTCGTGGTGAGTATCTAATAGGTCTATGATTAATTTCCATGAATCCGTTTCGGGGACTTTCTTCATACCAAAGAGTATGTTTAAAACATGAGTCCGTATACCGGCGGTATAACTTGTTCCACCCCAATGATCGGCAGGCCCCGGCAGGACATACGGAAAATCTTTTTGAGGAGAAGACAGCCCAATGATATAAAACCTGTCCTCCCAACCAAAATCGTTTGCCAGAAACTCTTTGTATTTGTCGGGGGACAATGCCAATTCACTGGCGCTATGATTTTTCTCTCCGATTTGCCAGATAGCCTTGGTGGGTGTTGCCCATAATCCGGATAGGAGGAATAAAAACGTGAGTAAACTCAATGATATTCTTTTCATATTAACTTTCGGTCTTTTGGATTCAAGATATGAATTTGTTTTTTGCATAGGAATGTATCATTTTTCTTTGTATACACTCCCATGCAAAAACAAATTCAACTGTTATCGCTGTAACAAATTAACCTTTTTACCCCAGAATTTGATTTCGCTGGCGGAACCATAGGCTCCCATTCCTACATGTGGAGCTGAGAGTGATTCTACAATACGGTATCTAATGTATCTTATATTTTCATGTTCTTTATCGCAGGCGAACTTAATGCTGGGCTGCCAACCGGGAACAGATATGTCTTTTGTAGTCAACTGTTTCCATCCTTTTGCCTTCGCGCTTTCTTCCCAAGCCGGGTTGATAGAGGGAACTTCCGGTTCGTGGCTTTCCAGATCTTCCACATCTTCAATTCCCCATATCTGGAATAATCGAGGCATCCAGTCTGTTCTTTCATATCCGGTAAAAAACAGTTCACATTCGGTAATCGTTGCTGTAAGCCCCATGTCGATGGTCAGATGATGGGGAACTCCTTGATTATCACCGGCATGATAACCGCTATCATAATTCCATGTATCATTGTTCCATAACTTTTCTACTGAACCGCCATAACCGTTTACAACGTCTGAAGGCATATTTGCATTGGCAAAGTTACTTCTTGGTATTTCTACAATCGGATCGTCGGGCAAAGTATATTCTGAAATGGGCAGGGATACGATATCCAATGCTGTTTCACCGGGTAGGATACGTGTTTCTACTGTTAATACAGAATTAGATTTCCAGTCAGGTAAGTTAGTTGAAGCGGCATCTCCTTTTACTGTTAAGGTTAGTAGTTGCTCATTTGAGTCATAGTACTTAACTATTGCTTCCACTACATTATCTGCCTGATTCCAAATTAGGTTGAGCGAGTTGTCGGTAATGACGAATTGCATATCGGTAATTCGCTTGGGATAATAGGTCGCTATGTGTTCCGTTCCGTATACATCTACATTGTAGGTTTCGGATAGTGAGGTATTGCCTTCTTTATCCTTTGTGGTTATTTTAACGTAATAGTTACCTTCTTCCACATCTTTGATTTCATAACTGAATTCAGGTTGTGTTCTGTCAATGTCTGTTGTGAAAACTTTGTCGTAACCTACAAGTTCTATTATGCAAGTCTTTGCTGTGGCCAGATATTTCATAGACCCTTTTATCATCATGCGCTGAAATCCCGGGTGTATTTTTACATCCGCCAGCTTTCCTACATAAATTTGTTCTCCGTCTTTGATGTATTCAGAATAGGTATCATGAATATCTGTGCATGAGGTCATGCATAGGAGAATAGAAGTTATTATATATATTACTTTTTTCATATCTGTCTATTTTATAAGGTTATTCTTCACCTTGGATATCTCCCCAAAGAGTGATTTCTGACATAACTGATGTTTCCATTCCCGACCATGACATCAAACTCTGGAACCGGAAGTAGCGGATAAATGGTACATCTTGGTTAAGGGTAAATACATGCCCTCTTTGGGCTTCCTCAATATCTTCTTGAGTAAGTGCATCACCAAATGCTCCGCCGGACGGTTTCTTCATTTCTCCATCAAATAATACCACCCAGTTATCCGGATTCTGCAAATCTTTACCCTCTTCGCAGCCATATAATTTGAAGTGCTTGGGAGCTCCATGGGCATATAATAAGTCTTGACTATCCAGACGTTGCCAGAATTGGAATTGGCTGAGGCGTACATTGACATTCAAGTTAATACTGAAGGCATGCGGGAAAGGTGTCGGGTATTCGGTATGTCCCCAGTTCCATCCACCTATTTGTCCGTCCCATAGGCGGGAATGATAGCCCTCGTGGTAATCCCAGCTGACGTCATCCATCACTTTGACAAGTTGGAATTTTGTTTTATCCAATAAGCTTTCTTTCCAAGGAGTAATTTCGGCATACAATGTGTCGGAAGTGTTTTCCCATTTATCCCTTACGAAGATGGCTAATTTCAATAATTTATGCTCTAATCCTTTTATAGTTAGGCGCCCCTCTTCCTGTTGTGAGGAGTATACGTCATGAATCTCGTATTCATTGTGTTCATCTACCCATTTGTAAATGTAGAAAGATAACGCACTTCTGGCTGCATTATTGAAATCAAGGAAGAAACCTCCGAAACTTTCGGTCACTTTTAATGATTCTTGTGTCTGAACGACTGCAGGAGTCAGAGGCTCAATAGTTACGATAGCCGGTGTGGAATAGTTTTCGTGGCGATCTACAGAATAAAGTTTGATTTCTCTCTTTTGTGTGTCTCCCAGTCCTTCTATCACCAAAGAATCTACGTACATGGAAGATCTTACTTCTTGCTGCTCTCCGCGGGTATTAGTGAAGATAGCTTTGACATATAATAAATCTACGTCATCGGAAGGAGTATATTTAATAATGGCTCCTCCGTTTATGTTCTTTACCGATATATTAGTAACCGGTGCCGGAGCTTTTCCATCATTCGTACCGCGTGGCTCGGCCTCGTAATCGCCGGTACAGTTTGCAAGACAAACTGCTGCAAGTATTAAAAGTATAAAGGTTATATTTTTCATCTTTGTCATTTTTATGTTAAAAGTTACCACTGAGGATTCTGAACAAGTTTCGGATTTCTGTTGATAGAATTGGTCTTAATAGGCCATAAATAATCTCTTGGCATGAATTTTCTCGTGAAGAGAACTCGTGCATTATAAAAGTACTCCGGGTCCTGCTCTAATACTGACCAGCCTTTTATCTGAGTATTCAGATAGGTGGAGCCTAACTTCCATCTACGTACATCGTGATAACGATGGCCTTCGAATGCAAGTTCTATCATTCGCTCTTTCTGTATAATTTCACGCATTCCTCTTTGGGTGGTTGGTTTATCCGGGCGGTTGGAATGATTACGCCATGTATTTACCAAAGAACTTCCTTCATCTAGCCCGGCTTTATTTCTGACCTGTTGTATATAGTAATATACATCTGTAGTCGGAGTTTCATTAAGCTCGTTGAGAGCTTCTGCATATAGCAGGTATAGATCGGACAGGCGAATAATCGGAAAAGAATATACGTAATTGATATTGGTCGCACTGGTGTTTACGTTTTGATAACTGACCAATTTCTTTGTGAAATAACCTGTCGGTGAATATAGTTCGTCTGAAACGCCGGCAATATCTCCTTTCTTTGATTTGATAGGATAGGAGCTCGTTTCATTGTCGTTACAGCATTCGATGGAGAACCATTTTCCACCATCAAAACCAATATAGGCATAAAAACGAGGCTCTCTGTTTAAATGCATTTTGATAGTTGTGTAGTTTGGTGTAAAATGAATCGGATCATCTTCCGGAGTTGTTGTCAGTTTATATCTATTTTCATATTCATAATCTTTATCCTCATCCATCGGGACTCCGTTCGCTGTATAGAATTGTTCTACAATTTCTAGTGACGGCACAAGTTGTGAACAACTACGAACCATTCTGTTTCCCAATGAATAGCTGGTCAAATGTGCTTGACATAGATTCTGTATTCCATCTGTTGCATTGGAACCTAATGCCCATATTATTTCAGAATTAAAGCGACCGGTGATTGTGTTGCGTAGTGTCAACTCTTGTTGTAAAGCTGGTGAAGGAGTATAATTTAGCTTCTCATCAAATCTGTATAAAGAAGCTCCGGCTTCATGGGCAGTATTGATGGCATCCAGACATGCTGCGGCTGCCGCCTCCCATTTTTCCTTTTTATACTCTTGGTCGAAGAAAGGTATCCCTTCTGAATTTACAAACTCAGCATACATCGTATTGCCGTTGAATAAAGGACTGGCAGCCAATATTAGTAATTTGGCCTTGATCGCTTTCGCGATAGGTAATGTGATACGTCCCAATTCTGTACGTGGAGAAGTTACGTTTAATGTTAATCCGAAAGGAATGTCCATGGCTTCATCCAATAAATCAGTTGTATAAGTGACGATATCATTAATCGTTTCTCTCTCCAGTTGCATCATATCTAAGTCTGCCTCTACGCTGATGTTCTCTTTAAGTAAAGGAATGGGACCATAGTGCAACATGAGATAATAGATATAATATGCTTTCAGAGTCATTACCTCGGCTTTCCATTTGTTTTTCTCTTCCATACGCATGTCAGGCACGCGGTCGATGTTGTCTATAAAAATATTGCATTCGTGGATTCCTCTGAATATGTTGTAGCCTCCCTGACCTCCATCCCAGTAATTTAGTAAGGGGTCGTTAGAGTTTTGCATGCCACGTGCAATGTTGAATGAAGTTATATTTTTATAGTAGTGGGACTCTGGTTTCAGATACCACATTTCTCCACCGCAGATGAGGCCGGAGTTGTGGTCGAGATTGGCTGCTGCAGGCACGAAGTTGTAGCAGGTAGCTAAATATTTTTCAGCATTAGCCCGAGTGTTGAATGCCATTTCAAGCGTTGCGATATTATCCGGCACGATATCAAGATAGTTGCAGGATGTGATTAATACCGCCAATAATGTACTAGTGAATAAATGTTTGTATTTCATAATGTAATCAGAAGCTTAAGTTAATACCAAAATTGTAAACTGCCTGAATAGGATATTGCATTCCGTCGTTTCCTTGTTCTACATCCCATAATTTAAAGCGATTCCATGCGAAAAGATTTAGTCCGCTGGCATAGATTCTCAAATTGGACATACCTAGATGGCTGGTTAGCCTTTTAGGTAATGTATATCCGATTTCGACTGATTTTAAACGTAAGTAAGAACCGTCGCGTAACCACCATGTGCTGTTTCTATTATTGTTTGCAATATCAGTGGTTGACAATCTTGGGAAAGTGGCGTATATATTACGATTCGATTCAGACCAGTAATCATCCGCATATGCTTGCATCATACCATTGAGGTTGTTTCCTCCGAAATCCATTTGCATGAAAGGATTCGTTGCTTTGGAATTAATAAAGAAAGAAGATCTGGCTGCTCCTTGAAAGAAACAAGAAATATCAAAATTCTTGTACCCCATCGACACTCCGAAACCGTATACAATTTCTGGAGATTTGGCAAATCCTATTGGAACAATATCTTCATCATTAATTATTCCGTCATTATTTACATCTTTGTATTTTATGTCACCGGGCATATACTCTCCGTATGTCTGAACAGGTGAATTTGCAATATCTTCTTCATCAATAAACAGCCTTTCCGCTACCAGCCCATAAGATTGTTCGATACGTTTTCCAATGTGGCTGAGCCAAGGATAAGGACGGTATGGTTCTTCTTCATACTCGTATTTGCCTGTTGCATAAGTAAAATTACCACGTACTCCCAGCCAGAAGTTTTTGTTAAATGCATGGTTGGCATCTACTTGTACTTCGAATCCATGTGAAGATGCTTCTCCTTTATTTGCATAAAGAGGTGCACTGAATCCCATTTCATACGGGATGGTTTGGCGTTCGCCAAAGATGTTTTTCCGGTATTCGGTGAAGTAATCGAATTGTATGTCGAAGATATTGAATAGCCCTACTTCGAGCCCCAAATTCATTTTTTGAGCAATTTCCCATTTTATTTTTTCATTTCTGTAACGTATCATGTTGATAGTACCGACATTCCGTTCAAAATCTTGTCCCCAATTAAAGTTAGCACCGCTACCATTCAGATTTACTTCCGACATATAAAAGAATCTGTCTTCCCATTTACCAATATTGTCGTTACCTACCAAGCCGTAAGTTCCTTTTAGTTTTAGTTTGTTGATAATATTTTTGAGATCTTGATTCCAAAACTTTTCTTCGGAGATCATCCAGCCTGCTCCTATCGAAGGAAAGAATCCGAATCGTTCATTTTTGGCAAATCTTTCGGAACCATTGTAACCAAAGTTCGCTTCAGCAAAATATCGTCCATCGTATGCGTATGTAAAACGACCTGATAATCCGATGTTGCGGGCTGGTAAAGATGTCTGTATCGAACTTGCACCTCCGCTCTTATTCTCTCTCAGAACTCCTACTAATAATCCGGTAACATTATGCTTTTCCCGGAACGTACGGTTGTAGTTGAGAGATGCTTCATAATAATACGAACTGCTGACTTGATTCCCTTCTGCATTATAATCCAAATCTTCCCGTCCACCATTAGGGTTCAGTTCTCTTAAAGTATATGTGTCGGTTAGTTTGTCATAATAGCTGATTGAATAGTAAAAGGGTGAAGTTGAGCGTTGCTGTCCACTATATGACTCTCGGGTAGTACTTGCGAAGACTTTGATGCTAAGTCCCGGAGTTATAAAGTCTAATTTCTGATTTAATTCCGCCTGGGCAGAAATAACCGACTTAGTGTATTGTTTGTAACCACGTATCATTTCTGCATAAGGATTGATGTAATTGCCGTCTCCTGCGTTACCAAATAAGATATGTGAAGTAGATGCATGATTTTCATCAGGCATATAATATTTGGGGAATAAAACAGGACTCGTTGCCATTGCCCTCCGGTATAACTCATTGCCACTTACAATAGGTCCGGTATAATCATCAAAATTGCCACTGAATTTTACAGAAAATGTAGTCGTCTTGGTCACATCAATATCAATGTTGGAACGTACATAGATTTTCTTTAAATCGATGTTACTGTTATAATTGTTTCGCTTATCTACCTTCATGATACCATTGTCATCGGATATGCCTAAAGAAACATAATATCTGGCAGTTTCACTACCTCCGCTCATATTGATATTGGCACGTGAATTGAATACATTATCATTAAATAATTCATTGTACCAGTCTACCGCCGGATATACATAGGGATTTTTACCGGCTATTGTTGATGCTATTTTCTCATCGGTATGAGGCCGGACAGCTAACGGATTACGTGTGAGTACAGCTTCATTGTGGTATTTCATGTAGCTGATAGGATCTACCATATCTATTCTTTTTGTAGGTGTCGACAATGAACCTTCCACTCTGGCGCTAATTTTTACCTTTCCGGGTTTACCTTGTTTGGTGGTAATCAAAATGACTCCATTAGCTCCGCGTGCACCGTAAATAGCAGTTGCTGTTGCATCTTTCATTATAGAAAAAGCAGCAATGTCATCTGCGGACAATCTGGCAAGATCAGTAGTGGACGATTCAATATTATCAATTAATATCAACGGACTTTTAGAATAACCAAAAGTGGTGACTCCACGAATAAAGAATTCCACATTGTCATTTCCGGGTTCACCAGACAACTGATGAGATATTATTCCGGCAACATTACCGCCTAAGGCTTGGGTTAAATTGCTGGTCGGAATTTTTAATCTTTCAGGTTTTAAGGTTGATATCGCTCCAATCACACTTTCTTTTTTCTGCTTGGCAAAACCAACCACAGTAACTTCGTCCAATTCATCTATCTTTGGAAATAGTTTAATAGTTTGAGGAACCTTATCTATTTTGTATTCAATAGACTGATATCCTAAAAAAGAGAAAATCAAAATGGAGCCTGGTTCGGATGAAATAGTAAATAAGCCATCTATATCCGAAATAGCTCCTTTTGTCGATCCTTTCACTTGTACAGTAGCTCCTGCAATAGGCAAGTCTGTCTCATCCACAATTTTCCCTGATATTGCTTTGGATGAGTTGTTACTACTACTGGTTTGAGCTTGCAAGGTTACATAGCTTTCAATGATTAGAAGGAAAGCTATCCATAATACGAAGCGTGGTAAGTTGCATAAAAGCTTCTTCATACTCTGTGATTTTAAAAAGTAAGTCATAAGGGTTTTATATTAGATTTAATGTGATTTCTTGTATATAAAGGCTGTATGTTTTAATCTACATAGTATTAATTATTTATGATGTATGTATTTGATAATGTTTATATGTATATACATATTGCAAATATATATATTTAAAGCAGGAAAACTAGAAAGATTTATTTATTTAATATAAATTTATATATGAATGATTGTTTTGAAAATAAATGTTAATAGGGCTTTGTGTGTATGGTTTTGAATTTATGAAACGAGCATAAAATTAGATAGATTACACAAATTAGCATGACAAGGATGGAGCCTGATTGGTTTCCGGTATGATCTGCGCATATTCCCATGAGAGGAGGAATGATGGAGCCACCGGATATCCCAGTTATCATGAGTCCTGATATTTCGTTGGCTTTATAGGGTAATGTATGTAAGGCTAGCGAGTAGATGACGGCAAATATGCTAGACATTGCAAAGGCTATAATGCATACTAATAACAAAATAATATATTGAGAATGTATCCAATAAATGCAGGACAAAGCTATTAATACAATGAACATATTGATTCGATAATAATAAATTTCGGAAAACTTTGCTAATAGGAATACACCACATAAGGTCCCCAAAGTACGAGCGGCAAAATACCAGCTTGTGCCATAACTTGCGATTTCTTTAGTCAACTCTGCATTTTCAATTAAAAGTTTTGGGGTAAATACATTCATTCCTACATCTAAGCCGACAATACAAATGATACCTCCGAATAAAAGGCAGATTGTTTTATTTTTCAGGAGAGAAATAACCTGATAGAAACTGGATGTTAATTTCTTGTCATCTTTCTCATTTATTGGAGTGAAAAATAACCATATTCCGGAAATTAGAGTAATGGCGGCGAATATGGGAAACATTAATATCCAGTTGTTGAAATAAACAGAGCAGAATCCGGCCACTATAGGTCCTACAAAAGAGGATAATGCCTTGATGAATTGTCCGGCTGTCATAATGCTTGATAATTTTCCTTCAGCGATAACATTGGTTAATAAGGGATTAAGTGACACTTGAAGGATGGTATTTCCTATGCCTAAAAGTGCGAAGGCGATATAACAGGCTGTCTGCGTGAATGTGAGTAGTGGAAGTAACATTCCAATAAAAGTAGATAAAAGTCCTATCAGTGATATTGTTTTTCTACCTTTTTTATCCATCCAGATAGAAATCGGAATAGAGATGAGTAAAAACCATATAAATACCATTGATGGCAGGAAACCGGCTTGGGTTTCACTCCAACTGAAATAATCTTTCGCATAGGTGACTGATACTCCTACTAAGTCACAGAACCCCGTAATAAAGAAACCAAAAAGCACTGGTAGTATTTTACTTTTATTTTTCATATGCGTTTATTTATTTGAATGCGTTTGGATTTGGTCGGTCACCCATAACGAAATGAAGTGTTCCTCCTTTTTTGAGTTTACTCCATTCTATATAGTTATTAATAAGGCGTTTGTTATTGAATCTTACAGATTGAATGTAACAATTGTTTTTGGATACATTTTCTGCTTTTATGATAAGTTTTTTTCCAGCGTAATAGGTGTTGTCCAGCTGAATTTCTACCCGGTCGAATCGCGGACTTCCCAGTAACCACACAGGATCTTTGCTGCAACCGCCATCCATTTGGAAAAGTCCTATGCTGCTTAAAATATACCAAGAACTCATCTGCCCTTGATCTTCATCTCCTGGATAAGCATCTCGGGGACCCATACCATAATATTTTTCTTGTATAGCACGTGCCCATTTCTGGGTATGCCACGGCTCACTGGTATAAGAGAAGAGGTAAGCTGCCTGCATATTTGTTTCATTTCCATGATTAATAGGATAAGCTCCCATATTATCTCCTAAAGCATTGAAGCTTACTTTTTCGGATGTTGCAAATCCGGTATTCAGCCGGTCGATGAATCGACGCTCTCCTATTAGATTGATGAGGCCTTTTACATCATGAGGAACGTACCAGGTGAATTGCCACGCGCTGCCTTCGCAAAATCCGGGAGCATGATATGGGTTGGTGTTTTCGATCCACTCTCCGTTGGGACGTCGGGGGCGTACATATCCGGTTGATGGGTCGAATATGTTTTTCCAGTTATCGGAACGTTTCATAAATGTATTGAAGTCATCTTTTTTATTGAGGGCATTAAAATATTGAGCAGCGCAATAGTCTTGATATGCGTATTCCATTGTATTGGAAACGTATGATTGATAATGTGGAGAATTCCAATCCCATGCGTCATCGTATAGAGGTACGTAGCCTTTGGTTATATAATCGGGATAACTCTCGTTGCCGACTTGTCCTCCTTCAGGATAGTTTATCATAGTGGCTGTTTGTTGGTGTATTAATGCCTGATACATGAGTTGGCTGTCGAAGTCACGAATTCCATGTTGATAGCCGGAGACTATTAATGGCAAAGCAGGATTGCCTATCATGACCCTGAAATATTTCATACCGGGATTACCATTGGGGAGCCAGCCGCCACGACGATAGAATTGTTCGTAAGTGTAAATCCAATTGGACATGTATTCTGGATAGAGAAGATTATAAAATGGACCTAATGTCCAATGCATTCCCCAAGCGGAATCACCTCCATATATGCTTTTACCCGGCTTGTCTATAAGAGCTTTGTCACCGTTCATATCCATCCATTCCCCATTCACATCATTCCAGATAGTCCGTGGACTGATAGAACGGTAAAGATTGGTGTAGAATTTTTGCTTTAACAGGTAATTGTCTGTTGTGATACTGACTCTTTGGAAGAGTGTTTCCCAGGTATCTTGTTGATTGGTGACAACTTTATCAAAATTCCATCCGAATGGTCTCGCTATTTCTTCTTCCAGATTTAGCCGTGCGTTATCAATGCTTACTAATGAAATACCTGTCCTTACCATAACATCATCGCCAGTGTTGAGGTTAAAGTCGAGGAAGATTCCCGCGTCCAGTTTGTCTTGATTGTTATTTTCGACTGTAAATACCTGCTGAGGCTTCATATTTAATTTATGTAGCTGTTCTATTTGGCTGTATACTTTGTTTCGTATCCAGCCATTCATTGTTTTGAATGGCTTATCAAACTGCATAACAAAATGTAATTTATATCTTTGTACTCCATGATATCCTGTTGACCGGCAATCGTTCAAGGTCCATCCCTCTATTTCTGTGTCAGAGACTTTTTTTACATATACATCTTCTAAATTCCAGTCATATTCTGCTGGAAAGAAAAAATCGATTAGTATTCGTGGTTGCTCTGCTCTGTTGAATGTGTATCGCTGAAGAGAACTACGGGTAGTTGCAGTCAATTCTGCTTGGATATTATAATCTGTAAGATCGACAGAATAATAACCGATTCGGGCTGTTTCGGTTTTCTTATTAATTCGGGAGCGATAACCATAGTCCGGCTGTTTCTCTGTTCCGGGTTGTATTTTTAAATCTCCAGTAGTTGGCATCATTAAGAGTCCTGTCATTGTCCATTCGTGAATGTGGCTGAATCCCATTATGTTTTCAACGTTATATTCATATCCTGCTTTCCAATGGGCATCTTCATTATCGGGCATAAGTTTTACCATTCCAAATGGCATCCATGGACCGGGTCCTATCATCCATCGTGAACCGCTGGAACCGGCAAACTGGTCAACATAATCAATTGATCTGCGTAGTTGCTGGGTACTACGGATAAATTCTTGAGTTGCTACTGTTTGTCCTTCTGTCGATATTTTAACTTTGATTTTAGACTGCTCTTTAAGCTTTCCGGTTGGAATTTCGTAGATATTCTCCCCTTCTTCTACTTGTTTGAATATCTCCTTTTGGTTGATTTGTATTTTCAGTATTCCGGATTTTTTAGCTATAGTTTTCAGTAGAAGAGGTTGAGTCCTTGTTTTTCCTTGTTTCAATTCATAATCTGCCATTTTCATTGAAATAATAGGTATGTCACCTATCTTCTCGATTTGTGTCTGTTGAGGCCCATTTAGATGAATGGCGTCAAAAGTTAGAGATTTGCCGTTGAATAACTGCATTATAATCTTGTTGTATCCTTCTTTCAGGTCTCCGGGCTGTATTGAATATGTTAGCTGTTTAGTGTCTGGTTTTATAGGAGAGTCATAGCTCTTTCCATTAACTTCCAGTCTTAAGAACATCTCAGGCTCATATTCCATATTAGCTATAAAAATATCACATTGGTATTTATCTTGAATATTAACATTGGATAGCTTCATTAAAATAGGAAGTTGTATTCTGCACTGCCCTGCCCAGTAGGAAAAACCTGCCCATTCTGCTGTTGGTCCCGGTATAATGTATGGAAAATCAGCCGATGTGTTTTCTCCTGCATAAAAGACAAATTTATTATCCCCAAAGCCGGAGATTATAAATTTGTCTTTTCCATCCGGTGCTAAGGCGAATTCCTCAGATGAAAGGTCTTTTCTGCCTAGCTGCCAGATTGTGTGTTGCTGCGAATATAAATTTGCAATGCAGCAAGTGAAAAGGATCATTTGTAAGATGACTTGTTTCATGGGAGTTAAATTAAGTCTAATATGAATTCAATGTAACATTTTCTTTAACAAAGGCTTTTACTAGCATAACTTCTTTATCAGGATTTTCATTTATAATTGTATAGGATTTAGCTGCAGCTGGGATAACAAAAGTCTCTGCGTAGTTAAAACGTTGTTTCATGCCTTCCTCTGTTTCAACATAAATGGAATCCCCCTCTACGACCATACATACATGACATTTATTTTCGGTTTTCATTTGAATGCGATTTTTGATAGTATAACGGTATACATCATAAAAATGCTCTTTGTGGGTAGACAAATGTTCTATGGTACATTCCTGGTTTTCTTCCATAACACATGGATGACAAATCAGTTCTTGAACAACTTTTTCTCCTTTTCTGTCAAAATATAGATTGTTCATTCCGTGCTGTATGTTTAAAGGACGTGGTTTGCCGTCCAATCCTAAACGTATCCAGTCATACATTTTGAATGTAAAAATATAGGGTGCACTACTTATCTCCAGTACCAGGCAATCTTTTCCAGAAGCATGTATGGTTCCATTAGGAATAAGAAAAAAATCATGCTTTTTAGCTTGGTGTTTTTGGACAAATTCTTCAATATCTACCTTTTGGGCCTTTTGTTGACTTTCTTCTAGAGCGTATTGGAATTTTTCAGGAATAATATTATCTTGAAAGCCTAAATATACGCAAGGCGAGTTTTTGCAGTCTAATATGTAATATGTTTCGTCTTGAGTGAATGGCATATTAAAGTGTTCTCGTATATATCGAGGACGTGGGTGGCACTGGATGGAGAGATTATCACCGTCAAAGGTATCTAAAAAGTCGAAACGTATAGGGAAGTTATACTTAAATGTTTCGGCACATTCTCCTAATATATTCTGATAATCGCTATACATGAGAAAATCGAAAGATACTTCAAGCCGATATCCGTCGCTTTCAAACATTAGTCCGTTTTCGAGTACCATCAATTCAAAAGACCATGCGAGATTAGCTACTTCTTTATTTAATCCCTGAATATGATTTTTCATCCATTGCCCTCCCCAAGCACCGGGTTCAAACCAAGGGCGAACTCTGAAAAAATTGTGGCTCATTTTATTCAACCCTTCTCGTAAATCATTTCCTGAAATCATTAATAGTTCATCCCATTCTCTTTGTCCGTCAATAAGAAGGTTAATTGAAGGAAGGTATTGCTTTTTATGCTTGTTCAGGACAATCCAGTCAACAAAGTATAATTGTTTGTAGGCCTGCTGATTGTCTTTCCGGTAATCTAATCCTAAATTATAGATAACTCCGGCACGCATTCTGAATTGAATTTCATTTTTAGGAACATCTATATAAATTAGTGGAGCTTGCCATGGAGAGAGGGCTGCCCCTATGCCAATGAATATATTCAAGTCTGCCTCCGGATCAGGCTGGATAGCATTAAGCTTATTTTTATCAAACCAGTCCATCAGGTTTTTATCAGTTATGGTGCCGAATAATGGATTGTCTCCTCCCAGATAAGGAGCGATCATTTTTTCAATAGTATGTGGATCTTTCATTGCTGCACTAGCATGAAAGAATCGCACATTCTTTCCTCTTCTTCTTAATTCTTCTCCTAATTTAATAATTAATTCATCCCAAAAGACTCCGGCATAACCATCAATTTTTATTTGAGAATGTTTTTCTATCCAGTTAGCTAATTGATTAATACCTTTCTCGATTTTGCTTTTTCCTAACGGGAATGCCGGATAAATATCATATTCTCCTGAAGAAGTGGGAGTGGAATTTGTAGGGGCAATAAATTGTTCAGTATGTCTTTTTTCTTTGATATTTTCCATGTTTTCAAGTATAATGCTTGTGTGAATAGCTGATCCTATTAATGGGGATATATCCCATAATTTACAGATATCTATTTTAGTAATTAAATTAAGTTTCTCTAATTGAGATTGAATGTTGCTTAGAAAGAAATCGGAAGCCTTTGCTATATTTCCTCCTATAATTAATTTCTCCGGTTTAAACTTTTGGAGGAACGGAGTGATGAATTCTACGAAGTTTGAAGCGAATTTTTTAAATAATGAATGTGCATTTCGGTCTCCAGCTAAAGCATACAAGGCAATCTCTTTTACACCGGATACTTTTTTATCTGAAAATTGTGTATTCCAGGTATTTACAAACCACCTTGTCGAGAAATAGTCATCTGCTATCCCATCTTGATAAGGAATGTTGTAAAGATAGCCATGTTCTGGTATGCCTTCTGTCTGTTCGTTTAAAACAGTGTCGTTTTCAAGAAATGTGCTTCCAAGTCCGGTGCCGATTGTAACTATGATACTTCTATTAGCATCTTTTGCTGCTCCTGCATAATACTCCCCTAAGGCATATGCAGAAGCGTCATTTATGAACAAAGTATTCAGATGTGATTCTTTTTTAATTTCTTCTTTAAGGTTGAGTCCAAAAAGTGACTGGAATTTGGGTACACCATAAATGGAAACTATTCCTTTGGAGTAGTCACATGGTCCAGGTATAGCTATGCCGATTCCGTTTAATTCTGATAACGGCGTACGTGTTTGAATATCAGCAATAACCTTATGGATTTTCGTAATGATGCTTGATGTTGAATCTGTAACTGTCAATTCTTCGTGAGATATTATGTTTTGGTAAATGCTGTTTGTTAGCGGATCGACGACTCCACCTTTTATATGTGTACCTCCTATGTCTATTCCCAAATAATACTTCATAGCTATTATGATTTAAATGATTAAGTATGTCTGAACATATAAACATTTGCAAATGTATTCTTTTTCTTGAAAAGAACAAAAAATATTGGCTGTTTTTATTTTTATTTTTATCTTTGTAAAAAAGTTAATCATGAAGATATTAGTCAATCATAACAGTGCAATCCCCCTTTATCTTCAGATAGAAGAACAGTTGAGGACAATTATCAAAGGGGAGGAATATAAACAAGGTAAGATGCTTCCTAATGAGATTGATTTGTCTAAACAATTAGGCATATCTCGGAATACTCTAAGACAGGCGATTAATAATCTTGTGAATGAAGGTTTGCTGATGCGAAAAAAAGGAGTGGGTACAGTTGTTGTAAACTCATCTGTTTGTTCTAAAGCCCGGAATTGGATGAGTTTTACACAGGAAATGAAAGCTTTGGGAATTGTACCGATGAATTATGAACTTCATGTTAGTTGGACGAAACCGACAGATGATATAGCTCTTTTTTTTAATTCTCCTGATGTGAAAAGAATTTTGAAGTTAGAACGTCTGCGTGGAAATCAAGAATATCCTTTCGTATATTTTATATCTTACTTTAATCCTAAGATTGGTTTGACAGGAAGTGAGGACTTTTCTCGTCCCCTTTATGAAATATTAGAAAGAGATTATCATGCGATAGCAAAAGTATCTAAGGAAGATATAAGTGCTAGATTAGCCGATAAATATATTGCTAATAAACTTGAGATAAAGGTGGGAGATCCAATTCTTGTACGCAAAAGATTTGTTTATGATCCGGATGGATGCCCACTTGAATGGAATATAGGTTATTATCGTGCTGATAGTTTTACATATTCACTTGAGTTTGAAAGAAATATTTAATCTGTCATTACGACGTTGTTAGTTACTATCTCCGCCCGAATCCTGCTGAGCGACTGCGGTGTGATCCACAGATAAGATGCTATATGTTTTAGAGGTACATATTGCAATAATTCCGGTGTTTCTTTGATGAGATTCAGGTAGCGTTCCTTGGCCCGTGGACTTCCGGAGTTTATGAGCCAGTTCTCTTGTTGTAGGAATTGATGATCCATGAGTCGGAGTCCCAGGTTGGCAAGCCCGATAGATGAGGAAAACAACTGATTCAGGGCAGCGCGGGAGATACAGTAAGCCACGCTGTCACACATTGCCTGAATATTTACCAGCGAATAGGCGTTGTCTACATATCCCCAGACGGAGAAGGCAGCCTCTCCGTCCGAAGCGAACCAGATGGTTGTTTCTTCTCCGTCTTTGTGGTAATATGCCCGCCAGATTCCATTCCGTATAAAGTAAAGGTTACTATTCTTTGTCCCTTCTCGTACAATCAGTTCTCTTTTTTTGAAGTGTACTTCTTCCATGCAATCCAGTAAGGACTGCACATCGGCTTCCGATACTTTGTATCTGCTGCAAAGCTTTTTGATGAATGTTTCCATAGTGCAAAGATACTTATCGTCGGCGGACAATGAAGCGATCTTTGAAATAAATTCCGATAATATAGAGTGTCGTCAATAACTCTGCCAACGGAACAGCCAGCCAGATGCCCGGCACACCGAGAATGGGCGGAAGAACAAAGAAACCGATCAGCATAAATACGACACCTCGAAGAAGGGTAATGATAGTAGCTCTCTGTCCTCGTTCAATACTTTGGTAATAGCCGATTCCTATCATATTTATAGCAAAGAAGATGAAGCCGATGCCAAAATAGGGAATGCCGTTTACTGCAATGTCAAAAGCAGAATAACTGCGGTCTATAAACAGTGCGACTATGTTCCGGCAACATAGCGTTGTGAGTATGAAAAAGCAGATTCCGCAAATCAAAGCTGTACGCAGCGAAAGACGCAGTGCCTTCCGTACACGTTCCGGCTGTCCGGCTCCGAAGTTATAGCTGATAATCGGCTGGGCAGATTGTGCAATCGCATTATATACCATAAATATGATGGGGAAAAAGTAACAGACAATACTGAAGGCAGCTACCCCGTCTTCTCCCAGATTCCGGATAAAGACATAGTTGCCGAGGAACATCATACAGGCAATGGACGCTTCGCTGACAAAGGCCGAATTTCCTAATTTTACCATATATCCTATGTTACGGAAAGTCATTCGCAGACTTTTTCTGCTTAGTTTGATTCGGTATAAGCGAAGGTCATGAGAGTAGTGCATGAGATAGACGAGTGTCATCAATCCTCCTACTACGGTGCCCAGGCTGGTGGCGAAGGCAGCGCCCATCATTCCCCAGCCAAATTCGAAGATGAAGATATAATCTAACAGGATGTTGAGAATAGCTGCTGTGGCATTGCACATCATGGCATAGTTGGGCGAACCGTCCAAGCGGATATAGAACATGCCTATATTTAAAATTTCATAGAATACGAGGAAGGGTACATACCACGACATGTATTCTATTACATACGGCAACAATTTATCCGAACTGCCCAAGAAGCGTCCCAATGGCTCTACGAAATAGAAACACAAAGCAGACATGATGAGTATAAGAATCGCAGAAAAGACAAGTGCCTGAGTGATATTGATATTGGCTGCCTTACGTTTACCCTGCGATAGGTGAATGGAGGCGACAACCGATCCTCCGACTCCGAACATCAGTCCGATTCCGGCGGCAATCATAAAAAGAGGGGCTGTGATATTGACGGCGGCCAGTGCGTCGCTACCGATTCCTTTTCCTACGAATATTCCATCCGTAATAACGAATATCGCAGAGAAAACCATCCCGAGTACCGTCGGTACCAATAACTTGCGGAATAGCGTGGATATGTCCATGCTGCCAAAATCAATGCTGTCTTTCATGACTTTCTACCTTTTATAATTAAAACGGGTGCAAAGGTAGAGGTATGAAAAGAGATAAAAATTACCATTTGGTAATTTTTATCTCTTCTTTCTGCTATTTATTGATCCATTCGTCAGAGAATCGGTATACAAAATCGATTCCTGCCGGGCTGGCTCCGCGTTGACTGTTATATTTGAAGTGAGACTTCTCCGTTGGAGTGCCACTTGAAATATCATATACATATATATCACTATTTACATAGGTGGACTGTCCTACCCAATATTCTTCCGTAGTAGGGTGAATACCCATAATACCATAAATCGTTATGCTGGATTTCAGGAAGTTTACGTCGAAGCTCTGTGTAGTATAGTTGTAGCGAGTGGCACTGGTTGCGTTGAATGCGTCTGTATCCACAAAGTATAAATTGGGCTGAGTGAAGCTTGCACAGAAGCCGACAGAAGGTGACCAACTTGCGATTGGAAGTTCGATCTCATCCGGCATATCCGTTTCGGAGAGTACATTGCCATCATGGTCGAGCGCTACCATTTTAGGAGAAGAGGTGAATGTCGGGCTGTAAAGGCTTCCTGTGTAAGTTGCGGCGAGCGGGCAATAGATATTTCCGTCTGCGCCTTTGGCGATACCCTTAATCTGATGTCCTTCGAATGGGATTGATTTGATAATCTGATCGGTGGCCGGATCGATGATAATTACTTTCTGTCCGCATCCCGCATACACCTTGCCGCGAGAATAAACCATGCGGCCTTTAGTAGCGCCTGCTACAGTAAATGCACCGAAACTTCCGTCGACTGTTGGTTCTACTTTTACAGCTCCATCGCTCAAAGTCAGTGCGGCGATACCTGAAGTGGCTTCCATACCCGATTCTGAATATTGAACGTATGCACGTGTCGGGCTGACTACTACTAAGTGTTGAGGCCACGTAGATTTACCTTCCGGAGTCATGATTACCAAAGGATCAGCGTATTCCATTTTAAATGTATGGGCATCACATACCACGAAACGTCCGGCTCCTCCCTGGCTACTACCATTTTGAGTAATTATATAAATCTTTTCATTTGCTATATACATGTCCTGAACTACATTTCCTATTTCCATACCATTATTGGCATTTTCGAAAACGTTGCTGTATTCAACTCCGTTTTTATCATAAAAATAGATTGTTCCATTGGCACTACTCATATTGCCTTCACAGACTACGAAAGTACCTTTTGTATCAGTAAAGTCAATAGAAGCACATACTTCGATGGAAGCAAACATCGTATTCCCATTCTCGTGGATACCTACAAGAGTTACAATACCTCCATTGTAGGATTGGTCGGTATAAGCAGGAGCTTTTACTGTTAGTGTTTTTGCATTTTTGTTGAGAGTGAATGTCCACCCTTCTGGTTTCTTCAAGAAATCTACGCTGATTATTTTGTCCATATTCAGTGAAAGAGTTTTCTTTTCGTTGAAGTTGAAAACGTAGTAAGGACGTCCGTCGGTCGGTTTCACGAAAGAGAAACTGTTTACTCCTTTGGTGGTAGGTATGCTGAAACTGGTTCCATTTGTCAGAGTAAAGACAACTTCCATTTCTGAAGGGATCACCGACTGAAAGAAGGACTCGTTGGCCTTTACGTCTTTTCCAGTCGTATCTTTGAGCCGTTCTCCATCTACTGTCCAGTATCCGTCAGTATCAACACTTAGTTGTGGTGCTGCTCCGGTTACGCGGAGTTTTTGTCCGTCTACAAGCAGAAATTGGGTTTCTCCGTTTGCGGTGATTGTCCAGTAATAGATTCCATCTTCTGCTTTCACTCCGATTACAGGGGCATCTGCTCCCTTTTCTCCGTGTTTGACGATAATCGTTTTATTGTCGCTGAAAGTAATCTTTATACCTTCGTCCGTTTCTTCATAGTTGGTGATGAACTTGGCATTCTCGTAAGCCGAAACGATTGTCTGAAGATTGCTGAGGTTTTCTTTTAACTGAGAGAGTTCGGTTTTTATCCCCTTCACTTCATCCCATAACTCATCGTCGTTGTAACATCCTGCAATTAGAATACTAAAAAGGGCGAGGGTCATCAGTCTGACTGCCCAGAAATGCATTTGCTTTCTCATAAATGTAAATTATTTGATATTAAACAAAAAATCCCCGTTTGTTTAGATAGCTATAATCTACACAAACGGGGACACTAATATCTATATCAAATAAAATATAAATGCTTATTTTCTATTTGACCGTAACCCGAAATCCCGCAGGTGTAAATCAGAGCATCAAGGCAGGTCTTCTGACTCATCTCTTCTGACAACACCTTCCCAGGTTTGTGAACCCAGTGGTTTCAAGTTGCAGTTTTGCTCTGACGGGCAGAGCCAAGATTTACAGCAGCAGGTTCTGTTGCCGGTTTGCACGGCATTCCCTTTTCATTCCTTAACAGTATGCAATTTGTTTTCGGAAACCTTAACGCTACAAAGGTATAAAGTTTTGTTCATATCTTGTTTGTTTTATCAAAAGAATTTTTGTTTGTTCTGATATTGAATCGTTTACAGGTCTTTTTGTATATCTCCGAATATTCCGCTGACTAACAGTAAGTATTCCGGCATCCTGTCTTTATCTCCCCATTTTAATTCAATACGTAGTAGTTCGGATGCTGTTTTACCTATATCGAACCCACAGGCTTCCAGTGACGGACGTACCCGTTCGGGATATAGGCAAGGTTTTCCTTCTGTGCGTGTACATGTGGGGCAGAGCAGGCAAGAGCCGGGAAAGAATGCACGTCCTTTATACGTTTTTTCCATTTCCAGCAGTAATTCATCTGTCCGTTTCCGTTCTGTCTCCATCATTTCTTTACCGAAAGAGATAACATCCGTAATTCTTTCCGGATGTAGAGGAGTTATTTTCGTCCCGATAATCAAAGCAGTTTGGTATTGGGAAAGGTAATGATCTACATTGAATGAGAATGGAGGACATGCCCAATAAGTGTTATAGCGGGTGCATTGCCGGCAGAATCCGATAAATTTTTCGGCATCCCGATAGTTTGCCATGTATTCGGCAACGGGAATGGTAGCGGTAAAGTCTTCAGCAATATAGTCTTCTCTTGTTTTCATATCACAAAGATATAGTTTATTTTTGTACTGCGATTATTAATCATTCAGAGGAAAATCAGATGGAAAAAGGATACATTCATATTTATACGGGTGATGGAAAAGGAAAGACGACGGCAGCATTCGGCCTGGCAGTCCGTGCCCTTTGTGCAGGTAAAAGCGTATTCATCGGGCAGTTTGTCAAAAGCATGAAATACAATGAAACCCGTATGGTTGAAAAGTTCGACCGGATTTCGATAGAACAGTTCGGCAACGGATGTATGCTGACCCGTGAAGCTACGGAAGAAGATATCCGTGCGGCACACGAAGGGGTGACAAAGTGCAGGGATGTACTGCTTTCCGGAGAATATGCAGTCGTTATATTGGATGAATTGACCATCGCCCTTTTTTTAGGTTTATTGGAACTGGATGATGCGTTACAACTGTTGCGTAGCAAGCGTCCGGAAACGGAGGTCGTTATTACCGGACGCTATGCACCACAGGAGTTGATTGATATAGCCGATCTTGTCACCGAAATGCGGGAAGTAAAGCATTATTATAAACAAGGCGTATTGTCGCGTGACGGAATAGATCGTTAGCAAAGCTATCCCAACGATAGAATCAATAGTTGTGCCGTCAGTACCCGCAGAAACATGGTAAGCGGATAGACTGTAGCATAACCTACGGCTGGTGCATCGCAGGAAGTGAGGTCATTGGAGTATGCCAGTGCCGGCGGATTAGTGGTAGAGCCTGCCAGAACACCGATTAGCGTGAAGTAATTCAGCTTGCAGTAATAACGTCCTACTAATCCCGTAATCAGAAGAGGCAGAATGGTGATGATAACTCCGTAACCCACCCATATATATCCTCCGCCATGAATGATGGTATCTACGAATCCTTCTCCTGCTCCCAGACCTACACAAGCGAGGAAGATGGAAATACCGATTTCACGGAGCATCAGGTTGGCGCTCATGGTAGTGTAAGTAATCAACTTATATTTCGGTCCGAAACGGCTGATCAGAATAGAGACGATGAGCGGACCACCTGCCAGTCCCAGTTTCACCGGTTGGGGAATACCCGGGAAGGCAAAAGGAATACTACCCAGAATACAACCCAATGCGATACCTATAAAAATAGGAATCAGATTAGGGTGATTCAGGCGCTTCATTGAGTTACCCAGTACTTTCTCGGCATGAGCAACGGCAAGCTCGGTACCAACGATGGTGACACGGTCGCCCATTTGCAACTGCAGCTGCGGGCCGGCAACCAAGTCCACTCCCGAACGGTTGATGCGGGTAATGCTTGCTCCGAAGTTATTTCGTATTTTCAGTTGTGAGAGAGTCTTGCCGTTGAGTTCCGGTTTGGTTATCAGGATGCGGCGTGAGATGAGCTGTTTGTTCAGCTGTTCCCATTCCATTTTTATTTCCTTGCCGAAGAAGATGGTGATTGCTTCCACATCAATCGGTGTAGAGATGACTAGGATAATGTCTCCTACATGTATGACCGTTTCAGAGTTGACCAATTCTGTTTCTCCTCCTTCACGGTGTTTGATACGTGAAATGACGAACTTACGATTCAATAACGGACGAAGTTCTTTAATCTTGATACCGTCTACCGATTCGTTTCTTACCTCGATGGAGACAGGACGTACGGTAAGTTCCTGCAAATGTCCCAAGCCTACTTCCGCTTCTTTTTCTTCCTGTGCGGTATTGATGCGCAGAAGATATTTCAAGGCGAGCAATGACAGGATGATGCCTACGACACCCAGCGGATAGCTGACAGCATATCCCAATGCTATATCGGGGGCGTCTATACCGTTCAGGTCACTGTTGGCTTGCTGCGCAGCTCCCAGTCCGGGGGTGTTGGTGACGGCTCCGGACAAGATACCTACCATGGTGGTAATCGGAGTTCCGGTAGTAAAGTGGAGAATAACGGTGATTCCTACTCCCAATGCCACTACCAGCACAGCCAGCATATTCAGCGTGAAACCTCCTTTCTTGAAGGCCGAGAAAAATCCCGGTCCTACTTGCAGACCGATAGAGTAGACAAACAGAATCAATCCGAACTCTTTCAGGAAGTGGAGCAGGTGCTCGTCCAGATTCATGTTGAAATGACCGAATACGATTCCGACAAAGAGTATCCAGGTGACTCCCAGAGATACTCCCCGCACTTTAATTTTTGCCAGGATGATTCCGAACGCTATGGTTAGCGACAGAATCAGCACGGAGTGTGCCACTCCTCCACCCCAAAGGTTGGGGTAACCTTCGAATAAATTTCTTAGAACTTCCATTTTGATTTTTATATTATATCATGATATTTTGTAGTGTTAAAAGTATCCCCGGAGAAATCACTTCTGCGGGGATACGGACACATTGAGTATGACGGCCTTATGCCGTCCCTTTGGTATTTTTAGCTAGAGAGAATTTATCCTCCTGTAGTAACTTCCAGTGTGATGAGTACCTGATTATTTTCTACAGTATCATTTTTATTCACCAGAATTTTACTAACTGTGCAGTCTGAGCTTACTTTGTAGTTATTTTGCATTTTCATGGCTTCTATTACTATTACCGTATCGCCTGCGGCGAGGCTGTCCCCTTCCTTTACGGGTATTTTTACCACCTTTCCGGGCATGGGGGCAACAATTTGGTTATTTTGTTCTTCAGTTTCGTTCTTCTTACTTTTCAGGTATTTAGCCTGATTGTCTATGACTTTTACGTCGTAGGAATGATGCAGCAGGTTGACGTTATAGCTTTTCCCGTCTTTGTGCCGGATCAGTTTGGTCATGAAGGAATGTCCTTCGTGCAGAATAGAAAAACTTCCATTCTCTCCTTTGACGATATTCACGTCAAAGGTTTGCCCGTCGATATTGAGCCGTACATAGTCTCCATCCTTGCCGATTATATGAATATCAGCAATGCGGTTTCCAATTTGCATTTCCATAAGCGGTCAAATTTTCAGTCTGTTGTTTCCCTATCCCACGAGTAAAAACAACTAATAGGTATGAATGGCAGGTCTTCTGACTGACTCCCTTCCTGATGCCTTCCCGACCTTGTTTATCATAACCGGTCAGTGGCAAAAGTGATTATCAAGAAGTTGAATGGAGCTTCACAGCAGCGGGACTGTCCGGGATTTACACCCGATTCCCTTTTAATTCAGACAGTTGATATATCCATCTGAAACCAATTCGAGGGCAAAGATAACGAAATTATGTAGAAACCAAATGAACGGGGCATATTTATTTTATATACATCTTTTCTTATTTGATGCGTACTCTCATTTCTTGTGCATCGAATGTTACCGATTCGTTTCGGAATAACCTTTCTATATGTCCGCTGGCTACCATTTCCGGAGTAGGCAGGGTGTACATGTGTGGATTGTCTATCAACATGATAGAGTCGCAAAGTGATAGGGCGATATCGAGGTCGTGTGTGGAGAACAGGATGCATTTGTCTTCTTCCTGTGCCAGTCTTTTCAGGAGCAGGCAGAGTTCGTAGCGGTTGGGCAGGTCCAGAAAAGCGGTTGGTTCGTCAAGCAGGATGACGGGGGTATCCTGTGCGAGGGCACGCGCTATCATGATTCGTTGGCACTCGCCGTCGGACATTTTATCCATTGTCTTTTCTGCGTAGTCGGTCATGCCGACCAGTCGCATGGCATTGTCCACCCGGCTTTGGTCTTCCGGTTGTAACTGTCCGATCCAGTTGGTGTAGGGGGCACGGCCCAATGCTACTACGTCTTTGCAACGCAGATTGGCGATGCGTACTTTATCGGTGGTTACAAAGCTGATGTTTCGTGCCAGCTTTTCCGGTTTCAAGGAGGTTATATTCTTTCCTTGCAGGATGATTTCTCCCGATTGAGGCTTTTCCAGTCCCATCATGGCACGGAGCAGGGTGCTCTTTCCTGTTCCGTTGCGTCCCAGCAGTGCAACGAGTTGTCCGCCTGTGATCCGGGCGTTTACCGTTTTCAACAGCGTACGCTGTCCGTATCCTAGTGTCAGTTCTTTAAGCTCGATCATTTGATTATACGCAAGTTTTTAGCTATTACCCATAAAATAACCGGAACACCCAGCAGGGCAGTGATACAGTTGACCGGAAGCAGAAACTTCTTGGCGATGATGTCGCAGAGAAGCATGCTGATGAATCCGGTCAGCATGGTGCCGGGGACGAGTATTCGGTGGTCGGCATTGTTAAACAGTAACCGGGTGACGTGCGGAACAGCCAGTCCGATGAAACCGACAGGGCCACAGAAGGCGGTGACCGTTCCTGTGAGCAGTGCGGTGGATATGAAAATAAAGGTACGCGAGCGCTTGATATTCATTCCCATGGTCCGCGCATAGTTCTCGCCGAGTAACAGCAGATTTAGTGGTTTGATGCAGGCTACGGAAATCAGCAGCCCCAGACACAGCATCGGAATCATAATTCCTAGTTGAGTGGCTGTAATGTGGCTTAATGATCCCATTGACCAGAGCGTGAACATTTTCAGTTGTTCGGCAGAACTCAGGTATTGCAGTATCTGGATGATGGCACCTGCCACGTATCCGATCATGACCCCCATAATCAGTACACCGAGAATATTTTTTACTTTCCGGCTGACAATGGCTACTCCCAATAAAATGACAGCTGTTCCTACCCAGCCCGAGCCGACGATACCCAGCGATTGAAGGACCGGAAACTCCGTCCATCCGAGCAACGGAGCTCCTAGTATAAAGAGTGCTACTCCCAATCCTGCACCGGAGCTAACTCCCAGCAGATAAGGATCCGCCAATGGATTCTGGAATACCGTTTGCATCTGCAGACCGCTTACGGAGAGCGCCACGCCTATCAGTGCCGCTACCACTACCCGTATAAACCGGATGGAAAGGAGAATGTTGCGTGTCATTTCGTCGCATTCGCCTCCTGTGAGTACAGCCCATACTTTAGAGATGGGGATATACGTATCTCCGGTTGCCATATCTATCAGTAATAATAGTACGGCAACCATACTTAGCGTAATGAATAAGAGGGCGGTACGTTTGTGTGGCTGTTTCATTCCAGATGCCTGTAGTAATAGAGTGAGTCGGATACAAGTTCAGGGTGGAAAATATGAATCAGATCGCGCAGTACTATATCGGGACGTACTACTGCCGATTCCCAGTAGTCGTTACCACCGGTAGCTGTCAGTCGCAGATTGTTGTTGTATGCAGTCTTTTCGCGAACGGATTTCGCATCAGTGAATTTAGGATTGACGGCTTTCAGTTCATCCAGTGTAGAAGCCATGCCGACATTAATCCAGTAGTCAGCTTTTTGTATCAGTCCGTAGGCAGTTTCCAGTCCGATGGGGGCGGAGCTGTTGGA
>OGDN01000676.1_pt1 | contig 66601 bp, 65 predicted proteins | sample 1570271 | NCBI WGS metagenome assembly OGDN01 (sample SAMEA4384481, study PRJEB24528) | human gut metagenome | reverse complement strand
ACCTGTGACCCTCTGCTTGTAAGGCAGATGCTCTCCCAGCTGAGCTATGCTCCCAAGCTGGCCCGCCGCATCGCTTGATTGTGTCGAGCGCGGCGACGAAATATATAATACACGATTATACGGTTTTTGTCAACCGTTTTTTGAAAATTCTTCCGAATGAATTTGAAGATATGCGGAGGGCGTGATGGGCAGCGGGGTTGGCGTTCCTTCTTTTTGGGAGGCTATATCGGGCTACCGTCCGGACCCGTTTGGGGAATAATCCCCCAAACCCCTTCTTCGCTTCGCGGCAGTTATTCGCTGCTTAACACAAAAACGGCCGGGACTGCGCCGCCTTTTCGGCGTTTCCCGGCCGCAAATTGCATTTGGCTCCACGCGCGCACCCGCGCACGTCCGAATGAAGGCTTCTATGCGGGGGATGAAGCCTGTCCGTCAGTCAACGGAATCCTCCGCGCCGATATCACTCTGTCTTTCGCCGGATTCCTCTTCCGCGAGCGCCAATTTGGCGATTTCCTCCTCGCTCAGCCCGGCCAGCGCGCCCTCATACATCGTATCTTGCGCGGCGGCATCTCCGCTCTGCGCCGGTTCGGCGGTGGCTTCGGGTTCTTTCTCCGGCTCTGCGGTCTCTTCGGGAACCGCAGTCTCTTCCGGGATCGCGGTCGCTGCCGGGGCAGGCTCTCCCGCGCCGCTGCGATTGGTCACAACAATCAAACCGATTACAGCAATCAGCGCGACCACCAGCACGGCGACCACGATTTTCATCTTCGGCTGCATCGGACTCACCCTTTCTCATACCGTTTTCCATGGGACCAACGGCTTTGCTTATTCGTTCAGCTTTTTCGTTTACAGATTTTCCAGTTCGATCAGGCCGCAGCCGCCGTCTTTGCGGCGGTATACCGTCGCTGCCATGCCCGTTTCAATGTTGTTGAACATGTAGAAGGAATGGCCGAGCATGTCCATCTCCAAAATGGCGTCTTCCACGCTCATCGGCTTGGCCGCGTAGCGCTTCACGCGGACAACCGCCGTCTCCTCTTCGTCCTCTCCTGCTTCGGGAACGGCGTCAACCGCTGTCGGCTTCTTTCTCAAATCGCGTCCCAGACGCGTTCTGAGCTTCTTCATCTGCCGCTCCAGAACATCTATACCTTTATCCAGCGCAGGGAGGGAAATCTCCCGCTCCTGGTTTTCCGTGCGAAGCGTGTGGCCCATGTAGGGCATGGTCATTTCGACCTTGTAGGTGTTCTTCTGTTCGGTAATGCGAACGCCGATCACCGTATCGCCCTCGGCCTCATCCTTGAAATAAGCATCCATGCGCTGATGAATCCGGCGCTCCATCGTTTCAACGACTTCGGCGGGAACATGCGCGTCTTTAAGCACAAAACGTGTAATCATGAAATCGGCCTCCTTTGCCTTGGGATTGCCTTTTTTGTGTTTGTTTGGCCTTTTCGGCTCTTTCTCCTTTCTTCGGTTATAGTATACGAAATTTGTCATCTTTCTTCAAGTCAAATCGCATATTGCTTGTAAGGAATTAACAAACGTTCGCCCTGCTCAGAATCTTTCTGTACGTCGGCAGCATGTCGCGCTCGCTCACATACTCGTCCAGGCGGTCAATACAAAGCCAGCCGACCGCGCTGTTTTCGTCCTCCGCGACGCGCAGGGGCAGCGTGTCGTCCGCCTCGAACAGATAGGATACGTTCAAATGCAGATGGCTCCCGACCGCCCTGCCGCGCTTCACGTGCGCCCAAACCGGCAGGATTTCCAGCGAGACCACGCCGCCTCCCATCAGCCTGAGATGCTCGATGCCCGTTTCTTCTTTGGCTTCACGCATCGCCACATGCAGCAAATCGGTTTCGCCGTCCGCATGGCCGCCCGTCCAGGCCCAGCTCTGATAGATTTTGTGAAACGCCATCAGCGTTTTCGTGCGCGCGCCGTTCACAATGATCGAGGATGCCGTCATGTGCGCATAAGCGCAGTCCCGCAGCAAAAGCCGTTCTCCTTCGCGGTCAATCAGGGTCAATATCTCCGCCTTCTCTGCCGCCTCGCGTTCGTCCTTCGGGATATAGTCTCGGATTGTCTGCTTCCAGTCCTCCGGAATGTTCGGGTTTTGCATCAGCATACCGATTCTCACATGCCTTTCGTCAAACCGCCGCGAAGCGAAACGGAAAATTCAAAAACCTCCGGTTCCTGGCAGCGTATGGGGCAAAGTCCCATCGTCTCCTCTATTTTACCATAACTCCCCCTCGCCGCGCAAGTCAGCCGAATCCCTCCGCCGCGTTGGTAATCTCCCCCTGCGGGGTCATCTCCACGGCAATGCCCTCCTCGTCCTCTTCTGTGCCCGGCTGATACAGCCAAATCTCAAAGCCCGCTTCGCGCGTCTCCGAATTATATCGCAGTGCGACCGTGCAGGCCGCGCCCAAAATGCCCTTTCTGGATCGCATCCACGCCTTCGACCACGTTTTTGCGTCCTTCGTCGGCCCGTGATGCAGCACATAGTCCCTCGCTTTTGCCTCGGCTTCGTCAAAACTCAGTTCGCCTTCTACCGGATGCACGAAATAATGCTCCATTCTGCTCGGCTTTCCCAGTTCCGCATCGTCCCCAAGGCGCACAAAACCCGATTGATTGTCCTCTGTCTCGTCCTTGGCTACGTTCCAATTCAACTGTGCCCAACCGTCCGAGCCGATGCCGATGATGTCGGCGCTTCGGTTCGTCTCGCGCAAGACCTCCGCGTTTTCGTTCGGCTCAGCGTAAACCGTCAGTTCGCCCGCGTCCGCGTATCGCACAACATGCGGCACATCGCGCTCCTTTAACGCGGTATAAGCCAAATCCCAGGTGTGCATCCACCCTTCCAGCGCCGCTTCCTCGCTGCCCACGCGCACATGCGCCCATGTCCGCGTGACTTCCGTCACTTCCACAATCGCGCCGCTGTAATAGCCAAACAGCATGTCGCTGTCCTCGTTCGGCTCGGCATAGAGCGTCACCGTGTCACTCTCCTCCTCCGGCGCGCAGACCGCCGTGCCGCTTTGCGGCATCCAGTTATACACTTTCTGAATTTTGCCCGTCGTGGAGATTTCCGCAAAGAGCGCGGAAACGGTCGATGTCCGTTCGGTGAAAAGCATCGGGTCCATCATGAACACATCATAAACGGCTTTTCCCCGCCACGGCTCGTAGGATACGCCGCTGCAATCCCATTGAATTTCCTCATCCAGCAGCTTTTCGTCGTCATATTCCGCGCAGAGGCCCCATTCCGCCCGCTTTTGGCGCAGCTCTTCTCGAAAGATATGGACGGCTTCTTCCGTTGTAATTTCGCCGTCCAGCGGCAAAACCGGATATGAAACCGAATCCCACTTGTCCGGCCTGTCGTTGACGACGTTATGGGGAATAAAGCCATTCCTGCCCCAGACTGCGGCCCATTGGCCGTTATAGCCCATGATTTTGATTCCGCACGGCCCTTGCACTGCCTCCACAATGTCCGACTGTTCGTCGCATGCCTGATAAATGATGACGTCGCTTTCAAAGCCCGGCATTGAAGCATATTGCGTAATCTCCCGCATCGCTTCCGCGCCGTATTTCAGCCGTTCCTGCCGGATATAGCCCTCCAGCGAGTCGCCCTCCATGCCCATGCGCACGTGCGCCCAGCCGTCCGCAAGGTCGAGCACTTGCAGCGGCGCGCCCTGAAAATAGCGCATCAGCGTTTCGCTCCGCCCGTCGGGCGCTTCATGCAGCACGACCGAGCCGTCCGCTTCCTCCGGCGCGCAGACCGCCGCGCCGATTTGCGGCGTATCGAGGTCGGCGGCCAGCGCCGAGGCCGTCAGCATGAACGCCGTCACCAGCAAACCCAGTATTTTTTTCATGGTAAGCATTCCTCCCTTCTACTGATATAGACGAAACAAACAGGGAAGAATTTCAGAAAATTCCAATTTGACGAAAAAAACAGGGGCGCACCCTTTAACGGTTCGTCCCTATTGGGGTTTGTGTGTTCCTGTTCAAAGGCCTCCCTCTTCGAGGGCGGCGGCGCGCCGCGGGCGTGACGGAAGGCGTTCGCTTCTCAATTCATCTTCACGGCGTCTTTTTCAAACCGAATTCCGTAGTGAAACAGGAAGCCGAGTACCAGCGCCGCGCCGCAGACCCACGGCGCAAGCAGCACGGCGGCGAGCGCATACAGCGCGGGCACATCCGCCACCTTTTCATTGGGGGATGTGACGATAACCCGCAGCACGGACAGCTGGCGAAACGCGTTCATCGCGTTGTTTTTGATGGTTTCAAAATCCATGCTCATCCCTCCTTACGCCTTGGCCACGCGAACCCGCATGCCGAAGAGCACAACCAGCAGCACGGTCAGCACCGCCAGTCGGACGCTCGCAAGGGCCGCCAGCACGGCCAGCCACATAGGCGTTTTGACAAAGGTGCGTCCTGTGCCTTCCACGACGAGCTGGCTGCCGAAAATCAAGCTCAGAATCTCTTTGATTTTATCCCACATCGTCTTTTCTCCGTATGTTTACAGGCGGGTGAGCATCAGCTTGCCGCTCATGGTATCCATGTGAATCGGCAGCGCGCACGTACCGTAGCGGTTCGGACCAAACTCGTTGACAATCTTGCCGCTCATGCTGCTGATATCGGCCACAAACCCGCGGATATCGCCGGGCAGAGCCACATGCACGTTGGCGCTCATGGAATTGATCTGGATCTTGCGCGTCGGCGCAACGGTGCAGAGCACCTCCACGTCGCCGGAAACGCTGCTGATTTCCCACTCTTCGCTCGCGCCCTCAGCGTGAATCTTGCCGGAAACGACATTCAGATCCGCGCGGTTCGCGTCGCAGGAGACGAACTGTCTGCCCGAAACGGTGCTGACCACCACGTCGCCCGTGCAGGCGCTGACCGTCGCGCCGCCGGAGATGGTCGTCACGTCGATTTCCTTGGCGCGGATGCCCGCGTCCGGTTCGACGCGCACGTCGCCGGAGGTCGTGTTGACCTTCACCTTGTCCACGTCGATGGCATACAGGCGAATATCGCCGGAAGTCGTGCTGAGCACGTAATCGGCGGCATAGCCGCGCGGCACGCGCACCGTCACCTTGCCGCCCTCCTTTTGAAAGACGGAGAAGAATGTCTTAAACACATCCGGGTTGGCGCGGCGCACGCTCAGCGTATGCTCCTCCAGCGTCACGGTCGGCTGTTCCACGCCCTCGCACCCGGCTTCCCACTCGATGACCACATCCGTGCCGTCCGCAGACTTCACGGTGATGTCGTCGGAATCCAGACTCACGTTCACCTCGCGCAGCCCCGCCGCCGGATAGCGGCTGATGACGACCACGCCCGGCGCGCCCTTGAAGGATTCCGCCTGTTTGGCCGCGTCCTCCGCGTCTCGCACTACGTCGTCCAGATTGATCGGCTCGTTGGGACAGCCCGCGTCCGCCTCCACCTCCGCCGCGTCGGCGTTCAACGCTTCCTGCATTGCATCCATCTCGTGCTGAAGCGCGTCAAATTCGTCGTCCGAAGCGCTGTCCGTCTGCTCAGGCTGCGCGGCTTTTTCCTTCTCGGCCAGCTCGGCGAGCTTCTTTTCCACGTCGTCGGCCTCGGTTTCCAGCGCGTAAGCCTTCGCGCGCAGTTCCCGCGCGCCCTCCTGATCGCCTGCCGCCTGCTTGAGTTCCGCTTCGGCGCGGATGGTCTTGGCGCGTTCGCGCAGCGCCGCCGGGGCTTTGGGCTTTTCCTTACCAAAATCGATGACGATTTCGCCCTTGTCGCCGGAGAGCTTGTCGATGGCCTTGCCCGCCGCCTTCTGCGCGTCGCTCAAGCCCTTGCCGACCGCTTTGCCAATGCCGCCGATCACGCCGCCCGTCAGGTCGTCCACCTGCCGAACCAGCTTCTGCGCCTGCGGCACAATCTGCTTGCCCACGTCGCCCAGCGCGCCGAAAGCCTTGCCCAGCGCTTCGCCGATATCCGGCGTTTTTTCGGTCTTGACCTCAAAATCCGGCTCGTCGTCCCCGGCTTCCTTGCCCCCGGCCGTCTCGTCGCTTTGCGTCTGAGTCTCGGTTTGGGCGGTTTCTTCGGCACTGTCCTCCGGCTTTTCGGCGTTCATTTCGCGCAGCAGGCTCTGCACGTCGCCCAGCGACGCGGCCACCTCGGCGAAAGCTTCTTCCTCCGTCTTGCCCGCGCGGACGGAATCCTCAAACCGCGCCTGGGCGTTGGCCATCAGCTCGTCGCGCAGGGCAAGGTTATCCGCCGTCATCTTCATATCGGCAAAAATTTCATCGATCATTCTTCGAATCTGCTTGTTCATCATTTTGATGCGTCCTCCATTCCAAACAGTTCGGATATCACGGCGCGGTATTTCCGCCAGTCCGCCTGGTTTTCCGCAAAGAGCGCTCTCCCCTTTTCGGTCAGGTGGTAGTAGCGTCTGCGCGCGCCTGCATTTTCGTTGCCCCAATAGGATTCAATCATGCCTGCCGTTTCCAGCCGCCTGAATGTCGTATACAGGGTCGCTTCTTTCAGCTGTAATTCTCCGCGGGTGATCTCCTGCACGTTTTTGCTGATGACGTAGCCGTAGCTGTCGCCGCCCGCAAGCTGCGCGAGGATGATCGTATCGGTATAGCCGCGAAGGATGTCCGATGAATTCAGCATTTCATCACCTCCGACAAGATACAGTATAGCTCTATATACCTCATCTGTCAATGTATCTCGGAAAGTTTTTTTCAAAACCGTTTGCCGGTCAGTCGCCCCTCGCTCATCCGCAGCGGGCCATTTCATCTGCTGACGCGCATGCGCGCCCCGCGTCCGGGCCGCTTTGTTAAATTTGTGGTCATATCATTGACGGTTATCGGCATTTCTTCTATAATGAGGTTATCCGAGGATCGATTCTGCTGTTATTTCCGACCCATTTTGAAGGAGGTTGACCCATGAAGAAAAGCGTTTTCTTCCTCACCCTGCTGTTATGCCTGTCGCTCATTTTCCCCGGCGCGCAGGCAGAGGATACCTATGTGCCTGGCGAACGGATGCGTTCGCTCGTCTCTTCCGCGCTGGAAGCGGGACAGCTTGTCGGCGGCGAAGCGCACTTTTCGCTGACGCTGCCCGACAGCATGCTCCCCGACGACGAGGAAGGCCGCGCGCAGTTTGACGCGCTGGCCGAGGTCATTCAGGGCGTCAGTCTGGCGGGCGGCATGGGCAGGCTGGACGACGGTTACCGCGTGGAACTGGGCGGCGCTTACACCGCGCCATCCGGCGACAACGTCTACGTCACCGGCGCGGCCAACCTGACCGCCGACGGCCTGAGTCTGGAAAGCAACCTGATCGAGGGCGAACGCCTCAGCATCCGCTGGGAAACCCTGCTGGAAATGCTGGGATTAAGCGAAAACGAAATTGACGCGCTGCTCTCCCTGCCCACCACGGATTGGGACAGCGCGCTGAATGAGCTAAGCGACGAGCTGGCACAGGCCGCCGAAACCTTCGGCAAGCTGGCCGACCCGTATCTGGTCACGCTGGCCGATTTCGCCGCCACGCTGAACATTCAGCAGCGCCGCAACGTGGAAGCCGAAAACGGCTATCCGGCCGTGGAAAACGAAATTTCCATCACCTGCACTGCCGAGGAGCTGAGCCGCCTGCTCCATTCGCTGGCCGATCAGGTCGAAAAAGATACGGCGCTGCGCCCCTATCTGGAACAGCTCATTCAAAACTGCGACCTGACCGTCACAGACGGCGACAGCGAAACCACGCATGTCATGAGCGTTTCCGAGTTCTGCGATGAAACGCGTCAATTCGCCGATGTGCTGGCCGAAACGGACGGTTCGCTCGGCATCCTGCTGGGCTACGACGACGACGGTCTGCCCTTCTATCTGACCCTTGCCCTCTCCGACGGCGAGACGCTGGACGCGCTTGCGTTCCAGATGCTCCCCGGCGAAACCGAGGATACCTGCGTCTTCACCCTCCGCGCGTTGGAATCCGACGGCGACAGTGCCAATACCCTGCTTGATACGGCGCTGACGCTGACGCTCGACCCCGACGACAAGCAGGTATATGCCGCCGAGCTGAACGTTCAATCCGAGGACTTTACCCTGTCTTTTGCGATGGACAGCAGCGCCGTCACCACCGAAGACAGCCTGCCCGGCTATCGTCTGTCGCTTTCCATGAACAGCGCAACCGCCGTCGATTCCGGCACAGCGCTGACTGTCTACACGGGCGACGGTCTGCACGCGCTGACCGCCGCTGGCGGCGAGCAAACCACGTATGCCGCGAACATCGACATCTATGCCGATACGACGGATTCTCTTCTCGGCTCGGCGAAGATCGAAAGCGGCCTGAGCCTTGAGCCGGACGAAAACAACCTCGTCGGCCGCTTCTATCTGGATGAAGCCTTCACTGCCGACGACGAAACCCTCTCCTTCGGCACGGATGTCGCGCTTTCCTCGTGGAATTATGACGCGGCCGAAACCGACGCGCTCCGCGAAACTATGTTTGAAACCGCAACCGGCGAAGAACTCGCCGCCCTGCAAAACCGCTTCGCTCAGAGCGCCCAGCAAAAGCTGTTTGCCCTTCTCTCGCTCGTTCCGCAGGAAGTTTTGCAGATGCTGAATTAACGCTTCAAATGCTTCGGGCGTCCTTTCCATAGGGAAAGGACGCCCGTTTTTTTAATGATTATACGTTTTCTTCCGGCTCGATCGCTAGAATGCCGCGATGCTCCACCGGCGTGGAAAAGACGATCTGCGTGCGCGTTCTGCCGAAGCGATGAAGCTGATTGATGAATTGATCCAGCTCCTGCGTCGTATGGAAGCAGACCTTGATAAACATGGAATAATCGCCCGTCACGCAGTCGCACTCCATCACGTTCGGGCAGCCCTCAATATAGGGATAAAACTCCGGCTTCTGGCTCGGCTCAATCTCCAGATTGATGAACGCCTTGATCTGGTAACCCATCGCCGCGCAGGAAAGCTGCGCCTGATAACCCAGAATATAGCCCGCCGATTCCAGCCGCTCGATGCGCGCGCTGACCGCGGGGGAAGAGAGAAACACCTGCTCGGCAATCACCTTGAGCGGCGTGCGCGCGTTCTGCTGCAAAATGGTCAAAATCTTTCTATCGATATTATCCATGTCCTTCGCCCCTTGTACTCTGTTCAGATAATAAAGAGGATATCACGCTCCGCCTTATTTCGCAAGGGGTTTTATCAAAGAAACGAAAGATTTCGCATGTGCCGACAGATTCTGCGCTTTCTTAGGGACCATGGCGGAAACCGCGTCCGCTCAGCCGCTTAACCCAAAATCAGCTTCGCCGCCAGCGAAACCGCGCCGCAGCAGACCATGACCAGAATCGGGTTGCTGTGCCTGATTTTCAGCACAGCCAGCGCAATGATAAACAGCGCGACATAGAGTACCTGTACCGTGCTCACGCTGATAACGCCGCCCGCGAAGACCACAACCCGCAGAATCGTCAGCGCCGCGGAGGCAATCAGCGCCACGACCGCCGGACGCAGGCAGGCCAAGACCGCCTGCATCGCGTCCATGCTGCGGTATTTTTCATACAGCCATGACAAAAGCGACACGATGATCAGCGACGGCAGAATGCAGCCCATCGTCGCCACGAGCGCGCCGGGGATGCCCGCCATGCGGATGCCGACAAACGTCGCGGAATTAACGGTAATCGGGCCGGGGGTCATCTCCGCGATGGTCATCAGGTCGGTGAACTCGCTCATCGTCAGCCAGTGGTAATACTCGACGGCTTTCGCCTGAATCATGGGCATGGCCGCGTAGCCGCCGCCGATGGAGAACAGCCCCACCTGTACAAAACAGAGGAACAAATCAAGCAGCATGGGCTTTCTTCCCCCTTCCCATGACGGCGCAGATCACGCCGATGACGCCGCTGGTCAGAATGATATAGATGACGTTCACACCGGAAATCGCCGCGACGAATGCCACAACCATGATGACGTTCAACAGCCATCGCCTGGCTTTGAGCACGCCCGCGCCGAGGTTGAGCACCACATCGACGATGACCGCCGCCACGCCTGCCTGCATGCCCGCAAGTACCGCCGCGACATACGGGTTATCGGCAAACAGCGCGTAAAAATACGAGACGAGCGACAAAATGACCATCGGCGGGATAATGGTTGCAATGGTCGCCACAACAATGCCCGCCGCGCCTGCGACACGCTGACCGACGAGAATCGCGCCGTTGACCGCGATTGCGCCGGGGCAGGATTGCGCGATGGCCGTCATATCCAGCATTTCATCCTCATCGAGCCAGTGCAGGTCATCGACGAACCGCCGTTTCATCAGCGTGACGATGACGAATCCGCCGCCGAACGTAAACGTGCTGATGGAGAGCATGGAAAAAAACAGCGTAACCAGCCGCTTTTTCAAGCTCACCTCTTTGATTTTCGTGTCCAAGCAAAAACCTCCTTATTGGGGAAACGATTGGGGTTTCACCCCAAACCCCAGTCAGAACCTGAGGTTCCGACACCTCCCACATTCCGGCTCGCATGCAAGCCGGATAGCAGGGGTGCAGGGGAATGATTCCCCTGCCGGGGCTTGGGGCGGCGCCCCAACCGTCCCCCTCGTTCCCTTTCTTTTCTATCTTATCCCTTGCATTCGCGGGTGTAAAATGCTATTCTTTCATCAGACCCATACCAATTTTGATATGATAGGAGCGTACAAACGTGACCATCCGCCATATGCGCATCTTTTTGGAAGTCTGCCGCACGATGAACGTCACCCGCGCGGCCGAAAATCTCTATATGACCCAGCCCGCCGTGTCGCGCGCCATCCGCGAAATCGAGCAGACATACAGCATCCGTCTGTTCGAGCGGCTCAATCAGCGGCTCTACCTCACCGACAGCGGACGGCGCATGCACGCCTACGCCATGCACATCGTCGATACCTTCGACCGAATGGAACGCGAACTCAGCGACGGCGACGAACGCGGCGTTCTGCGTGTGGGCGCAAGCATCACGCTCGGCAATTACGAACTGCCCGCCGTCGCCCGCCGCATGAAAAAAGAACGCCCAGGCATCCGTTTACAGGCGACCGTCGCCAACGTCGATACGCTCAAAGACATGCTGCTGGATAATCGGCTTGACGCGGCCATGATCGAAGCGCCGATCGATCACCGCGATTTGACGGGCGAAGCCTTTTCCCGCGACGAGCTGGCGCTGATTCTGCCGCCCGGTCACCCGCTGCTGCAAAAAGACCGCCTCACCCTCGCGGATGTGGCGGCCTGTGATTTGCTTCTGCGGGAAAAAGGAAGTTCGGGGCGCGCCTTTCTGGATACGGTCTTCGAGGCGCACGGCCTGACCGTGTCCCCTTTGTGGGAGAGCGCCAGCACCCAGGCGCTCGTGCGCGCAGTCGCTTCCGGCATCGGGCTGTCCATCCTGCCGGAAAAACTGGTTCGCCGCGCGCTGGAAGCGGGCGTCGTTCAAACGCGCCCCATCTGCGACGCGCCGCTCTCCCGCCCCTGCCACATCGTCTGGCACCGAAACAAATACCTTTCTCCGTCGCTCAGGCTGCTGATCGGGCTGATGAAGGCAGAATAAGCTTATCGAGGACATCCGTTTTAGCCAGCGGAAGGGTAAACCCATACAAAAAGCCCCCCTCTTTCGAGGGAGGCCGATAGAAAACAGGTTTACATCGTAATCTCTTTCTTGCCGCTCACCTTGAAGAACACCGCCAGCGCGATGATCGTCGAGAACGTCAGAATGGCGGAAATGGCCGAAGCCACGCCGTCGTTGCCGCGGATGATCTGGGAATAGATCTCCAGCGTCATTGTCTTGGTCTTGCTCGTGTAAAGGATGATGGAGGTAGACAATTCGGTGATAATCATGATCCACGAGAGAATCGCGCCGGAAATAACGCCGGACATCATCATCGGCACGGTAACCTTGAAGAACGTCTTGAAATCCGACGCGCCGAGGTTGATGGAAGCCTCCTCGATGCTGGGCGAAATGTTGCGCAGAATAGCCGAAGAAGAACGGATCGTATACGGCATACGGCGGATGGTATACGAAAGGATCATGATGAACGCGCCGCCCGTCAGCAGCAGCGGCTTCTTGTTAAACGTGGTCAGCAGCGCAATACCGAGAATCGAGCCCATGACCGTTTCCGGAAACATGGAAACCACGTCGATGGCCGCGTTAAACACGTTGCGGCGGCGAACCACCACATAGGAGACGAACAACGACACCAGCACGATCACGAAGATCGCCGCGAACGCCAGCGCGTAGGTATGCACGATGGAACTGCCGACGGTAGAGAATGCTTCCTTATAGCTGCCAAGACCGAAGCCCTCGGTGTAGAGCTTGCCGCTCGTGTTGCGGAAGGAGGAATAGATGACGTAGCACTGCGGCATGATGGCCAGGCCGACCAGAATATAGCAGTACGCATGCGCGAGCACATTCTTCACGCCGTGGAGCTTCTTCGGCTCGACGGGATGCAGCGCGCTCATGGAGAACACCTTGCGGTTGGCAATGTACTTTTGCAGCAGGAAAACCGCCGTCGTGATGACAATCGCGATAATGGAAATCGCCGCGGCCATGCCGTCGCTCGAACCGATTTCAGAAAGGAACTCCTTGTAGACGACGACCGGCAGGGTGTTGTAGTTTTCGCCAATGAGCATCGGCGTGCCATAGTCGGCAAACGTGCGCATGAACACCATCAGCGCGCCGGAAAGCAGCGTCGGCAGAATCAGCGGCAGCACGACCTTAAAGATTTTGCGGATGCCGGAACAGCCGAGGCTCTCGCTCGCCTCAATCAGCGAGTTATCCATGTTCTTGAACGCGCCGGAGACAAACATGAACACCAGCGAATACAGCTGTAAGCTCATGACGATGACGCAGCCCTTGAAACCGTAAATGTCGCCGAGCTTGATGCCGAATGTATTCAACAAAAAGTTGGTGATGGTTCCGTTGCGGCCGCAGAGCATGATCCACGCGTAAGCGCCGATGAACGGCGCGCTCATCGAGCTGACGAGAATCAGGATTTGCAGCGCGCTGGCAAAGCGGATCTTCACGGTAGACATGATGTAGGCCAACGGCGTGGCCAGCAGCACGGTGATCAGCGTCACAGTCGCGGAAATCTTGAGACTGCCCCAGATCGCGCGTTGATAATATTTCTTATGAAAGACCTTGGCGAAATACTGCCAGGTGAAACCGCCGTCTTCGCCGATGACGCTCTTGCTGAGCATGCTGATGAGCGGATAGAGCAGAAACAGCATGTAGAAGATGCTGACGCCGACGGTGACGATCATCCACAGATCCCAGCGAATCTTTTTGCGGGGCGCTTTAGCGGACATCGTTCACAACCCCTTTCGTCAGGTTGGTCTTGCCGTCAGCGGTAAACACGTTGATCTTATCCTGCTTGAGCGTCAGCTTGACCTTCGTGCCGTTGGGAATGATGCTGGAAATCGAGCTTTCCTCTACGATTTCGGCGTTCGTGCCGTCGTACAGCTCGACGAAATACGTCGTATTCAGGCCGAGGAACACGCTGGACGTGACCGTCGCGTCAATGCCCTGCTGGCCGTCCGCCGCGAGCACAAATTCTTCCGGCCGAACCGCGACCAGCACATCCTCTGCCGGAACGCTGCCGCAGTTGTCATACGGCATCGCATAGCCGTTGTCGAAATGCAGCGCGCCCTGCGCGTAACGCGCCTTGAGCGTGTTGCTGCGGCCGATGAAGTTGGCGACGAACTGATTGGCCGGGCGTTGATAGATGCTCTTCGGCGTGGACACATGCTGAATCACGCCGCCGGACATGACCGCAATGCGGTCGGAAACGGCCATCGCCTCTTCCTGATCGTGGGTGACATAGATCGTCGTAATGCCGACGCTGTTTTGAATCTGGCGGATGGCGTTGCGCATCTCGATGCGCAGCTTCGCGTCGAGGTTGGAAAGCGGCTCGTCCATCAGCAGCACGTCCGGCTTGATGACGATGGCGCGGGCGAGCGCGACGCGCTGCTGCTGGCCGCCGGAAAGGCGCTCCGGCAGACGGTCGGCATACTGCGTGATCTTCACGGTCTCCAGAATCTCGTCCACGCGCTGCTTGATCTCGTTCTTGGGCAGATGGCGGTTTTCAAGGCCGAAAGCGACGTTCTCGCGCACGGTCATATGCGGGAAAACGGCGTAATTCTGGAAAACCATGCCGATGTTGCGCTTGTTCGGCGCAATATCGTTGATGACCTTGCCGTTGAAAGCGATGGTGCCGCCCTCGATGGAGTTAAAGCCCGCAACCATGCGCAGCAGGGTCGTTTTGCCGCAGCCGGAAGGGCCGAGCAGCGTGAAGAACTCGCCCTCCTTGACATCCAGATTCAGATCGGGGATGATGACGTTCTCGCCATATTTCTTGACGATGTGCTCAAAATGAATGCCTACGCTCATATCCGTTGATTCCTTTCGCGTTATTTTCCCGTTTCAGCCGGGCCTTGGGCTCATGCGCCGTCGGACCGATAGAAGGGGGAAACGTTGAGGGCGCCGCTCTCAAACTTCCGGCAGAGAGAAGATTCCCAACGTCCCCCACAGCTTAAAAAAGCGAAGGCGCGGCCCTTCGGCCAACGCCCTCGCCCGAAGGCATGTAAACATTACATGTCCATCATGATGTCCTGAACCTTTTCCTTCAGCTCGGAGGTGTGGGCGATGACGTAATCGCTGTCCTCATAGATGAGCTTGATGTCGGCGAGCGGGGTCATGACGTCGTTCTTATACTCAACCTCGCGCACGTTGCGGCTGGTGGTGTTCTCAGCCAGGAAGCGCTGCGCATCCTCGGAGAGCATGAAATCGACAAACGCCTTGGCGTTCTCGACGTTCTTCGCGTTCTTGACGATACCGATCTGCGCCGGCAGGAACACGGTGCCCTCGACCGGGTAGACAACCTGAATGTTGGTCGCGCCGTCCTTGATCAGGGTGACGCAGGGATCTTCGTAGGTCAGGCCGACGGCGTATTCGCCGTTGTAAACGCCCTTATACACGGCGGAAGAACCGCTGGTGATGGCGACCTTCTGGCCGACGAACAGATCTTCGACATACTTCCAGGCCGCGTCGTCCTCATAGCCGCCCATGGCCAGCAGCATGTTGGTCAGCTGGCAGAACGCGGAGGAAGAGGAAGCCGGATCGGCAGACGCGATCTTGCCCACCAGTTCAGGCTGGAGCAGATCCGCATAGCCGTTCACTTCGACGCCCAGTTCCTTGAGCATATCGGTGTTCACCAGCAGCACGGAGCCGTCGATGGTGTAGTTGGTGCAGTAGCCGCGGGTGTTCTTGTACGCATCCATCAGGTACTGATCCTGCTCGGAAACATAATCCTGGAACAGACCCGCGTTGGCGACGTAGTTCGCCAGAGAACCGCCGTACATCAGGTCGAAGGTGCTGTATTCCTGCGCGATTTCGCTCTCGATGCGCTTCATGCAGTCGCCCGTGCCGATGGACTCGACGTTGACCTTAATGCCCGTCTGCTCTTCAAACACCGGAATGATGGAAAGCAGGCCGTCGCTGTTCGGGGAGCAGATGTTCAGTTCGCCGTCAGCCGCAGCCAGCGCCGCACCGCCGACGAGCATCACAGACGCCAAAGCGGCAGCAAGGATTTTTTTCATGGAAAGTTTCCTCCTTTTTGTTTTAGGCAGTGGATGGTTCGCTCATTGCCTTTGTGGATATTATATCACTTCACTTTATTAAACACAACCATCATTTTACAGAAATTTTACACAAGTTGCTCAAAATCCGAAAAAATATTCAGGGCTCTGCCCCAATTCCCGGCAGGAACCTGAGGTTCCTGCGCCTCCCGCCTCCTTTTTGCTGCGTGATAAGGTACAAAAAAGCTGCCGTTTTCGTTTTGGAAAACAGCAGCCGAAAAAATCAGATTGCAAACAGCAGAATCGCCAGAACGTGGCAGACGCTGCCCAGAATCACGAACACGTGGAACACACAGTGCATAAACGGCTTGGTCTTGCCCTTGCCATAGAGCACCGCGCCGACGGTATACAGCAGCCCGCCGCCCAAAATCAGCCAGAAACCGCCCCAGCCGATGGCCTGAATCAGCAACGGCAGCTTGAAGACGATGCACCAGCCGATAGCCATATAGCATACCATCGAAAAGACCTTATATTTGTTGAGGTCAATCGCCGTGACGGCAATGCCCACCGCCGCCAGCCCCCAGACAATGCCCAACAGCACCCAGCTGGCCACCGGATCGATCGGCCGCATGGCGCTCAGCAGCAGCGGCGTATACGTGCCCGCAATCAGCACATAGATCGTGCAGTGGTCAAACACCTGCATCACGCGCTTGCCCATGCCGGGCTTGAGTCCGTGATAGACGCTGGACATGGTATACAGCAGAATCATCGACACGCCGAACACAATCGATCCTGCCAGCCCATATCCGTTATGATGCAGCGCGGAAAAAATGATGCACAGCACCATGCCCGCAATGCCCACCACGCCGCCGACGATGTGGCTGATCATGTTGAACATTTCCTCTTTTTTCGTATAAACCGGCATTTCGCGATCTTTTAATTTGGTGCGCGTCATCACACGTCCCCCTTTCGGGTCACTTATCTAGTATTGAAAACTAGATTGTAGTTTAGCACGTCTGCCGGCGAATGTCAAGCGGTTTGCGAAACTCGGTTTGTGGCACGCAAAAAGTGGCCTCGCTGAGAAGCCGCTTTTTGCGTTGGAGAGAAAAAAACTCATGAAGAAATCTATGTCATCAGCGTTATGGCTGTTTCGGTTAAAAGAAGTTGTTACATCGGCATGACGGAAGCGTCCCATCCGGTGATTTCACCCGCGCCAGTGAGGTCGCAGGTCTCAGCGTAGTTGCCAACGGTGACGGTGTACTCGCTGTCGCCCTGCACATAGACGGCGCCGTCCGTGCCGACGACGCTCACCGCGTTGCCCGCCGCGTCTACAATTTCGCCTTCGCAGGCGAGGTTGGTCAGCGTGCTGTCGCCCGTCACGACCCATTTGGAATCCGCGTCAATCGTCACGTTCGCCGTGCCGCTGCCGCCGTTGCCCGCGCAGGACTCGTCATCGACCACCGCGCCGGTAAGCACGCTTCCCTGCGTCACATACAGATCGAGGTTGGAAATGCTGTCCCAAATCACGTCGCCGTCCATCTTCTGGTTGATAGCGGTGAAGGCGCAGTCCGCGCCGTTCGCGCCGGACTGGCCCCAGCCGCGCTGATTGGCGTTGCCCGTGCAGCGCAGGAAGTATTCGCTGTTATCCGCGGAAATCTCGACGTTCGAGAGCACGAACTCGCTCTCGGTGTTGGTGGTATAGAAGATGCCGCCGTTGCCGGAGACGAGCGAGCCGCCCTCCATCTCAAAGCGGCCCTCGCCAACCTCAGAGTCACCGGACATGCTCTGGTAGAGGATGACCGTCCAGGTGTTATCGTTCTGATCAAGGTCGGCCATATTGCCCGTCAGGTCGCAGTCGTACAGGCGGACGGAATTCAGGCCTTCGAGACACAGCGCTTCGGAGCCTGTTGCCGCCAGCGACGCTTCATGAATCGTGATATCCGCCGTCACATACACGGCCGGAGAACCGACGCCCTGGGCGACATACGTGCCGCCGTCCACAACCATCGTGCCGCTGCCGCGGTCGGAACGGATCGCCGCGGAGGATTCGCCCTTCGTTGTCACGGTCAAATCTCTGGCGTAAAGCGTGCCGCCGCCGGCGACGTGAATGCCGCCGGAGGTATCCTGCGTGGTAGAGATGGTCGTATCGCTCACCATCGCCACGCCGTCGCCGTAGGCGAACACGCCCGCGCCGCCCTTTGCGTCGGTGGTCATCGTGCTATCCGAAATGGAGATCGTGCCGCCGGTGGTCAGCACCGCCGCGCCCACGCCGTAAAAGCTGGAAAGATCGCCGCCCGTGCTCTCGTCGGAATCGCGAACGATGGTTGAATTCGTCACCGTCGTCGTGCCATCCGTCACGAGCAGCGCATTCTCGTCCTTGCCCGTGGATTCAATCGTCTCGCCGGAAATCTCGGTGTCGGTCGAAACGGTCGTCACCGCGTCATAGCTGTCCGGCTTGCCGCTCTGCCCGCCGGGGCCGCCCATGCCGCCGTCCGGCGGGTTGCCGGGCTTCTGCCCATTCGGCATTTCCGGGGGCTGTCCGTTTTCTCCCTGCGGCATCTGCGGGGGCGTATTCTCGGCCAGCGCCATCGCGCTGGTGGAAAGCATAGCCAATGCTAAGATCCAAGCAATCGTCTTTTTCATTGCGGGATTCATCTCCTTCATTTGATGGCGTTATTGTACCGCCCGTTTTTGTCAAAACTTTGAACCCCATAGGAAAAGAAAGCCACATTCTGTGGCGGCAAAATGAATGTTTGCCCTACCAAACATTTTGATTTCATGCTATAATATGGAAAAATCAGGCGGACAGAAATGCAGAACTTACGGGGTGAACGACATGGCCGATAAAATTCAAAACGCTTACGAAGCTTCCAAGAACATTTATGACGATGTGCTCACGCAGGGGAACTTTTTCAGCAGAATGTATATCAAGCTCTTTTGGAGCGGCACAGATGACAACGCCATCGCCCGGAAGGTCTTATCCTATATTCCCAACGATTTTTCGGGCGCTCTGCTGGATGTTCCGGTCGGAACGGCTGTGTTCACGCAGCGCAAATGGACGTCGCTGAAAAATGCGCGTATCACCTGTCTGGATTACAGCACGGATATGCTTGAGCAGGCCGAGAAAAGGCTGAACGGCCAGGCTCATATCCGGTGCGTTCAGGGCGATGTGGGCAATCTGCCCATGGCGGATGAATCCTTTGATATCGTCGTCAGCATGAACGGCTTCCACGCCTTTCCCGATAAGCAGAAGGCCTTCGCCGAAACGTGGCGCGTTTTAAAGCCCGGCGGCGATTTGATCGCCTGTTTCTACATCCGCGGAAAAAACAAACGGACAGACTGGCTTGTGAAAAACATTCTGGCCAAAAAGGGCTGGTTTACGCCGCCCTTCCAGACCGAAGAAGAGCTGCGAGACACACTGCGTAAACTCTATCGCCAAATCGATATCCACGTTGACGGGTCGATGGTCTATTTTTGCTGCGTGAAGTGATTTCGGCTGCAGTTATTGGGCGCATATTGAGTTTGACAGGATGTATTTTGATTTTCGAGGATAATGACCATCATGCGAATACTCATCTATGGCGCGGGCGTAATCGGTTCGCTGTATGCGGCCTTATTCGCTCAAGCCGGGTTTGACACCAGCATCTATGCGAGAGGAAAGCGGCTGGAGACGCTCCAAACCAGGGGGCTTCTCTATGTTGAAAACCGTCAGGTACGGAAAGCGGACGTCTCCGTTTTATCCAAATTGGAGGACAGCGACCACTACGATTTCATCTTTCTGACCGTTCGGGAAAACCAACTGATTCAGGCGCTCGGCGAGCTGAAAACCAACCGGAGCCCGTGCATCGTCACCATGGTCAATTCGATTGACGACTACGGAAACTGGGAAAGCATCTGCGGAAAAGGACGTATCCTCCCCGCGTTTCCGGGCGCGGGCGGCGGGATTCAGGCCGACGTGCTGGATGCGTCGCTCACGCCGCGGCTGATTCAGCCCACCACTTTCGCCGAAATATCGGGCGAAAAAACGGAACGGACAAAAGCTCTTTCCGCCCTGTTTCGGAAGGCCGGAATCCCATATCAGCAGGTGACAGATATGCACCTCTGGCAGCTTTGCCACCTGGCCATGGTCGTGCCCATCGCCGATGCATACGAGCAGGCCGATCATCCGAGCGAAGCGGGCAAAGATCGAAAACTGATGCGCCAAACAGCCGAACAGCTGAAAACCAATTTCCGCCGTTTGAAAAAAACCCGTGGAAGGCTGTCGCCCGCAAAGATGAATCTCTTTCTGCTCCTCCCCGTGCCTGTGCTGACGATTGCGCTGTCCCACGTTTTTGAAAGCGCTTTCGGAAATAAGTTCATGTATCAGCACGCCGTCAAAGCGCCGGACGAAATGCGGCGGCTGCACGAGCAGTTTTATGGTTAGCTGCAAAGAAAAAAATACGGAGATCCGTTTGGGCCTGACTATGAAAGTTTGCGGAGAAGAAAATCAGCCGAAAAACGATCTGGCGAACCTTTGAATCCTGCAATCATTACAAAATTCCCGAAACCATTCCGAAGATGGCTGCACAGATTCACTACGGGTATGCCAAAACGAGGAAAAGGAGCGGAAACGAGGGATTGCCTATATGAAACGCAGATTTCCGCAAACGGCATTTGACATTCTGCCCGGCCTCGGACATGGCGGGCCGGTTTTGCTGAAACCGGAATTGTTTGCAGACATGATCCGCCGCCTTGCCTGAGGCCCTCCCGATTCGTTTGATCAATTTGCAGCAAGGAGAAACGCTATGGATGTTCATGAATTCGGCAAAGAAAACCCGCTGAAAATCGTTTTGATTCCAGGCAACATGATGTGCTGGCGGCAGTTTGAAGCCGTCATTCCCCTGCTTGAAAAGCGCTGCCATGTTGCCGCCGTCAGCACGGATGGTTACGACGGCACGGGCGAAACCACCTTCACCACAGCCGAAGCCTCCGCCCAAAAGCTGGAAGGCTATATTCAGCGTGAGCTGGGCGGCGAAATCGACCTCGTGTTTGGCGAGTCCTTCGGCTGCGCGACGGCTTTTATGCTGTTCCATCGGCAAAAAGTGCGCGTCCGTTCCATGATTTTGAGCGGCGCGCAGTATATGAACATGGGAATTTTGGATAAGCCTTTCGCCGCCTATGTGCCGCGCAGTCAGTTTAAGCTGCTTCAGCGGATTCAGTCTGCCGATAAACTGCCGTGGATGCTGCGGCTGTATACGCGCGGCGACGACGAGAAGCTGCTGCGCCAGTTTCAATATGTGCCGCGCAACGCTTCGCTGGAAACCCTGCAAAACTGCACGAAGGAAGCCCTGGCGTTTTACAAGCAGGTGGACACGTTTAAGCCGCGGCCCGACGCAAAGGTCGCCATCTGGTACGGCAGCCGCGAACCCAACATGAAAAAAGCCGTACAGAAAATCAAGCGCGCGTTTCCGAACGCCGAAGATCATCCCTTTGAGGGATACGGCCACGGCGATATCATCGGCTGTCCCGACGTGATGGCCGAACAGATTGAGCGGTTCATGAATCAAAACGTCCGCTGAAAGGCGGGCTAAACGCCTTAAATTGAGGGGGTTCCCCCATCATCATGCCGGGGAAGCCCGCCGCAAAGCGGATCACATAACTCGCCGGATTGCCGCCGTTCTTCTCCTGTATGGTTAAAAAGCCCGCGCGAATGCTGCTTTCGGCACTCGTGCGGGCTTTATGTTTCTTTGAGTTTATGCTTCGATGGGCTTCATTTCGCCGTTCACGATCTTCATCACGTCGTCGTTCGCGCCGCCGACGACCATCTGATCGTCGCCGCTCAGACCATACTGGTCATAAACGCTGCGCAGGTCGGTCAGGCTGTACTGCATGACGGCGTTGCCGCTCTTATCCAGCAGGGTGATGACGCTGAACTCCGTGCGTTCGAGGGTTTCCAGCGCCTTTTCATCCAGACGCATGGTCAGCTTTTCGGGCGCGTCGGTGTTCACGCGCAGGGTGAGCTGCTTGGTGCTGTCCGGCATCCAGCTGAGGCTCTGCTTGAAGTTGCTCTGCTGCTCGCCGACGAACAGGCGCAGATTCAGGCTGTGGTAGCCCAGATAGAGCTGTTTGACCCAGTACGGGCTGCCGTAAACGCCGCCGATGGCTTCTTCCTTGCGCTTTTCCTCCATCTCGTGGCGCTCCTGATCGTATTTGGAAACCTCGAAAGTCGGCTGCTGGGTTGCTTCCGGTTGCTCCGGGTTCTCCGGCTGCTCCGGGTTCTCCGGCTCGTCCGGGTTCTCCGGCTGTTCCGGATTATCGGGTTGTTCCGGGTCTTCCGGATTCTCAGAATTTTCTATGTAATACTGATTGACCAGTTTCCAATCGTCATATATGTCCTGTGCATATTCATTCACTCGAATGCGGTCAGCATCGATCATGCCTTGGGTCATTTGAAGAATTTCTTCAACAGACGTTCCCTGCTTTACGTCTACCTTCAGCGTGCTGTCCGTTACGGTTCCGTCATTTTTTACATCATACGCATTTCCATTAAAGGCAACCTGCAAGTATTTCATTTCTCCATTGTTGACAAAGTCGGCCGTTCCCGTCTGGCCTTCGGCAAAACCGCCCGCACCTAACCAAACCTGATTGCTGACAGTTCCGTTGTTTTCGGCGTAAACCGATCCGTCACGTTCAACTGTCCAAATCCAGATATCCTTCGTCTGCCCGTTTTGTCCGTTTATGACTTCGGATTTTGAGCCTTCATCATCTGAAATGCCGTGAAGCCCTTCTGTAATTCCGTTATTCGTCACCGACGCATACGCGCCGTCATACGGGTGTGCCCAAACATCCTTCGCGTTGCCATCGTTGATGATGATTGCGCTGGAGCCTTTGCCTTCTGCTCTTGCCCACATATTGCCCTTGACCAACGTATCCTTATCGATGATCAAAGTGACCTTTTTTCCGTCTCTTATATCGATCTGTGCCCCTGACTTGACCACCAAATTTTTCAGTATAAAGTTCGCGCTGTCGTCGCCGTCAAAACGATCCCACGTCACATACACACCGTCTTCAATCGTTCCGCCGGACACGGTATAGTTATCCCCATCCTTCTCGATGGTCGTTCCGTCCTCGGTATACCGGTTCGAGCCGCTGTTGCGCAGGCCGTTCACAATGTTGCTCCACGTGACCGCGCTGGCCGTCATCGGCTGCAAGAGCAGCACGGCGGACACGGTCAGAGCCGCCGTCTTTTTCAGCATAGACATCTGTTTTTCCTCCCCTGTATGGAAATCATCGGTATTTATATTGTACGCTTAACCCCCCCCCCGACGTCAAGGCTCAAAACGGCATTTTTTGTTGAAACCCAAACTTTTCATTGGTAAGATTTGCGCCGTTTGCATAAAAATCAAGGCCGCACATTGTATCTCCGTCGTTATTTGGGCATGCAAAAAGCCCCCTGCCTTTGGCAGGGGGCTGAATTTCCGGGAAAGGGAAATTACTTGACTTCGACCTTCGCGCCCGCTTCTTCGAGCTTCTTCTTCATGGTCTCGGCCTCTTCCTTGGAAGCGCCTTCCTTCAGGGTCTTCGGAGCGCCTTCGACGATGTCCTTGGCTTCCTTCAGGCCCAGGCCCGGCACGACCTCGCGGACGGCCTTGATGATGGCGACCTTCTTAGCGGCGTCGAAGCCAGCCAGAACGACGTCAAACTCGGTCTTCTCCTCAGCGGCAGCAGCCGGAGCGCCGGCAACGCCAGCAGCGGCAACCGGAGCGGCGGCAGAAACGCCGAACTTCTCTTCGAGGGCCTTCACAAGCTCAGAAGCCTGGATCAGGGTCAGGCTTTCGATAGCGGAAACGATCTCATTGATTTCCATGGTAAGTTACCTCCATTATTGTAGATTTGTTTGGATTGAAGATGCCGTCTATCCGGCTGTCTTTTGCAGCTTACTGCTCGCCGGCTTCGGCCTTCTTGTCGGCAATCGCCTGAATGACGTAAGCCAGAGCGGTCGCCTGAGAATTGAGGCAACCCATGATCTTGGCGATGAGCTGCTCGCGCGGCAGGATGTCGGCCAGAGCCTTGACCTCTTCCACGCTCTGCACAGCGCCGTCCATGATGCCGGCCTTGATGGTCAGCGGGGACGTCTTCTTGTCCTTCTCAGCGGCGGTGATGAACTCCTTGACAAGCTTCGGAGCGGACACCGGATCGCCGTTGCTGAAAACGAAAGCGTTCGGGCCTTCGAGAACCGCGTCGTCGATCTTGATGCCCTTGTTCTCCAGCGCGCGCTTCACCAGCGTGTTCTTGAGAACGCAGTAATCAACGTTCGCCGCGCGGCACTTGGCGCGCAGAGCGGTGATGGCCTCCACGGTCAGCGCCTTATACTCGACGATGACGATGGACTGTGCCTTCTCGATCTTCTCCTCGATTTCGGAAACAACGACTTTCTTCGCTTCAAAATTCTTGGACATGTCATTTTCCTCCTTCCCGAAAGGTTTCGGAAAAGAAAAGCCCCTGCGCTGGGCGCAAGGGCAGAAAACCGTTTTCACGGAAAAATCGCACTCGCACCTCGGCTGGCGGAAAATCCTTTACGACGCGCAAGCGCGTGACCAACTGTCTTAGGCACAGAACTTTTCAATTCACGGGTGCTATCATAACATAATCATCGAGATTTGTCAACGGTTTTTTGCGGTTTTTTCCGCTCTGTGATCTCGAATTTTGCGCTTTGCGCCGTCTTCTCGTCCACATAGGGCGCGAGCGTTTTTTCGGCGCGGAAACGGCCGTTCTGCACCAGGCTCTCATTGTGCACCACGCTGTCCTGCATGGCGTCGAGCATGCGCCCGTCTCCGTCCGTGACCACCACGCTGAGCGTCACAACCCCTTCGGGATCAAATTCGTCCGTCGTTTCCAGATGCAGCTTTCCGTCTGCAATCCACGCCTTTGCCGTTTCAACCTGTTCCGTATATTCCTTCGCTTCGGAAACGGTTCGCGTATCCAGCCGCATCCGCAGGCTCTTCGCCCGCCGAATCTTTCCGGCAAACGCGCTCAGCCCGGCGGGCGACACCGTTTTTTCGGTCATTTCATGGGTCTGCGGATGTTGAACCCATGTTCGGACTTCATCCGTTCCCGCGAAGAACACCACCCGTCCGCCCGGCTGCACCGTTCTGCCCGTTTTCCAAAACGCGCCGTCGATCGCAGGCACATTCCAGCGCGCCTGTTCTTCCTTCTGCGCATTGCAGGCGATGAGCCATGTGTCGTCGATGATAATGGCTTCTTCCGACACGTTTTCCATTTCAACCAAAATGGACCACCGTTCGCCCGCGTCATCCCACGGGATAACGGATTGACGCGTGACTTTGAGCCCCTCCGGTCGGGTGGAAATATGTCGGTCAGCCGCTTCCCGTTCGGTCAGGGTTTCTTTGGGTAAATCGACGTTCAAAACCGTGCCGGCCGCGCCCGGCGCGCAAACGCAGACCATAGCGCATAGCAGGCCCGCAAAAATCAGCTTTTTCATCTTCTTTTCCTCGTTTCATGGTGTTTTTTATTCCATCTTCCCGTTTCCGGAACACGGGAAGCCCTGTAAAGAATTTGAAAAATCTGTTTCGCGCGAAAACCCGTTGACGGTTTTACCTCGGTTCAGGCCGTTTATCTGATCAGCCGATATCCCACCGAGCCTGTCTCGATGGTGTCCTCCTGTTCAGGCGTGACCCAGCTGCCGATCCGCTTTTCAAACGTCCACGTCTCGCCCACCAGCAGCTGTTCGCCCTCAGCCAGCGACGCGTTGAATCCGTCGAGCAGCGTGCCTTCTGCGTCCGTCGCCCAGATGCTCACATATCCGTTGGCCTCTTCGCCGTCTTCCGCGTCTTCGGTCAGCGTCGCCACGAAATAATGGTCGCGCAGTTCCGCGTCCGCGTCCTGTTCTTCGGCGGCGCATTTCGGTTCCCGCTCGATATTCAGCCGAAGCTCAAACCGCTCGGCCCCGTCCATCGCATGCGGCTCAATCTCGGCGGTCACAACCGACTGCCTGTCCGCCAAAAGCACCGGGCTGACGCTGGCTTCCGCCGCCGATTCCATCTGTTTTCCGTCCGCGTCAAAGCCGACAAGATAAGCGCTCTGCACATGCACCTCTTCGGCACTTTCGATGAGCGCCAGCAGCATGCGCACGCCGTCTTCTCCGTCCACATCGGTCAATGTCTGCGCGGCAATGAGGATTTTTCCCTCCTCGTCTGCGATTTTCTTTTCATCCGCCTGCGCAAGCGTCAGCGTTCCCCTATCGATGGGCAGCGCAACGAGCTTCGTATCCGCCGAAACCGTGTCGGCTGCTTCAACCATTCGGTTTTGCTGCAATTCTTCAAGCCGTTTGGTGTGATCGCTGCCCGAAAGCCCCAGCACCGTCGCCGTGCCGCCAAAGGCGAGCACTGCCGCCAGCGCCGCGGCGGCGGCAGCAGCTTTGGGCATACGCAGGCCGCGCGGCCCGCTTTCCATCCTGCGCATTTGGCGGCGGATTGCAGCCCGGTTTTCTTCGGTGTGCAGCGCCTCGTCCGCGCCGCTCAGCTCGGTCAACAGCGCTTCGCACGCGTTCACCACGTCCATGTCGATATCTTCGGGCTTTTGGCTCAGCTCCCGTTCCATTTCGTCTTCCAGCGCTTTCCGCGCGCCGTCCGCCGTCAGTTTTCCGGCCTTGACTGCGCAGCGGATCTGCTCCATTTTTTCGTTCATGCCGTCGCCTCCCTTCGGCTTCATCCGCGTTCGTCCCCGGCCAGCCGCCGTGCTTTTTTTCGCAGCCGCGCCAGCGCCGAGCGAATCGCGCCAACCGTCGTCTTTTCTTTTTGGGCCATTTCTTCAAAGCTTGCGCCGTTCACAAACCGTTCTCGCACAAGCCCCTTTTCCCGTTCGCTGAGCGCGTCGAGAATCCGTTCCAGCGTTTCCCGATTGCCGATCTGTTCGGGCAGCGCGTCAATGGCCGTCATCAGCCGTTCATCCGAAACGGCCGTCCCGCCATCCAGCGCCACGTGCCGCTTCTGCCGTCTGCGATAGGTGTTGATCTCCGTCAGCAGCCGATGGCGGCAGGTTTTAAACAGCCACGCCTCGATATACGGCGCGTCTTTCAGCCGGTCATATTCTTCGCAGGCTTTCAGAAACGTCTTTTGAATGCTGTCATCCACCATATCGCGGTATTCCGGCCGATGCTGCACCCAGTTGAGGCTCGCGCGTTCCAGCTTCACCGCATACTGCGTGTAAAGCCATTCGATAAACGCCTCTTTTTCCCGCTCCATCGCCGTTCACGCTCCGTCTTTCACCTTCTGTCTGTATAGCGCGCGGCACGCCCAAATGATACGCTTTTTTTCAAATTTTGTTCAGTATGTTTCCACCCGATATGCCCACGCCTCGCAGACCGTATCCGCGCCGAGCTTCAGCGTCGCGCCATCCTCAAGCCGTTTGCGCCAAACGACCGTGCTCTTCGGGGCGATGCCTACGTCCATCGTTTCGTAGCTGCTTTGCAGCATCATATCCAAAATCTGTCCGTCCGCCGTTTCCAGCGTCGCGCCGCAGACCGCGCCGAACAGCGTCTCTTCCGTCGTGTTCGTCAGCTCTACATAGAGATACTGCCCTTCCTGCCACGCGCGGACGCCGTCCAGCCTGTTCCAGCGCTCGTAAGCGCGCGTGTCCGTTTCCACCGTGATATCGATGGAAGCCACCTTACCGATGTCTTTTGTGAAATCATACATCCATTCGCTGACCAGCAGCGTTCCTTTTGGCTCCACCACGCCCGGCAGATGGCTGACATAGCGCTCCTCGTGCAGCGCCCTGCCGCTTCCGTTTTTCACCGTCATCTGAATGGATTGAATCGGCAGTCTCTGTCCGCTCGTATTGCGCAGCACGGCATAAACGTATGCCTCCGCCGCGTATTCGTTTTGCATCAGCACGCCGTAATGCTCCACCGTCAGCCGCTCGTCGCCGCACGTGACCGTCGCTTCCCCCACCTTTTCGGAACCCGATGATCCGCTGTCGCTCATCATCTGCATCCAGATCGGTTTCAGCAGGTCCACCGCGTCCGCCGAGGCCGACGCGCAGCACGCCATCATCGCCGCCGCCAGAATCGCGCAAAATCTTCTTTTCATCCGCATTCTCCTTTCAGCTCCTTTTGTCGCGCATCCGTGTATATAAAAAACGAACCTCCGCAGGAAAACATTCCCACGAAGGTCGTCTTTGTTCAAATTAGAACTTGAGCGGATTGACCTTGATGCCCGGGCCCATCGTGGAAGACAGGACGACGGAACGCAGGTAGATGCCCTTGGCCGCGGCCGGCTTGGCGCGGTTGATGGCGCCCATCAGCGCGTTCAGGTTGGCAGTCAGCTGCTCGGCGGTGAAGGACTTCTTGCCGATCGGGCAGTGGATGATCGCCTGCTTGTCCAGACGATACTCGACTTTACCAGCCTTGATCTCGTTGATGGCCTTCGCCACATCCATGGTGACGGTGCCACTCTTCGGGTTCGGCATGAGGCCCTTCGGGCCGAGGACGCGGCCCAGACGGCCGACAACGCCCATCATGTTCGGGGTCGCGACGACAACGTCGAAATCGAACCAGTTTTCGCCCTGGATCTTCGCAACCAGCTCTTCAGCGCCAACGTAATCAGCGCCGGCTTCCTCGGCGGCCTTGGCCTGCTCGCCCTTGGCGAACACGAGGACGCGAACCTTCTTGCCGGTGCCGTGCGGCAGCACGACAGCGCCGCGGACCTGCTGATCGGCCTGACGCGGATCGACGCCCAGACGCACGGAGATCTCCATGGTCTCGTCGAACTTGGTCTTCGCGGTCTGCAGGGCGAGCTTCACGGCCTCGTCCGGATCATACAGCTTGCTGCTTTCGATGAGCTTCGCGCTCTCGATATACTTCTTGCCATGCTTCATAGTTTATGTTCCTCCTTGTGGTACAAACGGCTTCAAATCCTCCCACAGTTTCCGGCCTGCTTGTCAGCAAGCCGCCTCGCGCGGCAAGCCGCGCTTTTCACCGCCTTTTAGGCGTCGGCGACAGTCACGCCCATGGAGCGGGCGGTGCCCTTGACCATGCTCATCGCAGCCTCGATGCTGGCCGCGTTGAGGTCGGGCATCTTCTTCTCGGCAATCTCGCGGACCTGCGCCTGCGTGAGCTGGCCGACCTTGGTCTTGTTGGGCTTGCCGCTGCCGGACTCCAGGCCCAGCGCCTTCTTGATGAGCACCGGGACCGGCGGGGTCTTGGTGATGAAGGTGAAGGAACGGTCGGAGTAGACGGTGATGACGACCGGGATGATCAGGCCGACATCGTTCTTGGTGCGCTCGTTGAACTCCTTGCAGAAGCCCGGAATATTGACGCCGTGCTGACCGAGCGCCGGGCCGATAGGCGGCGCAGGATTGGCCTTACCGGCCTGCACCTGCAGCTTAATCATGCCAGTTACTTTCTTAGCCATGGTAATAATCCTCCTCAATCTGTGGTCACGCGGAACAAAATGTTCCTCCCACGTCCGGCCTGCCTGCTAAAAAAGCGGGCCGGGCTGACGCCCGTTTCCTGCCCGGAAACGAGCCTTTTCAACAACCGGAGGCGTCCTCCGGGGGTTGTCTGTTTCGTCTTTCCGACGCGGCCGCCTTACAGGCGCTCCACCTCGGAAATGTCATACTCCACCGTCGTCTTGCGGTTGAGGATCTCGATGGAGACCTTGACCTTGTGCTCTTCGGCGTTGATCTCTTCGACCGTGCCGATGGCGTTCTCCACGCTGCCGGTCTTGATCCGAACGTTGTCGCCCGGCTCAAGATCGATGCGGATGGTGCCCTGGCAGCTGGTCATTCGCTCATATTCCTCGTCCGTCAGCGGAATCGGCTCGCTTCCCGGGCCGACAAAACCGGTCACGCCGCGCGTGTTGCGCACGACGTACCACGTCTCCGTCGTCTTGATCATCTTGACCAGGACGTAGCCGGGAAAGAGCTTGTGCTGAATGGTATGAGGCTTGCCATTGCGGATCTCGACGACTTCCTCAATCGGCACGGTGACTTCCTGAATCAGGTCGCCCATGCCGTTGTTTTCCACCGTCTTGACGAGATCGTTGGCGACTTTGTTTTCATAACCCGAATAGGTATGCACAACATACCAAAGGGCCTTCTCGTCCGCCATGTTAACCCTCCTGTGGTCAGGTCTTACAGCTCGATGAGCTTCTTGACCAGGAACGAGGAACCGGTATCCAGCAGACCGACGACAATCGCCAGCACCACGACGAACGCGATGACGACGATCGAGTAATTGATGAGATCCTTCTTGGACGGCCACGCGACCTTCTTCAGCTCGGCGACCATGTTCTTGAACGCACCGGAAATGCGGCCAGGCAGGGCGACGATCCAATTCTTCGCGCGGGTGAAGAAACCGGGTTTTTCGGTTTTCTTCGCGCCTTTGGTTTCAGACATCTCTTTCACATCCTTGTCCGTCTTGTCGCGTGAATTAGCGGGTTTCCTTGTGAACCGTGTGCTTCTTGCAGAAACGGCAGTATTTGCTCATTTCGATACGGTCCGGATTGTTGCGCTTATTCTTCATCGTGTTGTAATTACGTTGCTTGCACTCCGTGCAGGCCAGCGTGATCTTCACGCGCACACCAGCAGCAGCCATACAAGACACCTCCTTCTCAAAAAGCGGACTACTCGTCCGTCAAACATGCCTGCATATTGTACACCCGGCGGCTATGCTTGTCAACCGTTTTTTGCAAGTTTTTTTGATTAGTTCCGGTCTCCTCCCGTTTTCTCCTGTTTTCTCCCGTTTTCTCCATTTTTCAGGATCGTCAGTCTGAAAAATCCAGACAGAAAAAGACCCGGCGCGTGTCGTGCCGGGTCTGCGTTCATTCAAAAACCGCGTCCGCGCCGAGCGCGTACAGCGCGTTCTCGTCCGCCTGAGCGAGAATCATGTATACGGTCTGGCCGCTCTGCGCGCAGAGCATCGCGTTTTCCCCGCTGACGGCGTAAATCGCGTCCAGCGGGCCGATGGCAAAGCCGGTGATGAGCTGCGCCTGCCAGCCTTCCTCTTTCATCCGCTCGATGTAAGCCGCCGGGCTGGCAGTCACGGCCTGCACCTGCGCGCCGCCTTCCAGCCGATACGTCCGGGTCAGCACGTCGCAGGTTTTGCCGCCCATCCGGATGTTTTGGCGGCTTTCGTCTTCCAGTGTTCCGGCGCTCAGCGCCAGCGTTCCGCCTGCCGGCGCGGCGTCTCCCCCGCTCTCCCCGGCCAGCTGATAGACCATCGTGCCGTAAAACAGCGCGCACAGAATCAGCGCGCAGACCACGCCCAAAAGCGCCGCCAGCGCGCCGATCCATCGGCTGCGTTTCTTTTTGCCGCTCATGTCTCCGCCTTTCCTGTCGGAATCGCCATGCTCACCGCCGCGAATATGGTCACGCACAGCGCCCTGTACGTGAAGAACGCGTGCTCCGCCGAATGGTTCAGCAGCGCCATGTACCAGGCGATGGGCAGAAGCGCGCAGAGCAGATACGGCCCAAGCCGCTTCACGTCCGGCCTGCCGCCGACGCGCAGCCATAGCAACGCGCAGACCGCCAGCACGCCCAGCAGCATCAGCACCGTCAGCGGGTTGAACATGATCCGCAGATTCTCCTGCACGCCGGTCATCAATGCCAGCTCCACGCCGCTGTCGTCCACTGCGCCGAGACGGTTGCCCATCGCGCTTCCGGCTTCCGCAAACACATTCTGCCCGGTCAGCAGCGCCGCCATGAGCCATTTTCCGCTCCACATGCCCGCGTAGCCGATTCCCCAGCTCAAACAGATTTTCACAAAATCCGCCAAGCCACACGGCTTCTCCTGCTTCTGCCGCAGCGCCATGCGCGCCGCCAGCGGCAGGCCCAGCGTTGCAATGGGGTAGGTCAGAAAATCGACAAAACTGGTCAGCATGCCGACCGCCATGAAAAACAGCGCGTCGTTCATCCGCCCGTCCGTCCAAAGCAGAACGGCCATCGCGCCGAAAGCGACATAAAACGCCGTCGAGTATTGCAACGACTGCATCACCGCCGCCGGGCATAAGCTCGCGTAGGCCGCAAACAGCGCCAGCACGTGCCGCGAAAGCCCGCGCCGAACCATCAGCGCCGCAGTCCAGAGCACCAGCGCCAGCTGCGCATACATGTTCAGCACGCGGATCGAGTTCAGGTTCATCACCATCAGCAGCGGCTTGAGCGCGGCCAGATAGCCGTGCCAATACCGCGCGTAGGATTCCGTCGGCACATCCTCGCCATCCAGATAGCGCATCAGCGTGCCAATGGTCTCGCCGCCCGCAAAGTGCCGCGCCGTCATCGCGCTTTCCGCCGGGTCTTCCGTCGTCAGCACGGCGTTGCCGATCATGATCGCGTCCGTGAAATCATCCAGCCTGCTGGCGTGATAGCCGTCGATCGCCTCGTATCGCAGCCCTTCGTTTGCCAACGTCTGCGCCGAAACGCGCACGTTTTCCCAGACGGTTTCCGACGGAATGGCGTATGCCGCAATCATCAGCAGCGTGCCCAGCAGAACGCCGCCCAGCAGCATGGCCGCGCCCTTTAAAATCGTCTTTTTCATGCTTCTCCGCCCGCGATATAATCCACAAACTGCCTCGCAATGCGCGGCGAACAGCCGTTGTGGCTCACCGTCCACGCGCGGGCGCGTGGCATCAGCGTCTCCCAGTCGTATTTCACCCCGCGCGCATCCAGCAACGCGCGGCAGATGGTGAAGTATTCTTCCTGAGTCGGCGCGGAAAACGTCAGCCGCAGATCAAAACGATCCGCCAGAGAGAATTTTTCCTCCAGCGTGTCGCGTTCATTCACGTCGTCCTGCCGCTCGGAGAAACGCTGGCGGACGATGTTACGGCGGTTGCTCGTCGCATAGACGACGACGTTCGCCGGACGCGCCTCAAGGCCGCCCTCCAAAACCGTTTTGAGCGCCGTGTATTCCGGGCAGGAATCGTTGAACGCCAAATCGTCCACAAACACGATGAATTTGCCCGGCTGATCGCGCAGAATTGAGAAAATCGTCGGCAGATGGGTCAGCTGCGCCAGCGGCACCTCGACGATGCGCAAGCCCTCCAGCCACAGGCTGCTCAGCAGCGCCTTAACCGTCGCGGATTTGCCCGTGCCCTTGTCGCCGTAAAGCAGAATGTTGCACGCCTGCCGCCCGTCCAGCAGCCGACGCGTGTTTTCCACCAGCACGCCGCGCTCCTTTTCATAGAGCACCATGTCTTCCAGCCGAATCGGGTCCGGCTGGCGGATGCCGCGCAGGCCGAGCGGATATTTTTCGCTCTCGCCCACCCACGTGCTGCCGGGGCAGCGGGCAAACAGCCCCGTTCCCTGCTTCTTGAAAAACGCCGACACAAGCGACACGCCTTCGCGGCTCAGCATCGCTTTGGACAGACGCGGATCGCTGAACGCGCTGCCCAGCGTCGGTTCCCAGACAGGCAGACGCGCCGCCGTCTGCCCGCTCATCCCCGCGCGCTCGCATAAGAGCAGAAACATCGCCGGTTCGATCGCCGTCAGCCGCCCCAGCGCGTCCAAATCGTTCGCCATCGCGTTGGTCAGGCTGTACGGCAGAACATCCATCCGCGCGCAAAGCAGCGCCGCCGGGCTTTCTTCAAACAACACCGCTTCCAGCGCTTCGCGCGCAAAACCGCCGCGCCCGTGCGCCGCCGCGTCCAGCCACGCGTCGTAAGCGCGGCAGTAGGCCGCCGTCAGCGCCGCTTCGGACGCGTCGTCCCGCGCGCATTCGCGGCACAACGCAACCAACGCCGCAACCGCCCTGTTTTTGAGCGTGTGGCGCAAGGCCGTCATGCATTCCAAATCGAGCAAAAGCCCGCGAAGCTGTCCGATATCCATAGCGTACCTCGCTTTGGGACCGCTTGAGGCTCCGCCTCAAACTCCGGCAGGAACCTAAGGTTCCTGCACCTCCCACATAAAATCACATCAAAAAATCCATAAGAGGGAAATCCAAGAACCTCAGGTTCTCGGCAGGGCTTGGGACGGAGTCCCAAACGTCTCCCTTTACATCCGCTCCGGCGCTTCCACGCCGATGAGATACAGGCCCGTCTTGATCACGTCGCGGACGGCGCGGGTCAGGTTCACGCGCGCCGCCGTGCCTGCCGGGTCGCTCTCGTCCATGATGCGGTGCTCAAAGTAATACTTGTTGTAGGCCTGCGCCAGCTGGGTCGTGTGGCGGGTGATCAGCGACGGCTCGCTCTGCTCCATCGCCTTGCGCACCACCTGCGGGAAGTGCGAAATCAGCATCAGCACATCCTGCGCCTCGTCATCGGTAATCACGCCGTAATCCGGCTCGGCCGCGGCAAACGCCTCCGCCTTGCGCAGCACCGAGCAGCAGCGCGCGTGCGTATACTGCACATACGGGCCGGTTTCGCCGTCAAAGTTGAGCGCGCGCTCCCAGCGGAAATCGATATCCTTGTTGCGGTCGTTGTGCAGGTCGAAATAGACTACCGCGCCCACGCCGACCTGACGCGCCACCTCGTCCTTGTTGGGCAAATTCGGGCTCTTTTCCTCGATGATCTCCCGCGCCTTCTCGACCGCCTTGTTCAGCAGGTCTTCCAGATAGACGACATAGCCCTCGCGGGTGGACAGCGCGCGGCCCTCGTAGCTGACCATACCGAAGGAGACGTGCTCCATGCCCTTGTACCAGTCGTGCCCCATCAGCTCGATGATCTTGAACAGCTGCTTGAAGTGCAGGTTCTGCTGATAGGCCACCACGTACAGGCACTTGTCAAAGTGATACGTGTTATGGCGGTAGAATGCTGCCGCAAGATCGCGGGTGATGTAGAGCGTCGCGCCGTCGCTGCGCAGAATCAGGGCCGGCGGCATGCCGTAGGCCTCCAAATCGACGACCTGAGCGCCCTGAGATTCGATCAGCAGACCCTTTTCGCGCAGTTCCTCAACGACGGGCGCCATCTTGTCGTTGTAAAAGCTCTCGCCCGCGTAGGAATCAAACGACACGCCCAGCAGGTCGTACACGCGCTGGGTGTCCTTGAGCGTGACTTCCTTGAACCACGTGAAGATCTCCATGGCTTCCTGATCGCCGTCCTCGATCTTCTTGAACCATGCGCGGCCCTCGTCCTCCAGCTCCGGATGCTGCTCCGCCTCGTGGTGGAAACGGACGTACAGATCGACCATCGCCTGAACGCCGCCCTTTTCAACCTCCTCGCGGTTGCCCCACTTCTTGTAGGCACAGATCATCTTGCCGAACTGCGTGCCCCAGTCGCCCAGGTGGTTGATGCCCACGGTGGTGTAGCCGTTGAAATCATAAATGCGTTTGAGGCTGTTGCCGATCATCGTCGTGGACAGATGGCCGATGTGGAAACGCTTGGCAATGTTGATGGAGGAATAATCCAGGCACACCGTCTTGCCTTTGCCAATTTCGCTGGAACCCCAACGCCCCGGATGCTTCAGCACGGCTTCCACGATGTCGCGCGCCAGCCCACCGCGGCGGAGAAACACGTTCAGATAGCCGCCGACAACCTCCACATGATCGATTTCCTCGCAGGCAATCTTTTCGGCCAGTTTGCCCGCGATCATCTGCGGCGCGCAGCGCATCGTCTTGGACAGGCGGAAGCACGGCAGCGCGTAATCGCCCATCTTTTTATCCGGCGGGGTTTCGATCATCGCGCTGACGTCGTTTCCCGTGAGCGCGCAGTTTTCAAAGCTCTGCTGAGCGGCCTGCGCGATATATTCCGCAACCTTGAGTTTCATATCCATAGATTCTGTTCTCCTTCGTCATCCGTCGGGTCATCTGGATTTCTTAAGCCTGTCCGCCCGTCTCAGGCGGGCCTTGATCCGGCTCATTTTCCGGATGTTTACGTTTTATTGTAACAGAAGCAAGGCCAAAACACAAGGGCGCGCCCTGAGCGCCGCCGTCAACTTTTTATAATTTCGCGGTTGACAGCAGGCACGCCGCATGGTACACTGTTTGCCGTCAACTTTATTTTGATTTCAAGTTTACAGAAAGAAGGTTTCCGCCATGTCCGAAAATGCCGCTTCTTCCCGCCGCTCTGCAACGCGCAGCCTCGTGCTCTGCGCGCTGATGGCCGCGCTGACTGCAATCTGCTCCCAGATTCAGATTCCCCTGCCGATGATCCCGATTAACCTCGCCTTGTTCGCCGTGCATCTGAGCGGCGCGCTTCTGGGCTGGAAATACGGCGCGCTGTCAATGGTCGTCTATGCGCTTCTGGGCGTGATCGGCGTGCCGGTGTTCGCGGGTTTTGGCAGCGGCCCGGCGGTACTCTTCGGCAAGACCGGCGGCTACATTCTGGGTTATATTCTCTGCGCGCTGATCGTGGGCGCGCTCTCCCACAAGTTCGCGTTTAACTTCAAGAATCTCTGCCTGTCCATGGTGCTCGGCGTGGCGGTCTGCTATGCGTTCGGCACCATCTGGTTCATGGTGCTGACCGGCATGAACCTCGCCACGAGCATGGGCTATTGCGTGATTCCGTTCCTCCCCGGCGACGTGGTGAAGATTCTGCTCGCCGCCTTCCTCGCGCTGCGTCTGCGCAAGCCCCTCGCCGCGCAGGGGTTTGCCGCTTAAAGTTTGTTTAAGCCGCCGCGAAGCGAAGAAGGGAGTCTGAGGGATGAAATCCCTCAGGCAGGTTCGGGCGGCAGCCCGATACCCCCCTATCGTAAAACAAAAGTTTCAGAGCAGACTGCGAAGCAGTCTACGATTGAAACGGCTTCAAACCGCAAAACAGCCGCCCGCTCAGCCAAAAACTGAGCAGGCGGCATTTTTATTTCCGTATCACCGCCACGGCGCACGGCACGCGCCCTTCAAAGAACGCATATTCAACGTTTTCATAGCCCGCCGCCTTGAAAAACGCCTTGTAGGAATCCAGCGTAAACGCGCGCTTGAAATCCGCGCCCGCCCGGCCCACAACGGTCGAAAAGCCGCTGTTCCGCCCCTTTTCATTCTCATTCATATACGTCGGGATGATGATTTTCCCGCCCCCGCGGCAGACGCGGTCAAGCTCCGCCAGCGCCCAAAACGGCTCATCCAGCAGATGAATGACGTTGGCGGCCACCACCGCGTCAAACCGCCCGTCCGGCTCGCCGATTTGCAGAATGTTTTCGCGCTTGAATGTGACATTGCCAAACTTCCCGCACTTCTTTTCCGCCTTTTCCAGCATCTTTTCGGAAAAATCCGTCGCGACAAGGCGTTTGCATTTCGCCGCGATGCTTTCGGTCAGCAGCCCCGTCCCGCACGCACATTCCAGCACCTCATTCGCCGGGGAAATCTGCGCTTCCACATACGCGCAAAGCGCCCCGTGCGTCTTTTTGTTCCAAACGTTGGCAAACAGGTCGTAGACCCCGGCGGCACGATCCCAAAACATGCGGCTTTCCTCCTTTTTTCCTTTACAGCGTCAGCACGCCTGAACAGTAGGAGAGCGGCTCGAAGCGCATCTGCGGAAAGCGCGCTTGCAGCTCATCGACGACGAAGTAGATTTCATCGCCGTCCCACTCGTCCCCAGCGTCGGCCCTGCAAGCCTCCAGCTGCACGCGGTTCCCAAACATCACGTCGCCGATATAGATTTTGCCGCCGTCGTTCAGCAGCGGGCGCAGATTTTCGATGAAAACGACCTTTTCCGCGTCCGTCAGGTGGTGCAGGGAATAGGTCGCGACAATCGCGTCGTATCGGTTCTGTTTCAGCTTCTCGACCAGCCCCTTTGTAAAATCGCCCTGATAAAGCTCGGCCTTCGGCATTTTGACCTTAGCCAGCTCAATCATCCGCTGCGAAAAATCCTGCCCATACACGGTGCAGCCGTGCTCGTAGAGCTTCTGCGTCAACGTGCCCGTGCCGAAACCGATATCCAGCACGGTTTGACAGCCGTTTGCCAGCACCGCGTTGTAGATGGCGTTCAGCACGCGCTTATATCCCGCGAACGGATACGTGTTTCCCTCGTCGGACAGGCCGACACTTCGATCGTATCCGTCCGCCCACAAATTAAAGCCCTGTTCGTTTAACATGTTGTCTCCTTCATAATCGTTTCTTGCGCTTGTTCCCGTTTCATATTTTTCAGCTCATCAGAAAGCCGTTTTTGTCCTTCATGCTTTCGCAGAACTTCGGCATATCGCCGAGCTGCATATGCTCGATCATGGTTATCTCCTCCGTCTTTCATTTCTTCGCCAGCATACACAGCCAGTGCTTTTTCATCTCTCTCCGGCTTTCAATCTCGGTAAAGCCTGCCTTCTCCAGCGCCGCGCGAAGCTCTTCTTCGGGATAGATCCGCATGCCGTCGATCATCTTCTGCCATTTTTCATCCGCCGCATTTGTGCCGTCGCTCTCGTTGCAGATCATGAACGTGCCGCCGCGCTTCATCACGCGGTTCACCTCCGCAAAGCACGCTTCCAATCCAGGCCAAAAATAAACCGTTTCAAACGCGGATACGACGTCAAACGTTTCAGCCTGAAACGGCATGGCCGCCGCGTTGCCCTGCACCACGTCGCACCGACCCGCTTTGATGGCCGCGTCGTTGATTTTTCGGGTCTCCGCCACGCTGATTTCGGAATAATCCATGCCCGTCACGCGGCCCTTCGGGCATTGTTTCAGCCAGACCGCCACGTTCGCACCGCCGCCGCAGCCCGCGTCCAAAACCCGCGCGTCGGCCTTCGCCTGTATCTGCGAAAAGCCCCAGTCCGCCAGCTTCGCGTGGCCGCTGTTCATCATTTTGACCATCAGCCGGCCGCCAAGGCCGCTGGGTTTGCAGGTATTTTGAAAGAAGCTCATGGGATGCACCTCTGTTTCATTTGTTTGTTCAATCTATCATCTATCTCTTTCTGCATAAAAATCGGCGTTCCTTCCGTTTTGCGAAAGAAACGCCGCATTTATTCAATTCAGCTTCTTCTCTTTCTTCACCAGCGGCTTATAGCTGCCGTCGTCCTGTTCCACGCGAACGCGCTTGAGGGTTGCCTCGGTCTGTTCGCGAAACTCTTTGATATATTGCGCGTGGAGCGTCTTGCGTTCCTCAGCTTCCTCATCGGTCAGGCCGATTTCCTTTTTCTTTTTGGCCAGCTCGTTGATGCGCAGAATTTTTTCGTGTTCCATCTTTTCAAAACCTCCGGGTTCACAGATTGCCTGCCAGCATACACCCTTTTTTCGTTTCTGTCAAGGGTTAAAACGGCGCGGGCTGACCCAGCCGCTCCAACGTGATACGCGCGTCAAACCATTCGCCTGCCCACTTGTGCAGCGCCAAAATGAGCGCGGGCCTGTCCATCTGGCTGGACAGAGGCAGACGGTTAAAGGCGCGCGCCTCGTCCGCCGCTTCATCCGGCCACTCGCGCACGTCGGCCACGTAGCAGAAGCCGCCGCTTTCCTTTCCGTTTTCCTCCGTCACGCCGTAGGCGCACAGCGGATACACGTCAAACACCGCTTCCCCAACGGCTTCGCCCAAGGCGCTTCGGGCCGCTTCTTCGGCGCTCTGCCCGCGCGCCAGCTGTCCTTCGGGCAGCACCCAGCAGGCGTTGATTCGGTCGCGCCGCAGGATCAGCGCTTCGCCCCGCCGCGCCAGCACAAGCACATGGTCAAATCCTGTGCGGCGGCGCTTTTCCTCCGTCGCATAAATGGCAACTTGCAAGCTTTCCGTTCCTCCCGTTTTTACGCAATCACGCCCGCGAGATTCCAGCCCGCGTCCATCAGCGTCAGCACGCCGCAGGCGCCCGGCTCGATGCGGCCATAGCCCTTCGCGCCGACGGAATCCGCCGGGGTGCTCGTCGCCATCGGAATCACGGTTTCCGGCGGCATTTTCGCCAGCGTGATCATGTTGCGGATCGCGCGGTGCAGCACCAGCGTCGATCCCGCGATCACGCCGTCCGCCAGCCGCGCTTCGCCGTTCTTGACGAACACGGCCTGCCCGCCCAGATCATACTGTCCGTCCGGCATGCCCGCCGCTTCCATCGAGTCGGAAATCAGCGCCATGCCTTTGGCGCCCTTGCAGAGCGCCGCGACGCGCAGCACGTCCGGGTGCAGGTGCAGCCCGTCGGCGATGACCTGCACGATGATTCTGTCGTCCGCCAGACCCGCGCCCGGCACACCCGGTCTGCGGTGGTGCAGCGGGCTTTGAGCGTTGAACAGGTGCGTGATCTGCGTCAGGCCCCTGTCCGCCGCGGCGTGCACATCTTCTGCCGTCGCGTCGGAATGCGCCGCGCAGGTGACGACGCCCTTTTTCCTGAGATAGGCGACCATGTCCAGCGCGCCCGGCAGTTCCGGCGCGAGCGTCATCATCTTCACGCAGTCTGTCCCCCGCGTCATGGCTTCATACGCCTCCACCGTCGGGTTCATCAGGCATTCGCCCAGCTGCGCACCCTTATATTTTTCGCACAGGAACGGCGCTTCCATATGCGCGCCGAGCACCGCCGCGCCCTTCCCGCAGGGATGATCCTTCACCCGCTGAATGCTCTCAAGCGCGCGGTGGGTCGCCTCGATCGGCGCGCTCATCGTCGTGGGCATGAACGCCGCCACGCCCGTCTCAAGCAGCCCTTCGCTCATGCGGCGCACGTCGTTTTCCCCGCGCATGCAGTCTGCGCCCGCGTAGGCGTGGATGTGAATATCCACAAAGCCCGGCAGCACATACAGCCCCGCCGCGCTGCGCACGTCCTCGCCCTCGCGCGGCTGCAAATCGCCGATCTGCGCAATTTTTCCGTTTTCCACACGCACATCGGCGCGCGCAAAGCGGCCGCCGATGAACGCCGTTCCATTTTTGACCAGCATGGTTTACTCCTCAAGCATCAGCTTGCCCGCCTCGCGGTCGGTCAGAATCACGCAGCAGGGATGCAGCTGCAAGACCGACGCGGGCACGCGCGGGGTAATCGGCCCGCGGATGGTGTCGCGCACGGCTTTCGCCTTGTTTTCGCCCGTTGCCACCAGCACGACGCACTTGGCCGCCATGATGTTGCCGATGCCCATCGAAACCGCCTGACGCGGCACCTCGTCCGCGCTCTTGAAGAAGCGGGCATTCGCCTCGATGGTATCCGCCGTCAGCGTGACGACGTGCGTGCCGTAGGTAAAATCGTCGGCCGGCTCGTTGAAGCCGATATGGCCGTTGCGGCCGATGCCAAGCAGCTGAATATCGATGCCGCCCGCATCGTGAATCGCCTTGTCGTAGGCCTCCGCATCCGCCGCGCCGTTGCCGCTGGGCAGATGCACGTTTTCCGGGCGCAGATTGACTTTGCTGAACAGGTGCTCCTGCATGAAAGCATGATAGCTCAGCGGATTCTTGTGATTGATGCCCACGTACTCGTCCAGATTGAAGGTGCGCACGCGGTCAAAGTCGATCACGCCGCGGTCATACCACTGCGTCAGCATCTCGTAGGCGGGAATCGGCGTCGAACCGGTCGCCAGGCCCAGCACGCTGTCGCCCTTGCGGGTAATCTGTGCGGCAATCAGCACGCCCGCCGCCTCGCAGGCTGCGCGCGCATTTTCGTAAACGTGAAATTCCATAAATATCCTCCTTGATTCGGGACTGTTGAAGCCATTATAACATACTCGACAAAAAAAAGCATGTTTTTGTGCGAAAATTCACGTTTTGTTTTTCGTTTTTTAACTTTTTGTACAACTTTATCCGTCCGAATGGCAGCAGCTCATCCATTTATTTTGCCGATATTCTATTCATCACGCACAAATCGACATTTCGGCGTCCCTGGCCATCCGTTCCATCTGCGCGCCAAGCGTCTGCGACAGGCTCTGGCACAGCCGCGCGGAAAAACCGTTCGCCGGGTCGGCCAGCGCCTTGATGATCGCTTTTTCGATTTCCTCCCGCTGACGGGAAAGGCCGCGCTTCACCGCGTTATCCGTCACCAGTTTGCGCACCAGCAGCGGCAGTTTGGCCTTCACCAGCGCCTTTTCCATGCCGCTCTTGCCGACCAACGCCAGTAAAATGCCCGCCGCCGCGCCCGCGATCATGCCGACAGGCCCCGCGCCGACCAGCGCCACGCCGCCGCCCCCGCAGACGCTCGCGCCGACGACCGCCAGCACCACGCCCATCAGCCCGGAGAGGATGTCCATGCCCATCGCGTCCAGCAGCGAGAGCTTCACGCCGTCCAGCCCCGCGTCCACCTTTGCGCCGGTCAGGCTCATCCGTTCGGGCGGCACGCCGCAGCGCACGCAGAGCGTCGTCAATTCGTTTTCCAGATTGCGCATCAGCTCGTCGAGCCAGTCGTGCAGCTCGTCCTCAATCCGACCGCAGAGTTCATCCCCCGCAAAAGCCTTCGAGATTTTCCGCTCGACCTTCCGGTTCAGCTCTTCGATGGTGTCGATGCCGCCTTTGCGCCAAAGCTTCACCGTTTCCAGCGTGCTCTCCTGCGCGATGTCAAACAGCGCCTTCGCCACGGGTTCATACAGTTCGTGCGCACTGGCGTTGACCGCCACGGAGAGCTTTTCTCCGTGCGCAATGGAGGCGACCTCCTGCCGAAACGTTTTGAGCCTTTCATCCACGCGCCCGGCGTAAGCCAGACCGCGCGCGATGGAGCATTCCGGTTCGGGGCAGAGCACAACCAGCGCATCGGCAAACGCCTCGCGGCAGGCCTGCTGAAAAAACGCCATGCGCGACGCGCCGCCCGTCAGGATCACAACCTCCGGCGGACAGCTTCGGCTGACTTCCACCGCCGCGCAGAGCGCGTCTTTCAGGCATCCGACAAAGCTTCTGCCGCCCAGCGCGGGAATCGGCTGCTCCACCATCTTGCGGATGCTCGCCCCGCCGATGGAAAGTTCCAGCGCCAGCGGCTCGTCGTAGCAGACCGTCAGCGTTCGGCAAAGCGGCGCTTCCGCCCACTTTTCCTCATCAAGGAAATAGCTTTCCTTGAGCCGCCGTGCCTCCAATTCGCAATAGCTGCGCCATGCGGGGCTTTCCTCAAAGACGGCTTCCAGCGCTTTTTGATCCCTTGAAGCCGCCATCGCGCAGCTGAGAATCAGTTCGTCGATCAGCCCGCCGCCGAGGTTCGTATCGCCGAAAAGCGACACGTTCTGCTGATGGCCATCCACAATGTAGGCAAAATCCGTCGTCGAAGAGCCGATATCGATGACCATCGCGCTTTTCTTCATCAGCTCCGGGCTGACGCGCAGGCCGCGCGCGTGGCGCGCATAGAGAAACGCGGCGCGCGGCTCCGGCACGACGCTGACGTTGGGGAAGCCCGCCGATTCCAGAAGCGCGGCGTACTGCTCCCGCCGCCCGTCGCCCCAGCCCGCCGGACAGCCGACCACCGTTCGGCTGACCTCGGCCATCAGCGCGGGCTGCGTGCGCGTCAACTCGTTCATCACGCCCTGCGCAAACGCGCGCACATCCGCCGACGCGGAGGGATCGGTCAGGTAGCGCGACTTGAAGCGCACCTTCGCTTCCGCCGCGCCGTCCGTCACGCTGGCCTCTTCGCCGATGACGATCCGCCCGTTTTTCACGCCTACCGCGGAAAGCAGGCTGTTTCTGCCGCAGAGCGGCAGCACGCGCGGCTCGACGGTGGAATCTTCGTCCAGCAGCGTCACGGCGCTTTCGCCGTCGCCCAAATCAAAGCCCAAAATCTTCATGCTCACGCCTCCTTTGCCATCGGCGCGACCGCCGCCACGCCGCGGCGCACCAGCTCGCCGTCGCGCACCAGCGCCGGGCGAACCGTCCGTTCGCCGCTTCGAGCGGGCAGCACGTCAAAGAGCGCCGCATGCTCCGCGTCGTAAAACACGCTCTGCACGCCCAGCATACGCAGATACTGCTCAGCCTGATCGAGGCTGCGCAGTGCCAAATCCTGTCTGCCGGAAGCGCGCGCCTCCATCATCGCGGAGAGCAGGTCGAGCATGGCCTCGTCCGCCGTGCCGGACAGGCGCGCCGGGCCGTTATCCTGCTCGATGAGCGCCAGATCCGCCGCGCACAAATCCGCCGCCTGACAGATTTCGCCGATCTCGCGCACCATGTCTTCCGCATCGACGGCGACCTCCGCCTGGGCATGCGGGGTCTGCTTCGTCGTCGCGGTCAGCGGGCCGTTGACGCCGAAGAGCATCAGCTGCGCGCCCAGCGCCTGCAAAAGCGCAAAGGTCAGCTTGCCTCCGACGGCTTCATACACCGCCAGCGCCGCCAACACGATTGCGCCCGCGCCGACCGCCCCGCGCCGAACCCTGCTCGGCTGCTCCTCGGTCTCCTCCAGCACAATCTGCGCTCTGGCGCGCCCGGCGCGCAGGCTCATCGGCAAACGCTTGGCCAGAGCCATGACGGCCTGCTGCCGCTGGCGGGCAAAATCGTCCTGCTCGTCCTGCGCCAAATCGCAGGCAATCTGTTCCAGCGTCATCGTCGCGGCGGAAATCGCCTGCGGCATGTTTTCGCTCGCTTCGAGCTGCTCCCGAAGCGTATCCTTTCGGTTTTCAAAAGCGGCGACTGCGTTCATAGGCGCCTCCCGTTTCTTCATGATTTTGAATATGTTCATTTTACCCCCCATCCGCCGTCTTTGTCAATTGACCGCGAAAGATGGGGGCAATCCGCAAAAACAGGATTTACCTCTCTGACAAAATAGGATAAAACGCTCCATCATTAGATAATTCTAACTTCAACCTCAACCGGGAGGAAACGCCGCATGAGTCTTTTATACAGCACCCTGAAGCCGATTGTCCGTTTGAGCGTAGAGGGGCGCGCCCGTCGTTTTCTTTTGCCTCCTGAAAAGGATTTGAGCCGCTTCGCGGCGTATTGATACGGCATCAAAGGCTTTGAGGTGCTTTTCATGCGCATTTTAACCTATATCACCACCGAGGAAGACGCAGGCCGCGCGGCGCGAAGCGTCGTTCCCCGGCGTTTTCAGTTGGGCACGCACGCGTTTCGGCGGCTCAAAGTCGAAGGCGGCATTCTCTGCGACGGCAAGCCCCTTCGCGCGGACACGGTTCTGCGCGCAGGTCAGCTGCTTGAAGTCCGCATGGACAACGGCGGGGTGCAGGCCGCGCCGGCCGACAGCGGTTTGGACGGCCTGCCGCCTTCTTTCATCCGCTACATCGACGAGGATATGATCGTCGTCAGCAAGGGCGCGCCGCTGGCTACGCTCCCCTGCGGCCACATCCACACCGGCACGCTCCGCGAACAGCTTGCCGTCCTGCTCGGTCAGGACGCAGCGGCGTTTGATTATCACCCCGTCAACCGGCTGGATAAGGGCACGAGCGGCCTGCTCTGCGTCGCCCGCCATGCCCACGCCCAGCGCCTGCTGACCCGCCAGCTGCACACGGACAGCTTCATCCGCGAATATCTCGCCGTGACTGAAGGCATTCCCGCGCAGCCCGAAGGCGTCATCGACGCGCCGATTGCCCGCCTCGGCGCGGGCGCAAAGCGCGCGGTCTGCCCCGGCGGCCAGCGCGCCGTGACGCATTACCGCGTCGAGCAAACCGCCGGAAACCGCGCGCTCGTCCGCCTGCGGCTGGAAACCGGGCGCACCCATCAGATCCGCGTGCATCTGTCCCATATCGGTTGTCCCATCTGCGGCGACTATCTCTATGGCCGCGAACTGCCGGAGCTGAAAGATCGTTTCGCGCTGCATTCCGCGCGCCTGCGCTGCATCCAGCCCGTCACGGGCGAAACGGTGAACATCGTCGAGCCGATGCCGGAAGCGATGGAAAAACTCCTCTGTGTATAAAAATCCCCCTGCCGCGTCATGATACGGGTATCAAACGCAGACAGGGGGAAATTTTAATGGCTCATCAAAGCAAAAGTTCAGCGAAAGCGTGGAATCCGCCCGCGCAGAAGGGCAAGCCCCGCACGGGCGAAGACGTCGCCAGCACGACGGAATGCACCGGCCTGACGCCGACCGAACCGGAGGATCTGGAAGAAGCCTACGCGCTGGGCGAACTTTACGCCGTGCATACGCTCAGGCCGAACGAACGGCAGCCCTCACAGTGAATCCAGCATCCATTTGACGCCCTTTGCCACACGCCGTTCCGGCTCGCGGAAGTGATTGCCCGCGTTCCATTCCAGCGCGCAATCCGTCTTTCGCGTTTGCAGCCGCGCATACAGCGCGCGGATTTCGTTTCCGACAGCCGCCATCGCGCGGTTTTTTGTTTGTTCTTCGCGGTCGCCGAGGCTCAGATACACATGTTCGGCGCGAATCGGGTGCGCCTGTTCATAATCGCCGTAGCCCGGAAACCAGACCGACGGCGAAACGCCCGCAACGGCGCTGAACCGCTCACTCTGACTGCCCGCCCAGAGCGCAAACAGCCCCGCAAGCGAATAGCCGCACAGCATGATTTTCGTCTGCTCCGCGAGATGATGCGCTGTAAAGCATTCGGGAATCAGCGTGTTTTGAATATATGCCAGCGTTTCTTCCGCGTGTCCGCCAAAGCCGTGCCCGCCGAACACGGGCGGCGCGGGCCACGGAGAAAGCGCATCGTTCCAATCCTCCACCGCAAACGCGGCCCAGAGCGGCAGGGCGCCGCCCATGTCTTGCAGCGCCCTGACCTCATCCTCCAGCCGCTCAAGCCCTCGCGCATCCATCGCCTGAATCACGAGCAGGCCGCTGTCCGGATTGCCGCAGACCTTCATGCCTCGTTTTCCGCCAGCTTGCGGCCCATCAGCACGCCCATCGCCGAGGCCATCATCAATCCGCGCGTCCAGCCGGAGGAATCGCCGAGACAATGCAGGCCGCGCACGTTGGTATTCAGCTGCTCATCCATCTTGACACGGTTGGAATAGAACTTGAGTTCCGGCGAATACAGCAGCGTTTCGGAGGAGGCGAAGCCCGGCACGACGACATCCGCCGCCTGAATGAAATTGATGATGTTGGTCATCGCGCGATACGGCATCGCGGCGGTGATATCGCCCGCGACCGCGTCCGGCAGGGTCGGGCGCACGTTGCTCTGCGCCAGCTCCTTCTGCCAGGTGCGCTTGCCGTCGAGGATGTCGCCAAAGCGCTGCACAAGAATGTGGCCGTTGCCGAGCATGTTGGTCAGCTCGCCGACCTTCTGCGCGTAGGCAATCGGCTGGTTGAACGGGATAGAAAAATTGTGGCTGCACAGCACGGAGACGTTGGTATTGTCGCTCTTGAGGTCTTTATAGCTGTGGCCGTTGACGACGGCGAGGTCGTTGTCATAGTTTTCCTGGCTGACAAAGCCGCCGGGATTTTGGCAGAAGGTTCGCACCTTGTTCTTGAACGGGCGCGGATAGCCGATCAGCTTGCTTTCATAAAGCACGCGGTTGACCTCTTCCATGACCTCGTTGCGGCACTCCACGCGCACGCCGATATCGACCGTGCCGGGCTGGTGGGCGATGCCGTGCTCGGCGCAGAGCTTTTCCAGCCAGTCCGCGCCGCGGCGGCCCGTCGCAACGACGGTATGCCCGGCGCGGATTTCCTGCGTCTGGTCGCCCTTGCGCAGGGAAACGCCGAGGCAGGTTTCGCCGTCCATCAGCAGTTCTTCGCATTCCCAGCCGAAGAGCAGCTCCACGTCGTTGTCGCGCAGATAGTTTTCCAGCGCGAGATAAAGCGTCTGCGCCTTTTCCGTGCCGAGGTGGCGGATCGGGCAATCGACCAGCTTGAGGCCCGCCTGAATCGCGCGGCGGCGGATTTCGCGCACCTCTTCGGTGTTGCCGATACCCTCAACGTGGCTGTCCGCGCCGAATTCCAGGTAAATGCCGTCGGTATAATCGATCAGATCCTGCGCGTTCTGCTCGCCGATGAGCGTCGGGAAGTCGCCGCCAACCTCATGAGAGAGGGAGAGCTTGCCATCTGAAAACGCCCCCGCGCCGGAAAAGCCGGTGGTGATGTGGCAATACGGCCGGCAGTTGACGCACTGCTTGGTGACGGTCTTCGGGCAGCGGCGCTTTTCAATCGGCTGTCCTTTTTCCACGATGGTGATATGCTTTTTACTTCCCCGGCGAATCATTTCGATCGCGGTGAAGATGCCCGCCGGGCCTGCGCCGACGATGACGATATCGGTATTCATGTTGTTTCCTCCTGTTCCCTGAATCGGGATTTCTGATGATGACTTATCTTTTAACGGGCGCTTCTCCGGCATCCAGATCGACGCGGACAACGGCGGTGATGTTCTGCCCATTGTCGCGGTCCGTACCGCAGACATAGGCATAGCCGGAATCATCCAGCGTCAGCCTCGCGTCCTCCGCCTCAAACCCGACATGCACATACACGTCAAAACTGCCGTCGGCCGTCTGAATATCGCAGACGCCGTTTTTCGTCTGCCCGCCGCGCGCAGTCAGCAGCAAAAGCCCGTGCTGCGGGTCATAGACCATATCGCGCACACAGCCGACGGGCATATCTTCCTCGCCGGACTGAATCGGAACAATCTCGCGCAGCACGCCTTCCGGCCCAATAACCGCCATCGTAGCCGCCTGTTCCTGCACCGCGCCGTCCCCGGTGAGGTATCGTCCGCCGAGGGCAAAGCTCCCGTCCGGCAGTTCCTGTGCGCAAAGCCATTCGAGCCTGTCTGCCGCGATATGGATCATCGTGCGCACACGCCAGATTTCGCGGCCCTGCCCATCTTCCAGCGTCACCGCCGCGCCGCCCGGCTCCTCGCTCCACGACAGCGTGCCGCCGGAAACCGCCTGCCGGTTCCGCTTGCGCGGCTCAGGCGCTTCCACTTCTTGAACGCCGCCGTCCGCGTCGATGGAAAGGCCGACCCGCTGGCCGTCGCTGCGCTCAATCAGCGCAAGCACGCCGCTTTCCTGCGGCCAGACGTCTTGAAGCATGCAGCCGGATTCATGATAAAGGGCATGACTGTATTCGTCGTCCGGCACGCTGATTCCTTCGCCCGGCGCAAAGACGATTTCCGCGCGGCTGCCGCCGACGCTCTCCGCATCCATCAGCAGCGCCGTTTCGCCGCCCAGATTGGCCATGTCCTCCAGCACTTCCATATACGGGTCGCGCTCGTATTCGACCTCGCGAATGCCCAGCAGATTGCCGTCTTCGTCAAAATCATAGAGCCGGTTGAGCTGCATCATGTGCAGCACAAAGCCGCTGGGCGTAACCGCCATTCTATCCGGCGGATCGTCGATCGAAACGGCGAACATCGTTTCGCCCAGCGCGTTGATCCGCGCCAGATATCCGCCGCCGGATTCCTGCTGCCCGCCGACGACCACGGAACCGTCTTCAAGCGGCATGAGGATCGGCGATGCGTCCGATGTCACGCCCTCGATCACAACCTTTTCGGGCGCTTCATCCGTGCCGGGCTTCACCAGCAGCACGCCCGCTTCGCCGTCATAGCTGTACGCCATCGCCACGCGCCCGCTTCCGTCCGCGCACGGCGCAAAGCTCGTTTCCATGCAGACCACGAAGCTCAATCCGCGTGAAACCCGCCCGGCCGCATCCATGTCGGCCACGCAGCAGGTTTCGTCTTCATGCCGGACAATCAGCGCCGCATGCGTTTCCCCATCCCGGTCGTAAAACCTGGCGAACATCTTCCCGCCGCCGTGCGCGCAGACGGCCTCGATCTCCGGCGCTTCAATGCGCCGCACGATTTTGCCTTCCCCGCTGACGATCAGCCATTCGAAGCCCTCGACGCCTTCGCCTTGCAGCGCCGCGGAAATCTGCCCGTTTTCATGCGCATACAGCGCGCGCATCCGGTTTCGCCCGTTTTTCGCCGTGCAGCAGCTCCAAAGCGGCGTGCCCGCCTCGTTCAGGCGCATCATCCAGCCGGCCTGATTGCTGCGCGTGCGCGTTTCCAGATCGCCGTCTTCCGACGACGTCTGCCCGGCCGCAATCAGCCCGCCCTCGTATTCCACCAGCTCTGTCAGGCGGTCCGCGCCGCTTCCGCCATAGCCTTTTGTCCATGGCTCCGCCAGCGCGGGCGCGGCAGCCAGAGCCGCCGCCGCAAACGCCGCGAGCATCTTTTTTCGCATGTCAGGTTCTCCCCTTCACCATGCTCAGCGCGATGCGCTGTTTTTTCACATCCACATCGACGACCCAGACCGTCACCACGTCGCCGACACGCACCACCTCGCTCGGATGACGGATGAATTTGTCCGCCATCCGGGAGATATGCACCAGGCCGTCCTGATGCACGCCGATATCCACAAACGCGCCGAAATCGATGACGTTGCGCACCGTGCCCGTCAGTTCCATGCCGGGCTTCAAATCCTCCATGCTGAGCACATCCGTGCGCAGCACGGGCGCGGGCAGTTCGTCGCGCGGATCGCGCCCCGGCTTTTCCAATTCTGAAGCGATATCCCGCAGGGTCATTTCGCCCACGCCCAGCTCAGCCGCCAGCTTCGCCATGCCCGCCTGTTCGGCCTTTGCCAGAATGCCGACGATGCCGCCGCGTTTCAAGGCCTGCGGCGCATAACCCAGCTTCTCCATCAGCGCTTTTGCCGCCGCATAGCTTTCGGGATGAACCGCCGTCGCGTCCAGCGGATTGCTGCCGTGAACGCGCAGGAAGCCCGCGCACTGTTCAAACGCTTTCGGCCCCAGCTTCGGCACCTTTTTGAGCTGGGCGCGCGAGGCAATGCCATTTTCGTCCCGATAGGCCACAATGTTGTTGGCCAGCGCTTCGCCGATGCCCGCCACATGCGTCAGCAGCGACGCGGAAGCCGTCTCCACATCCACGCCGACGCTGGACACGCAGCTTTCCACCACGCCGGAAAGCGCGTTCTCCAGCTCGGCCTGTTTGAGATCATGCTGATACTGCCCCACGCCGATGGCCTTCGGGTCGATCTTCACCAGTTCGGCAAGCGGGTCCTGCATGCGCCGCGCGATGGAAACCGCGCTTCTGAGCGAAACGTCGTATTCCGGAAATTCCTTCGCCGCCAGTTTGGAAGCCGAGTAGACGCTCGCGCCCGCCTCGCTGACGATGACGTAAGCCACGCCCGGCGCTTCCGGCAGCAGGGACGCGATGAACTGTTCGCTCTCGCGGGAGGCCGTGCCGTTGCCGATGGCGACAGCCGTGACCTTGTGGCGGCGGATCATGCCCAAAATCTGCGCTTTTGCTCTGGGCTTCTGCGCCTCGTGGTTCGGCAGGGTGAAATAGCCCACGCCCGTCTCCAAAACCCTGCCCGTCTCATCCACAACCGCCAGCTTGCAGCCCGTGCGGAAACCCGGATCGACGCCCAGCGTCACCTTGCCGCGGATCGGCGGCTGCATCAGCAGCTGATGCAGGTTGTCGCCGAAGACGCGGATCGCGCCCTCGTTCGCCTTGTCCGTCAATTCGCTTCGGATTTCGCGTTCAAGCGACGGGCTGATGAGCCTGCCCCACGCGTCCTTCGCCGCCGCGCGCACCACGTCGCAGCAGGCGCTGCCCGGCCGGATCACCGCACGGCAGATGATCTGCATCGCCTGCTCGTCGTCGCATTCCACCGCGACTTTCAGCCATTCTTCGCGTTCGCCGCGGTTGATGGCCAGAATGCGGTGTCCCGCCGCGCGCAGAACCGGTTCGCGGTAATCCGCATACTGCGCGTAAACGCTTTCGCCCTCTTTGGCGGCGACGGAACGCAGCACGCCCGTGCGGCGGTAGAGCGCGCGCAGATTGGCGCGGATCGCCGCATCGTCGCTGATCTGCTCGGCGAGAATATCCTGCGCCAGCTGAACGGCAGTTTCCGCGTCGGGCACGCCTTTTTCTTCGCTCACATACGCCTGCGCCAGCGCGAGCGGGTCGTCCCCGCGCCGCTGGGCAAAAATCAAATCCGCCAGCGGCTGAACGCCCTTTTCCTTGGCGATCATCGCGCGGGTGCGGCGCTTCTGCTTATACGGGCGGTAGATATCCTCCAGCTCGGAGAGCGTCGCCGCAGCCGAGAGCTTCTTTTCCAGCTCAGCGGTCATCTTTCCCTGTTCCGCAATCGAAGCGGCGATTTGTTCCCGGCGCTTATCCAGCCCGCGCAGATAGTCCAGCCGCTCGCTGATTTCGCGCAGCTTTTGGTCATCCATCGCGCCGGTCATTTCCTTGCGGTATCGGGCGATAAAGGGAATGGTGTTGCCCTCGTCGATCAGCGAAACAATTTTGCCGATGATCGCGGGCGCGGTTTGAAATTCGCTTGATAAAACGGCCTGTATATCCATGCGTGGGATGTTCCTTTCCTCGCTCGTTGTTTTTGGGTTTCGGCACGCGCTTTTAAGCGGCACTATTTTTATTATACCCCCTGTTCATCCGCGAAAGCAACCCATCACGCGGACATTTTTGCTTCCGGTTCAGCGACAGCCGACGCAGTTTTTCCGGCATACGAAAAACCCGGAGCATGGCTCCGGGCTCAGATCCTACCCTTTCAGTTCATCTTCCGAACGGCTCAGCGCCGCATACAAAACCATGAACGGCGCTAAGATATACAGGGCAAACACATATCGATGCTCATAGGCAATCGGGGTCGCAATCATGAGCGTTCCCCAGAGGAAAAGACCGGGCGCAAAGCCCAGCAGCTGGCGGTAGTTTTTCCGATAGATCGCAAGCAGGCAGGCAAGCAGCGTCAGAAACACCGTGCCGCTGATCGGTATGCCGAATTTGGCGAGCGCATTCGCGCATTTTCCCGATGCGAACCAGTTTTCATAAGCCGAATAGCCGGTCACTTTTTCAATGAGATCCACAGATTCGCACGGCAGTTCTTCGTATTCATATTCATTGACGGTTTTCGTCGGCGACGCGCCGATAGCTCGACGCACATTCCAGAACCCGTCCGTCACGCCCAGGAATCCTTTGACGTAGCTTTCCGGATATTTTTTCAGCATCGAAAGCCACAGTTTAAAGAATCCCGCGTGATCGTTGTTGATCGCCGCGCTGCTGAAATGCTCGTTAAATTTGATTTTGTCCGACGTCCACGGCACATAAACCTCCTCAAGCACATCCACGGGAATAAACTCCTCGATCGCGGCCTTTTCCTCCGCCGTAATTTCCTCATGCGTGGCTGCATAACCGATCTGCTGCATCGGAATTGAAACCGATTCGGCAAACGAGCTTTTGGGAATCTGGAGCGCCTGATAGCCGGGTCCCTGAATCAGCCCCACCAGCGCCAGGCTGGCATAGGCGGCAAGCATCTTTTTTCGGGAATTTCCGGCCAGAAATACCGTCATCATCAGCGTCGTCGCCGCAAAGATATAAAGGCCATTGTTGCGCGCAAAGCAGACCCATACGCCGCTGAGGCAATAGCCCCACACCCGCCTGCCGTTCACAGCGTCCTTTTTACTCCGCGCCATATCAAGGCACTGCAAGGCAAACGCCGTCATCGCCACGCCGAAATAAATATCCTTCCACAGGGTCACCGCATAGACGGGGAACAGCGGATACAGCGCATAAAAGAGGGTCAGCAGCAGCGGCGCCGCGCGTTTCCCGGTGAGCCGATTCAGAGCCGCTACCGCACCCGTGCATGCCAGCGCGACGGCAAACATCTGAACCAGCGCCGCCATGCCGATGCCAATCGTATTGGAAAATCCGAAGAAGCTGCACAGATTGATCCAAACCTTCAAATACAGCGTAAACAGAATCGGATGGTGGTTGTTGAGCCTGTAATCTCCCCATGCCTGATGCAGAGAATCCACGCTGTCCGCATAAACCAGACCGGGGAATGTACACAGATATGTCGGAATCCATACAAGCGCCAGCGCCAGAAAAATCAGCGCTTTTTCCCGCTTTCTGAAGACCACGCTTCGGGCATGTTCCTTTCGCCTGATTAACGCCTGAATGAACGGAATGCCTCCATACAGCATGACGGTTCCGCTCACAGCCATGACGACGAAAATTTCCCATCCTCCGGCGGACGGAAGCGCAACGTCACGGCTTGGGAAAGCGCCCCAGCCGCCGCCGACAACCCAGCTCAGCGCAAATGCCGCCGACATCACTGCGCAGGCCGCAAGCCAGCCCTTTTGAAGGCGCATACGCCCCTGTTCATCCAGCACGCGATCCGCCTTTCCCTCATGCCTGTCCCACAAAGCCTCCAGCAGCAGAAGCGCCAGCCCCCAGCCGCCCGCAGCGACGCCAATCGCGATCACAAAACGCCAGATGCGGCCGTATTCCCCTGCCGGAATTTCCAGCGAACAGGTTTGCTCATCTTCCTGCCTGTACAGGGAAATGACTTCCTCCCTATCCGAGTCCAGCCGAATCCGCACTCCCGCTCCGTATGCGTTTTGAGTGAAAATCAACGTCAGCCGATCTGCACAACCCACGTCAAGAAACAGTCTGCTTTCCTGCGGATCTCGGAGATTGGCCTGCATCAGTTTGTAATCGTCATACTCCGCAATATAATCCCAGCCGGAATCCGCGCCGTATTGAACATTTAAGTCGCGAAGCGCAATCTGTCTTCCGTTGAGCCTCGCGTCAACCCAATAGACCTCCCCGTCCAGCACCGCGCCTTCATGCGCAATCGGTTCAATTTCAATCCCCCGGCCGGGCCGGCTCACCTGAATCGGCAGCGTCGTCATCACGCATGCGCCAAAGGTCAGCAGGCTGACCGTCAGAGCCAGACAGACCGGGCTGCGGCGCTTTTCCTTTTGAAGCGCCGCCATCGCGCTTCCGCCCAGCGCCAAAAAAGCCGCAGCCAAAACCGCGAAAGTCGCGGCATACGAGAGCTTGCGCGGCAGCAGACAGAAAATCCCCGCGCAGCCTGCCAGCGCCGTCAGCACGGACAGAATCCCGTTTTTCACGTTCCGCAGGCGCCTGTTTTTCTGTGTCATGACGCTTTTTTGCCCTCCGCTTCGCCCTGCCGCTCCTGTCTGCCCAGATCATAGAGCATCTGCATGGCGTTCATTTGCAGTTCATACTGCTGGCGGCTCGTCTTGCCCTGCGTATCCAGAATCAGGCCGCAGACCAGCAGGAGCAGCGCCGCCATGCCCATAAATCCGGCCGTAACCAGCGTAGGCAGTCGGCGAACCAATCCCGTCCGGCCGTATTCGATGAAAACAGGGATGAACAGAATCAGAGCCACCGCAAAGACAATCAGCGAGAGCAGGCCGAAAAAGAGAAGAGGCTTGTAATCTTTAAACAGGCGCACAATGGTCTTCAAAACCCGGCATCCGTCCGATACCGTGTTCAGCTTGCTTTCGCTCCCCTGCGGCCGATCCCGATAGCCCACCGGAATGGAAGCGAGCGAAAGATTTTTATCCAGCGCGTGAATTGTCATTTCGGTCTCAATCTCAAATCCCTTGGAAAGGACGGGGAACGTCTTGACGAACGTGCGGCTGAACGCGCGATAGCCCGTCATGATATCCGTCACATTGCCGTGAAACAGGCCGTTGACCAGATTGCGCACGAGCATGTTGCCCGAATTATGGAAGGGACGCTTGTTCTCCGTGAAATACGTCGAGGACAGGCGATCCCCGATGACCATATCGACGTGTTGATCGAGCACAAGCGAAACCATTTCCGGCGCGTTTTCCGCCGGGTATGTGTCGTCGCCGTCGATCATCAGGTAGCAGTCCGCCTCAATCTCGCGGAACATCGTCCGAATGACGTTGCCCTTTCCCTGGCGGCGCTCATACCGGACGATCGCCCCCGCTTCCCTTGCGATCTGATCCGTCCCATCCGACGAGTTGTTATCATAAACGTAAATCTCCGCGTCGGGCAGCACCCGATGATAATCTTTGACAACCTTCGCAATCGTCTTGGATTCGTTGTAGCACGGAATCAGAATGGCAATTTTCCGCATCATATAACTTCCTTTCGATAGTATCTTTTATATGTACACCTCACACCCGCAAGAATCCTGCTTTTTTGGTAACTTACGGATTTTTTTCAAACGCGCTTTTTTCGCCCCAAAACGACAAAGCGCCGGGCGCTTTCGCACCCGGCGTAAATTGCATTTGTCCCCGCCGTCTCCGGCGGTCATCCATTACTGAATATCAATGTAGTGGCTTTCTTCCACTTTCGGCTGTTCGACCTTCTTGGGCACGTTCAGCTTCAGCACGCCGTCCTCATAGGCAGCGGCCACATCTTCTTTCTTCACATGGTCGCCCACATAGAAGGTGCGCTGACAGGTGCCCATGAAGCGCTCGCTGCGAATCACGCGACCCTTCTGATTGGTCTCCTCGCCGTCGCTCTTACGCTCAGCCTTGATGGTCAGGTAACCGTCCTTCAGCTCGGCCTTGATATCGCCCTTCTTGAAACCGGCCATATCCAGATCCAGCTCGTAGTGATCGTCATATTCCTTCACATCGCAGTTCATCAGACCCTTGGCATTCTGATTGGCGGTCGGCATATCGAACATATCATCAAACATATCGGAAAAAACGTTGCTGAACAACATAACAATCCCTCCATTGAAATCGATTCATTTTGATTGTCGCGGAAGGTTTTCCGCCTCGGCGCGGCTCTCGGACTTTCGTCCGTCCGCCGCTCCTTTCGGCTTCCTTCCGTTTACGTGAGGTATTATAGCACCGTCTGTTAGCACTGTCAATATGTGAGTGCTAACTTTTTCTGAAAAAATAAAATTCAATTTATAAGTGCGTATTTTTTACTTGATATTTCTTGATTTTTTGTTCATAAACAATTTTGACTTTTTTTGATTTTCTTTTGACTTTTCCGGTTTTCAGGCGTTCCTGCACCCATTTCACTCAAAAATCCCGTGTTCAGATTCCCGAAGTATCAGAGCGCTTTGATGCTTCCTTCTCAATCTTCTCTTCAGCGTCAAAAAAGAAGCTATTCGCTTTTTACGAAACAGCTTCTTTCAGTTCCAGTTTTCTTTATGTCAGCATGCCGTCCGCTCATGCCCACTGGCCGAGCATCTCCCGCATCCAGCCGTAAACGTCCATCTCATAGACCGCTTGCAGCTTTTCCGCCGTCATCACGTCGCCAATCTTCCCTTGCGCCGCGCATTGTCCGCGGTGCATTAGCACAGCGTGCGTACCGTACTTTCTGGCGAGGCTCAAATCATGCACGACGGAAACCACGGCGCGCCCCGTCTGCCTGAGCCACGTTTCAATCAGCGAAAAGATGTGCTTCTGATAAATCAGATCGAGGTGGTTCGCCGGTTCGTCGAGAATGAGAATCTGCGGATTCTGGGCGAACACCTGCGCCAGAAACGTGCGCTGCAATTCGCCGCCGGAGAGCGTCAGCACGCTGGCGCGGCGCAACTCAGTCAGGCCGGTCAGTTCCAGCGCGCGCTCGACGCGCTCCCCCCCGTCGTCGTCGCGCGAGGCTAAAAAACCGGACGCATGCGCATAACGCCCCAGATTGACCACTTCTTCCACGGAATAGGCGTAACTCACCGCGTTTTTCTGCGCCAGCACGCCGATTCTGCGCGCCAATTCCGAAGCGCGGAACGCGCGAATATTCCGGCCCGCCAGCGTAATTTTTCCCGCGTATGGCACACCCCCGGCAATCGCCTCGATCAGAGTGGATTTGCCCGCGCCGTTTGGGCCGACCAGCATCAGCCATTCTCCCTCTTTCAGCTCAAAGGACAGATCCTGCACCACGGTGCGCGCGCCATAGCGAACCGTTACATTTTCGGCTTTCAGCATGCCGCTCATCCCGCCTTTCTCGCCCGGTAAAAGATGACGACGAACGCCGCCGCGCCGACCAGCGACGTCACCACGCCGATGGAAAGTTCCACCGGGCTGAGCAGCGTGCGCGCAATCAAATCCGCCAGCAGCAAAAAGATCGCGCCGGAAAACATCGACGCGGGCAGCAGCCACCTGTGGTTCGGCCCGGCGATCATCCGCGCCATATGCGGCACAACCAGCCCGACAAAGCCGATGCTTCCGCCGATGGAGACGCACACGCCGATCATCACGGACACCGTAATCAAAATCACCAGCTTGACCCGCCTGACGTTCACGCCGATGTGGCGCGCATTATCTTCCCCAATGGCGAACGCGTTCAGTTCGCGCGCATAGCGGAAGATCACGCCGCCGCAAATCAGCAGCGCCAGCGACAGAATGCGGGTATGCGCGTACCCCGTGCCGGAGAGCGAGCCCATCGTCCAAAACGTGATGGAGCGCACCTGATCGTTGAGAAACGACAAAATCAGGTTGATAACGCTGGAAATGAACATCGAAAAAATCACGCCGATGAGGATGATGCTGTTCGTCGCCAGCGAATGATCCAGCGCGTAGGCGAGGGAGAGAATCAGCACCAGCGACAAAAACGCAAACGCCATCGCCATGAGCATCGTACCGCCGTATTCCGAGCCGGGCACGGTGACGCCCAGCGCCAGCGCGATGACCGCGCCCAGCGACGCGCCGGAGGACACGCCCAGCGTCGAACCATCCGCCAGCGGGTTGCGCAAAAGCCCCTGCATCGCCGCGCCGCACAGCGAGAGCGCCGCGCCGACCAGCGCGACGTTGAGCACGCGCGGCAGGCGCACGTTGAGAATGATGTTTTTGGAAATGCCCGCGGGCACCTCTTTCCCCAGCAGCGTGCAGAAAACGGCGGTCAGCGTGTCTTTCGGCGCGATGGAAACGCTGCCGATGCAGACGCACAGCAGCATAACCGCAAGCAGCGCAAAAATAAAGAAGGCATAGGTTTTGAGGGAAAAGCGGTCGGTCATAAAAATGAGAACCTCTTTCTTTTTCAAGCAACAAACTGAAGAGCGCGCGTCCGCATTATGCAGAACGTATTTCTGCCCATGTATGGCAACAAAAAGAAGGGCTGTCAAGCTCAAACATCCGATTCGTCAGCTTGACAGTCCCTTTTTTTCATTTTCAGGCAGCGGGAGCTTCTTCAGCCTCGACGCCATTGATGAAATCATACAGCTCGATGGCCGCGTCCTTCAGGCGCGGGCCCGGACGGGAAATCGCGTTGGAATCGGCATTATACACGCTGCCGTTCTTCACCGCGCTGATGTCGCCCCAGCCGTCGCGGCCGAGAATCTCTTCCACAGCGGTATCGCCCATGCCCGCGATGGAGACGATGTAATCCGGGTTGCGCTCGATGACCTGCTCTTCGCTGATGGACTGCCAGCCGGAGATATCCGCAAACGCGTTGGTCACGCCGCACATCGTCGCCAGCTCATCCATGAATGTGCCGCTTCCAGCCGTCCACAGGCCCCATTGAAGCGGGGAAACCTCGAAATAGATGGTCTTGTCGCTCTTTTCGCTTTTGGCGGCGATCTCGTCGAAGGTCGCCTGCATGTCGGCGATCAGCGCCTCAGCCTCGTCGTTTTTGGCCATCAGCGTGCCGATCATGCGGATGGCGGTGTACACGCCCGCGATGTCGTTCGCGTCGCTGATGACCACCTTCACGCCGTTCTGCTCCAGCAGCTTGGCCTGCTCTTCGGTCTGGGACATGTCGCTCATCAGCACGATCTGCGGCTCAAGCGCCAGAATCTCCTCAATGTTGGTCTCCGCGCCGGACTGCACGACGGGCAGTTCCGTCACGGATTCCGGATAATCGCAGTATTTGCCGCGGCCGACGAGCGCGTCTCCTCCGCCGATGGCGCAGAGAATCTCACAGTCGGACGGCGTGAGCGCGACAATGCGCGTCGCGGGCGCATCCAGCGTAATCTCACGGCCGTGCATATCGGTGACGGCAATGCCGTCGGCCAGCGCGAGCGCCGCGCCGCACACCATCAGCGCAGCCAGAAGCAGGGCAAAAAGTTTCTTGGACATGATACAGTCCCTCCTCAGAAAATATTACAAATGAATCGCGGAAGGGAACATCTCTATCCAAAAGAAAATGTCCCTTCCTGAGGGACACTAAGCAGACCGTTTTTCTCGGCCGGATAGCATATCCCACCCCCCAGGGGAATGATGGATTCACGGTGTAAACAAGTCTCCCGGCTCGGCTTCATCCTACCGGCGCGCCTTCCCGCTTTCGCAGTGGCTTTTGTCGCTTTCGTCGGCTTCACGGTTACTGGGATAGCCCGGAAATTGCATCCGATTCCTATGACGCTTTTCAGCGCCGCGCATTTCGCGCAGATACACCGATTATTCATTTGTCATCTTCATTATAATCGCTCGTCGCCTTTCCGTCAATTCGGTTTTGTTCCTGCCCGGCGCAGCGCCGTTTAACCGCTTGACATTTTTTCCCGTCTATGCCATAATATTTTTTGTTTCACAGAAGTGACATATGGCTGGCAGAAGCCGGCTCTGCGGTTTTTTCCATTTTTGAAAAAAGCAATGACGATCATGAAGGCGTCGGTATACCCTTTGAAAGGGCGTGCCGCGCCTTTTTTCTGTCTGGAGAAAACGTAATTTTTCAAACTTTACTCTTTTGAACCGCCGCGAAGCGAAGCAGGGAGCTTGGGGGGATAATCCCCCAAACAGGTTTGGGTGGTAGCCCAATATCACCCTTTTCTAAAAAAACGTAGTTTCAGAGCAGACTGCGAAGCAGTCTACGATTGAAACGGCTTCAAGGCACAAACGCATCCAATTTCCTCATCACCTATGCAAAGGAGCTTCTCACCATGAAACTTTCCAAAATCCTCGCGCCGCTGCTGGCCCTGTGCCTGTTCGCCTCGACCGCCTGCGCCTCCACTTTCATCGACGCGCACGGCAACGAAATCCAGCTGGATGATTCTCTCGAAGCTTACGCCGCCGTGACGCTCGTCGGCGCAAATGACACGGCGCGCCAGGGCGAAACCAACCTCGGCGACCTGTGGACGGACGCGCTGCGCTGGTTTGCCGTTTCCGGCGAAATCAACGCCGCCTTTGACGAGGACGACGTGAAGGCCGGCAACGACCACATCGCCGTAGACGCGGATCACGTCGTCGCCCTGTGGAATGGCGGCAACCTCCGCGCGGATATCGCAGAGGGCACGTTCGGCGCGGAAGCGCTGGCCGAGGTACTCCCTTTCCCGAATAAGGTCGCCGTCGTCTATATGAGCGGCGCGCAGCTGCTCGAAGCGCTGGAAGCCGCCTCTCAGGCGCTCCCCTACACCGCCGAAACGGCCGACGCGTGCGCGTCGCTGATGCAGGTTTCCGGCCTGACCTACACCGTCGATACGGCAAAGGCCTATGACGCGCTGGAAGCCTACGGCGACCACTGGTTCACCGCCGGTTCCGTCTCCCGCGTGAGCATTTCGGATGTGAACGGCCAACCGTTTGACGAAACCGCGACCTACGCCGTCGTCACCAGCAACGCCAACTTCAACGGCATGGATTCCTCCTATGTCTTCAAAACCGCTGCGGAGGAAAACGAACTGAGCGCCGTCACCGTCGCCGTCGTGCGCGACGTGGTCTGGTCGTATATCGCTTCTGAGCTGAACAACCAGATCGGCGACGCCTACGCCGCGCCGCAGGGTCGGCTGACCGTTCAGTGATTTGAATGCAGACCCTTGCAAGTCTTTCAGCCGGGAGAGACTTGCAACAATCTGCACTCGATTTTCAGAAAGGAATTTTTCATGAATCCACAGCTTGAATCCGTCATTGTTGAAATGGAAAAAGCCGTTCGCGGCAAGCGCGCGGTCATCGAACATATGCTCTGCGCGCTTCTGGCAGGGGGACACATTCTGCTGGACGATATGCCCGGCGTGGGCAAAACCACGCTGGCCGTCGCGCTCTGCCGCGCCGTCGATCTGACCTGCCGCCGCGTGCAGTTCACGCCGGATGTGCTGCCGTCGGACATCGTCGGCTTCTCCATGTACGACGCGTCCAGCGGACAGTTTCTCTATCGTCCGGGCGCGGCGACGCACGCCAATCTGCTTTTGGCCGACGAAATCAACCGCACCTCCAGCAAAACGCAGTCCGCCCTTTTGGAAGCGATGGAAGAACGCCAGATCACCGTGGACGGGGAAACCCATCCACTCGAAAAGCCCTTCGTCGTCGTCGCCACGCAGAACAACGTCGGCACGGCGGGCACACAGCTGCTCCCCTATGCGCAGATGGACCGCTTCATGGCGCGTCTGTCCGTGGGCTATCCCGATCATGACGCGCAGATGGCGCTGCTCAAAGACCGCCTTTCGGAGAATCCGCTGGATGCGGTTTCGCAGGTGCTCACGCGAGAGGAACTGCTGGCCATGCAGGCGGAGGCGCGCGCCGTTCAGACCAGCGACGCGCTGCTGGATTACATCACCCGGCTGACGATGGCTTCCCGCGATCACGCGGAGATCGAGGTCGGCGTCAGCCCGCGCGGCGCGCTGCTTCTTTGCCAAATGGCGAAAGCGCGCGCGTATCTGCTCGGCCGCGATTTTGCCGTCAGCGAAGACGTGCAGGCGGTGTTTGAACCCGTCTGCGCGCACCGGCTGATTCCGACTGCGAAAGCCCGGCTGTCCGGCGTCTGTGCGACGGATATTGCGCGCAACCTGCTTCAAAGCGTGCCGAACCCGGATTACATGGCGTGACTGCGATGAAAGCAAACCGCCTTGTTTACGCCGTTTGGCTGCCGGCCGCCGCCGCGCTGTATTTTTTTGAAAACAATACGGGCACGCGCGCAATCCTCGCCGCGTCGATACTCGTTCCGCTGATTTCCGTCTTCTGTGCTTATCGATGCAGCCGCAGAACCGTCTTATCGCTCGACGCGCCCGCCAGCGGCGAAAAAGGCGCGCCGCTTTCCTGCCGTCTGTCCGCCTCGCCGCTCGTCTTTTGCGAGGCGCACGCTTCTCTTCGTCTGCGCAATGCGCTGACGCGCGAAGAAACCCGTGCCGGTGCCGTCGCCGGCGTACCCCTGTCTTTGGGGATCTCGCATTGCGGTCTGCTGACCGTTTCGGTTGACCGCGCTGATGTTCGGGATGTTTTCGGCCTGTGCAGTTTCGCCGTGCGTGCAGATTGCGCGCGGGATACATGGGTGCCGCCCAGCTGTTTCCCGGCGCAGGTTGCGCTTGAGGCTTTCCCGGCTCATGCGCAGGAGGACAGCCGCTTTTCCGCCGTTCGGCGCGGCGAAGATTTCAGCGAAACGCAGTCCATCCGGCCTTACGTGCCGGGCGACCCCGTGCGCCAGATTCACTGGAAGCTTTCAGCCAAAACAGGGCAGACGCTTCTGCGCGAAATCGGCCTGCCGCAGACGGGCGGTATTCTGCTCGCTCTGGCCGTCGATGGCGCGGCCACACCCGACGCGGCGGAAGCGTCGCTCTGCGGTCTGCTCTCCGCTTCCCGTGCTCTCCTGGAGCAGGGCGTTGCGCACCGCGTTTCCTTTTGGCGGCGGGCGTCGCTGCCCGTCTCATCCGCTGAGGACTGGGAACGGGCGGCGCGCATACTTTCCTCCACGCCGCCGGATCCATCCGTCGAATCCGGGTTTGAGCGCGTCGCCGTCTTTTCACCGCGCGCAGACGTCGATGTTTCCGATGCCTGCGCCCGCGTGACGCTGGTTCTGCCCCAGGACGCACAGGCGCTTGTCGGCGACGTTCCCGTCGTGTTCTTCGGCGCACATGCGCCGTTTCTCACCCTCTAGAAAGGAGCCGCCATGCGACTGACGAAACCCAAAATCGCGCTGTTTGCGGCGCTCCTGTTTTTATTGCTTGCGCTTGTGCTTCCGCCCACGCGCGAGGGCGCAAAGCTGCTGGTCAACGACCTGTTTGCCCTCAGCGAATCCGCCAACGCCTATGTCTATGAACGGCTTTCCGTTGCGCCAAACGCCAGCCGCCTGCCCGCCTGCATCCTGCTCGGCGCGGCGGCAGCCGCTTTCGCCGCTTTCGCCGCGCTCAGTCCCTCCCGCCTGCCCGTGCTGACAGCGGCTCTCATTCTCGCGGCAACTCAGGCGTACTTCGGACTAAGCTTTCCCGCGCCTGTCAACGTCCTGCTCTTCGCGCTGCCGGGGCTGAAACTCATGCCCGCCCGCTCCCTGCAAAACCGGCTGTTTTTCAGCGTTTCCACGCTGGCCGTCGTCCTCGCCGTCTGTCTCTTTTTCCCCGGCGTAAACGCCGCAACGGAAAGCGCTTCGGAACGCGTGCGCGACACGCTGAGCGGCACGATTCAACCATCCGATGCCGGGGTTGACACGCCGCCTGAGGCTGCGCAGACCCGCCGCGAAAACCACCTGAGCCTGTCCTCCGGCGAAGGCGGCGCAGTCTCTGAGCGGGATTACCGCCTGATTACCCGCGCCGAGGAACAGATTTCCGATCCGCCGTGGTTTGACGGGCTGAAAACCGCGCTGATGATGCTGCTCATCGTGCTGCTGCTGGCGCTTCCGTTCGTGCCGTTCATCCTGCTGAACAGGCGCGCCGGGCAGGCACAGGCCATTCGGGAAGCCTTTGACGACGCAGACCCCCGCAAAGCCGTCTGCGCCATGTTCCGTCATGTCGTCCGCTATTGGACGGTCTGCGCCGCCGTACCGAAGGGCATGCCGTTTTCAGGCCTGCCAACCGCCGTCGCCATGCCCGAAACTTACCGGAAACACTATCGCGCGTGCGTTGATACGTTTCTAAAAGCCGCATACGGCGGCAAGCCGATTTCGCAGGCCGAACGGGACAGCGTCAAATCCCTCCTTGACGAAACCGAATTCCTCCTCTATGATGGACAAAGCGCCTTTCGGCAGCTTGAACTCAGATATCGATATCTGCTGTAAAACCGTGCGTCCGAAAATTGGAAAGATATGAAAAAAATCTTCTTTTTCTGCGTTCTGACCGCTCTCCTGCTCTCTCTGTCCGGCTGCCGGAGCCGAACGACTCTCGCTCCGCGCGGCGCGGATAAATCCGCCGGATCCGAAACGACGGACGACGTTTTTTCCGGCGACGCTCAGCCGGAGAACGTCGGTGAAACCGGCGGCGAAACCGTCGATGATCCGCTGGCCGACCGCGCCGAATACGACGAAACCGCGCGCGCCGAACTGCTGGATAACCAGACCCGTTCCGTCCACGGGGACGGCGAGGGCGGCGGCCTGCCGCACAGCCAAAACCGCGCCGAAGACAGCGCCATGCAGCTCAGCGGCAATGCGGCGTTGACCGCAACCCGCACGCTTCCCGCCGAAGAAGCCGAACGTCTCGGCGTGTCGGAAAGCGCGCCCGTCGCCGAAACCGCCCAGCGCTATTACGACGCGCTGCTGCAAAGCCGCGTTCAAACGCTGTTTGAATGCAAAAAGCTGAATGTCTATATCGAAACGCCGAATGCGTTTGTCACCGTCCATAAGACCTCGGATGAACACGCGCTGGTTCTTGCGGCAGGCGGATACGACGTCGCCGCCAAACGCGCGGAAAACGACCTGACCGTGGACGGCGGCTGGGTGCAGCGCAAAAATCCGGATTTCATCGTCAAATGGGTGGATGCTTCCGTGCTGGGCGAAAACGCGCTCGGCACGGAAGCCGCGCAATCCGTCTGTAAAAATCTGCTGACCCGCAAGGGCGTCCACGAGCTGGCCGCCGCCAGAGACAAACGGATTCTGCTGCTCTCCGCGTCGCTTCTGGATACGCCTCAGCTGCAAACGGCGGCCGCCGTCTGCCTGGCTCAGGCCATGTATCCCGATCTGTTTGCCGATGTGGACGCGGCGCAAGCCGTCCGTCAGCTTGCAGATGAATCGGGCGTCTCCTCCGGCGGCGTGTGGTTTTACGCGCCATAATCTTTGACAAAGGGGGCTTTAACCCATGCGCAAAAAAGACACGTCTGTGCGCGTGCTGAAACTCACCTATTCCGCGCTGTATCTGGCTATCGCGCTGGTTCTGCCGTTTTTGACCGGACAGATTCCGCAAATCGGCTCCATGCTCTGCCCGATGCACATTCCCGCGCTGCTGTGCGGCTTCGTCTGCGGTTGGCCGTGGGGGCTGGCCGTCGGGTTCATTTCGCCGCTTCTGCGCTCCGTGCTCTTCGGCATGCCGGATATGTTTCCGACGGCTGTCGCCATGGCGTTTGAGCTGGCGGCCTACGGCGCCGCTTCGGGTCTGCTTTACCGCGTCCTGCCGAAAAAGATCGGAAGCATCTACGCCGCTTTGGTTCTCTCCATGATCGCCGGGCGGCTGGTCTGGGGCGTGGCGCGTTATCTGCTGGCGGGTCTCGCGCACAGCACGTTCACCCCCTCGCTCTTTCTGGCGGGCGCCGTCACGTCGGCTCTGCCGGGCATCGCTTTGCACATCCTCCTCATCCCGGCGCTCGTGACGGCGATGGAAAAAGCCAAACTCATTCTGAATTAAACGGAGGCTCTCCGATGTCCGATACCCGTGCATTTCTGCTTTTCCATGTTTCGGCCTATCCCAAAGCCGAGCTGAGCGACCTGTTCAAATCGCTGTATCAAAGCGCGTTCGGCTGTGAGCATCTGGTCGCCGACGCCTCCGCCGCCGAAGCGTATATCGCTTCCGAAGCGGCGCATGCCCGCCCGCACGCAGGCGAAATCGTCGAGCCGCTGGACGGGCCGTATGTCCGCGTCCATCTGGATATTCTGAAAAAGGGACTGAGCGCCCAAACGCTGGCGCGGCTGTTCGCCCTGTCCGCCGAACACCGGGCGCAGACCGAATTTGAAAAAAAGCTCGCCGTGCTGACGGGCATGGTCCGTCAGGGCGAGCTTCCCTTTGACGCTTCCGAATGCGAACGCGCGGTTTCCGCGTGGCGCGCGGCGGGCTTTCCACCCTGCCATCACTCCGAAACCTTCCGTCAAGCCTACGCGCCAGCGTATCGGCTGATGAAAGCGGAATATGCGCCGCTCCTTCCGCTCCTTTGCAAATTGGACGGGCGTCTGGCGCAGGGCAGGCGTACAACGCTGGCTATCGACGGCCCCTGCGGCAGCGGCAAAACGACGCTCGCAGCCCTGCTGACACAGCTGTATGATTGCCCCGTCTTCCACGCGGACGACTTCTTCCTACGTCCCGAACAGCGCACACCCGAACGCTTTGCTCAGCCGGGCGGCAATCTGGACAGAGAACGTCTGCGGGAAGAAGTGCTCCTGCCGCTGCACGAGGGGAAGCCGGTTTGCTACCGCCGGTTTGACTGCCACAGTCTGACCCTCCAGCCGCCCGTGACCGTCGCGCCCGCCATGCTTTCCATCGTCGAAGGAAGCTACTGCCTCCATCCCGAACTGTCACCGCTGCACGACGTTTCCGTCTGCCTTTCTGTCTCGCCCGAATTGCAGCGCGCCCGCATTCTCGCGCGCAACGGCAGGGAGATGGCCCAGCGCTTCTTTGACCGCTGGATTCCGCTTGAGCAGGCATATTTCGACGCGATGAAACCGCAGGAGCGATGCGGATTTATCATTTCTTCTGATTCAATTTCATATATAAACGGGGAAATTCGGTATGAAAGCGCTTCATTCTGATTGGTTGGCAAACAGCGGGCATAAATGACAACTAAGCATTCTTGAAAATGATCTGCATCCCGTTCTGTTTTTTATTGCAGCGTACCTGTCTCAGCTTATGCTATGGGCGAATACAACAACTTGGAATTGAGATTTCATATATTCCAAGAAATTTAATAATTGTTATATTTTATTAT
>OGDN01000672.1_pt1 | contig 66798 bp, 57 predicted proteins | sample 1570271 | NCBI WGS metagenome assembly OGDN01 (sample SAMEA4384481, study PRJEB24528) | human gut metagenome | reverse complement strand
CGTTATATCGCATGTTGGATCGAGGCTACATCACTACCTACACCTCTGATTGTGGAAAACGGCAGATGCGCATTTACTACCAGATCACATCCGCCGGCCGTGGTCATCTCGAAGCGCTTATGAAGGCCTATCATGAGGCCCATGCAGGCTATCAGTCCGTCCTCTCTGCAACGATCTAAAAAAAGAGGCTGTCAAAAAGAATCCATATGTCTGCGAGCGAACACAGTTCGCCCTTGCGAGATTGGGCTTTCTAAAAAATTCTATGCGCCTGCGGGCGACATACAAAAAATTGAATAACGTCGCCACCTCAATTGGCCCGCAGGCACAGCCCGCCCCAACAACAACCGGCTCAACAGTTAATGAAATTGGCGGCAACGCCGCTTGTTCCCTTCCTTTATGCCGCCGAAGCCTGCGCCTGCGTGGTTGCCGGCGGCGCAGTGGTCGGAGGCGGCACGGTCGTTTTCGGCTTCTCCTGCATTTCCTTCGGATAGGCCGGGTCAAAGATATCATATTTGCGGAAATACTCCTTCGAATCTTCATCGCGCACCACCGTCGCCTTATTGCGGTTTAAAAGCTCCATGAGCGGATAAAGATTGAGCCAAATCTGGTTGATCCCTTCCTTCTGCGATTCGTCAAAGATCAGTTGCAGGCCGATGTGCAGATGCGGCTGGGTCATGCCGTTGTTATCCTCCTTGGTCGAATAGCCCGTGGAGCCGAGATACCCGATCACCTGCCCCGCTTTGACCTTGGAGCCGAGCTTGATGCCCGTCTGATAAGGGTGGCCCTTGCGCAGATGCGCATAATAATAGGAGCGTTTCCCATCAAAGCTGCGGATGCCCAGCCGCCAGCCGCCATACTGATTCCAGCCGTAGGCCTCTACGACCCCACCCTCCACAGCGACAATCGGCGTGCCGATCGCGCCGAGCAGGTCATTGCCGAGATGCCGCCTGCGGTAGCCGTAGGAGCGGGAATCGCCGAAATCGTCATAATGGCTGTAGCCAAAGCCCTCCGCGATCGGGCAATAGGCCTTCAGCCCGTATTTTTTGACAATGATCTTCTGGCCCTCATGCTCCTTGTCCGGCGCCTCCTTTTCGTATTCGCCCACCATGCCGCCGAGCACCGCTGTGTATGCCCGCTTGTAATAATCATAGTATTTATTATCCGCCATCAGCTCATCTACGGTTTTTCCATCTGCCAGCGCATCCTTGAGCTTTTGCAGCTGGGCGGATTTATAACCCTTCCAGTTGCCCCCGTTTTTACAGGCAAGCCAGGCGAGCGAATCAATCCAGCTAACGTGCGGCCCCTTGCCCTCTTCATGCGTTTTTATATCGAGTGCCAGCGTGTCGCTCAGAGCAGTGTACGGTGCATTAAACTCTACCCATTTGATGTAGGAGGGCTGCGTTGTATCCGTCTGCCCGGTGGACGCCTGTGATTCTGCGGGCGCAAGGCTGGAGGGAGCGTCCGTTTCTACCCCCTGCGCCGCTTGCACCTTCTGCGTATGCTCTTCCACCCCCTGCGCCACGCCAAAAACACTCAACGCACCGAGCGCGAGGCAGATGACGATGGACAATATCATATTCAGCCTGCTTGTTTCCTTCGTATGCAACGTGATTGTCACCGCCCATTTCCATCGCCGGTTTCTGGGAAACCGCTTCTGGGGTTTGATCCGTAGTTTCATTTTATGAGCGATATGGGTGGAACATGCCTTGAAAAAAGAAAAGGGGCGGTTCCAAATGCGCTGCATTTGGAACCGCCCCTGCGAATAACTAAATTTCGTTTATTCCACTGGCTCTTTCATCTCTTTTTGAGAGGAAACCGCCTCGTAATCCTCCAGCATCTCCTTGGAGGGCGCTTTGGTCAGCAGGCTAACCACAACCATCAGAACCAGGCCGAGCGCAAAGCCCGGCACCAGTGAATAAAGCCCTGTGCGCGTTGCCAGCGTTGCGCCGCCAAACTTGATATAATCCCAAACGATCACAGTCAAGCCGCCCGCGATCATGCCGGAGGCAGCGCCCGCAAAATTCGACCTTTTCCAAAACAACGCCAGGATCACCACCGGGCCGAAGGTTGCGCCGAAGCCCGCCCACGCGTTGGAGACGAGCCCCATCACGCTGCTGTTGGGATCCAGCGCGACCACAAAGGCAATTGCGCTGACCACCAGCACCGTAATACGGCTGACACGCAGCATGCTCTTATCACTTGCATTTTTGCGGATCACGCCTTTATACACATCTTCCGAGATGGAAGAAGCCGTGACAAGCAGCTGGGAATCCGCCGTGGACATGATCGCCGCCAAAATACCGCACAACAGCAGGCCGCCAATGAAGGGGATGCCCAGCCGATTGGTAAAGACTTCTCCGATCATTTCAATAAACACATTTTCGGGGTTGCTGATGGGGTTGCCCAGGAAGAACGCGCGCCCGATTGCACCCAGGAAACAGGCGGAAGATAAAGAAATCACTACCCATGCAATCGCCACTTTGCGGGATTTGCGCACTTCATCCTCATTCTTAATCGCCATAAAGCGGATCAGGATATGCGGCATGCCGAAATAGCCAAGGCCCCAAGCGAGCTGGGAAAGGATGCTGACAAAGCCCAGAGGCTTGCCGTTATCATAAAGCGGATTAAGGAAACTAACGCCCAGGGAATCCAGCGCAGCCTTCGCCTCACCCGGGCCGCCCAGCATAGCGAGTGCGATCACGGGCACCACCATCAGGGAGATGAGCATCATAAAGCCCTGCACAAAATCCGTCCAGCACACGGCAAGAAAACCGCCGAAAAACGTGTAGATCAAAATGACAGCCACACCAATCACAAGAGCGAGCGTATAATCCAGCCCGAATACGGAGGAAAACAGCTTAGCGCCCGCAGAGAAACCGGAGGCCGTATAAACTAAGAAAAAGATCATGATGAATAAGGAGGACGCCACACGCAGCACCTTCGTGTGATCCTGAAACCGGTTTTCAAAAAACTCCGGCAGCGTCAGGGAATTTCCCGCCTGAATCGTATACCGCCGCAGACGGGAGGCGACCAGAATCCAGTTGAGGATCGTGCCGATGGCTAGCCCCACAGCGATCCATATCTGCCCTGTGCCAAATGCGTAAATTGCCCCGGGCAGCCCCATCAGGAGCCAGCCGCTCATATCTGAGGCCTGTGCGCTCAGCGCAGCCACCCAGCCGTTGAGCGAGCGCCCACCTAGAAAATAATCCTCTGAATTCTTGGTGCGCTTGTAGTAAAACACACCGATTCCCATCATCGCCAGCAGATAGCAGCCGAAGGCCGCAAAAATCCATACTCTACTTGACATCCGGTTCCCTCCTCAATGCTTTTCCAGTTTAAAAGAATAAAATAATGGTGTTATTATAGCATAAAGCGAAAGCAATTTCCACCTTTTCCATGATATTTCGCGGGAAACATCGAATGGGGCTGCCGCAAGGAAAAAGCCCTGCAACAGCCCCGTTTTCTTTTGATCCGTATCCATCTCAAACAAAATTTAATAAATCCAAATTCGGAACAGGAGCTTTTTCCAAAGCGGCAGCTTTTCATAAGTGGATTTGCCTGCCTGCTCCGCCTCCGCCTGCAAGGTGGATAATTCCTCCTGCGTGAGCACGTGGCGGCTGAATTTCGCCTTGCGCGCCAAGCGCTGTGCCTCCCCGCTGACCATATAGCCAAAACGGGCCAAGCGGCAAAGGTAACGGTAAACCGCAATCGCCGCCCGGTTGCGGTCTTTCTGCCGGAAGGCGAGCTTTCTGCGCCGCGTCAGTTCCAGCCGCGCGGCAACCAGCGCCAGCACGCATAACCCTGCCAGCAGCGGGAGGAGCCAATGCGATGTTTTTACGCCTGTCTGAGCTACAGAGCCGTTCGTCGTCGGCGCCTCAGTGGGGCGGCGTGTCGTCTCATCCGGCCGCACATCGTTTTCATCCGGGTTTTCCCGCAGGGTTGCGGATCCGCCGGGCGTTGCCTCAATGGGCGTCCACCCCTGGCCATCCGCCCACACTTCCACCCAGGCGTGCGCCTGCCGGTCTGGAATTTCAGCGCTCCCATCCGCCTTGAAATTGCTGGTTTTCACCGTGTAACCCTCGACATAGCGCGCGGGGACGTTCAGCGCGCGCATCAAAACCGCCGCTGCGCTTGCAAAATGAATGCAGTAGCCGCGCGGGCTCTCCTCCAAGAAATAAAGCACAAAATCCTGCCCCTCTGGCGCCGCACCCGGCTTCTCCGTATAGGTTCCAGCATTTTGAACCACCTGCGCGGCCGCTCTGGCAACACGCAGCCAGTCCTCTGGTCCTTCCGCCGCTGTCAGGCCGGCTTTTTCCGCATAGGCGAGCAGCCTGTCGCGCACGCCGTCCGGCAGTTGGGTATCCCGCTTATTGATCAGCGCTTCATATTCCCGTTCCATCTGCCTGATCCGGCTGGGAATCCGCTTCTGCTGCGCTGCACTCAACGGGGTAAAATAGGAATGGAGCGTGTAGCTGCTCACCGAGGTTCCATCCTCACGCCCCATCAGCAGGTAAGCATCCTGCTTAAAATCACTTCCTGTCACCGTATCCCCCTGCGAAAGGTAATAGGGCGTATACGTATAGGAGCGGTTGGCTCCTATATTGTCAATTGTGATACCAGAGGCCTGCGGCTTTTCTCCGCCCATCCGCCGCACGGAAATATCGGTATACAGCAACGGCTGGAAAGAAAGCCGCATGCCCTGATACGATTCTTCAGAAATCACCTGCCACGAGGTGCCCGTATAAACAGAGCCGGCCCATCCGCGCAGATAATAATCCGCTGGCGCAGATTGGACGCGCAGCATGGTTTGGTCGGTAAAACGCAGTTCCCCCGCATTTGTGAGGTCTGTCATGCCGGGCGAACCCGTCATCGGCGCGCCATAGCCTGTAAAGGATAGGGAATCCTGATGGCTGGAGTCAAACAGCTCCGTTACCACCTGGATGACCGCGTTGCGCACTTGCACCGCGCGAGTGGAGGGCTGGTAGGCATCCGGCGGCTGAAACAACACCACCAGCGCTGCCAGCAAAAAGGCAAAGGGCGCTAGCAGCAGCCCAGCCTTGGCCGCGTGCCGCTCCCCCATCCGCCCCGCACGGCCCGAAAGCAACATGGCGGCCCAAAAGCCGATCAGCAAAACCAGCGCAAACGCGGGCGGGACTAGCCCCACCACGGCTGCAATCGCCAGAAACGGCGCGGTCGCGAGGAGGGAGAAAAAGAAGCTGTGTGCCTTTACCACGGCCCAGGCAAGATACCCTGTCAGCGGAAACTGGACCACCCGGAAAAACATGCGGCAAGCCGCTAAATCCTCCTGCGCTTGAGGCGGTGCGAAATGGCCGAGCTTTGGAAACACGGCCGACGCCTGGGTGGAAAACTGCTCCGCCACGAATACTGCGCCCGTTACGACCTCACGCATCACAAAAAAGGCGGCAATTCCCCATAAAACAAACGCGGCCAGATAGGCAAGCCCCCGATGCTTCGGCAGGGAATAGATGATGAGAAACAGCAGCGTTGTCGGCAGGGACCAAATCAGCGCCGTTTCCGCTTCCGGCAATGCAAACGTTTGAAAAAAGCAAAGCAACGCCCCATACAAGCCTGCCAGCAGCAAAACCGCGCCGCTGCAAAAGCGGAGCACCGGCATGGCGAAGCGCGATTTGAGCTCCTGACCCGCTCCGGAGGATCCGGCCAGCTTCATTCCATCCCCTCCTCTGCATCGCCAAACATAGAAATTCCATCCGCATGAATGAGAAATAGCAGATCAACCATCGGCGCGCGGAGCTCTTTCCGGCAATCTTCCACACGCAACTCCCGCTCTGACAGCGGGCTGGAACAGGCCTCCAGCAGCACCCTGCGGAACGATTCCTCATCCTCCACCTGCCGGGTGTGCAAATCCCCTTTCGCCGCATCATACCATTGCAGGCTGTGCACGCACTGGTTTTCGAACAGCTCTTCTGAAAGGCCCGTCAGCCTTGCGAGCACCTGATCGGCCCGGTCAGGCGCCCCGCTCAGGCAAAAGGCAAGCACAACGCTTGGCTGCGGCGTCTGCTCCGCCTCACGCACGATGAGTTTTTGCAGCTTGGAGGAAAGCTTCCAATGCACATCCCGCAACTGATCCCCATCCCGGAATTCCCGCACAGAGCTTCGTTCTTCGCCGCCCTTGCCGGCCGAGCGTGCAGCAGCCTCCAATGTGCCGCCCGGCGCAAAGGCGGAAGCCTTCCCGTAAAATGGCGTCGGTGTCGGAGAAATCATCACCTCCACCGGCGCCGGCAAACGAACCCGGAAGGAGAAAAGCCCCAAGAGATCAACCATACGCGCGTTTGTCACCTGGCAGCACACGGTGCCACAGTGCTCCCACAGGCAGGGCAGCTCGGCCATCTTTCCACCCCGCGCCGGGAAGCAGCCTTTTTTATCCGCCTCTTCGCCGGTCAGCAGGTTTTTGCACTGCATACGCAGACGCACACAATGCACCGGAAAGCGGGAAGAAACCTCCGCCCGCGCGGTCAGCACCCCACCTTGGGTAGGCGAAAGAGGCTCCGCTGTGAGTTTAATACGCAGCGTTAAAAGGCCCGGCAGGCTCAGCAGCACTTCCAGCGGCACGAGCAACAGAATCATTACAAGCAGCAGCCAAGAGAGATAGCGCGTGTCCATCACATAATAGGATACCGCCATGGATAACATGCAAAAATAAAGAATACGATAACGGCTCATATCGTCACCTGATCTTCGGCGCGGGCGTTTTGCGCAGGATTTCATCCAGCAGCTCGCGCGGCTGCTCGCCCTGGGCCTTTGCCTGCGCTGTTAATAGCAAGCGGTGCGCTGTGCAATCCGGGTAAATTGCTCGGACGTCCTCCGGCACCACATAATCCCGCCCATCCATCCAGGAACAGGCCTGCGCAAGCGCCATTGCCGCCACTGAACAGCGGGGGCTTGCGCCCTGCCGGATCGATTTATGCTCACGTGTGGCGCGGGCAAGGCGGACGATATAGTCATACAGCTCTTCGTGGACGAACACTTTGGAAACCTCATCCCGCATTGTAAGCAAGGCCGCTGCATCCGCCACCTTCCGCACAGCCTGACCATGATTTTCGCCATGCTTGCGGCGCAGCATTTCCCGCTCCGCTGCTGGCTCTGGATAACCGATGGAAAGGCGCATCATAAAACGGTCAAGCTGTGAATCCGGCAGCAGCTGTGTCCCGGCCGAGCCGGTAGGGTTCTGCGTTGCAATCACGGTGAAGGGCTGCGGGATCAGGTGCGTCACACCGTCCACCGTGACGCTTCCTTCTTCCATCGCCTCCAACAGCGCAGACTGCGTGCGGGAGGAAGCGCGGTTGATTTCATCTGCCAACAGCAGGTTGCAAATCGCGGCCCCAGGCTGGTATTCCATCGCTCCCGTTTCGCGGTGAAAGATCGAAAATCCCGTAATATCCGACGGTAGCACGTCGGGGGTGAACTGAATGCGTTTATACTGTAAATCCGTCGCGTTGGAAAACGCTACGGCAAGCGTTGTTTTGCCAACGCCCGGGATATCCTCCAGAAGCACGTGCCCTCCCGCGAGCATGGTCATCAAAATTTTGCGCGCCACGTCTTTTTTACCAACGAACGCTTTTTTGATCTGTGTCAGGATCTCTTCACATTGATTCATGAGCCGGCCTCCTGCATATATGATAAATGAATTTGTTGTTCTTCTTCCCAGCCCCGCAATGCGGCCATCTCCGGCGCACGGATGTCTGTATGAAGAATATCTCGCTTTAATCGGTATTGGATAGATTCACCTGCATCATGCAGCGAATATTCCACGGTTTCCTGTTTATTCACCGATATCCCCCTTTCTTTCCATCATCCCCTTTTGAATCGCTTTTCTTTATATATTATAAAACCACAGAAAGAAAGTCAAATCAAAGAGAGCATGAAAAATACATAAACGGGCGGCTGTTGGCGTTCCAATCCTCAACTTTTCTCTTGCTTCCGCACGCTGCCGCCAGTTTTTGAGTCCTTTGGAGAATTGTACAGATCCCCTTGCAAAGGAAAGCAAAAAATAGTAAACTATAGGCATATCAACTACCGAAAAGCTGCCGGACGGCGGTTTTTTGAAGAAGGAAGGAAATGAATCTTTATGTGGCCAATCAAAAAAGCATGGTACCGTACTTATCAGGCGGTTTTCCGTGTGCTCGTCTGTTTTCTCGACTGGTCTGAACCAGAGCGGCTCGAGGGCCCCGGCGCCATTAAGCGTCTGCCTGCGCTCATCCAGTCCAAAGGTGTGGAAAAGGTGCTTATCGTTACGGATAAGGGTCTAATGAGCCTCCACCTGCTTGACCCGCTCTTTGAAAAGCTCACAGAGGCCGGCATTCAGTACACACTCTATGACGGCACGCAGCCCAACCCCACCTTTGACAATATTGAGGATGCCCGCAGCCTTTATGTGGAGAATAACTGCGAAGCCATTATCGCATTTGGCGGCGGCTCTTCTATGGACTGCGCCAAGGTTGCCGCGGCGCGAGTGGTGCGCCCGAATACACCGATTCCGAAGATGCGCGGCGTGCTGAAGGTGCTGCGCAAGCTGCCGCCTTTCTTTGCCGTTCCCACCACGGCGGGCACTGGCTCCGAAACAACCATCGCGGCCGTTGTCACCAACCCAAAAACACACGAAAAATATGCCATAAACGATCCAGTCCTGCGCCCAAAATATGCGGTGCTTGATCCGGAGCTCACCGTCGGCTTGCCACCGCATATCACCTCCACCACCGGCATGGATGCGCTCACCCATGCAGTAGAAGCCTATATCGGCCACAGCAATACGCGCGATACGGAAGAAAATGCCAAACGCGCCGTCAAAATGATCTTTGACAACATCGAAACGGTTTATCGGGATGGCAAGAATATTGAGGCCCGCGGCGAAATGCTGCTCGCCTCCTACTATGCGGGCGTTGCCTTTACACGCGCCTATGTCGGCTATGTTCACGCCATCGCGCACAACCTCGGCGGCATGTATGGCATCGCGCACGGCCTTGCCAATGCGATCATCCTGCCGTATGTGCTGGAATACTACGGCGAAAGCGCGCATAAGCGCCTGGCAGAGCTTGCCGAGGCGGCAAGTATCACACAGCCCGGCATGACGGATGCGCAGAAGGCAGAGGCCTTTATTGCTGCGATCCGCCGGCTCAACCAGGATATGAATATCCCCGATAAGATTGAGCAGATTCAGGAGAAGGATATCCCCACTCTGGTCGAGCGTGCGCTCAAGGAGGGCAACCCGCTCTATCCGGTGCCGAAGATCATGAATGAGGCGGATTGCGAAATGGTGATCCGCCGCCTGATGCCCTAATCATACAGTCTCTTATATTTTTCGGAAGGCAGACTACCATGCTGCCTTCCGTTTTTTTATAAATAAAAAACAGAACCCATCAACCCCGATCAAACAGTAGGCATGGCTCATAAGAAGCAGGCGGCCCACCACTATTTTTCCCAGGAAAACACACGCTGTTTCTATTTGATACGGAGCATAACGGCAAGAATACAGATTGGTTAAGCCCAGGAGGAGGGAGAATCCCAAATGGCAATGCCGGGAGACGCTAGAATTAAATTTATTTTTTCAGGTAGTCCCTGGGGTGTCGAACGGATCTTTTCCACAATTCCCAGGTCGCTTTTTTCGGCATTTTGACGAAAAAAAACGGGTTATTCTTTTCGATACAAATCAAGCCTTAGCGTTTCTTGTAACAAAATAGCTAAAAATAGGTCGTGAAATTTGCACTCGCTTTGAATAAAATACTCAAAATACACTTGAAAATTGAATTTCGGTTTGCTAAAATAAAGCTATTAAAAAGTAAACGAGGTGTACCTCCATGGCGAAACGAAAAAGTTCTCCTTCTGACGTGCCGCTCTATTTATTCCACGAGGGTAGTAATGCCCGCGCATATGAATACTTCGGCGCGCATAGAATAGACGGTGGGAAAATGGTATTTCGCACTTGGGCGCCGCATGCCGCAGGCGTCAGCGTGGTGGGCGACTTCAACGGCTGGGATGCGGAAAACGCGCCCATGGCCTTGGTGGACAACGGCGGCGTTTGGGAGGCAGAGCTGCCGGAACTTGCGCAATTTGAAAATTATAAGTTCTGTATCCTAACAGAAGATGGCCGCCAGCTGATGAAAAGCGATCCCTACGGCGTACATATGGAAACGCGCCCCAATAATGCCTCCAAGGTTTATGATCTGAGCGGTTACGAATGGGGCGACCAGGCTTGGGAAGAAGCGAAAAGCCATACTGTTATCTATGACAGTCCTGTCAATATCTATGAGATGCACGCCGGCTCGTGGAAGCGATATCCCGATGAGAACTTTTTTGACTATCGAAAGCTTGCGCAAGAGCTGGTTCCCTATCTCACTGAAATGGGGTATACCCATGTAGAGCTCATGCCTGTGATGGAGCATCCCTTCGACGGCTCTTGGGGCTACCAAGTAACCGGTTATTTTGCCGTAACTTCCCGCTACGGTACGCCGCATGATTTTATGTATTTCGTCGATCAGTGCCACCAGGCCGGGATCGGCGTGATTCTCGATTGGGTACCGGCACATTTCCCCAAGGATGCCAATGGCCTTTATGAGTTCGACGGAGCCCCCTGCTATGAGTATGCCGACCCGCGCAAGGGCGAGCACCGCCAGTGGGGCACCCGCGTATTTGACTACGGGCGCAACGAGGTGGCAAGCTTTCTAATTTCCAGCGCGATGTTTTGGCTGGATCAATACCATATTGACGGCCTTCGTGTAGATGCAGTGGCATCCATGCTCTATCTTGACTACGGTAGGGAGGATGGCGATTGGATTCCCAACGACCACGGCGGGCGGGAGAATCTGGAGGCGGTTTCCTTCCTGCGAAAGCTAAACGAAGTTATCTTTCAGGAGCATCCTTCCACGCTGATGATTGCAGAGGAAAGCACCGCCTGGCCGCTCGTCTCGAAGCCGACAAATGTGGGCGGCCTCGGCTTTAATTTTAAATGGAACATGGGCTGGATGAACGATATTCTGCGCTATGTCTCTCTGGATGGCTATTTCCGCAAATACAATCATGATTGCCTCACCTTTTCTTTCTTCTATGCGTTTTCCGAAAACTACGTTCTGCCGATTTCACATGACGAAGTGGTGCATGGAAAATGCTCCTTAATCGGCAAAATGCCGGGCAGCTATGAAGAAAAATTTGCCGGGTTGCGTGTGTTTTATGGGTATATGATGGCGCATCCAGGCAAGAAGCTGCTTTTCATGGGGCAGGAATTCGGGCAGTTTAAGGAGTGGGATTTTGCCGCCGAGCTGGACTGGCTTCTGCTCGATTATGAAAAACATGCACAGCTGCGGGACTATGTGAAGGCGCTCAACCATTTCTACCTCAAGCATTCCCCGCTGTGGCAAATTGATTTCAGCTGGGAGGGCTTCTCCTGGATTTCCAGTGATGACAGTGCAAACTCCGTGATCGCCTTTCGCAGGATGGATGACCAGGGCAATGAGATCATCGCCGTTTGCAATTTTACAAAGGTAGAGCGCCCGGATTACCGCATCGGCGCGCCGAAGCGGGGGGATTACCGCGTGCTGCTCAATTCCGACGATATTGCGTTCGGCGGCGAGGGCAACGGCTCCTCCGGCATCATCAAAACGGAGGATCTCCCCATGCATAGCTGCGAGCAGAGCATGGTGCTGGATCTTCCTGGTTTTTCCGTGTTATATTTGGAGCTTGCAAAGGAGCGTAAAAAAAGGCAGAAGAAAACGCCCGCTTCCGCTGCACAGGCGGCTCCATCCCGCAAAAAGGCAAAGCCCGTCTCACCGGAAGCTAAATCAACCTGATCAAATCCTCTGGAATTTATTTCCACGGATTTCATAAAATCAATTTTTATAAAATAAAGGAGGCAACATATATGGCCCGAAAAAAGGAATGCATTGCAATGCTCCTCGCAGGCGGGCAGGGAAGCCGGCTCGGTATCCTGACAAAAAATATCGCCAAGCCTGCCGTGCCCTATGGTGGAAAATACCGTATCATTGACTTTCCGCTCTCCAATTGCGTGAATTCCGGCATCGATACCGTCGGTGTTCTCACCCAGTATCAGCCGCTGGAGCTCAATGATTATATTGGCAATGGAGAGCCATGGGATCTGGACCGTGTGAACGGAGGGGTACATATCCTCTCCCCTTATCAAAAAATTCGTGGGACAGAGTGGTATAAAAATACCGCTAACGCGATCTATCAGAATATCAATTTTATCGATCGCTATGACCCTGAATATGTTGTGGTCCTCTCCGGCGATCATATCTATAAGATGGATTATTCCAAAATGCTCGCCTATCATAAGGAAAAGGAAGCGGCCTGTACCATCGCCATGCTCGAAGTCCCGTGGGAGGAAGCGCCCCGCTTCGGCCTGATGATGGTGAATGAAGATGGCGCCATCACAGAATTTGAGGAAAAGCCAAAGCACCCCCGCAGCAATAAGGCCTCCATGGGGGTTTACATGTTTACTTGGGAGAAGCTGCGCCAGTATTTGCTGGATGATGAGGCCAACGAAGCCTCTGGCAACGATTTCGGGCACGATCTGATTCCAGCCATGCATGAGGCGCACGAGCGGCTTTTCGCTTTCCCCTTCGATGGCTATTGGAAAGACGTTGGCACGATTGACAGCCTGTGGGAAGCCAATCTTGACCTGCTCAACCCCAATGTTGATCTTGACCTAAGCGACCCCGATTGGAAAATTTACTCCCGCAACCCGGTCGCTCCGCCGCACTACGTTTCTCCGGACGCCACCGTTCAGAATTCCTTGATTTCAGAAGGCGGGCTGATTGAGGGCAGTGTGGATTTCTCCGTTTTATTTGCCAACGTATCGATCGAAAAGGGCGCAGTCGTGCGTGATTCCATCCTGATGCCCGGCACGGTGGTGAAAAAAGGCGCCGTGGTGCAATATGCAATCGTCGCGGAAAATGCCGTGATTGAAGAAAACGCCGTCGTCGGCGAACGCCCGGAGGATATGGAAAACCTTTCTGATTGGGGTGTGGCTGTAGTCGGCGCAAACGTCTGCATTGGCGCAGGCACACGCGTCGCGCCGAAGGCAATGGTCGATGAGGACCTGCCGGAGGTGACAGTTTGAAAAACGTGTTTTTCAAACGGGAGTTTCGCCCTTTTTGCATCAAGGGAATCTCAAAATCTTGCTTCGCAAAACCGCTTAAAACTCCACGGTTGGAGCGAAAGGAATGGTTATAACTATGAGAGCGAATAATGTGTTAGGAATTATCTATTCCAACGCCTATGATTCTGTATTGAGCGAGCTGACCAATGCGCGTACCATGGGCAGCGTCCCCTTTGGCGGGCGCTACCGCCTGATTGATTTCGCGCTCTCAAATCTCGTTAACTGCGGCATCAACAAAGTTGGCATTATTACAAAAAGCAATTATCAGTCCCTGATGGATCACATCGGCACAGGCAAACCTTGGGATCTCTCCCGCAAGCGCGGAGGCATGTTCCTCCTCCCGCCCTTTAACAATAGCCACACTGGTATGTACCGCGACCGAATCCAGGCGCTCAGGGGCATTATGCGCTTTTTAGAGCAATCAAAAGAGGAATATATCGTCCTGATGGATACCAACGTGGTTTGCAATTTTGATCTCAACGATATGTGCCGCGCTCATACGGAGAGCGGGGCCGATATCACCATTGCCTACCACCACGGCCGCGCGCCGCGGCTGGATGATTTGATGACCTTCACCTTTGAGGAAAATCAGAAGGTTGCCAAAATTGCGCTTGACCCTAAAACGAGCAATCCAGTCGATTACGCAATGAATATCATCCTAATCAGCAAAGCGTTGCTGACCCGCCTGATTAACAACGCTGTGAGCCTCAATCAGGACAGCTTCGTGCGGGATGTCATTCAGCACAATCTCAAGCGCCTAAACATCTACGGCTATGAGGTATCCGGTTTTACAAGCGTGTTTGACTCTTTGCAGAGTTATTATGATATCAGCATGAGCCTGCTGGATCCAGCCAATTGCCAGGAGCTCTTCACACGCGAACGCCCGGTTTACACCAAGGTGCGCGACGATATGCCGGCAATTTACGGCCTTGGCTCTACAGTCAAAAACTCACTGGTGGCAGATGGGTGCAGCATCGACGGCGAAGTGGAAAACTGCATCCTATTCCGTGGCGTTCAAATTGGCAAGGGCGCTGTGGTGCGTAATTCTATCATCATGCAGGGCACTTACATCAGCGAGGGCGTTCATCTCGACTGCGTCATTGCCGATAAGAGCGTAGTCGTTCGCCCGCACAAAACGGTAACAGGCACCAGCACTTACCCTGTTTATATTGGCAAAGGCATCGTGATCTAAGGCTAGAATTTGCGTTGATCCCATGATGCGTCTGAAAAGGAGGATTCATTTTGAAGGTTTTATTTGTTGCGAGCGAGGCGCTCCCCTTTATCGCCAGCGGCGGTTTGGGCGATGTTGCAGGGAGTCTTCCCCAGGCGCTGCGTAAGCGGCTGATCGGCTGCCGCGTTGTCATGCCTTTATATGCCACGATCCCGCAGGAGATGCGTGACAGTATGCATTTTATTGCAAGCCTGTCTGTGCCCGTAGCGTGGCGCAGGCAATACTGCGGCATATTTGAAGCCAAAGCCAATGGCGTTACCTATTACCTGCTCGATAACCAGTATTATTTCAAGCGGGATACGATCTATGGCCATTACGACGATGCCGAGCGTTTCGCCTTTTTCTCCCGCGCAGCGCTTGAAATGCTGCCTTATATTGATTTTCATCCCGATATCATCCACTGCAATGATTGGCAAAGCGCTCTAACACCGGTTTATTACTCGCTGATGTATGCGCACCGCGAGGGATATCAAAATATCAAAACGCTTTTCACCATCCATAATATTCAGTATCAAGGCGTATACGGCAAAGAGATCTTGGAGGATGTGCTCGGCATTGCCCAGCGAGATGAGGCGCTTTTGGAATATGACGGTGACGTTAACTTTATGAAAGGCGCGATCGAATGCGCCAACCGGGTTTCCACTGTCAGCCCCTCCTATGCGCAGGAAATCCTTGATCCATGGTACAGCCACGGCCTCGACACCATTCTCAACCAGCGCTCCTGGAAGCTCAGTGGGATTCTCAATGGCATCGATACCATCAGCTATGATCCTGCCACAGATCAATCGCTCTTTACCAATTATTCTGCGGAGGATCCGGCCGGAAAGATGAGCAACAAGCTCGGCCTGCAAGAATATATGGGCCTTCCTGTACGGGAGGATGTTCCTTTAATGGGTATGGTATCGCGCTTAGTTTCTCATAAGGGGCTTGATCTGGTCAAGGCTGTGCTCGACGAGCTGCTGGAAACCACGGATATACAGGTCGTCGTGCTTGGCTCAGGAGATTGGGAGTATGAAAATTTCTTCCGTGAGGCGGCCGCGCGCCACCCTGGTAAGCTTGCCATCCGCATCGGTTTTGTGCCGGATCTGGCGCGCAAAATTTATGCGGGGAGCGACCTATTCCTGATGCCCTCTAAAAGCGAGCCCTGCGGGCTCTCCCAGATGGTTGCGCTGCGCTATGGCTCCATTCCGATTGTGCGGGAAACAGGCGGTCTGCGCGACAGCATAAAGGATAGCGGCGATGGGGAAGGCAACGGCTTTACCTTTGCCAATTATAACGCGCATGAAATGCTCCACACGATCCGCCGCGCCTTGGAAGGCTATCAAAATCAAGAGGGTTGGGCGATGCTTGTCAAGCGTGCACTGGAGTGCGACTGTAGTTGGGGCCGCTCGGCCAATGCATATATCCGGCTCTATAAATCCATGTTGGAAGGCTAAATGCGTATCATAAGCGAGCGCACAGCAAAATGCTGCATTTGCATCTTGCTGTGCGCTTATTATGCTATAATAGCGTAATGATCCCCTCTATCCACTTATCAGGGTCCATTGAAGCTTTCATCCACCCAAACTGTGTTTTTTGCTTTGGGGCAGAAACATTGCTTGAAATTTTGGCACAAGAAGGCGCCAGCAGGCCCCACGTTACCGCAACTCTCCGCCGGATAAATACTGGTCAACATTGCGCCTTATGTAATTTTCCGCTTCCAAGATCAGCGTTTGCATGCACTGCGGCAGCTTATCCTCATGCGCCGCCACCGCCACTTCGGATCCTGAGTTTATAATAGAGCGCGCAATTGCCTCCATCATCCCGCTAGTGAGCAGTTCTGCTGCCTGCGGATCAAAGTGGATCGCATCCTTTGAGAGAAACCCAGCCTGTGAAGAAGTGACCATTCCGTTATAAACAGACAGTGCAAACAACCACTGCATACGGTCGCCCAGAACAGTATCCCATTCAAGATTGACTGCCTCCAACAACCGTGAGGCCGCACGGTAAATCGTGCTGATGCTCATTTCACGATCCTGTTCCAGCTCATCCGAAATAAAAAAGCCTGTCAACCCCGTTCGGCTTTCGCTATATCCCAGCAGATAATCACAGGTTACGTGATAGAGCTTTGCCGCACGTGTCACGAAATCCAGCCCGCACTCCCGTATTCCCTTCTCATAATGCGATAAGAGCGCCTGTGATACGCCAAGGCGGGCGGCCGCCTCCTTTTGGCTCAGGCCACGTTCCTTCCGCAATAGCACCATCCGCGTCGGAAAGCATTTGTTCATCCTCTTGAACCCCCATAAATAATACGCATCGTATATTGTAAAATAATTATAAGGGACTACCCCTAATTTGTACATAGTGATTACTGACAAAAAACGATAAAATAATTTGGAGGAAAAATGAAGACATATCAAATCCATCTGATCCGCAACGGCCGCACGGACGACAGCACCTCCGGCCGTTACATTGGCCATACCGACGCCATTTTGAGCCCGGAGGGTGTTGCTGAACTCCACCGGCTCAAGGAACAAGCGGATTATCCCTATGTGGAGGCCGTTTTTACAAGCCCGCTCAAGCGCTGCACGCAAACGGCACACGCGATCTATCCAGAGCGTGAAGCCATTGTTATGCGCGAACTCATTGAATATGATTTCGGTGAATATGAAGGTAAAACGCCGGAGCAGCTCGCCGATGACGAAGGCTTTGCCTCTTGGCTTGCTGGTGGGCCGGATGCCGCCCCGCCTTTCGGAGAGAGCAACGCGGAGTTTTCCACGCGGGTATGCAGCTGTTTTCTCAAAATTGCCGAAGGTATGATGAAAACCAATGTGACCAATGCCGCAATCGTCACGCATGGCGGCGTTATTATGACGATCCTCGCCGCCTTTGGGATCCCCGAATTGCCTATGCCTGAATGGCGTACCCCAAGCGGTTGTGGTTATACGGTGCGTATTACGCCATCCATATGGATGCGCGGCCAAAAAGCCGAGGTCATCGCAGAAATTCCCACCTTTCCACAAGAGGAGGATCTACCGGATCTTTCCACCGAAGCGTTTTATGTGGATTTAGAGGAGCTGCGGCAGGAGGAACACGACGCCTAACCCCAAAAACAAATGGGCAGCTGCAAAGCCTTTTGCAGCTGCCCATTTCATCTTTAAACCGCCTGATCCCATCAAACAAACCCACATGCCCCGCTCTGTATCAAACATAGCGTTCACCATGAGGCTGTGTGGCACAAAAATGCCCGGCAACCTCTATCATATAGCTGCCGGGCATCGAATCGATCGTCTATTTTTTATCACGATGCGAAGCGAGTAACAAAGCAAGGCTTGCCACGACCACACGGATCACAGGGATACGCATCGCTCATGGGAGCGGGCGGTTCACGGCTATTTTTTATCCGCGCTTTTTGCGGCTGAACGTCATCGTTCCAGCCGCGCCGATCACCAGCACCGCAAGCATCGCAACCGACGCGCCGCTGCCAGTGCCCGGAATATCCACGTTGTCGGGGCCGGTGGGGGCTTGTGTTGCATCCTTCTGGGTGAAAGCAGTTGGGGCTTCTCCTTCCGTGCCTGAGGCGTCTGGGTTAGAGGGGCTCTGCTCACCGGGCTCTGCCGTATCCGGCTCCGTCGGCTCAGATGCCGCCGCTCCACGCGTCACTGTCAGCACGTAAACATCCGTCACACTGCCGTCAATGGAGGTCGTTTCAATTCGGATGATGTTCTCTCCGTTTTTCAGCGCAATAGTTACTGCCGCTCCATCGCTTTCCCGTCCATTTACAAGCACCTGCGTGCCGGGATCAGCGCCAAGAGCCGTTAGAGAAAGCTCCGTTACATTCTGGTCTACAGTGGCCTGATACGCCTTTACATTCCGCTCAAAAGAGAGGTTGAGCTGCGGTGAGGAGAGCGTTTTCAGCTCTGCCGTGATTTCGTTCAGCTTCCACAGCTGCCCGCCATAATAAGGGTTTGCCGTGCCGAGATACAAGCCGTCTGAGCCCGCGATAAAGGAGCGGCAACCGTAATTATATTTATCATGGAAGCCGTCGTTCAGAATTTCTTGATAATGAACGCCGTCCTCTGTCTGATACAGGTCAAACCCACCGTCGGCCTCCATAATCGCATTGGAGATGCGGATGTACCGCTCCAGCCCTTCGGTATCAATATTGGCCAATGTATTATAGATAGAACGCAGCGCATTGAGGCCTTGGAGCTGATCGCCAAGGGATTGGGCTAAGTCGGAATTCACAATCTTATCTAAGATGGGGCGGATCTTATCAAACGCCTTTTTGAATTGAAGAGATATCTCCAGCAGCTGCTTCACGGAGGCTTCTGTTGCCTTCTTGTTCACCATGCTATTGAGCGTGCCCAGCACCTGAACAAGCATATCTGTCGTCTTAGAATCAATCACCGTCTCCTTCTTCAGGAGGTTGATCAGATCCACAGCAGAACGGATTTGATGCTCGCAATCATCGGCATCCATTCCAATCAAATCGCCGTTGGTCAGGAAGGTGAAGTAATGATTCAGGGTGGATGCGTCAAACGTGCCGAAGAGCAGCTTGCCGTTATATTCCGTTGCACGCCAGATATACTGCATGCAGCCGAGCTCCGTGCTGTTGGAGAAGGCATGCAGCGTTTCGGAAAGGTAATTCCCCTTCTCCCGATTAAAATATTGATCTGGTGAGCCCATTACCATTTGCATTTTGCCATCTGAAGTGAGGCGGTAAATCGAGGCCTGATTTTTCATGCTGTTTTCCATCGTTTTCAGGCCTTCAAAATAGGCGTTGATATCCTGTGTGCGCACCAATTTAACCAATGAGAAGATCGCCTTGACCATTGCATCAAACGCATTGGAAAGCGTGTAGTAATAAAGATCACCCTGATACACAATCGGGGACATAACGTAGTTGAGCGGATTGCCAAAGCCTGCTGGATAGATCGGGTCACCCTGCTTGCCAAGGCCATCCCCGATGAACTCCGTCCACTTCCATCCATATTCATTTGCGCCGGGCTGCCCCTTGCCAACCTCAACGCCCTGATACACCACCGCGCCGATCGTTGTCATCAGAGAGAGGTAAACCGTATCCTGATACACCACCAAATCCCACACGTCGCCTGAATTGCTGATATATTTCTCTAACGTATATGGGTAAAAATCATCCGGCCCGGCAATAGTATCAAAATGCGTTCCGTCTGTCGTCGTCTGAATTCGGACTGCGGAGGTAACGCCTTGCGCAATCTCCTCATGCGAGAGCTGAGATGCATCCGTGCCGCCGATGTAAAGCCGCTCTCCATCATCCGTCACGTCATAGGCCCGAATATTGCCCATGCCGGTCTCTGCGGGCTTGGTCATATGTACAAGGATTTCCGGCAAATCACCCGGCTGAAAATCCGGCCCAATACGCAGCAGCATTGTGTTCGCTGTGCCTGTTGTGCCAAAATAGAGGTTCCCCTTGAATTCCACGCACATACGGTAGCCGGTAATATCGTTGAATGGAGCAGGCATGTCCGCATTTGGCTCAAATACGGTTTCCATCTTGCCAGTTGTCTTGTTATACCGTACGATCACACCGCCCTTTCCCTGCTCGTCCTTCGGCGTCAGGGCCAATTCTCCATTGGTAAACGTATCGACGAACTGCCGCACGGTATCCATCGGAATTTTATCACCATACGCATGAATGTATAATTCGATCGTACTGCCCACCAAATTTCGGTTGGAGCCAACATAAATATAATCCCCCAGCTCGCCGGTCGCCCATGCATAGCTGTTGAAGCGATCGCCCGGCGTTACAAGGCCGTCCGCCTCGCCTTCCCCCGCGGTAGGGTTGGAAAGCTTTTGCATGTAATACCCGTTTTGCGAGATGGTAATTCGATCGTTTCCGGCTATGGACGCCATTGGCACCATCAAAATAGACAGCACTAAAATCATGCTGACCACTCCCGCAATCCGCTTTTTCCACGTCATAGAAATGCCTCCTTTTTTCCTCAAAGATAATCTTTGCGGCATTATTATATACAGTTTTTAAAATATAAAATTTTCGAATAAGAAATTAATAAAAATGTTATATAAAAAAATCATTTAATTATTTAAATTTTTGACTGATTAGTTCAATTTAAACTCGTTTTTTTTAAATGAGTTCAAATTGAACTTTTTAATTGTTCTATCTATGAACTTCCTATAAAGGGGGTTTCGGTACCCCCACGAAAAATTCTGCCTGTATTTCGTTCGGCTGAACGAATATAAAAACCCCCATAGCAAGCCCGAAAGCTGCTATGGGGGTTACTGGTCGCCAACCGTGCCAAGCCGGCCTCGACTTACTAGAGCCCGGCGCCAGATCGTTCATTTATCTTACGAATCCGGCACATAAGTGATGGTAAAACAATGCGATCGGATATCATAATCCATCACTTTCGCCCGAAAATCCTGGCCGCTCATCGTTTTGGAACCAACCTGGATCGCAGATACATAGCCAACTGATCCGCTGACCGCCGCATCGTGTGATTTAATCTTTAGCCATTGGGCCGGATCGCCGGCAAGTTCAATGCCAAGCGCGCTCTTTACACGGCTGCGAAGCGCTTCACTTGTGATGGTATAGGTCGTTTTATAATTCTTATGGTTTTTATCCCCAGGGCTCGTACAGCCGCCCTGGAGATAGGGGTAGCCGCTACCGCCCCAAACGGTGCGCACATCCGCTGTTTTTCCCGCCGAGTAGGCAAAGAAGGTAGCGAGAATCGGCTCTCCGTTATAGGTCATATATTCGCCGAGCACTTCTTCCACCGCCTGCATGGCACGCGCGGAATAGGTGCTGCCTATCGCAACCCCTGTCACACGGTTTTGGCGCAAAATATAGGTATATGCGGCAACAGCCTGCGCCTTAAGTGCCTCCAGATGATAGGAGCCGCCCATCTCTTTCTCCAGAATGCGGGCAAGCACAACCTTCGTATCCACCTGCTGACCATTTACCTCCAGCGTTTCCGGATAGCAGCCATCCATCTTCTGCATCTGCACCCCAGGGAAATAATGCAGCAGGATCTCCCGATAATTCCACCCGCTCTTGGCGAATTCGTTTGCCCCAAACTGACTCATGCCAACGCCGTGCCCATAGCCATAAACTGTAAATTGGAATTTACCGCTTTTCCGCTGGGATGAAGGATGCGCCGTAGAAATTTCATCCGACGGAACCGAGCTCGGCGGCGTTGTTTGGGAGGAATCCGCATTGCCTTTTCCGGTGGTAGTCTCCGGCTTTGCTGTGGTGTCCGGCTGTTTCGATGATTCTTCCTCTTTTTTTCCGCCGGAATTCAGCTCATCCTCCATTGCCTGCGCTACCTCATCCAGGATTGCCTGATCCTTAGCGGGTGCAGCGGGCTTTTTAAGAGCAGATGCGGTCGGCAACCGCACGGCCGTGGAAGAATCCGCCTGCGTTTCCGCATCGGTTGTTTGCTGGCCGATATCGAAAGAAGCCTGCGCATTCTCCGGATCGGATGGCTGTGTCGCCTGTTGGCCTGCCGGTGCATGAGCCGATGAAAGAGAAACCTGCTGGGAGGAGCGGTTCTCCTGAAAGCGCAGCAAAACGCCCGTTCCGATGCAGAGCAAAATGGACAGGGAGAGCAACACACTCAACACAGCCGCAAACGCCTTCCAGTGCGCCGGGCGTGCTTCCAGCTTGTCCGACCCTTTTTTTACTACCTGTTCCACCAATTCATACAGGGCTTGAACGCCGTCTCCAATCAAAAGGCCAGGATGCTCATCTGGCTGCGCATAAAGCTGGCGCACCTGCGCACCGCTTTCCTCTGCAACAGCAATGAGCAAAAAGGTTTCCACTCTGCCTTCTTTTTTTACGGTATATACGTTTGTAATGGCAGCGCCAAGCGGGGTGCCTTCCTCCTGCATGGCCCGGCGGGCAAGCTCCGCCGCATACTGCTTGGCGGAACCCTCGTCCGGTTCGCAAAACGCATTGCTATAGATCAGCCGCCGTGCGGCCAGCTCATTTTCTCCCGCCGCTTCCTTGAGGAATTCCACCGTGGGCGTTTTGGCGAAGGCGATGCGTAAATCTTTAGCCTCCAACGCCTCCATCGCCCGCTGTGCATATTGTCCAGGAGCGGCAGCTTGTGCAGCCAGTTCTTCCGGCTCGTTTCTGTTTTCTGATTCGCCTTGCGCAGGGGCGCCATTTGCCTGTTTCGGCTTTTGCTCAGCTTGGGGCTGTGTCTCCCGCGTTTGCCGGCCGAGCTGTGAGCCGGATAAAAACGCGCCCGCCTCCGCTTTTAAAATGCTGTCAATCCTTCGGTTATCCAAAGGCAAAAACAAAATCGTCTGCCGCCCCGCAGTCAGCATAAAGCCCGCAAACAGGCCATCCTGCGTCGGGAACGCAGCTGCGCCCACCGGGATGGCGGCATGGCGCGAAAAATCTTCTTCCGGGAGCTGTACAGGGCTTTTTTGCAACGCTTCCATCAGCTCCGGATTCGGCACTGTAGACAGCCCCATCGCCCGCAGCAATTGCTCCTTCGTGCGGAGATACCGATCCGGCTCCACCAACAACAAAATGGTCTGGGCGGTTTTCAATGCCTCCGCAAGGGCATAAAACAATTCCTTTGCCGTGCCAAACTGCTTTGGCTCCATAGCGCCTTCACCGCTGGACAAAAGCGCCAGGATTTTTTCCTGGGCGGCGGCACAGGCGGGCACTTGGTTGGAATTGAGGGATAATATCTGCAAGCTCATGCCAATCACACATCCTTCCACACATACCGGGGGGGTTGTTACCAGCTTCCGCTTCCTGCCCATGCGCAAAAAGCTGGGCCTTTCGTTTCTTAGTCAGCTATCTACTCCCCGCTCAAACCGGCTGCTTCTCCATCATCAGGGTTTCCACTTTTCCGCATCCCGGTATGGGTTGGCGATTCCCTTTTTATCATAATAAATCTGCGGGTAACGCGGGTTTTCATTTTTCTTTGCCAAGCTGGTGTCAACAGACGCATCCTCACCCTCCCGGACCAGGCGGGCGACCACCACGAGGCGCTGTTCATCCCAATCATAATTGCAGGTGGAAAGCGTCAGAATTTTATCATCCGGCCTGATATCAACGCCCGTAGAATAAAGCTTCCTCTGATCAATCTCGGAGATATACTCCTTGAATTTATCATCACTCGACAAATTGGTAAAGATATAGTTAAAAATATAGCCGTTATCATGCTCTGCCTTAGAATTTGTCAAAAATACCGCATAGACCTTCCACTGATAATCGGCATAGAGCGTGTTGTATTCAATCACCGGATTGCGCTTGAAGCCGTCAATGGTCAAATAATCCGTCAACTCGGAAAACACCTGATCGCCGGAGCGCATATGGTGCCCAAATATGATCGTGTTGCGGTCAAGCTCTTTGATATTGTTGCGGAAATCCAGAAATGGATTTCCGTAACTCGTTGTCCGTCCGTAATAATCGAGCTTCAGATATTTGTCGTTATCCTTCCCTTGGACGATGGGAAAATCGATATATTTCATGTTGGGGATTTTCAGCCAGCCCACCATCTCCTGATTGGCCGCATAAAGCGCTGCATAGGCAGGATTCATTCCCTCCGGGAAGTTGACGTTCGGGTATTTGGCACGGATATCCGCCCAAGCGCTTTCATCCAGACCGGTTTGCACCTGCCCGGCCAACTGTTTGGTAAAATAGTCGTTATACCAGCCTTCATACAGGCGATATCCCAAAAACGGAAGGCAGACGAGCAGGGTGGCCAGAGCGATCAAAAAAACCGTCCTGCGCACCTTCTCCGCAGCCGTATCCCCTCTCCAGGGGAGCCAGCTATCGCCAAACCGGCCTTTTTTCTTTTTCTTCCTTTTACTGGAAGACGGATCCTCCGCCTGGGCAAACAGGTCGGCTAGTCCGCTAGAGGTAGCCTCCGGCGTTTTATCCGGCGCCTCCACGGGCGGCGGGGCAACTGGGGCGTCAGGCGCAACCGTTTCATGATTTGCATCCGGTGATTCGTATATGACATGCATGGAATTGCTTTGCCCCGCATCCGGCATAGGCTTCCCCTTTTTTTCAGCTGGGATCACCTGAGGCTTTGGCGCAACCGGGGGCTTGGCAGCGCTTGTCCGCTTGCTTTCCGGCTCTTGATAGACGATGCGCACCCGCGTTCCATCCGGCAGCGTTTCATACTGCTCCTCCTGCGGGGGTTGAACCGGCTGGGCTGCAAAAACGGGAATGACAGGCCTTCCCTCCGCGTCATAATAAACGACTGGCGTTACTGGGTTGCCGTTTGCATCATAATAAACTGGCTGATCCCCCGCAGTGTCCGGCCCCCGCGGCGTTTTTTGCTTTTGATTTTCCTGATCAGTCATGATAACTCCTTCCTTCTTGGAGGCGGCGCCGGTTTCCTTGCTCTGCACGCCGCTCTGACGGGAATCGCCTGCCCTTGGTGCAATCTCCTCTGCCAGGCCATATTTCCTGCGGACCTCTTCCAGCTCGTCCAGCAGGCCTTTCGCCTGCTGATGCGCGCCTGCCGCCTTATTTTCACTGTGTTTCATCTGCAAACCCTCCTATAGAAGGGATATTGGTTTCCCAAGTGCACCCTAAATTTAAAAGGGATACCAGCGCTCCGCATTTTTATAAGGGTTCGTTTTGCCGTGGCGGTCATACCAAGCCTGCGGATAATGTGGGTTGGGATTTAATTTTGCTTTGGAAACATCCACCGCTTCGCTCTCACCATCGCGTACCATACGAGCAACCACGACGAAACGCGTGTCAATGCTCGTGCCAAGCTCATAGGTGCAGGTGGAAAGTGTGAGCACCTTATCATCCTTCTGCACATCGACATCCGTCGTAAAGAGACTGCGCTGACGCACCTCGTCGATATACTGCATAAATTTCTCATCATTCATATCCGGGTAAATATAATTGAACACATAGCCGTTATCATCCTTTGCCTTCGTTGTGGCAACAAAAGCGCCGATCACCTTCCATTTGTAGTCTTTATAAAGCGTATTAAAGGTGATTACAGGCGCATTCCGGTAGCCCTCCAGCGTATGGTAGCCCATCACGCCAGTAAAGCACATGCCATTATCAAGCGAATCGCCCTGTAGGTTGTGCCCATAGAGAATCGTGTTGCGGGATAGCTCCTTCTCATTGTTGCGGTAATCCATGAATGGATCGCCAAACTCCGTATATTTATGATAGTAGTTATAGCGCAGATAGTAGTCATTACCGCCCTGCGCCTTTGTTGCGTGCAGGATTGGGGTATCCGTTCGGGTGTTTGGAATGGTCAGCCAGCCAACCACGTCGTTATTCACCGCATAAAGGTGTTTAAATTTCTCCTGCATCCCCTCTGGCGGCGTGGAGCCGGGATATTTCGTTTTCAGCGCGGAGAGGATGGGGTCTGCCTGCGCCTGCGCGGGCTTTTCCCCCTGCTGCGCCTGTGGCTGTGCAACGCGGTAAATCAGCACCCCGCTGCTCGCAAGGATCGCGCATACAGATAAAATCGCTATGATCTTACGCACCCATGTAAGCGCCGCATCTCCAGGGAAGGGGAAAACAGCATGCAACAACCGGTTTCCAGAATGATTTTGAGCCATTGATAATTCCGCCTTTCGGTAGAGTATGATCAAGCAGAGGGTAATCTCCGGGCTTTTATGAGGCAAAAGCCCTTTCTGCTATTGGTATTCCAATAGATACAGCCGGATCAGATCCAGCGCATGGGAAGAAATTACAAACCGGTTATATTCCCGATTATCTCCCCCTCGGCCGGTATGAACCGTGCGTTGAAGCGTGTGCGCCCCATCTGTCAGCGCGATAAAGGCGAGCCCCGCCGGGTTGCCGTGATCGTCTCCATCCGGCCCTGCCAGCCCCGTCACGCCTAGGCCGATCTCCGCGCCGCTGATGCGAAGCGCGCCGGCCGCCATTTCGGCGGCGGTTTCGGCGCTGATCACGCCGTATGTTTCAATAGTAGCCGGGGATACGCCGAGCACTTCCTCCTTGATCCGGTTGGAGTAGGAGACGATCCCACACTCAAGCACCTCGGAGGAGCCGGGGATCTCCGTAATCCGCTTGGCAATCAGCCCAGCCGTGCAGGATTCCGCCAGGCCGATTTTGAGGCCTCTCCCGCGCAGCATTTGCACAACGGCCTGCTGTAGGCTGCCCACATCCACGCCGTAAACAAGCTTGCCATAAAGCGCACACAGCGCCTCCACAGTGGGCTTGCACAAGGCGTCTGCCTCCGCTTGGGAATTTGCCTTTGCCGTCACCCGCAACAGCGCCTCCCCATCCTTCGCATAGGGTGCGACGGTCGGATTCTCCTGCGCTAAAAACTGCGCAGCCCGCTCTGCCATTGCGCTTTCGCCGATGCCAAAGGTGCGCACCGTGTGCGATACGATCACCCCGCCGGCAAAACGCGAAAGATAAGGAAGCGCTTGCTCCAGGAACATGGGCTTGAGCTCACGCGGCGGGCCGGGCAGGTTGATCACGATCTTCCCGCCCTTCTCCACTGCGCAGCCGGGCGCGGTGCCGTGAGCGTTGCGAAACACAACACAGCCCTGCGGCAGAAACGCCTGCTTGCGGTTCGTCTCCGGCATCTCCTGCCCGCGGGCCTGGAAAAAAGCCTCCATACGCCGCATGCTCTCTGCATCCTCCACCAAGGGAATGCCGAGCACTTTCGCGCACACTTCTTTGGTCAGGTCATCCGCGGTGGGGCCGAGCCCACCAGTGGTCAACACGAGATCACTGCGGGAGAGCGCCGTTTGCAGCAAATCGGAAAGCCGCTCTTCATTATCACCCACCGTGCTGTGATAAAGCACGGTGAACCCCAGCCGCGCTAGCTCCCTAGCAAGGAATTGGGCGTCTGTGTTGACAATATCGCCGAGCAAAAGCTCTGTTCCAACTGATAATATTTCAGCTTTCATTACATAAAACTTCCTTTAAAGAACACGATAGGGAATGGACTCACGCATCGATCGGCACAATTTTTACACCCGCCAGCGCTCGCTCCATGAGCTCTTCCAGGGGGATCAGCGCCTGTGCCTTCTCCACCGCGTCGAGCTGCGGCCGGGTTTTGGGATGCTTCGGCGTAAATACCGTGCAGCAATCTTCATAGGGTTGAATCGATATCTCAAAGGTGTCGATCCTGCGGGAAAGCGCAACGATCTCATCCTTATCCATTGCAATCAGCGGCCGGAATACCGGCATCTCCGCCACCGCATCCGTGCAGGCAATTGCCTGTAGTGTCTGGCTCGCCACTTGGCCGATGCTTTCCCCTGTGACCAGTGCGCCGCATTCCTCCTTGCGGGCGATCCGCTCTGCGAGCAGCATCATCGCGCGGCGCATAATCAGCGTAAATAGATCCTCGGGGCAATGATCCTTAATCTGCTCCTGAATCTCCGTGAACGGCACGACGAATAGGGAAATATGCCCGGCATAGCGCGCTACTCTCCGGAGCAGGGCGTGCACCTTTTCCTCCGCCCGAGGGCTTGTATAGGGCGGGGAAGCAAAATGGACAGCCGTCAGCTGCAAGCCGCGCTTTGCCATCATCCAACCCGCAACCGGGCTGTCGATCCCACCTGAAACAAGCAGCGCCACCCTGCCGCCGGAGCCCACGGGCATACCGCCCGCGCCCTTTTGCTGGTTGCCCCGGATATAGGCCCATTGATCGCGCACCTCAACCGTAACGATCACATCTGGATGATGTACGTCAACGTGCAGATGCGGAAATTTTTCGCCCAGATAGCCGCCCAGCTCCGCGCTGATCTGCGGGGATTTGAGCGAAAATTTCTTATCTGACCGTTTTGCCTCCACCTTAAAGGAAGCGGCCTCCATCAACTGCGGTGCAAGGTATTCGCCTGCTATGCGCAAAATTTCGCCCATTTCCTTGGGCGCCTGCGCGGCGCGGCTGAAGCCGGCGATGCCGAACACACGGGTCAGCCTGCCTGCCGCCTCGTCGAGATCGATCCCCTCTTCCAACGGCTCAATCATCACGGTAGACTGGCTTTTGGTAAAGGCAAATTTACCAAGGGGCGAAAGCCGCCGCCGCATGTTTTTTACCAGAATATCCTCAAATGTAGAACGGTTGAGCCCTTTCAGGGCAAGCTCCCCATCCTTGACTAGAATAATTTCTTTCATGTAAATAACTTCGTCCTTTCGCGCCCACGGGATGTGTCACCCGATTTGCAGCGCCATGTATCGATCTGAATACTCAAATTCTTCTGAGCACCTGCTGCACTCGTTTGATCCCCGCTACCAGTGCGTCAATTTCCTGTGGGGTTGTAAAGCGGGAAAAGCTGATGCGCAGCGCGCTGTCGATGCGCGTATCCGGCAAGCCGAGCGCCGTGAGCACCGGGCTTTTGTGCCCTTTCGCACATGCGGAGCCGCTTGATACATATACCCCCATCTCCGAGAGGAGGTTGAGCACCGGCTCGGAACGCAGGCCGGGGATCGACAGGTTAACGATATAGGGCAGCGCATCCGGTGGGGAATTCAGCGTAATGCCGCGCAGACCGCCGATCTGCTCCAGCAAATATCCCCGAAGCTCCGTGGCATGCGCAAGGCCCGCCTTCACCTCCGGCAGCGCCGCACAGGCCGCCCCAAAGCCGACAAGCGCAGGCATTGCCTCCGTGCCGGGGCGCAGGTCTTTCTCCTGCCCGCCGCCGAAAACACGCGGTTTCACCCGCACGCCGCGGCGGATATAAAGGGCGCCAGCCCCCTTAGGGCCGTGGATCTTGTGGGAGCTGACCGTCATCAAATCAATGCCAAGCGCAGCAGGCTTTACTTCCAGCTTGCCGAACCCCTGCACGCAATCGCAGTGGAACAGTGCGGGCGCTCCCGCCCGCTTAATGGCCCCACGCACAGCATCCAATGGTTGGAGGGAGCCGACCTCATTGTTGACCGCCATCATGCTGACCAAAATAGTATCGCTATTGACCGCCTCAAAAAGATCTTCCCTGCGCACCTTACCATCTTCTCCAGCGGGGAGGAAAATCACCTCAAACCCCTGCCGCTCCAGCTCCCGCATCGGTTTTTCCACACTTGGATGCTCGATCGCCGTCGTCACAATCCTGTGGCCCCGGCGTGCAAGCGCCTGTGCCGCGCCAGGTTGTTCGCTTCCGTCCCGCCGGAGGTGAAAAGCACTTCCTCCGGCGCACAACCAATGCGCCCTGCCACGCGCTCACGAGCCTGCCTGAGCAGCCGCTCAGCCTCAAAGCCCTTGGCATGGAGGGAGGATGGGTTTCCATAGCCCTCTGTAAGGGTATATAAAATCTCCTGTGCCGCCTCCTCGCAAACGCGGGTGGTGGCGCTGTTATCAAGATAAGCCAGCGTAAGGGTTCCTCCCTTTTTTGCGGCCCGGCGCAGCGCAAAGCGGCGCACTGTTTTCATCATGTAAAAAAGACAATTAGCCGCAGGATAATGATACTTTAGTATACATCATTTCAGGGGTACATGCAAATGGTTTTTGCTGGTTGGAAAGCGCTATGAAAATCTCAGAAAAAAGGCTTTACTTTAGCATGGTAATATGCTACAATACCGCTGTAAAAAGCCACGGTTTGGCTCATCCCAGCTGTGGAAAACGTAACATAAAAAATGGAGGAGACAACATGAAGAAAAAAATCATCGCCCTCGCACTGGCAGCCGTGATGGTTGTGTTAACGCTGGGCCTTGCATCCTGCACTGGAGGGGATAACACAGACCCCGCAGGGGAAGGCGGCACGAACGCCGCCAAAAACGGCACTCTAACCGTCGGCTTCGACGCAGAATTCCCCCCGATGGGCTTTAAAGATGACAATGGTAACTATGTGGGATTTGATCTTGACCTTGCAAAAGAGGTTGCCAAGCGCCTGAATATGGATATTAAACTTCAGGCGATCGATTGGAACTCCAAGGACGCCGAGCTAAAAAACGGGAATATCGACCTGATTTGGAATGGATTCACAATGACCGGCCGTGAAAATGACTATACCTGGAGCAAGCCCTACATGAAAAACCAGCAGGTGATCGTTGTGCTCAACAACTCCAAGATCACCAAGCTTGACGACCTCAAGGGCAAAAAGCTGGCGCTTCAGCTAGATTCCAGCGCGGAAAAGGCGCTGAACGCAAAGGCGGATTTCAAAGCCTCTCTCGGCAAAGTGCTGACGACCAGCACCAACCTCGATGCGCTTAACGAGTTGAAGATGGGCTCTGTGGACGCCGTATTGATGGACGAAATTGTTGCCCAATACAACATCACAAAACAGGGTGGTAACTACAAGGTGCTGGAAGAAGCCCTCGCAGAAGAGGAATATGCCGTTGGCTTCCTCAAGGGGAACACCGAGCTGCGTGATAAGGTGCAGGCTCAGATCGACGCCATGGCGAAGGACGGAACGCTCTCCAAAATTTCAAAAGAGTGGTTCGGCAAGGATGTTACGGTCTCCAATTCCTAACAGATCCAAATGAAAAACGGCGGGAACGGTTGCTTCCCGCCGTTTTTTTTGCTATACTATACCGTATTATCACGCTACTACAGTAGTATTATCACTTTTCGTAGCAGTCTTATCGCATTAAAGGAAGGATGTTATTCCATGCCGATTCCAGTTTTACTGTCGGCCGAGGTCAATATGCAGGCGATCTTCACCCAACTTGGGGAGGGCTTTTTGACGACGGGCGCCATCTTTTTCCTGACGCTGGTGCTGAGCATGCCGTTGGGCCTTTTGGTCGCTTTTGGGCGCATGTCAAAAATAAAGCCTTTGAGCTGGCTGACACGATTTTTTATCAGTGTTATGCGCGGGACGCCACTGATGCTGCAACTCATGGTGGTATATTTTGCGCCAGGGTTCCTGATTGTTAAATTGAATTGGGAGGTTACGTTGCCGGATAATTACCGCTTTATCGCCACAATCGTCGGCTTCGTTCTCAACTACGCGGCCTATTTTGCGGAGATCTACCGCGGCGGCATTGAATCGATGCCCGTTGGTCAATATGAGGCGGCCCAGGTGCTGGGCTTCACTAGAAGCCAGACTTTCCTGCGCATCATTCTGCCGCAGGTGGCAAAAAACATCCTGCCTTCTGTTACCAATGAAATCATTACGCTGGTGAAGGATACCTCTCTTGCCTTCTCCATTTCCGTTGTGGAGATGTTTACGGCCGCAAAGATGCTTGCCACTTCGCAATCCTCTGTTATCCCATTCTTTGTTGCCGGCGTGTTTTACTACATCGCAAACTATGTGGTTGCTTTTATCATGGAGCGCGTCGAAAAATCGCTTAACTACTATAAATAAAGAGGGAGCCGTTTGAAAAAAGCTTTCACACTTCTTTCAAACGAGCGTTGTGCCTGCCCGCCAAAGGCGGAAGCCCCAGCTTCCCCGGAACCGGTGCAATTCCCCGGCTGTCAGAAAGGAAGGAACATTTCTATGGAAGAGCTGCTCACCATCAACAACCTGCGTAAGGGGTTCGGCGGCCTGGAGGTCCTGAAAGATATCTCCCTGCATGTGGAGAAGGGGCAGGTCGTCGCCATTATCGGGCCTTCCGGCTCCGGCAAATCAACACTGCTGCGCTGTGCGACGATGCTTGAAACGGTCGACGAAGGCACAATTTGCTATGGGGCAGACGTGCTGGTGCATACGGATGAGCATGGAAAAACGGTATATGCCGATAAAACGACTCTCAAAAAAATCCGTTCAAAATTCGGCCTTGTTTTTCAAAATTTTAACCTGTTCCCGCATTTCTCTGTGCTGAAAAACATTACGGAGGCGCAGGTGATCGCTGGGATAGATAAAAAGCAGGCGCAGGAAAAAGCCCGTGAGCTGCTCGGCAAAATGGGTTTGGCGGATAAAGAAAAGGCCTATCCCTGCCAGCTCTCCGGCGGCCAGCAGCAGCGTGTTTCCATCGCGCGCGCCCTGGCGCTCAACCCGCAGGTGCTTTTCTTCGATGAGCCCACCAGCGCGCTCGACCCGGAGCTAACAGGCGAAATTCTCAAGGTGATCCGCTCGCTTGCGGCAGAGCATATGACGATGGTAATCGTCACGCACGAGATGGCCTTTGCGCGTGATGTGGCGGATTACATCGTTTTCATGGATGGCGGTGTTATCGCGGAAGAGGGCACGCCGGACGAGGTGATCAACCACCCGAAAAACGACAGGACAAAGACATTCTTATCACGATACGAAAAGGATTAGGGCGCCGCGCTGCCTGCGCCGCAGTTCATCCTCATTTCACCATGCTTCCTTAATGCAACAAAGCAGCCATGCATGCCCAAACGGGCGCATGGCTGTTTTTATTATAAATACCTATTTGATTATTATTTTTATTCTACAATAAACAGCAGCGCCCCACGCCAATTCCCACTGCAAAACGGCCATCAAAGCAACGCCATTTATACCCTGTTGTTATGCTTTCAATTGCCTAACAGCCTCTACATAGCTGCTCGCCTTCTTCACAGGGAAATAGCGTGAACATTCCCGCATCCAAAAATCCATTTCTTCTTTTTATTCTTCGATCGCGCTCACTTCCGCCATAAGGAATGCCACGCCTTGGCAGCTTGCCTCAGCCATCTCCGGAAGCAAAAAAGAGAAGCCCCATTCCACATCCGCCGGATCGTCCTCAAAGCCGTTGCGCGCGGCGATCACAAGAAAGCAGCCCGGGTGCTCTTGGAGGAGTTCCAGTTCAAAGTGCGCGGGCCTGCGATAATCCTCCAAGCGGCAAAATTTTTCCATGCCAAAAACACCACGCTGTCCGCCATCCGGTACTCCACCCGGCAGAACTCTGAGTCAAAAGCAGCATCCCCCACACGCACCATCTCATTCGTTTTAATCTTGTGAGCCTACAACCACCGGTATCTTTGCATATCGCATAAAAAATGCCGTCATTTCATCAATCGTCTGCCTGCTCTCCGGCCACTCCGGATACGCCACGCTGAACACATGCTGAAGCGGGCGCTCTTTTATCCCTTTTGGCCAGTCATGCAGTTGATGCGGCACACCTTTTGCCGTGAGCCGCCGTTCAAAATCGAGCGTATGCGATCGGATGAAATCCTGCCGGCTTGTAACAAGATAGCAGGGTGGAAGCTTTGCCGTTTCCGTCAGATTTGCAAAATCCATGCAGGCATAAAAAGCCTGCTTGTGGTAATCCGCCCCGAAGATGGTGGAGCGCAAAATCTTCATCGCCCCACGCGTCGTCAAAAACATGCCGGAGGTAAGGCCCAAGGCATTGAAACGCAGCCCCGAGCCCTGCGTGCCATAAATCCGTTGAAGGACCACGCTTTCATTCACCAATGCTGTATACGCTGCGAGCAGGCCACCCGCCGAATCCCCCGTCAGGAAGAGATTTTCCATTTGGCAAGGGTATTCCGCGCCATGCGCCGCAATCCAGCGAAAGGCGGCTAGGATATCGCGCACCTGCTCCGGGAACAGCACCTCCGGCGCCAGCCGGTAGCTCAGGCTAATCACGGTGAATCCCCGCGAGGCGATGGCAAGGTTATAGTATTTATTGAGCTCCTTATAGCCATACATCAGCCCGCCGCCGTGGATATCGATCACCACCGGCAGCGGTTCGGCCGTGCCCTCCGGATAGTAAACGTCCAGCAGATGGCCGCGATGCCCATCCGGCAGGTAGGCGATGTCCGTCACCTGCGTGATCCCCGGCGTGGGCTTCTGCAACGCGATGCGTTTCGCATCCGCTTTGGCAGTATTCTCCCACATCTTCTCAGCAATTTTCTCAACAAGGCGCATTGGCTCTCTCCCTTTCGAACGAAAAAATAACTGCTAATCGGCATCAAACTGGGATCGTCAGGATATCCGCCGTCTGACCTTCCATGCTCTACCTAAATCATCAACAAACACCTCTAGTTGTCAATGCAGAAGGGCGGCGACTCTCGGTGCTCATTTTTTCCTGCCACACTGCTTTTCCATCCATTCACACGGCTTCATCAGGCTTCTTCGCCACCCCTGCAACGCGCCTATCACATAGGATGAAATCAACGAGCCTCTTCCTCGCCTTTCGTGACGCCGAGCTCTTCGCCAAGCGCTTCGCGCCTGCGCAAAACTTCCTCATGCACGCGGTCGCGCTCCTTACCCGTCAGCTTGTAAAGGAAGAAGGGGAGCCCCGCCAGCAGCATCATCATGCCGTGGAACAGTGTGTAGAAGAACAAGAGCTTCACCTTTGTATCATAGGCTTGTGTTTGATAAACCGTCTGCATTACGCCATCAACCATCTGATCTACCGGCTGGATATATTGGATGATCGAGTGATCGCCATACAGAATACGAGGCGAGAGGGACTGTGCGATCAAGCCGCTGAGCGAGGAACCTGCGCTGATGATAAAGCCGAGGCTCGCATCCAGCCGCTTGCCTGTTTTGAGCTCAATATCCTCCAGAATATCTGCCTGGAACATGCTCGGCAGCAAATTGGACGCGCCAAACTGCAAGCCAATGAGGAAAAGGCAAACCACAAACAGAACGGTCAAAGAGGATTGCTCGGGGTGGTTGAAGCAAAGAATCCCCGTGGCAAACGCGGCACCGTTCGCCAGCACGGAATAAACGCCGGATGCAATATAAATCTGCTTGCTGGTAAACTTTTTGAGCAGCGCATTAACAATCAGCATGCCGACGAAGGTGCCGATGCCGGTCGGCAGGCCAAACAGAATAAACTTGCTCGGGTCGCCCAACAGCGCCACAGCCAGGAAAATGCCCATGTAATTTGCAATCTGGCGGAAATTCTTTAAGAATTCGCTAATCAGCACCAGAATTGCATATTTGTTGCCGATCACATCACGGAAGCCTAAAAGCGGATTTTCCCGCTTCTCGCTATAAACGATACGCTCGCGCACCGCTTTCATACCCGCCAGCATAGAGAGTGTGCCGACCAGGCCGCACAGCGCGGCGGAAACGATATACATCATCGCCTCTGTCTGGATAATGCCGGGCTTACGCAGCAAGCCGATCACAAGCACGATCACAAGCGGGGCGGAGTTCCCGATTGCGCTGGAAATGCCCCGGAAGGAGAGGATTTTATCACGCTCTTGCGTGTTAGGCGTCATCACAACGCCAACCATATTCACGCTGTTTCCAAAATAGGATGCCGCGCCCTGAAGCAGCTGCACCGTGCAGAGATAGGCGATCATGATAGGAAGCGGCATTTGGGGCGTGACAAACATCATCACGGTTAAAATGCCCATCGGCACCGCCGACGCAAGGCCAAGTGGACGGAATTTGCCGAGCTTGCTCTTTTTTCGGTTATCCATAATAATTGCGTAAAAGAAGCTCAGCGCAAAACCCAGGATACCGCAGATCGCGTTAATCAGCGAAACGCTGCCGCTATCCAGCCGCAGCACATTGACAAGATATGCCTGACGGTAACCGTTGACCATACCGGTCATGTTTGTGTAGAAAAATACGCTGATTAGGAAAAGGACGAACTCTTGATTGGATACATGCTTTTTCTGCTGCGCCGGAGCGCTTTGAATGGTGTTTTCCATCGAATCTCTCCCTTTTTATTCTTTGATCCAGCCGATCGGTAAAACCGCCTCATCATCTATCTGGTTTTCATCCCCGATCAGCGACAAAACAAATGCGTGCAGATCAGAAAGCGTCGGATTCCCCGCGCCTACCTTTCTCTCCACCACATGCAGGATGGGGGAAAGGCGGCAAAGCAACCGATCCATCGCCTCATAGAGCGGCGTGCCTTGCACATAGGGCTCGTTCCCCACAAAGATATTCCGCACCAGCTCCACTGCCTGATCCCTAAGCAGCACATGGCGTAGAGAGGGATCAACATGCACAAAAAAGAGCCTGCCTACTCCGCCGAGCGTTAGCCTTTGAAGCAGCTTCCCGGCAAGCTTTACCGGAAGCCGCAGCTTCTGGTTCGGCTTAGCCCCGCCGAGGCGGCTCATAAAAAACTCAAAATCATCCGCCATCGCATCGAGAATATCCGTAATCATCCGATCAAAGCGCCACTTAAAATATTCCTGCGCCGTGCGGCCGCCCTTCTCCCAATCAAAATCCCGGATGGTTTCCGATTGGATTTGAACGTTGCCGTCCGGCAGGAACGTTACCTTTCGGTAGGCGCATGGGCACCCTACGAAGGAGCCCGTGCAAATATCATAGAGGGGATTCCCCTGCTGTGAAACGCGCTTGGTGATGCTCTGCATGTGCATATGGCCTGTAAAAATCAGATTGAGACCGGCATCGGCCAGCGTATCCGCCGTTTTTTGCCAATGATCTATTTTCGCATCTCCGATCAGCTCCATCACGGGCGAACCAGGCAGCACAGGGTAATGCGTCATTGCAAAAATAAAATTCCCACTCTCCTTGGCATCCGCAATTTGGCGGAGAATCCACTCCATCTGCTCCGCGTCAAAGCCGGTAAAGCCCTCGCCATCCCCATCGCAGTTGAGCGCTAGAAGCCGGACGCCGTCTGCAAGCTGCGCCACATAAGATAGTGTCCTGCGATGCTCGCTGATCGCAGTGGAAAAGCCGAACTCATAATAAAGCGCATACAGTTCCTCCCGCGCCGTGCCCTCAACCGGCACCTCATGATCGCCCACATAACCTACGGGGGCATCGTTAAAATCGTGCTTCGCGGTGATCAAATAGATTTTTTTCCCATTCGCTTGCAGTCTTTGCAGCTTTTTTAGAAAGCCACGGTGGCTCTCCTTCTCCCCATTAAAAATCAAATCGCCTGGAATCAGCACCGTTTGCGTATCATGATCTTCTAGCAATTGGGAAAACCCCGCATCAATAATTGCGCCCGTTTCTGCAATGCATTTTTGATCGGTCGCGCTCCTTTTTTCATATGCCTCCCCGCTCGCACCCAGATCGTTTTCAAAATAATGCGTATCCGTTACAACGAAGAATCGAAAAGGCTGTTCCAATTTGATTTCTCCCCCTCGTTTTTGTCTATATAATTAAAATATCACGAATAAGCAGTGCAAATAATAGAAAATATCACATTATATATTTAAAAAGTCACACTGAGCGGCCGCTCATTTCTGGAACATTTTACGAAACTTCATAGGTGCATAACCCGTAGCCCGCTTGAAGCGCGTTGCAAAATATTGCTGATCCTCAAATGCTAAACGGGCCGCAATCTCTCCTATCGGCATCCCTGTATTTTGCAGGAGCATTTTCGCTGCTTCCACCCTCCCATTGAGATAATACTGATAGGGTGTAACACCGTATTGCGCTCTAAAAACCTGGATCAGATAGTTTTTGGAATAATTAAACTCCTCGCATAAAAGATCCAGAGAAAACGTTTTTTCTATGCTCGCATCAAGTCTGTGCCGAAGCTGCTCTGCGAGCGACTGGGATTCTCCAAAAGAGCGGTTATGCAAACTGACAAATATTTTCATCAGCTGCACAGTGATCTCAGACGCCATCTGCTCATAGACAACAATATCCCTTGACAGGCGAAAAATCTCCTGAAAATACTGCAAATTATTGCAATCGTGAAACAGGTAAGTATCCTTTGGCAGATAGTTTTCCGCACAGGCCTGCATTACGGGGCCATCGAACACCACCCAATATTTATGCCATGGGTTTTCACGATCCGCGTAATACCGATGTCTGCTCCCCTTGCGCAAAAAAAACACGTCGTTCTCAAGAGGATGAAGCGTCTGTCCATCAATCTCCAGCGTGCCTTCCCCGCTGATAATGAATTCAAGCGCCATCAGGTCAGATTCACTGCGTTCAATTCGGAAGCCTTCGTCGCAATAAGTCTCCCCCACCATCCAAATATTGACCGGCGCCGTTTCACGCTTATACTGCGTAAAATTTTTAAAATCTTCTACCATCATTCACCGCCATTTATTCAAATAGTATGTTTATTTTTCAATTCCATGTAAATTATTGATATAATATCACATATTTTCGAAAGAAACAATGCCAAAAAAAACCGCCGCGAAACACAATCGATTTCGCAGCAGTTTTTAAATACCGTTCGTATCTTCCTTATTTGGTTTACCGAAAACGCACCGCCGTGCCATATGCAATGACTTCTGCGGCTCCCTGCATAATCGCAGAGGAAGCATAGCGGATGTTAACAATTGCATCAGCGCCCAGCGCCTCGGCTTCCTCGACCATGCGTTTTGTCGCAAGCGCACGCGCTTCGCTCATCATTTCGTTATATGCCTTCAGTTCGCCGCCCACAAGCGTTTTAAAGCTCTGGGTAATATCGCGCCCGATATTTTTCGTCTGGATCGTGCTTCCTTTTACCAGGCCCAGCATATCCAGCTCCTTGCCGCTGATATAATCAGTATTTACCAAGATCATCCTCTTCACCGCTCCTGACTTCTTGAATTCGTTCAAACAATACATAAACCGCCACGCCAACCAGCACTAGCAGCGCAACCGCGCCCGCCGCTTTCAGCCAAATTGGGATGGAGGCTGCAAACACAATGCCCATATATGCGATCAGCGCTAAAATACACACGATCGTAATGATAATCGGTGCAATCAGTTTTCGCGTAGCGTTCATAGGGCCTTCCTCATTTCCATGGGCTGTTTTGGTTGTTTCATTATAGCATCGCCCTCTATCATCATATTGCAATAAAACAAATTTATGCAGATTGCTTATTTTTCCATATTCCTATGCCCTAGCGCCGCACCGATAAAGCCGGAAAAAAGCGGATGCGGCTTATTGGGCCGGGACTTGAACTCCGGATGCGCTTGAGATGCGAGGAACCACGGATGATCCACAAGCTCAATCATCTCGACAATATGCTTATCAGGCGAAACGCCGCACAGCCGCATGCCGCCCTTTTCCAATCGATCGCGGTAGTCGTTGTTTACCTCATAGCGATGGCGATGGCGCTCAAAGATAAGCTGCCGCCCATAGGCGGCATAGGCCTTGCTATCCTCCTGCAATACGCATGGATATTGCCCCAGGCGCATCGTTCCGCCCAAGTCGGATACATCCTTTTGATCCAGCATTAAATCGATCACCGGATAGGGCGTGTCCGGGTTGAATTCCGTACTGCTTGCCCCTTCCATACGCAGCACGTTGCGCGCAAACTCGATGATCGCAATTTGCAGGCCAAGACAAATTCCAAAATACGGAACTTTCTGCTCCCGCGCAAATTTTGCCGCCCGGATTTTTCCATCCACCCCACGTGTGCCAAAGCCGCCGGGCACCAGAATTCCATCGATGCCTTGAAAGGTCTCCTCCACGTTTTCCGGCGTGATCCGCTCGCTGTCCAACCAATGGATGCGCACTTGCGCATCATTTTCAATGCCTCCATGCTTGAGCGCCTCAGCAACAGAGAGGTAGGAATCGTGCAGCTCCACATACTTGCCCACCAGCGCAATGTCCACTGCCCGGCCCAGATGGCGGTTGCGCTCCACCATCGCTACCCAGTCTGTAAGATCCGGCGCGCCGCATTTCAAGTGCAACTGCCTGATTGCAATCTCCGCCAGGCCCTCTTTTTCCAGAGCAAGTGGAATCTCATAGAGCGTGGGCATATCACGGTTTTCAATCACATGTTTCTTCGGCACATTGCAAAACAGTGCGATTTTCTCACGGATATGGCTGTCAATTGGGTGCTCGCACCGGCATACGATCACATCCGGCCGGATGCCGAGGCCCAAAAGCTCCTTTACGCTGTGCTGTGTGGGCTTAGTTTTCAGCTCCATGGAGGCGCTCAGGTAGGGAATCAATGTCACATGGATAAACATGCAGTTTTCCCGCCCATGCTCCTGCGCAAACTGGCGGATTGCCTCCAGGAAGGGCTGGCCCTCAATATCGCCCACCGTGCCGCCGATCTCTACGAATACCACATCAGCCTCCGTATTCAGAGCAATGCGCCGCTTGATCTCATTGGTGATGTGTGGAATCACCTGGATGGTCTGCCCGCCGTAAATTCCTTTACGCTCATCGCTGATAACCTGAAAAAAGACACGCCCGGAGGTTAGATTGCTGTTTTGCGATAGGCTCTCGTCAATAAAGCGCTCATAATGCCCCAGATCGAGATCTGTTTCCGCCCCATCGTCCGTAACAAAAACCTCGCCGTGCTGCATCGGATTCATCGTGCCGGGGTCAACGTTTAGGTAAGGATCCAGCTTCATAACAGTGACCTTTAGGCCACGAGCTTTTAAAAGACGGCCGAGAGAAGCGGCCGTAATCCCTTTGCCGAGCCCTGAAACGACGCCGCCTGTGACAAAGATAAATTTTGTATCCATATCTGTTTCCTCCTATTGCTATATTTGGTGGCAATATATTTATGAAAAGAGAGGCGGCCGCAAAGCTGAACGCTTGGCGGCCGCCTGACTGATTCTATCAGCAATGAAGAGCAGCCAGACAAGCCGGGCCTTCATTGGGTCATTTGTGGTAGAGTTTTTGGCTTTGATATCGCGCCTCACATGTCAGGTTCATCCCCAGCTTGCGAAAAACGGAATCATCCACCTGCGAGAGAATCACCGAGGAATGCGCTTCACACCCCTTGAGCTTTGCTAGCTGCTTCATGGCGAGTTCGGCAGTTGGGTTCGTCGCCGCGCTGATGCACAGAGCGATGAGCACCTCGTCGGAGTGCAGCCTGGGGTTATGATTTCCCAAATGCTTGGTTTTCAAATTTTGAATCGGCTCTATAATAATAGGGGAAATCAGCAAAATGTCGTGTTGGATGCCGCCGAGCGCTTTCAGCGCGTTGAGCAGTACAGCGGCGGATGCGCCGAGCAGCGGGGAAGTTTTGCCGGTGATGATGCGTCCGTCCGGCAGCTCGATCGCGGAGGCAGGCAGTCCTGTCTCCTCCGCGCGGGCGAGCGCGGAGAAGGCAACGGCGCGATCATGCGTTGAAACGCCTGCCTGATTCATCAAAAGCTCCACTTTATAAACAGCCGCTTCATCCACCCGGCCCTGCTTTTGATCGCACAGAGCGTGGTAATAGCGGCGGATGATCTCCTGCTCGGAGGCACGGCGGCAAACATCGTCCTCTATGATACAGTTGCCAGCCATATTGACGCCCATATCCGTGGGCGATTTATAGGGGCTCTCCCCCGCGATGCGCTCAAAAATGGCATTCAGCACGGGAAAAACCTCAATATCGCGGTTATAATTGACAGTGGTTTCGCCATAGGCTTCCAAATGGTAGGGGTCGATCATATTAACGTCGTTTAAGTCGGCCGTTGCAGCCTCATACGCCAAATTGACCGGATGGCGCAGCGGGAGGTTCCACACCGGGAAGGTTTCAAATTTGGCATAACCGGCGTTAATCCCCCGCTTGTGCTCGTGATAGAGCTGGGAAAGGCAGGTCGCCATTTTCCCGCTGCCGGGGCCAGGCGCCGTGACGATCACCAGCGGGCGGCTGGTTTCAACATACTCATTCTTGCCAAACCCCTCTTCGCTGACGATGAGGGGGATATTGTTTGGATAACCCTCGATCGGATAATGCAGGTAGACCGGCACGCCGAGCTTGTCCAGCATATTGCGAAATTTATCCGCCATCGGCTGCGCGGCATATTGGGCGATGACAACGCTGCCCACAAAGAGCCCCACGCCGCGGAAAGCGTCAATGAGGCGGAGCACATCCGCGTCATAGGTAATGCCGAGATCGCCGCGCACCTTACTCTTTTCGATATCGGCGGCGTTGATCACGATCACGATTTCAGCCTGCTCTTTGAGCTTAAGGAGCATATTAATCTTGCTGTCCGGCTTGAATCCAGGCAGCACGCGCGAGGCGTGATAGTCATCAAACAGCTTACCACCCAGCTCCAAATATAGTTTGTTGTCAAACTGTGCGATCCGGTGCTGAATATGCTCGGACTGCATTTTGAGGTATTTGTCGTTGTCAAAACCGATCTGCTGCATGCTCATTCATATGACCAACCTTTCTCTGCAAGGAAAAACGTTCGCCTTTCCCCACCATTTCTTCCACAACCACGGAAAAACCCCCGGGCGCCGCACCTTTGCGGTGCTCCGGGGTCATTCTGAAAAGATGATTCGCACCCACTCCTGCAAACCGTGCGCTTTCATAGGCGTTTTGCTCGTGGTATTTGCACAATCTGAACCATCCATGCAGGATGGATCATCCGATTTTCAGCATCATCTATTTCTACTTTAATTTTTTTCATTATAACCGATATAACGCGGAAAATCAAGTTACAGCGCGCGCTTTCAAGCAATCTCTTATTGCCACCCTCGGTGTACACCGGGAGTAGCGATCGGGAATGTAAAAGGCTTTTTGGAGCAGAAGCATTTATCTTCTATCCGCGCCCTCTTTGCCGATTCGATAAAGCAAATAATCGAGGCAATCAATCCTTTTCTGGTTTGCATGCACAGCATCCAGCAGAGCCGTTCGATGATGGGAAAGAAGCCGCAGTAGATCGGCCTTTTTTTCGCCTCTCGCCAAAGCCACACATTGCTGTGCCGTCGCTTGGCTACACCCGGCGTCAATCAGGTTTTGGTAGAAGCTACCCCACGGATCTAATCGTTCAGCCATTCGAAACCGCCATGCCCATTTCATAAGCTTTTTGTAAAGCGGGGTGTTCTTTGATGGCGCCCGCCACATCCACGCCGCCTCCAAACACCGTTCCTGCCAGGCGTGCCTTGGGGAAACAGGCGAGCCAGCCTCTCAGGCCGTTGACCGCGCCATCCATTGTATGCTCTTCTTCCTCCGCCGCGGCGGCCAGCAGATAAACCTCCCGAAAAGCATAGTCAGAAGCATATAGGGGATTGCCACGATCCAACATCGTTTTCATCTGTCCGCTCATCCCATAATAATAAATTGGGGTAGCAAACACGAGCACATCAGCGGCGCGCATTTTTTGTGCAATAGTATCTGCGTCATCATGAATCACGCACCGTTGTGATTTTTGGCAGGAAAGGCAGCCCTTGCAAAAGCAGATGGTTTTATCATGGAGTGAAATATTTTCAACGCTGTTGCCAGCCTGCCTTGCGCCGTTGGCAAATGCATCTGCCAACAGCTTGGAATTACCATTCCTGCGGGGGCTGGTTGATATCACCAAAACATTCTTGCTCATTTAAAATCCCTCTTTCTATAAGATACCTTTTATCACTTTTGTCCTGTGGACGGCTAAGATGGAACATGAAAATTGCTCGTCGCCCCTTGCTCAAGCGCAGGGCTTGCTTTCCATTTTGCCGTTTTCTTGCTCCTCAAGCACAATTTCCCCTGCTGCATTTGGGTCGTCCATTATGATCTTCTCCACAGAGGGGGCACAGATTGTGCCGGAAAGTGGATTTTTTATGCTGATCACCGGCGTGGTGATGGTTGCGTTGACCTCGGACTTTTCAAAGCAGAGGTCAGTATCCACCATTTTGCAATCCACCAGTTTTAAATTTTTGCAATAGCAGAAGGGCTGTGCACCAATGATGGTGCAGTGGATAAACGTTACCCCACTGGAATACCAGGCTAGGTATTCGCCCTTGATGATGCTGTTTTTTACCGTTACCTGTTCGGCATGCCAGAAAGCGTCCTTCGTATCCAGCACACAGTTTTCCAAGGTCATGTTTTTTGTGTATTGAAAGGAGTATTTTCCCTTGAGCCGCACATCAAAAAATTGCAGGTCCTCCGAGCGCATCATAAAATATTCGCTCTCGGCGGAGCAGCGGAGCATCTTTAGTTTCCGCACACACCAGCCAAATTCAGCCGAAACGATGCGGCAGTCCTCCATGGTGACCTCGCTGCATTCTCGCAATGCCTTGATTCCGTGGAGCCTACTTCCAGTGATCTCCACATGATCCGAATACCACAGCGCGGCGCGGCAATGGGGCGTCAGCTCAGTGCCGCTGATCTTCAGGCCATGGTCATGCCAAAAAGGATAGCGCAGATTACACAAGCAGTCCTCTACCTGAATGCCGCAGCACTCCTTTAAGGCGCTTTCGCCATCTGCCGGGCCGTCAAAGGTGCACCGCTTCAAATGGAGATTCCGCTCCCCATAAAGCGCACGCTCCCTATCAAAGGTTTGGTTTTCTATGAATTTCATTGTTATGGCCACTCCTCACTTAGATGGTTTTGGCGCAGAAAAATTTTGAGCCAGCCTTCTGATAATGTGCCTCTTGCAAGCCGATTAGGCCCTGATTATAAGCTTATCAATACAGAGCCTTTCTTGCCGAAATCAATCAACCGCCGTCACAGTGATCGCGCCTGCAAGCTTTTCAATTTCATCAATGCCGGAAATCGCTCTCCCCAGTTCATACAAGCCGCTTCCCTTGTCATAGAACATCACCACATCGCCCCACGGAGCATAATACGCCAGCGTTCCCTTTTGCGCATCTACGAACGGCGCGCCGGCGATGGAAAGTTTTTGCGGCGGATAAAACACCTTTTCATTGGTGCTAAAATTTTCTACAGTTGTCCGCAAAGGCAGCTGTGCATACAATGCTTTGGCGGCGCGGCTGTTGTTTAATGCATACACAATAACGTGCTCGCCTGCCTGCACCTGAATTTTCATTGGCTTATTCTCCTCTGTTTTAGGCATTTTCTCCGGTCCGCTGATGGTTTCCTGCAAAGCCGATTGTTCGCTGTTTCCAATCTCGGCAATAGACGCCCCCGGCTGCGGTGCCTGGCGGCTACCGCAGCCACACATCAAAAAGAGCAAACCTGCTATCCACAAAAACGCTACCGTCTTTTTGATCTCATTCACCCCGCAAAACGCTGTATTTTTTCCGATATCCAGTATAATACAGGGCGTTATGAAATAGCAAATACTTATATTAGATATCAAACTATGCTTTTTATCTATATCAATATGTGCTATACTACACACAACAAGAGCTCGATTTACACAAAAGTCATACTTTTTCACACTGAACATTGGCTTTGTCAAAACCAGACGAAGTCCAGCCCCTGCGAAAGGATAGATGAATGATGGAATTACGTGTGCTGCAATACTTTCTCGCTGTGGCAAGGGAACAGAGCGTATCCGGAGCGGCCGAATACCTGCACCTATCACAGCCCACTCTCTCCCGCCAGCTGAAAGACCTGGAGGAAGAATTGGGAAAGCAGCTTTTCCTCCGCGGGAACCGCAAAATCACCCTCACGGAGGAGGGCATGATTTTGCGCAAGCGGGCCGAAGAAATCGTTAATCTAGTGCAGAAAGCAGAACGGGAAATCACCCTGAACGACGAGGCAATCGCCGGAGATATCCATATCGGCGCGGGAGAAACAGATGCCATTCGCCACCTTGTAAGGGCAGCCGGCCAAATACAGCAGGAGCACCCACAAATCCGTATTCATATCTCCAGTGGGGATTCCGCGAATGTTACGGAGGAGCTGGACAAGGGATTGATCGACTTTGGCCTGCTTTTTGATCCAAAGGATTTATCCAAATATCAATACCTGCGTATTCCTCAAAAAGACACTTGGGGGGTGTTAATGCGCCGAGATGCGCCATTGGCCAAGAAAGAGGCCATAGGCCCAAAGGATTTATGGGATAAGCCGCTGATTCTCTCTCGCCAGCACCGAGCGGGAAGCGCCCTGTCTATGTGGCTGAAGCGGGAGGAAGCCGATCTGAATATCGTGGCAACCTATAGTTTGCTTTATAACGGATCAATCTTGGTGGATGAGGGGCTTGGTTACGCCATTACGCTGGATAAAATTATCAACACACAGGGTGGCAACCTCTGCTTTCGCCCCTTAATCCCTACCCTACAGGCTGGACTGTGCGTGGTTTGGAAGAAATACCAGGTGCTCACAAAAGCATCAGAGCTGTTTTTAAACACGCTGCAAAGCAATTTGGAAACAGCAGAAAGCGAAGCTTAAAAAGCGCTGACTACAAGATTTTTTCTGTAAGCAGCGCCTTACTTTCAACAGTATATCATCAAAGGCGAGGGGCTCCCGATCCTTTCGTTCTAATATAATTTCATCCGATATTCTCTCTATCTTCTAACGATTGGTGTGGGCAGAAGCTTCCTGCTTTTCAAAATTCTGAAAAAAACCAGCCGAAGCGAATCCTATCACGCAAACAAAAATTCCACTTGGAACCAGCACCCAGTAGACACGGTCAAAAAACAGGTCGAATAATGCCCCGTAAACCATCTGCCCGATCGGCTGTGCGCACATGGAAAGGGTGAACACATAGGACATTACCTTGCCCATCAGGCGCTCCGGCGTCCTCCCCTGAATCGTGGAAATTGCATAGGTGGAGAAAATACTGCATCCAAACTGGCAGGCACAGAACATCAAAAGCAAAATGATATACTGTGTAAAAGCGTCCACCGGCAGCCAGAAGGCAATCCCGCAAAGAATCAGGCAGATTCCAAAGGACAAAAAAACGCCAGCAAGATGGCGCAGCCGTAGCTTCCCTGCCAGCACCGCCACAAACAGGCCTCCGAGAATTGCGGCAATCCCCATTGCGCTTTCAGCCACACCATAATGCTCGGCGGAAAGCCCCAAAACTGTTCGCACCAAATAGGGAAAGCCTACCACAGCCGTACCCGCTACAAACAGGCTCACCAGTGCAGCCAGCAGAAGCAGCTTCAGAATACCAGGCTGTTCTCGGCACAAAAAGCGCATACTGAGCGAGAAATCTTCCTTTACCATCGCCCTAATCTTCATCTTGTGTTTCGGCTCTTTATCATCCAGCCGGATAAAACATTCAAAAAGCGCCGTCATAAAGAAGCAAAGCATTGCCGCATAAAATACCGGTTGTATCCCAAATGTCGTGTAAAATACACTTCCCAAGAAGGGAGTAATCAGCGAGGCAATTGCCGCCACCTGATTGATAACCGCATTGCCCTTTACAATATGATCCCCGGACAGCATTTGCGGGATGCATGCCTGCACCGTAGGAGATTCAAAAGCTCCCAGTATCGAGAGAATTACCAACAGAATCCCGATTATAAGAATATCGTGGCCGAAAGGCATGACAATGCAGGCAACCAATACGGATAGGCCGGAAAGGGTATCCAGTGCCACCATAATGTTGCGGCGGTTTGCCCGGTCTGCAAGGATACCGCCAAAGGGTGAGAGCAAAATGGTAGGAAGCAGAGCCATAGCCAGAAGCCCCGCGAAAACAGACGCGGAGCCTGTCTGCTCCAGCACATACATGGAAAGGGAGAATTTCAGTGTGAAATTCCCGATCAGCGAACTAACCTGCCCAAAAATCAAAAGGATAAAATTACGGGTTAAAAATTTTTGTTTCATTTTTCCCTCCTGCATGCAAGGATTCGCAGCAGCTCCGCCGCAAAACCCACAGCGCCCAAGGCCACACACCAGATTGCGGCAGTTCTATGTCCTTTTTCCACAAGGCTTTTTCCACCGATCAGCAGTCCAATTTCGGCAGCTATGAAAATTCCTCTTATGGTAAATCGGAACAGGCGGCTCTCGCCGTATTTGTGGGTTACTCCTTTCTCGAATTTAGCCGCTGAGGCTTCTATCCCACGTTCAAACCGTGCATCCATATCTTCCACTTTTTGATCAAATTCTTTTTCAGTCATAAATATTACCTCCAATATTTTAGAAAGAAAATCGCTTATAATACCATCCGTCGGTATGTAAATTAGGCTAAAAAACGGTATTTTTTATAATACCGCCCGAATGAATGTATATTTTAAAAATAAAATTGCCTCTCGGCAATTCTATGTTTACTCAGGAATCTGATCAAAAAATTGATCCACTAAAATATAAAGAGAATCGTCCATCAGAGGGACGCCCATCTTCTCCAGCATATCGCCGAGAAAATAAAACTTACGCCTCATCTGCTTTTTTGTAGCCGGAAACACTGATGGCAGCAGCCATAAGCTGGTAAGCAACGGAAGCAATTCCGCAATCTCATGAGCATATTCCGTATGTATGGAACCATCTTGATTGCCTTCTTCTATCAGTTCCAAAAAATATGGCGTTAAAATGCGACGGTTGGAATCAATCATTTCCACCAAAATCCGGGGATTTCTTGTAATCGGAATCGATTGGACAGTCATGTCGGTGCGGGATTCGTCTGACTGATTCAGCCTAACTACCTCCCGTAGCTTTTGCAGGCCATTCAGATCGGAACGCTTGCGAACAGCTTCAAAGGGATTGTTCGCAAAAAACATTCTGTCACCTACTGCGTCCATAATTTCTTCTTTGGACTTGAAGTGATGATAAATCGCGCCTTTTGATAAGCCGCCCAATTCATCAACAATATCCTGAATCGTTGTATTGTCATACCCCTTTTCTAAGAAAAGGCGCTGCGATACATCTAAGATCCGTTCGACCGTTACCTCCGGATATTTGTTTCGTGCCATCACTCGCTCCCCTTTTTAACATACTTTTGGTATGTATTGTATCAGACGTAGCTCTTCTTGTCAAGATACATGCGGTTGGTATCTTAAAATGATGGCAACTAAATTTTCGTTTTCTTTTTGTGGCGATTACGTGTTACATCAAAACAGAAAGATAGGCAGAACCCGGCAGCTCTACCCGCCCATGTGATCGGTGGACTATTGCATGAGCTACAATTTCTTGTGCTCAACTATGGGGGTATTGATTTCATTTGCTATATCCAAAGCATCGGATTTTCAGCCTTTCGTTGCTCAGTAATGCCTTCATTTTCTATTAGACTCTCCGCCAGCCAAAAGAATAAACCCACAGCTTATTGATCAACATTGGCCGGATACTCGTTCCGTTTGCCTTCGTGTCATCACTATACTGAAAGGCTATAAGATTTACATAGGTACATTCAAAATAGGAACCCGATCCGCTTCAGCGTACCCCGAAACCTCGTTGCTTTGCAATAAAAATCGGATTTCAACCGCGATGGCTGAAATCCGATTTGCTTATGATTCATTTTACCGCAAAACCGCTTGCAACTATTTCGTCTGTTACAAAATGCTTGTTGCTTGCAAGGTGTTATAAAAGTATTGCAAAAATGATTTCGCAATCCGGGCGGCATCCGCAAACTCGCATAAAAATGAATTTTTCCAAAAAGATGCTACGTTTTTGTTACGCTTTTCAAATATAAAATCCCGGGGACCTTTTGTATCAAGGTTTTCGGGATCTTTGTGATTATTCCCACTCGCTCCTGTCAGATGTTTTCTAAACAGATTTGCTTATGAGATTTCGCTCAGAGTATTGGTATTCTTTTCATTATTCAGATAGTGAAGGCTATCTGATTTTTTGTTGCCATAGTGTTGCCAGTAAATTGAGGATGATTTACACCTTACAGACTGATTATATCATACAATGAATTCTTCATCAAAGCATTTTAATTATTGATCATCATTGCTCACAACCCAAATCTTTTTGAGAGGGATTAGTTCTTTGATTTCATCGTCCATCTGGTCGTAGTATCGCAGGAACTCCTCGATAATTTCTTTGTGGGTCCAAAGCCGGATTTCAAAGAACTGTTTGGCCGTCTCGTTGATGACTGAAGATTTGAACCCACTCCAGGATACTAACAAGCCATATTCGGCACCAAAGTTTTTCATCACGCCGCCCAACTGATCCAGAACAATCCGATCCACCGGCGCGTCCGTGGACTTAACCTGAACACAGATTTTGGGACTTCCAAATCCAAGTGTACCAGCAGAAGCCAGAATGTCCACACCTTTATCCGGTCCGGCCGGGCTAACGTATGTAGTAAAGCCCTTTGCTCGAAGAATGGCATCTATAATTTTTGCTAAACCATGCCCTTTAGTCTTTTGGATTATCAGGTTTGTGATAACCCCTAAGGCTTCATTTTCAATATCTCGTGCTTCTTCATCATCCGGCGGCTCTTGCAGAGTAATTTGAGGTGCTTTCTTTCCCTGCTTCTGGGCATGGATGACTGCTTTTATGCGATCTTCCTGCTTAATACGGCAAATAGTCATAAATGCCCCAAAGGAATATAAGATGTCCTGGTCAAAAGCCGTGCGGGGGATGTCACAGGCAAACCAGTCTACTTGATGAGCGTGATAATAAGGATTATCGTTGTCAGGCAAGAATTCATAATCCCCTATGATCTTGCCAAAATGAATTACAGGCTTGATCTTACTGGGCAGGGCAACGATCTCTCCCTTTTTCATCTCGTGGGCAAACGGCCATACTTGGCTCGCCCAGTTCATCGCTGTTTTTACCTTTACATCTGGGTTATTGTCCACAAAATATTGCTGCAAGTCCTGCTTGGTGTGGAACTGCATGATTGATTCAGAGAGATTGTCCCAGGTGCAGTATACCTTACTGTCCTCAAGGAATTTATTCTCAAACTCGCCGTACCGTCCAGCACGGCATAACCACATCGGCATTGAGTTTCCCCCTTAAATTTCTCCATTACGCGCCTTTTCCAGAATAGTCTTTATTCGCGCCTTGGTCTTAATTTTAATTTCTGCTGAATCAACAATTTTATCATATGAAAGATGGCTCACATCAAATGGTACTGCCGTACAATTCGGACTATCTTGAAAATAGAATACCATTCTTCCTGTTCCCACATGCTGTAACGCATATCCAACCTCAACCATCACATTGTGTCTGGCCCCTGTAAGGTCGGCAATGAATATATCACAATCTCGAATATCTCGATACATAACCTCGCGAATATCAAATGCTCCATCCGTTCTTGTCCCAAGATCTGTTAGCTCTAACTGCAATTCTTGGCATACCTCTTTTATCGCATTTACGCGATGTACAGACTGGGTAAATGCAGGGTCAGTTTCAGCAGGGTACCAACGAGCTAAAAACGCTTTTTTAGGAACGTGCAAATAGATTTCATCGTATAATCCTATGACATCCTCAATATGTATAATCTTCACATTCCCAATATTATTTTTCTTAACCCAAGATAAAAAACCTCGATATTTCGCTTGGTTTGTAAGCTTATAGTACGCTAAAGCACCAAGAACCGCAATGTTTGTGGTTGTTGTGGTAATCTCAGATTCAGATAAAGCTTGTTCAATTTCGGTTAGCTTTCCTTTCACTAACGCTATCGCCTCATCTGCCAATTCTTTACTACTTGCATCTATTGTATGGTTACCCAACAGAAAACCATACAAATCAATAAAAAACGTTGCAGGAGCTCTACCGATATAAGTATTAACATTGGGGAAGTATGCAAGGTCAATACTTTGAATGGTTTTCCGGGTCAAATAATATTGCGGTCCAAAAGAAGGATCAGAAAACAATGTATCGTCCGGAAAAGTTTCAGTTCCCTCAATAATGACTTTGCGATTGTGCTCCAATGTCAACGGAACTTGCTTTGCGTTAATGTTGTGAAAAATTGCTCTTGAAAAGCGCTTATATTCATTCTCCGATTTAAACAGCAGTATACAAAAAGGTGTATTATAGTCATTTTCGGAAAGATCATAGGCGCTCAAACGATGGTTTCCATCGATTCTGAAAATTTCAAGATCTCCCTTATTGAATTCAAAATGAATAATCGGCAACGTAATTTTTCTTCTGCTATCTTTGGGAGATACTGTTTTATTGCTGGCATTTATGCTGACTTTGATTTTCCCGAACGATTCATTCGTTCCTTTCTCATCATCAACAAGGTTGGCCAACCTCTCATAGTCTGGAAATACGGTAGCCAGAATCACTTCCGGGAAAAACGTATAATCTCCACTGTTCAAAAACTGAGCCATTTGATCTTTGTGGCTATGGATAAGGTCACGTTGAATATCATCATCGGCATGGGAATATTCTCCTAGCTCCTTTAGCGACGCAAACCCACGAACGCACAAAAAGTTGCGCATAGATCTACTAATGATTCCACTTAATTTCATACCGACATTTCTCCCAAAAGTTCTCTTTCAAACTCCGCCTTTGCTGCTTCCCAATCTTGCTCTGCTTCTATGCGCAATGCCTCAGCTGTATTTTTACGTTTTAAAATCTCCTCGGCAATTTCATCCTGAATAGATTTTTCAGGGAGCAAAATGCGGACTGTCTTTAATGTTTCTGTATTGACTCCAGCTTGATTATTAAAATAGGTACTTAGCAATTTCCAATAGCCAATACTTCTAAGCATGTTGAAGAATGCTGCAATATAGTAGGGATTTATCCCTTCTTTCAGCGTAATTCGCGTGATATGATTGGATGCCGCGCATGGAGTGTCAATATCAAATACCACTGATTTTCCAACCCATTCTGCAGAGTTCGTGTTATTGAAAAGAACCTCACCCTTTTTGCAATAATCCTTTTCTTGCAATCGACTAATAGGCACGTATTTCTTTGTTGCAAAAGAGATTTGGCCATATGGAGTGATGCTAAACGGTCTCAGCTGCGGCACTCTTTCATTATCAGGTAAACCGTCTGCTTGATCTTGCTTCCCTGCCGCAAAGCCAGATGTAATATTCTCGCATAGATCCCCTATATTAACAGCCTTATATCTAGATTTTTCAATCTGCTCTCTGAAATGTAAAAAATCAGGAGAATAAAAGTCAGCATCTATGCGTCCAAAAAGTTGAGCTGATGTTACCGCAAATGCCGCCGGTGTACAAGTTTTTGCAAATTTCAATTGCAATATTTCAAATAGAACCTTACTTCTATTTGAAAGCAAATTGTTAGCCTGGCAAGTCTTTTCACAATAACTTTCTATTGCAGTATCCATGATGGAAACAAGATCTTTTTGAACAGTTTTGCTTGGAAGTATTATTTCAAAAGATTTATATTCTTCCTTGTTAATGTTCGGCTGTCCAGATGGTCTCTGTATTCCATTTACCCAATCCAAAAAATATTTTGTTTTTGTATACCAGTAGACAAACTTAGGAATAACTTTAGTTTTATCAAAGCGAAAACGAATACAATAGCCTGCAAATATCGCCTTTCCAATACTACCATCATAAAAATAGGTTTTTCCAACTGTAGCTCCTGTACGGGCAAAAAGAATATCGTTTTTTTGTAATTCATGCTTTGCCGAATAATTTTCTGCAGTCATAAAAATATGATCTGCTTCAATGCCAAAATCATCAAAGTCAGTAATCCTAATATATTTTGGCTGCAATTCATTAACTCTCTCAATAGCCGTAGCCGATGTTCCATAACAAGGCTCTTCACTGGTTAATTCACCAAGAGGAATTCTTGATTGGTTGTCATTTGAAAAAATAAGTGAATAGCGGATATTTCTAACATCAAATCTTCCCCCAATTCTCCCCCGCTCCACCGCAAAGACACAAAGTTCATTTGCGCCGGGGGTCAGACGAAAAAAGGGGTAGGGTCCTCCTGGAACTTTTTATATTGTTCAACAATCTCATCCAACTGCGACTCGGTCTTTCGTCCAGTGGCATCATATCCGATCAGTTCCGGCGCCGCCATAAAAATGGCTTCTTCATTGTTTACAACTTCATTGTTATCACGTTTCCGAACGAAAATAACGGAAGCCTTTACACCAGCGCCAAAATGCGCAAAGGCGCACTGAGGCAGGCTCACAACCGCCAGCAGTTGGAACCGCTCTAAAATAAAATCTCGCACGTATTGGGAAGAACTATTAGTTAGGATTCCATCAGGCAAAACGATAGCCGCTTTTCCTGTACCCGGTTTGAGGAACTCACAAATGCGTTCAACAAACAGGACTTCCGAACTCTGGTTCTTTCTGGGTTTTGCTTTCCCCTTTTTGTCATAAGTATTACCCAACTCAAAAGTGCTTAGATACGGTTTTTCAGCCCCGTTCACCGTAGAACCAAAAGGAGGATTGGTCAAAATCAGATCAAACTTATCCTTTTGGAAGCCAGAATTATGTGCCGCAATCTTATCAATGCTCTCTAATGCATCATAGCTGATCACATTGGTATGTCCATCATCATGCACAATCATGTTCATCTTTGCGACACGTGCAATTTCATCATTGATTTCGATTCCGTAGAGGTGCTTCTCCGCAAAATCATGCCAATAACGATAGTGGTCAGCACTGCCTTTTTCGTAATACTCGGTAGCCTGATGGCGAATATAATCCAGTGCATACAGCAAGAACCCACCCGACCCACAGGAAGTATCCAGCACATCCCAGTCGTGTTCCGGTTCCATCATCTTTACAGCAAATTCAATGATCGGACGAGGAGTAAAATACTGGCCAAAATCACCTTTGAAAAATCCGTCCATGAACTGTTCAAATGCAACGCCTTTTACATCAAGGTCCGTTTTGTTCAGGTTAATTGCTTCAAGATGGGAGACCACCGTTCGCAGCACTCGATCATCCACTTTGATAGAGGCAGTAAAGACCTCAGGGTCTTTCTTTTTCTGCTCATCGTACAAAGCATTGATTCGTTCAGCCAGTTTAGAAGCAGGCTCGTGCGTCTTTATCTGAAACTGGTAAGGCTCACCTTTTTTCCGAGGTTTTTGCTCATCACTGATTTTTACAAAAATCAATTTACACAATTCGCCAAAGGCGGTCGGCGGGGAAAGGCGACCACCTCCCCACAGCGTTTGGTGGCATTTTTTAATAGCTGCAATTAGATCTTCGCGATCTACCGGCTTAATATCATTTTCGCTTCCCTTATAGAATCTAAATTCTTGGGGCTTTCCGTATGCATGAGGCAAATCGGCCAGGATGTTTTGCTCACGCTCCAATGCGCCAAATTTATCGGTAACATCCAAGACACGGCGAGTGCCACCAGCGATAATTACAACATAGTCGGCACGCAATTTTACCCAAGTTGCATTTCCGACACCTTGCTCGATTGCCTGGTTAAATTCTGCATCCGTAACACCGTCTTTTTTACACTCGACCACAGCATAGGGGCGCTTGCACTCATCATCGCGGAATACGACAATATCCGCACGATCTGTCGGCAAACGATCAGGCACAGTCACTTCGATTTTAATTCGATTGACTGGATATTCGTATTTATAAATCAGTTCAGCCCAGAATTCAGCACGGACCTTTTCTTCCGGATCGCTATAATTTTCTACATGGTTATCAGAAGAAACATATGTGATTTTCTGCTTGCCTTTTTCTCCAATAATATGTGCATAACCATCTTTTATTGCCCGTTCGAGATTTGTCATCTTAGTTCCTCCTGAACAACTTTATTTCAGCTGCTGTTTCTGCTTTTTCACTTCACGAGTACGCCCGTCCAGCGGCTTTTCTGCGCTTTTAGGAATTAGCCAAACATTGCCCAACCGCTCGACACCATCAACTCTACCTTGTTCGCAGAGGACTTGAACTCGCCGCACGGAAAGTCCCCACTTATCAGCGGCTTCTTTTGCGTTCATGTAATCCATATCGGCCACCTTTTCTTACAGGGAATATAAATATATAATTTTATTATACAGCGCATTTGCGAATAATGCAATCATGTACTTATATCTTAAGCAGTGCGATTTCAAGCCCCATTTTCGGTACCTGTTGATTTCTGTTCAGATACGACAGGCAAGCAATGCGAGTGTTAATACACACTCACATTTCCTGCAGTCTGCTTGTTGGGGGCAGCGCCCCCAAGCCCCTTTTGAACACAGAATTTCATTCTGTGGCTGCGCGTTCTGCGAACGCTTTGAAAGGGTACGCCAAAACGCCGTCCCTTTTAAGATCCCCTGGAACAAATCGTTCCACTCTTATTACTTTGCGGGCTGCTGTGAAACACAGTAGCCCTCGCTAGATGCGTGGGCGAAATGCCTACCCATCGTTCTCTTTTACTCCGCACACTGTACCCTGTTTTGGAGCATCGGGTGTCGTGAAACGCGACATCCTATGGTGCTTTTGGGGTGCCCTAAAATGGGGCACACTCTTGAATAATGGGGTGGCAAAACACCACCTCATCCGAGATACTTTTTAGCGGAATTTCTTTGCCCAAACTGCCGTCAGCCATTCCTTTTGCCAGAAAAAAACAGGAGCGTGCCACGCTCCTGTCCTTACAAACATAGAGAAAACTTTTATGCTAATCTCATCGGTGAAATTAGTCTAAACGGAAACTTATCTTACCACCGAAAATCCGGGAACACTCCACGCTTATCCAAGTATGCCTGCCGGGCCTGCTCCCGTTCTTCTGCGGTGGGTGCAGTCTTATATTTTGCATACAGTTCATGCCGCACCATCGCATCCAACTTTTGCTCCAACCCCTGATGAATTTCCTCGGCATAATCATCGTCATAGGCCAGATGATACTCCACCAAAGCTACAAAAAGGTCATAGGGGATTTGTACACTTTTCATATTCATTTCCTTTCTGCGACGGTTGCGACGATAGCGACGGTGTTTTTGACGGTATCATTTTCACCGTCGCGACCGTCGCTATCGTCGCGCTCCTTATTCTTCGGTTACTTCACAGGCGGTTGATTCTACCAGCATATAGGTCAATTTCACTTGCCGACCGGAGTGTTTGGCCTTATTTTCATAGCCAACATGGTATTCCTCCAGCAGCCTGCCTGCCTTGACATTCAGGTACTTAGTGAGGGCGTTGGAGGCCATTCCCGTTTGGATGGCTTCGACCAGTTCGGATGGAGAGCCAATCCACTCCCGGCACTCGGCGGAAACCAACTTTGCAACTGCATCCAGCACTGGGTCCGGCGGTTCTTTATACAGCTCGTTTTCCATGCGTTCCAGATTCCAGATCTGGGTCTGCGGGTCCTTCTTCAAGTAGAGGATCTGATCCGGCTGATCCCGTCCCACAACTTTGATGGTAGAGTCCAGTTCCGTGCGTTTTTTCTTCTGCATCAGCAGAGAACCATCCGCACAACCCAGCAAACCCGTAGTGCCGGAGATTGTCTCAAAGGAATCGTCTGCCTGCTGCTTTCGGGTGTGATGGACGGTCAGAACACAGATACCGTGCTGATCAGCAAACTGCTTGATTCTGCCGATGATCTCATAGTCGCTGGCATAACTGTACGCTTCGCCGCCTACCTCACGGATTTTCTGCATAGTATCAATGATGATGAGATTGGTGTCCGGGTGCTCCTGCACGAAATTCTTCAGCTGTTCATCCAACCCATTCCCAATCTTTCCGGCGGCGGTGGCGAAGTGGAGGTTGGGGGTATCGTTCACGCCGTACATCATAAACATCCGGCTCTGGATACGCTGAAAATCATCTTCCAGCGCAAGGTAAAGTACCGTCCCCTGATGGACTTTATATCCCCACAAATTCTGCCCGGTACTGACATGGTAGGCAATCTGAGCCACCAGGAAGGACTTGCCGATTTTGGGTGCTCCGGCAAGGATATATGCTCCTGCGTAAAGCAGGCCTTCCACCACCGGCGGCCTACTCTTATAGGTGGTTTGGAACAGCTCTGTCATCGTGAGTGTATGCAGGTATCGGGGGTCTGTCATACGCTGCATCTTGCGGTACATTTCTTCCAGACTTTCCTGGGAGTTTACAATTTCATCGTTGCTTTTTTGCCCGGAAGTGGGTATACTATTTTCAGTGATTTGAGAGATTGACTGCCCATCATCTGCGCCAACAGATGAACCCTGGGCGGTCATTTTCTTTTTCTCATCGGTCATAGGCGAATTCCTCCTGCATCCCGTTCATAATGGTTGTAATCATTCGGATCGTGTCCAGCAGCTCGTCGTTCACGCTTTGCCCGGCTTCGATCCGGCGCAGCTCGTCCAGCACGGCAGACAACTGATCCCGCAGGGCTTTGTAAACCTTTGGGTTGCCCTGCACCACCACATCTCGCTCCAATAGCCGCCGGATAATGTAATCCTGCTTGGTCAGGCCGGTGAGTTTCACCAGGGTTTCCAGTTGGAGATCTTCTTCCGCTGACACTCGGAAAGCCACCGTCTTGTTTCTCCAGCGGTTGTGGTTGTCATAGTTCTTCTTGGACATCTTCTTACACCCCCTTCTCATTTTTCAGTGAATCCAACTTGTCAGCCATCTCCACCTGTCGGGTGGGGAATAGATGGGCGTATCGGTAGGTGATGTCGATACTCTCATGCCCTACACGCTCTGCAATAGCCAGGGCAGTGAAGCCCATGTCGATCAACAAACTGATGTGGCTATGTCTCAAATCGTGTATGCGAATCCTTTTCACCCCCGTTTGCTTGCAGCCACGGTCCATTTCTCGGTGGAGATAGCTTTTGCTGATGGGGAACATCCGGCTGTCCGGCTCCACTCCATAGAGCTGCTTGAGGTAGTCCTGGAGTTCATCACAGAGGAACTGCGGCATCTGGATCACGCGGTTACTCTTGGGTGTTTTAGGCGTAGTGATCACATCCTGCTTATTGAGCCGCTGGTAAGACTTATTGATGGTGACGGTGCGCTTTTCAAAGTCAAAATCTGCTGGGGTCAGGGCCAGCAGCTCTCCCTCACGGACACCGCACCAGTACAATACCTCAAAGGCGTAGAAGGACAACGGCTTGTCCATCATGGCCTCAGAAAAGCGGGTGTACTCCTCTCGGGTCCAGAACAGCATCTCCTTTCGTTCCTCCGCCCCCATGTTGCCAGCCTGCCGGGCTGGGTTGAGGTTCAGACCGTAAAATCGGGCAGCATGGTTGAAAATGGCACTAAGTTGATTGTGAACTGTCTTCAGGTAAGTTTTCGACAGAGGTTTGCCGTGGCAGTCCCTCAACTCCCGAATTTCATTTTGCCAACGGATAATGTCCTTTGCCGTGATCTCAGAGAGTTTTCGATTTGCAAAATAGGGGAGGATCTTTTTCTTGATGATACTCTCCTTGGTGAGCCAGGTATTGAGTTTCAGTTTGGGTTTAATGTCCTTCTCATAGAGAGCAACGAAGCTCTCAAAGGTCATGTTCACATCAGCCTGTTTTTCCATCAGGAACTCCCGTTCCCATTCCAACGCTTCTCGCTTGGTGGCAAAGCCGCGCTTGAGCTTCTGCTGGCGTTCACCCTTCCAATCGGTGTAGCGAAATTGAACATACCAGGTGCCATTGTCCTTATTTTTGAACGCTGCCATAATTATTTCTCCTTCCTTTCTGTCTCAGATCTTGTACCGTAGAATTTCTCGTGGAAAAACTTTCGGTCAATTCGCCCGGCAATGGTGATGCAGCCGGTTTTAGCCAGTTCCTCATTCATCTGTCGAATGATCCTATAGGCAAAGGGGATGGAGATCCCCAACTCCTCCGCCACTTCGTTGACACGCATAAAAATCTGATTAGCCATAGTAAATACCTTCCTTTCTTTGTTTTTGGTAGCTGCCTGCTAATTTTGTTTTTCATAAAGACCTCCTTACTCTCTACTGCCACTTTTTCTCGGTTTCGCAACCAAAAATCTGATGGTCCATTTGATTCTCTATATTATCTAAACTTATTAGCTTAGTGTTTTTATAATACTATACATATAAGTTTAGTTCAAGTGTTTTGAAAGAAATATTATTAAATAAATTTGCTTAGATTATCTTGACAAAACTAAGCAAATATGCTATGTTTCAAATAAGGACAATCATAGACTGGAGTTGATGATATGGCGATTGGCGAACGAATCCACTTTTTCCGTCTCCTGCGGGGGATGACACAAAAATATCTTGGCATGTCACTGGGCTTCCCGGAGAAGTCTGCTGATGTACGCCTTGCACAGTACGAAACAGGATCAAGAACCCCAAAGGCAGACCTGACCGCCGCCTTAGCTGAGGTGCTGGATGTCTCGCCCCATGCCCTCTCCGTCCCGGATATAGACTCCTATGTGGGGCTCATGCACACTCTGTTTACCCTGGAGGACAACTATGGGCTCAAGGTCAGCGAGATAGATGGAGAAGTCTGCTTGAAGGTCGATGTTCCTAAGAACAAGGACGCCGCCCGGCTGCACGAGATGCTCTGGACCTGGCAACAGGCCGCCGCCATGCTAGAGGCTGGCGAAATCTCCAAGGAGGATTACGACAAGTGGCGTTATCACTACCCGGAGTTTGATAAGACCCAGACCTATGTGAAGGTGCCGCCCCAGGACCTCTTTTGACCTGCTCACTTGTAGGCCACGGGAGAGACCGTTTGTTGCGTAATAAGAATAAAAAAATACATTTTATATCACTAAAGGCTTCTATAAGAAAGAAGATGTTGAAATGAGCAAACTAATGACAGAAGAAAAAGTATTGAAAAAACTTGGGATTGATGATTTTAGGCATATCACCAAAAACAAGGTCATTAAAATGGCGTCAATGCTTGATAGAGTAGACCCAGAGGTTGCCAAAAAAGCTATTGAGCAATTTCCTGATTTTTCAAATACCGCTAAAGAAATTTTAAAAGAATACAAAGAGTCGCTGGACAAATCACTCGAATTAAATGCCGATAGCGTAAAATCATACTACGATGCCTGTAATTCGATAATCAGCAGTTTACAAAAGGAAGTAGAAAATGAAAATCTATCGTTTGAAGAGAAGAAATACTTTTTTGATCAGATGATTGAAGTCTCCAAAATGATGGGCGAAAAAGACTCGGAGAACAAGAAATTCATTGCTGGTTGTGTGACCTTGGGTGCAGTCGTCGTAACAGGAGTAGTCGCAATTTTAGGTTCAGCATTAGGCGGGAATACGACCATCCATGCGGATGACAGTGATTTGTTAGATGAGTGAAAGTTTCAATCAGTGAATGATCCTTGCTCGCATTGCAAATTATTTTTAAAACATAAAAAAGAGAGCTAACTGACTAATCAAAATCAGTTAGCTCTCTTTTTATGAATAATGAAAAACTGTTGCCAAATCGTTGCCACGAGTCATTTCAAAAGCCAAGAAACCGCGTAACCATGCGATTTTTTCGGCCCATGAAATTACTCCCACTCGCCGAGTGAAATCCATTTCTAAACTTTTTTGTATAGAGGATTTCATTCGGTGTTATTTGCTTTGATACAGATTATCCTTATCCTATGGCCTATCCGAAATTCTGCTATCAAAAATCTATCAATTCCACGCTATCAATAAGTTGCTCAATAAACATAGATTATGATTTGTTGTCTACTGTAAATGACATATCTCCAGTGGTCTTGCGATCTGTATAATACTGTCCATCTAAGGAGGCTGGATTATTTATTGAAAGCATAGCGGTCCCATAATGTATCTGACTTCTATGCCGGAATTCAGATTTTGGGGTGTTGAGGTAGCAATATGTTAGCTGCGTTTCACCCGATATTTCATCAATAGAAGCTGAGAGAGAATTACTCTTTCCTTCATTAGTAGTCAAAGTGATATGTACAGACATAAGCGTTTGCCTAATTTCAAGTACTGCTTTTCTTTCAATATTGTCATAGCTGGATTTTAGGCTACCTACATAACGCTTTGCTAGCTTAGGAGTTTTATCAAACGGATTAAGTCTCCAAAGAAATTTTTCGTAAAGTCCAGCAAATATTACAGCAATGCTTATTGCTTCTCCTGCATATCCAAAGAGATCATATATAGATAGCGAACTGACAATACTTTCCCAAGAAAGTGCACAACGAAGTACAAAGAAGATGACAGCACTCCAGACACAAATGTTAATGACCTTTTTTTGTTGCTCACTCATCAGCTTTTTTACACTGCTTTCTCAGATGTCGTACTCAAAAAAATGATGCATATCTGCAACAAATTTCTGATATGCCAGATTACTAGATTGGTTGGGGAATAAAGGTTTTATTGCATTAGCTTCTGTATATCCGTCAAAAGCAGAGAAGTTATCCATCAAAAATGAGAGGACCTCATCAAATGTATACCGCAAAATGCTTGAATATTTCGTATAAGCCGATGCACCTACATTCCATAAGAGCGATTCAATCCCGAAGGATGAGATTTTATCAGAAAGTATGTATCCATGTTTCACCATTTCTTCTCGCATATTTTTGGCAATTCGGACACATTTTTTGTAGTTATATTTGGTATTTTTATTTTTTGCGATTCCTAATTTAATGTGTTGCTCTGGAAAATTTATAATGCTTCCACCACTATCAGGCCGGATTTCTATACCACCAATATAATTTTCAGGGTTATTGCCCCAATCATTTGAATAATCACGATACCTATACGCAGGCACAACATCTGCATCGACCCGATAGGTGTTTCCTGTTACTTTTATGCTCTTGTCGTGCCGTTCTACTCCTTTGTAGCCAAAATGTTCGTTAAGAGCTTTTTCAACTTCATCTTTCAATTCAGCAGCAGAAAATGTTCCTGCAGTAAAGCCATACGATTCCCTAGTAACACCTTTTCGATATGTAGATGTGAATGTTGATTCCAGAATAACTGCAACATCCACATCGCTTTCGGAGGAAATATTTGTTTTATTAGCGTAGGAACCTTGGACAAGTAGTCTGATTTTTTTATCCGAATATCTTTGACGCAAATCAAGTGAATAAGAATATGTATCAGCAACATACGAACGAATTTCTTTCCCATCGTCGGTATAGTTTAATTTTTCCATGGCATCTCTAACCATCCTAATGGCGTTCTTACATTTTTCTTCTTCAGTTTGACTGATGGGAGAAGCCATTTTGCTAATCTGCTGTTCTGTAAACTTCAAATGTGTGTCCCTCCGTTCTTTATTCATCTACACGGCATTTTAGATTGCTTATTGTAGTGTCAAAATCATTTTTTATCTGGCATTCCCAGATTACAACAACTTTCCACCCTCGAGCCTCCAGCTCTTGAATGTGCTCCTGATCCCGCTGCTTGGTCCGCTCTATTTTAGGGCCCCAATATGCTTTATTTGACTGACTCGTATGGGCGTACCGGCTTCCACAGTCATGCCCGTGCCAGTAGCATCCGTGAATGAAAATGGCTATTTTCTTCTTGGTAAAGACAATATCAGGCTTGCCCGGCAATGCCTTGTAATTAACCCGGTACCGGTATCCCATCGCAAAGAGGCGGCGGCGTACCATCATCTCAATGCTGGTATCCTTGCTCTTAATGTGGGACATGATTTTACTTCTCCGGTCAGAAGAAATCGTATCAGCCATTATACAGCTAAATCCAGCGGGAGATCGGAAATATCTTTTAGCCGTTTCCCTTGGACCAGTGTTTCCAAAGTTTCAGCAGCATCTTCGGACCCTACTTCTTTTACAGCACGAATCAGCTCATAAAGAGCAAAGTGATAAACGCAGTCAATATCACCCGTTCCTAAGGCGAGAGAAGCAAGCCGGTTCGGCATCGGCTCCGCTGTCACTACAACGATGTGGGGCAGATGTCCTTTCCTGTTGCGAATTAAATTCAGAGCCTCGGTCCGGCTATTTTGTGCCCGGTCGCTCCGCATGGTGTACTTGGCAGATACGCTGGCGTGGAGCAAAGGTTTTCCGCCGTTCGCCTTACGAATATCCGCCATTTTGCCAACATCGCCATCAACAATGCACTGGGCAGCGTTAATTTCGCTATCCTCATACAGGTCACGGTAAATGACCACATCCGGCGCGACTAAGTAATCGTTCCCTAATGCAGCGGCCAGCTGAGCGTTCTGAGCAGTAAGCTCATTCAAGTATGCCAGATGCTCATACTGAGCAAAATCGCTGGTTTTCAGCTTGTTGTTATTACCAAGTTGAAGAATCGTCCAGCGCCCAGGGCGAAGGTTTTGGAGGTTGGGAAAGGTTTCCCGTAGAAAATCCATAGTCAAAGTCTCGAATTGCTTGCCAAGCGTCTGACCGGAAATCTTGTCAACTGTTGAAACCGCATGATGCTGCTCCTCTACCAGAATATCAACAATTCTACGGGAAATCGCCTTGGAACCCCGGCTACTTGTATCGGCGTTAGATGCCACACCAGCTGAGGTCAGAGTCAGCGTATTCGTTTCAAATAACTGCTTGTGAAAGTGAAATCTCGCGTTTGCAATCAGCGCATCCATATTCAAGACACTCCTTTATTTTTTCTCCTACTGCTTGGGCAACCGGGGGCGGAAAGGCATTCCCAATCATACGGCAAGCCACAGTTTTCCGCTTGCCAAAAGTCCATGTGTCTGGAAATCCCTGAATCCTGGCCATCATCCGGCTTGTCAAGCGGGGCATTCCCTCGAATCCGGCAGCCGGTGCTTCGTTGGCAATCCCACGGCCATCAACTCCGAGTTCAGCCCATGCGTTTCTGGCCCGTGTGGGGCCGAGATCAGGGCCTCCATGTTTCTTCGAGCCTCCTACTAAGGTAGGGGCAATCCGGCCAGCGTGAGCGGCCCATACCTTTGCTTTCTCCCATCCGTTTTCAGCCATTAAATCATACAATACTTTTCCAACCGTGGGTGCACTATCTGGCTTTTCTTCGGGATATGCAAACGCTCCAATTTGGTCTTTCCGTATTCCTACGATTACAACTCTTGGCCGCAGTTGCGGGACTCCAAAATTGGATGCGTTGAGTAGCTTAATGTGGGTGACATAGCCCAATTTCTTAATTTCGGAAAAGATATGCTCCCTGTACTCATCAAATCCAGGGTCCAGGAAACCACGCACATTTTCCAACATGACCGCTCTTGGCCTAATTTCCTCAATAAGCCGGATCGCTTCCGGGAACAAGTCGCGTTCATCATCCTTTCCAAGTTGCTTGCCAGCAACAGAAAAGGGAGGACAAGGAACGCCGCCAGCAAGTAAATCTACGCCCCTATATGGACGCCCATCAAAATCGTGGACATCGGCACAAATAACATTCCATTCTGGGCGGTTTTCTTTCAAAACTTTGCAATAGTCAGCTTCATATTCCACAAGAGCGACATGGACAAAGCCAGCCATAGCAAGGCCCAGAGCCTGTCCGCCTGCTCCGGCACAAATTTCAACGCAAGTCAATGGTTGCTGCATAAGTTGATCTCTCCTGGTAGTTCCGCAAAACGGGGAAACTTTTGTGTTATTCGTGTTCATCATTGTCAGTAAACTCCATGATTTCGCCTATATCACAAGATAAGGTGTGACAGATTTTATGCAGGCTTTCCATTGAAACAAACTCATTTCGTCCCATTTTTGCCAAAACATTAAAGCTGATTCCAGCCGCATCCTTTAGGTCGGTCCGATTCATTTTCTTATCTATCAGCATTTTCCATAACTTATCATAGCTAACCGGCATAACGAAATCTCCATTCGTTGTCGAATTCATTTTTATTATAGCATAGCGGGCACGAACATTCAAGATAATCTCACAAAATCATGAGTATCAAAAAGCAAAAACGCCGCCCGCAGGGAATCACTCTCCCCACGGGCGGTGTGCAATCACTTCTTGCCTTGCTGTAAGTTCTGGATATTCTTCTTTGCCAGCTCGCTGGCCGCCTTCCGGCGCTCTGCGCTGTATGGGGCGTTCAGCTTGAAACTGAACCGCCCTTTCCTGATCTCAAATGTAAGGCAACCGCGCTCATCGTCATCCACCAACCGGCATTTGGCCGGGTACTTTGCCGCATACTCGTTCAACCTCTTTTTGAGGGAAGTGTTGTAAGTACACACCTCAATAATGGGGCTTGCCTCGTCAAAAAAGATGCTGGTTGTCTTTTGCTTCTTGGAAAGACCTGTTCTCATAAAACCTCCGTATTTTCATAGATTTTCTCCAGCTCTGCACCGGCAAAAGTAAGCGGATTTTCGGATAGAAAGCATCCAAACGATACATGATTCAGTTCAGATGCCTCTATCCGCAAAAATCCTATTTTCGCAGCTCTACACAGGATTATCGCTCATCCCGGTCATGCCGCCGTTTTTGACTGCGTTTCTGCTCTTTTTCCGCCTGTTCCTGTCGCTTGACAGTGGCCACCGTTTCGGCTACACGCTCAGAGCCATAGGCCCGGCACAGCCGGTGATAATCTCTGGCGGTCTCCTGCAATTCTGCGTTTTCGTCCCTGACCTCGGCCAACTGCTCTTTCAGATACGGAACCTCCGTATCATATTTGCGCTGCAACAGCTCGAATTTCTGACAGATATCCAGATAAGCCCGGTAAACGGAGCGCACCACCTTGACGATCTTCTCCAGCAGTGGTTTGGATTTTTTCTCCCGGTAGGATTTTGCTGACTCCATTCGATCGGGAAGTGGCAGCAGGTCCTCTGGGTCGGACGAATACTCAGCCGCCAGCTTCTCCATGCTCTTGAGCTTGGGAGCAAGCAGCCGGAGTTCCGTCTGCGCTTCTTTGGCAGATTTTTCTGCCTCGGCCTTCTCTGCCTGAAGCTGAACGATCTCCGCCTGAACCTCTGATTTTTCTGTTTGCAGCTCTGCCAGCCGCGCCTGTTCTCTTTCCACCTTAAACTGCGTCACCGTCAGATGTTCCTCAGAGCTGCCGCGCTCACCACGCTCCTCATCGGCGTATCCGGCCTTGCGCATATATTGAAAGAAATCGTCCTGCAATACACTGTACGATTTTTTGAGAACAGGTTTGCCTTTTGCCGTTTTCAGTGGTTCTCCCGTGGCCTCATCCAGTACCGGCTTGGAGGCCCACTTCTTGCTCATGCTGACCTGCATGACCGTTTCTTTTACCTTTCCCACCAGTGCCTTGTCCTTGCAGCGTTTCGACCAGAGGATCTGCTTTTCCACCACCGGCACATAGACCACATGGAGGTGGTAGTGGTACACATCCTGCCCCAGCGCCTCGGACATGGCCCGGTTGCGCTCGTCGGCGTGCATGACTGCCGACAGGATGTACTGTTCGCCGCCCACGATTTTGATTGCAGCCTGATAGGCGTCGTGGTAAAATTGTTTTGCGAAGTCATATCCGCCGTGGTTGAAAAAGTAGGCGGAGTTTACATCGAAGATCAGCTCACCGTAGCGGAAAGCGTCCTCTTTGATGCCCCGTGTGGAGATGATTCCGTTAGCCTCCATCTGTTCAAACTGTTCCAGATAGCCGCCGTCCGGTTTCTTGAAGTGAACATTCAGATAGGAGCG
>OGDN01000671.1_pt1 | contig 66799 bp, 62 predicted proteins | sample 1570271 | NCBI WGS metagenome assembly OGDN01 (sample SAMEA4384481, study PRJEB24528) | human gut metagenome | reverse complement strand
AATTGCGATTCCCAAGGCAAGCTGGGGATGTGCCCCAGCCTTGCCGAACCGGATTCGGGAGGTTTTCCTAGGACAAGCCGCAGGCAAATAAAAAGTTTTTCGATGCAGCAGTTTTTCAAAAATGTTGCCGAGGTGTGGGCGAGCAGCCCACATTTGCGAAGCAAATAAAACTGCACAATGAGAGAAAACAAAAATCAAAGAGAGAATCGCAAAGAATCGCAACTTCTCAAGTGCAAGCAATGGATTTCCGGATATTTTCAGGAATAGCCTTGATTTTTTCTCATGAAAATGCTATAATAGTAAATTATACATGAGAGCCGAAACGACTGCACGACAGGGCACTTTTCGGCAAATGGACAGCAGCAGTGAAAATTGCAGTTGTGATTTTATGCAGAAATGAGGGCATTCAATTCATGAAAAGTATGACTGGCTTTGGAAGAGGACAGTTCACAGCGGATGGCATCGATATTCTGGCAGAAGTTCGTTCTGTCAATCATCGGTTCTTAGAGTGTACCGTTCGACTGCCAAGAGCGTACAGTTTTTTGGAAGAACCCATCAAGAAAGCCGTTCAGCAGGTCGCTGCACGGGGAAAAGTAGAAGTCAATCTGACCATGCAGCTGCCAGAATCGGCAACCAATACCGTGGCAGTGAATGTAGAACTGGCAAACGCTTATTGTCAGGCATTGCAGGCAGCCAACGAAATTTTGCAATTACAGGACGATTTGACACTTTCCACCTTGTTGCGTCTGCCGGATGTCTGTACCGTACAGAAACAGCCGATGCAGGAAGAAGAAATCTGGAGCGATACCAAAATCGCTTTGGAACAGGCATTACAGCGGTTTATAGCAATGCGGGAAACCGAGGGCGAAAAACTGCGGCAGGATGTGTTATCTCGCTTGCAGACCATCACCCAGCATTTGACGGTCGTGGAAGCAGAAGCTCCAACGATGCAGCAGAATTATTATGATCGGCTCTATCAGAAGTTGCAAACATTGCTGGAAGACCAGTCGATTGATGCCCAGCGTTTGGTGACGGAAGCAGCTATTTTCTCCGAAAAGGTTGCCATTGATGAAGAAACCGTTCGGCTGCGGAGTCATTTGCAGCAGTGTGCCGATTTGCTGGAGGCAAAAGAACCAGTCGGCAGAAAGCTGGACTTCTTAGTACAGGAGATGAACCGAGAAGTCAATACCATCGGCTCGAAAGCACAAAATCTGTCGATTACACAGTTGGTTGTAGAGATGAAATCTGAAATCGAAAAGATTCGGGAACAGATTCAAAATATTGAATAATCAGAAAGGGTGATTTTATGCAGAAAGGGTTATTGTTGGTCGTTTCTGGCCCATCCGGATGCGGAAAGGGAACGGTTTTGAAAGAAGTCATGCAGCAGCAGGACTTGTATTATTCCGTTTCCCTGACGACTCGTGCACCAAGACCGGGCGAGGTCGACGGCGTGCAGTATCATTTTGTTTCCAAAGAACAATTTGAAGAGATGATTGCACAGGATGAAGTGCTGGAACATGCAGAATTCTGCGGAAACTATTACGGAACGCCACGGGATGCGGTTGAAGCGATGCGGAACGAAGGCAAAAATGTCATTCTGGAAATTGAAGTACAGGGTGCTCAGCAGGTGATGCAGAAGTGTCCGGATGCGGTTTCGATTTTCATTGCACCGCCAAGCATGACTGAATTGGAAAAACGGCTGCGTGGTCGGGGTACAGAAGCAGAAGAAGTCATTCAGAAACGGCTTGCAACTGCAAGCGGTGAATTGAAAGATGCACCAAATTACAAATATTTGGTTGTCAACGACCAAGTAGAAACTGCTGCACAGGAAATCTTGACGATTCTGGCAGCAGAACAAATCCATCAAATCAATAAAGAAGAAAAAGTGAAAGAGGTATTAGAATCATGAGTATGTTAAGACCATCCTTAAATCAGTTAATGACCAAGAACGAAAGCTGTTATTCTGTTGTTGTCGGCATTGCCAAGCGGGCAAGAGAAATTGCCGATGAATTGTATGACCAGAAGAAGGAACTGAAGGAAAAGCCGGTACAGACTGCCGTTGATGAACTGGCAGCCGGAAAGTATCGCATTATCGAAAGCGAGGAACTGAATCATAACAACTAATGCAGCTCCAGAATCGGCTTTTTTTCTGGGGGTTGCCGTCTGGGATACAACGTATGCCTTTGACCGATTGTTTACCTATCGGGCAGATACACCTGTTGCAGTGGGCTGTCGGGTGCTTGTTCCCTTTGGAAGAGGCAACCGGGAACGGGTCGGCATGGTGTTGGAATGCCAAGAGCCGCCAGCAGCAGAAACCGCTGTAAAGCCAGTGCTTGCCGTTTTGGATGTGTTGCCCGTGCTACAGGCGGAACAATTGGATTTGGTGTTCTGGCTGCGAGAGATGACGTTCTGCACGTATTGTGATGCCATTCGTACCATCTTGCCGGCTGGCATGCAATTGCAAATCGTTCAGAAAACGGTTTTGGTACAGCCCAAGCCAAATGTACGGCTTTCTGATGAAGAAGAGCGGTATTATCAAATTCTGAACACTGCTCCAACATCAGCAGCCTTTCAAAAACGTCTGCATCATCCCTTAGCAGCAAATCTGCTGGAAAAGGGGCTGTTGCAACAGGTATCCGCTGCAAAATCTCGGGTACAGGAATCGAAAGTGAAACTGCTATCCCTCGCTGACCCTCTACCGGAACGAAAAATGACACCGAAGCAGCAAAGCTTAGTGAAGCTGTTACAGGAGTGCGGAACGCTGCCGGAGAAAGAAGCCTGCCGCCGCTGTGGGATTACCAAAGCTGTGGTACAGTCGGCAGAGAAAAACGGCTTGCTGATATGTGAAATGCGTGTTGCAGAGCCGATTGCAGAGGATGTTCCCGTGACAGAATCGCTGGAGCAAGTTATTCTGACCGAAGAACAGGAATCCGTGATGGAGCAGGTGCTGCAAAAGGTATTGGTGGAAGAAACCGCTTATTTTCTGCTGCACGGCGTAACTGGCAGCGGAAAGACCCGTGTTTTTCAAAAGCTGATTGCAGAAACGCTCAAGCAGGGCAAACAGGCGATTCTGTTAGTGCCGGAAATTGCACTGACACCGCAGATTGTCGGGCAGTTTCAAAGTCTGTTCGGAAATGCAGTCGTTGTCATGCACAGTGCCTTGACTGACCGACAGCGACAAGATGCCTATCAGCGAATGCAGAATGGAACAGCAAAGATTGCGATTGGTACACGTAGTGCGGTGTTTGCTCCCGTGCAGAATCTGGGCATTTTGATTGTGGATGAAGAGGGCGAACGGACGTATAAATCCGAAAACGCTCCTCGCTATCATGCGGTTGCAGTCGCTCGGAAACGCTGCCAGACCCATCACTGTCCGCTGCTGCTGGCATCTGCAACACCATCCATTGAAAGCTACTACTATGCCAAAAAGGGCGTTTATACGCTGCTGGAACTGAAGAAACGGTATCGCAACATGCCACTTCCAGAAGTTACAGTTGTAGACATGAACCGGGAACGGCAACTGGGCAATGGGACACCGTTCAGCAATGCCCTGATTGATGCGATGCAGGAAACGCTTTCGCATGGCAAACAAGTGTTGCTGCTGCTGAATCGGCGGGGCTATCATACCATGATTAGCTGTTGCTCCTGTAATGAGCCGGTTTACTGCCCCAATTGCAGCGTACCGATGACGTATCACAAAGTCAGCGACCAGCTGATGTGTCACTACTGTGGGCATATGCAGCCGATGCCGGAAACCTGTCCGCATTGCGGTGGGAAACAGTTCCGAAGAATGGGCTTTGGGACACAGCAGATGGAAGAACAGCTGCAATTGCTGTTCCCGAAAGCAAGGGTGCTCCGCATGGATGCGGACACAACTGGCTCTCGATATGCCTATGAGGAAAAGTTTGCAGCATTCCGCAACAAGGAATACGAAATTATGGTTGGTACGCAGATGATTGGAAAGGGACTGGATTTTCCAGATGTCACGCTGGTGGGCGTGCTCTCTCTTGACCAGGCACTGTTTGCCGGCGATTTTCGCAGTTATGAGCGAACATTTTCTCTGATTACGCAGGTTGTCGGCAGAAGCGGACGGGGCAATACCGCCGGACGTGCGATTTTGCAGACGTTCTTGCCCAATCACTATGTCTTGCAGCTGGCAGCCCAGCAGAATTATCCGGTCTTTTATGAGCAGGAATATGCCATCCGGAAAACCATGCTGTTTCCGCCATTCTGTGACCTGTGTATACTGGGATTTGTCGGCGAAAAAGAAGAAATCGTTGCCGCTGCTGCTGCGGAGGCTGTCCGGCAGATTCAAGTCTATGTGAAAGAGCAGGCGTTTTCCTATCCGCTGTGGGTGCTGGGGGCAGTTCCCTGCCACTATGAACGGCTGAAAGGAAAATATCGGTATCGAGTTATTTTAAAATGTAAGAATACATCACCATATCGCACGCTGATTCGGGCTGTCTTGGAGGCAGTCACCGCACAGAAAGCATTTGCAAAGCTGTATCTGTATGCGGATATGAATGGCGATATTGGCGTATAATAGATAGAAGGAGATCAAGATTTTATGGCAATTCGTAGAATCCGAAAAGAGGGTGACCCAGTTTTACGCACCGTGTGTAAACCGGTAACACAATTTGACGAATCCCTGTGGCGTCTTCTGGACGATATGCAGGAAACCTTGAAAGATGCTGGCGGCGTTGGCCTGGCAGCACCGCAGGTTGGCATTCCAAAGCGGCTGTTTATTATGGACTTGGGTCTGCCGCAGATGATTGAAGCCATCAATCCGCAGATTCTCAAAGTGAGCGGAAAGCAGCACGTTGTAGAGGGTTGCCTTTCCTGTCCGGATACTTGGGGCTATGTTGACCGCCCGAAACGCTGCCGGATGCGGGCACAGAACCGCAAGGGCGAATGGTATGAAATGGCATTCGCAGACTTGGGGGCACAGTGTGCCTGCCACGAAAATGACCACTTAGACGGTCATTTGTTTGTGGATATTGTAACGGAATTTGTAGAACCAGACGAAGAAGAGGAATGAGGATTCATGAAGATTGTATTTATGGGAACGCCGGATTTTGCCGTTCCTTGTTTGCAGGCACTGCTGCAACAGGCATATGAAGTGGTCGGTGTCTTTACGCAGCCGGACAAGCCAAAGGGCAGAGGATACAAGATGATTCCGCCGCCGGTGAAAGCCGCTGCGGTAGAAGCAGGGCTGTCCGTGTATCAGCCGCTTTCCCTGAGAAAGGGAGAAGAAGCAGAACAGGCGATGCAGACCTTGCAGGAATTAGCACCAGATGTCATTGTGGTGGTTGCCTATGGGCAGATTCTGCCGAAAGCCGTCTTGGATTTGCCAAAGTACGGTTGTATCAATATTCACGGTTCGCTGCTGCCAGCTTATCGGGGAGCAGCACCGATGCAGATGTGTCTATTGAATGGCGAAACAGAAACCGGAGTCACCTCCATGCAGATGGCAGAGGGCTTGGATACAGGCGATATGCTGGTAAAGGCAGCGTTGCCGATTGGAGCAGATGAAACATTTGCTTCTCTGCATGACCGCCTTGCAGAACTGGGAGCATCGGTGTTGCTGGAAACACTGGAAAAGCTGGAAGCTGGAACATTACAGCCAGAACCGCAGGACGATGCAAAATCTTCCTATGCAGGCAGAATTACAAAGGAAATGTCTGCCCTGCACTTTGAACAGCCAGCAAATACCCTGCACAATATCATTCGGGGCATTACTGGTTTTACAACACTCGATGGAAAGCGGCTGAAAGTCTATGCTTCTCACGTTGTCACTACTGCGATGCCGGAAGAATTGCCGTGCGGAGCGGTTGCCGATGCAGAAAAGCTGATTGTAAAATGTGGCGATGGCTTGGGCTTGCAGCTGCTGGAAGTACAGCCAGAGGGCAAAAAGCGGATGAAAGCCGCTGATTTCCTGCGTGGAAAATCGATTCCCTATGGAACGGTTCTCGGCAAAGTAGAACAAAAATAATTTCAAAACGGTTTTACCGGAAAGGAGCAGAAGCGTATGGGATATGGTTTATTGCTCATTGGATTTCTGATCTGTGCGATTGCCTCTTGGAATGTCAATGCAACCTTCAAACGGTATCAGAGTGTCAGCAATCGGCGAGGAATGACAGCAGCAGAGGCTGCCCGTCAGATTTTAAACGAAAACGGATTGCAATTCGTCCAGATTGAACGGGTCAGCGGAAGCCTGACGGACCACTACGACCCGAGATCCAATGTCATCCGGCTTTCTGATTCTGTCTATGACTCCACATCTGTTGCAGCCATTGGCGTTGCAGCCCATGAATGCGGACATGCGGTACAACATGCGGTCGGATATACCCCGATTAAAATTCGGCAAGCCATTATTCCGGTTACGCAGTTTGGCTCGTATGCATGGTATTTTGTATTGGTCTTGGGGCTGATTCTCAGTTCTCGACCGCTGGTTTATGGCGGGATTCTGCTGTTTTCTCTGATTGTGCTGTTTCAGTTTGTAACACTGCCTGTGGAATTTGATGCCAGCCATCGAGCACTCAAAACCTTGGATGCCTATCATATGCTGGATGATGACGAAATCGGCAGTGCTCGAAAGGTATTGACCGCAGCAGCAATGACGTATGTTGCTTCTCTGGTCAGCTCCATTTTGCAGCTGGTACGGCTGTTAGGCTTGGTAGATCGGAGAAAAGATTGATGCAGGGAAGAAAATTTGCAGTACAGTTATTAGACCAGACCGAGCAGGCAGGCAGCTACTCCAACCTGCTGTTGGATCATGCGTTGCATCAGGTCGAAATGGAGCAGAAAGAAAAAAATCTCTGCACCGTTTTATTTTATGGCGTGCTGACTCGCCGGATTACACTGGATGCGATTTTAAAGAAGTATAGCAAAAAGCCCGTTGCAAAATTAGACCCGACTGTGCGGAATATTTTGCATATAGGCTTGTATCAGCTGCTCTATCTGGATCACATCCCAGACCGTGCAGCAGTAGACGAAAGCGTAAAACTGACAAAACAGTGCCGGAAGGCAAGTGCAAGTGGATTTGTCAATGCCGTTTTGCGGTCGTTTTTACGGGATGAAAAGCAGATTCCGCTGCCGAAACAGAAAAAACAGGCAATTTCCATTCAATATGCTGCACCGCTCTGGCTGGTAGACTTGCTCTTGAAACAGTATGGAGAAACAGAAACGATTGCGTTTCTGGAAAACGCTTTGCAGCCAGCTCCGCTGACCATTCGGCGGAATCCGCTGCTGGCAACGGAAGAACAGCTGCTGGAGGCACTTCAGGAACATCAGATTCAGAAACATCCGCTTGTTCCGGATGCCTATTTCTTGAAAGGTGGCAACCTCCGAAATCATCCGGCATTTCAAAAGGGCTGGTTTCATGTGCAGGATGCTGCCTCGCAGATTTGCTGTCGGGCAGTTGGAGCAAAGCCGGAAGAAACCGTATTGGATGTCTGTGCTGCTCCGGGCGGAAAAACCTGTACCATTGCAGAGTATATGCAGGGAACAGGGCGGATTTTAGCATTTGAATTGCAGCCGAAGCGAGTTCCGCTGATTACAAAGGCAGCAGAACGGCTGCATTTATCGAATATCACAGCTCAGAAGGGCGATGCAAGCGTATACAATCCAGCATTGCCGCAGGCTGACCGAGTATTGTGTGATGTGCCTTGTTCCGGCGTGGGCGTGATTCGGCGAAAGCCGGAGATACGGTATAAAAATCCGGAAAGTTTTGCCGATTTGCCAGCCATTCAGGCGGCAATTTTAGAAACCGCATCCCGTTATGTAAAAGTGGGCGGAACACTGCTGTATTCCACCTGTACGATTCGACAGGAGGAAAATGCAGACGTGGTGACGGCATTTTTAGCAAAGCACAGCGAATTTGTACCGCAGCCCATTCTGCCGGAATGGGGCGAAAAATGGGCGGAATCCATGGTGACCCTGCTGCCGTCTGACTGTAACAGCGATGGGTTCTTCTTGGCAAAATTACAGCGTGTGCAGGAAGGGTGACCGGAATGGAACAACAAGACATACTTTCTATGACTTTGCCGGAATTACAGGCAGCTGTACAGGAATTGGGCGAGCCAAAATTTCGAGCAAAACAGATTTTTAACTGGCTGCACCAGAAACGGGTGACTGATTTTTCTGAGATGACTACGTTATCTTTGCCATTTCGAGAACGATTGGCATCCGATTTTTGTATCAATCGGCTAAAAATTGCAAAAAGACTTGCATCTTCGGTCGATGATACGGTAAAATACTTATATGAACTGCCAGACGGCAACTATGTAGAAACCGTCTGCATGCAGTATCACCACGGCACAAGCCTGTGCATTTCAACACAGGTGGGTTGCCGGATGGGATGTCGGTTCTGTGCATCTGCCATTGCAGGATTCGTGCGGAACTTGACACCAGCAGAAATGCTCCTGCAGATTTATGAAACGGAACGAGCACAGAATTGCAAAATCTCCAGTTTGGTGCTGATGGGTATCGGCGAACCACTGGATAACTTTGACAATGTACTGCGGTTTTTGCAGCTGCTTTCCGACCCGAACGGGTATGGCATGAGTTTGCGGCACGTTACCGTTTCTACCTGCGGCGTTGTGCCGAAGATTCTGGAGCTGGCAGAACAGCGGCTGGGGCTGACGCTATCTGTTTCCCTGCATTGCCCGAACGATGCCGGAAGAAGTGCCATTATGCCCATCAATCGTTCTTATCCGATTGATGTTCTGCTGGATGCCTGTCAGACCTATTTTGAAAAGACTGGAAGACGGGTCACGTTTGAGTATGCTGTGATGGATCAGGTCAACAGTGCGGAGCAGGATGCAGCAGCACTGGCAGAACGCTTGAAAGGGCTGCATGCTCATGTCAACTTGATTCCCATCAATCCAGTCAAGGAGCGGAATTTTCACACCTTAAAAAAGACGGTTTTGCAATTTCAAAAGACCTTAGAACGATATGGAATCCCTGCCACGATTCGGCGTACACTGGGCAGCGATATTGAAGCTGCCTGCGGACAGCTGCGACGGGATGCCATTCAACAAACGTAAACAGAAGAAACAGGGGGGAATGCATTGAATTTTGCAACTGCAACACATATTGGTTATGTGAGAGAGGAAAATCAGGACTGTGTCGAAATCCGGACGTTTCCGGATGGTGTTCTGGCACTGGTTTGTGACGGAATGGGCGGAGAACGCTCCGGAAAAGAAGCCAGTACCCGTGCAACTGAAATTTTTCTGGAATGCATGGAGGAACGCTGTCAAGAGCCGATGCAGACCTATGAAATCCGAAATGCGATGATGGCAGCGGTGTCTGCCGCCAACAGTGTCATCTATACTGCCGCAAAGCTGAACTATCAGAATTTTGGCATGGGAACGACTTGCGTGGCTGCGTTCTGGAATCAAGAGGGCGTGACCATTGTCAATGTCGGGGATAGCCGTGCGTATTACTATGCAGATGGCGTTTTACAGCCGATTACCATTGACCATACACTGGTCAATTTTCTGCTGTTTTCCGGAAAAATCACAGAAGAGGAACTAGAAACCCATCCCATGAAGCACATGCTAATTCGAGCAGTTGGTGTCGAAAAAACGGTGGAAGTAGATGATTTCTTTTTGCCCTATACAGACGGCATGAAAATCCTGCTCTGTTCGGACGGACTGCATGGATTCTGTACCGAAGAAGAAATGCAGGAAATCTTGCAGCAGGAAAAACCTGCACAGGAATTGGCAGATGAGCTGTTGCAGCTGGCGTTGGAGAAAGGCGGCAGGGATAACATCGCAATTGCAATCATTACAGATTAACATCATCGGAGGGAGCGTATGGATAATTATATCGGCAAACGGCTGGACGGTCGCTATGAAATTACAGAGCTGATCGGGCAGGGCGGTATGGCAAATGTGTATAAGGCAACAGATGTTCTGGATAATCGGATTGTTGCCGTGAAAATTCTGAAACGGGAATTTTCAGAGAGTGATGAATTTTTGCGGCGATTCCGGAATGAATCCAAGGCAATTGCTGTTCTTTCTCACCCCAACATTGTCAAGATTTATGATATGGGATTTTCAGAGAAGCTGCAATATATCGTTATGGAATATATTGACGGCATTACCTTAAAAGAATACATCGACAGCGAACGGGTTCTGAACTGGAAAGATGCCGTGCATTTTATCATTCAGATTTTACGGGCATTACAGCACGCCCATAACCGTGGAATCGTTCATCGGGACATCAAGCCGCAAAATATCATGCTGCTGACAGACGGAACGATTAAAGTCATGGACTTCGGAATCGCCAAGTTTGCACGGGAAGAGAGCATGACTGCAACTGATCAGGCAATCGGAACGGTACACTATATCAGTCCGGAGCAGGCAAGAGGGGACGTGACGGATGAAAAGAGCGATATTTATTCCGTTGGTGTCATGTTTTATGAGATGCTGACCGGACAAAAACCGTTTGATACCGATAATCCGGTTTCCATTGCCGTGATGCATATCAAGAATATTCCAGTTCGGCCAAGAGATATTAACCCGAATATTCCTTCCGGTCTGGAAGAAATCATCATGCATGCGATGGAAAAAGATGCGGAAAACCGCTATCAGACTGCCTCCGATATGATTCGGGATATTGAAGCCTTCAAGCAGAACAACCAAATTATTTTCGGCTATTACAGTGTGCCGCTGGTACAGCAGCGAGCAACGGAGGGCGGTAGAATGCAATACGGCATGCCGTCGCAACAGCCAGTTGCACAGATGCAGCCACAGCAGCAACCAGAATATCTGCCGGAAGAACCGGACGATGATGGAGATGACTATGAAGAACCGGATGATTATGATGAACCAGAGCCAAAACAAAAGTCACTGGTCGTTCCGATTCTGACAGCCGTTACAGTAGTGGTTATTGTCGTTGCGGCAGTCTTTATTGTTGCCCTGCTGACGAATCCAAACTTGCTGCGGAAGTCGGTGGAAGTGCCGAATCTGATTGGTATGACCTATGATGATGCAGTCAAGAACTATGATAAGGACATTGTGCTCAGTGTTGAAGAAGAAGATTACAACGATGACTATGCAGCTGGTACGATTTATAATCAGAGTGAAGACGCTGGAACAAGAGTTGACCGAGGCGACAACAACAAAATTCGAGTTGCGGTTGCAGTCAGCAAGGGGACACAGATGATTTCTGTTCCGGAAGTCAAGGGCTATTCTGAAGCAGAAGCAAAGAATATGCTGACCGATTTGGGCTTCCAAGTACACGAGATTCAAGAGGCAAGTAGCTCTGATGATGGCATTGAAAAGGGAAATTGTATCCGAACCGACCCGGCATATGGTACAGAATTGAAGGTTGGCAGCAACATTGATTTGTATGTCAGCACGGGGATTGCCATTGATGAAATCACCGTTCCGCAGTTTGTCGGCATGACACAGGCAGATGCAGAAACGGAATGTGCAAGAATCAACTTGAAGATTGCAAGCGTGGAAGAAGTCGATTCCGATAAGCCACAGGGTGAAATCGTAGAACAGAGCTTGAAAGCATACAGTGCAACCAATGCTGGTTCGGATATCAGCTTTAAGATTAGTAACGGCAGTGCACCGGAAGGCGAAATTAACTATGGAATGTATCTCCCATCTGACATCACGGGCAAGTATACCGTTGATTTCACCATGGATGGAAAGGTGATCCAGAGTTATCCGTTTGTTGCAGAAACTGCTGGCGGTATGATTAGTATTCCAGTCAAGGGAACTGGACAAAAGCAAGTGACCGTTTCTGTAACAGGGGAAAGCACGGGCATGACTGCTCGACTGGGTGTTTATACGTTTGACTTTACAACTGGTTCTTTCACTGCAATTTCAGAGGACTTTGAATCTGCATTTGCTGCGGTGACACCGCAGCATACAGAAGCCGCTCCTGCTGCAACCGAAGCCCCAGCTGCACAGCCGGAGGAATCACAGGAATGATGCAGGAGAAAGAATCAGGCAGAATTTTACAGTGTATCGGTGGAATTTATACCGTTGCAACAGATTCCGGAACGGTTTCCTGTAAGGCAAGAGGAGTGTTCCGAAAGCGAGGCATGACCCCCTATGCCGGAGATTTTGTCACTGTGGAGCAGGGTGTGATGACCGAGATTCTGCCCCGAAAAAATAGCATCATCCGTCCGCCGCTGGCAAACTTAGACCAGTTGTTATTTGTGACCTCCACCTATAAGCCTGTGCCAAATCTGCTGTTGCTGGATCAGTTCATGGCAGTTGCAATTTATAAGCAGATTCAACCAGTTTTGGTGCTGACCAAGTTGGACTTACAAGACGGAGCAGCCTTGCAGAAACTGTATACCAATGCTGGAATTCCAGTGTATCCGGTTTGTTATGACCAGCCGGATACACTGGAGGCAGTGCGTGCTTGCCTGCGAGGAAAAGTCAGTGCCTTGACGGGAAATTCCGGTGCTGGGAAATCCACGCTGTTGAATGCGTTGTATCCGGATTTACAACTGAAAGTTGGAGAAATCAGCGAGAAGCTGGGACGTGGACGGCATACGACCCGACAAGCTTCGCTGTATCCGCTGGATGGCGGGTATATTGCAGATACGCCCGGATTCTCTACGTTTGAACAGGAACAATATGCACGCATTCCCAAGGAAGAATTGGCAGACTGTTTTCCGGAGTTCGCTCCCTATCAGGGAAGCTGTCGGTTTCAGGACTGTGCCCATGTTTGTGAAAAGGGCTGCGGTGTGCTGGCGGCCGTGCAGGATGGCAGCATTGCAGAAAGCCGTCATGCCTCTTATGTTGCCATGTATGAGATTGCAAAAAAGCGAAAGGACTGGGAACAATGAAACGGGCAGTGATTTTTTCCGGCGGTGCATTTGAGAAACCGGATTGGGTGACGTTGCCGAAAGATGCCATGATTCTTTGTGCAGACAGCGGTTTGCGGCATGCCAGAGCGTTGGGTATTTCGCCGGATTGGGTGCTGGGCGATTTTGATTCCAGTTCCGAACAGCCAGAGGGGGAGTCTGTCTTGCGGTATCCGCCGGAAAAGGATGATACAGATACCATGCTGGCAGTGAAGCAGGCTCTCTCTTTGGGAGCAGAAGAGATTCAGATTTACGGCGGACTCGGCGGACGGTTTGACCATGCCATCGCAAACGTGCAGACACTGCGGTATCTGTCCGAGCATGGGGCAGTTGGTTCGCTCTGCGATGCACAGAACTGGATGACGGTGCAGACTGCTGGAACGGTTCGTCAATATCCCAGACGGAACGGCTGGTATTTCTCGCTGCTGTCGCTGAGCGATACTTGCACGGGTGTTACCATCACAGGGACGAAGTACTGCTTACAGAATGGTACGTTGCACGCAAATTTTCCGCTGGGAATCAGCAATGAAATCGTTGCCGAGCGGGCGGAAATCTCCCTGCAAACGGGAACGCTGTTGGTCTTATATACGAAAGATGCATAAAAAATGCAGGAATCCAAATTGTTGGATTCCTGCATTTTGTTTTTATAGAAAGATTCAGGCGGTATGCGATTCTGCCCGCTTGTGATAAAGGAACATACAAACCGCCATCCCAATAATGATGCAATAACCGAGAATACTATATCCGTCCGGAACTTGCTGGAACAGGAAAAAGCCCAGCAGTGCCGCAAAAATAATCTGCGTATAGTCATAGACAGAAATATCTTTCGGGGCTGCGTAGAAGTAAGCGTTGGTAACGCCAAACTGTCCGCCAGCTGCGGCAAGCCCTGCTCCAATCAGGAAGAGCAGCTGCTTCCAAGTCATTGGCTCATAGTGTAGCAGCAGCCACGGCAGAGCAACTAGACAGGAAAAGGCAGAGAATAAAAAGATAATCCATGCTTTTGGAACGTGGCGAGTGCCTAAGTAGCGTACCATGGTATAGGCAAATCCTGCCCCGAATCCGCCCAGCAATCCAATACAAGAGGGAAACAGTGAGAGGTTCGAGAACGTCGGTTTGATGATGAACAGGCTACCGATGAATGCTCCGCAGATGATGCAGATTTGTTTCCAGGTGATTCGCTCTTTTAATAGCAGCCATGCCAGCAGTACCGAGAAAAACGGCGACATTTTATTCAGCATGGATGCGTCCGAGATGGGAAGATGGTCAACGGCATAGAAGTTGCAGAAGATGCCAACCGTTCCCATGGTTGCCCGTAACAGTAACGCACCCGCACTCTTTTTATCGCAGTGCAGGGGCTGCCGTTCCTTGAACAGCATGATCAAGGCGACCAGCAGGGCAATGAGGTTGCGGAAGAAGCTCTTCTGAATAAAGGATAAATCTCCGGCAAGCCGGACAAATGCATTCATCCAAGCAAAACTGAATGCAGAAAAAATCAGGAAACACGTTCCTTTTGTACGGGAAGAAAGTTGCATATTCGATTCGACCTTTCTGATAAAATCTGTATTTATCATAGCACAAACGACGTGCTTTTGCAAGCATAACAAAACAGTTGTTGTTTTTTCGTAAACTACTTGACAAATCAAAAAAAATCTGTTACACTGAACATAGATGAAAGGAAGGTGTCGCCATGCTGAAAGCGATCGGTTCCAGGAAGGATCTGAAGCAGCAGCTGTATTATGAATTCGTTGCCGACTTGTTGGAAAGCAAATCGGTACAAGACCTGAAGCAATACCGCCATCATATCAAAACCACACGGTTTCAACATAGTTTGAATGTTTCTTATTATAATTATCTCATCTGTAAGTTTTTCCACTGGGATGCGGTTTCCGCTGCCCGTGCCGGATTGCTGCACGATTTGTATTTTTATGAAACAGCCGACTATGATGCAACCGAAACCCATGAATCCCACAGTGCCCATCATCCACAAGTGGCATTGCACAATGCAATGCAGCTGTTCTCGGTGAATGCTGTGGAAAAAGACATCATACAAAACCACATGTGGCCGGCAACGCACCACATGCCGCACTACAAAGAAAGCTACGTGATTGTTATCGTAGATAAATATTGTGCAGCACTCGAATATGTTGCTCCATCCTTGCGGAGTCTGTTCCGGAAGGTGTTTCGGAGAAAACGGGCTGCTGCCTAACAAAATTTAATTTTTCGCATAGCGGGAGCGGATGAACGCCGCTGAGAGGATGTGCAGACACATCGACCGATGACCTGATTTGGATTATGCCAACGTAGGGAATGCATGATGAACTTGGAATCAAAATTCCTACAGCATACCTGCTGCATTGCGGTATGCTGTTTTTTTATGGAACAAGAAAGGAGTGCTTGCAGAAAGATGCAGCTTACAGATGCCCAGATGCGGCTCTATGCCATTACCGACGACCGCTGGTTGAATGGTAGAACTTTATACGATTGCGTGGAAGATGCCTTAAAAGGCGGTGTGACCATGCTGCAAATTCGGGAGAAACATTGCAGCACGGAAAAGCTAACTGCACTTGCCATTCCGATTGTGTCGCTTTGTCACCGTTATCACGTTCCCTGTATCATCAATGACGATGTACAGGCTGCCAAGGATAGCGGTGCGGATGGTGTTCATGTTGGACAGGACGATGCCAGCATTGCACAGGCAAGAGCCGTGCTCGGTGCAGAAAAATGGATTGGAACAAGTGCCCATAATGTTGCAGAGGCAAGAAAAGCCCAGCAAGACGGGGCGGATTACATCGGAACAGGAGCAGTGTTTGGCTCGGCAACAAAGCAGGATGCAACGCCGCTTTCGCTGCAAACTTTACAGGAAATCTGTCAGGCAGTCACGATTCCAGTTGTTGCCATTGGTGGTATTACAGCGGAAAACGCTTTGCAGCTGCGTGGATTTGGCGGACAGGGCATTGCGGTCATTTCGGCGATTTTTGCGAAGCCGGATTGCATGACTGCTGCAAAGGAAATGCGACAGCTGGCAGATGCGATTTGTAAAGGAGCAGGAGCATGATAGAACGTGTACCAGTTTTAACGATTGCCGGAAGTGATAGCTGCGGTGGTGCAGGCATTCAGGCAGACTTGAAAACTATGACGGCTCTGTATGTTTACGGCATGAGTGCCATCACTGCTCTGACGGCACAAAATACGCTTGGCGTGCAGGGAATTCTGCCTGTTTCAGCGGATTTTTTGGGGCAGCAGCTGGATGCGGTTTGCACGGATATTCCGCCGGAAGCGGTGAAAATCGGCATGATTGCCAGTCCAGAGCAGGTGGATATCATCTGTGCCAAAATTCAGCAGTACCACTTGAAAAAGGTCGTTGTTGACCCAGTTATGGTGGCAACCACAGGGGCAGAATTGACCGAACGCACAACTGTGGATGCGATGCGGGAACAGCTGTTTGCACAGGCGGATTTATTAACACCAAACCTCTCGGAAACAGCGGTTTTGCTCGGAAAAGCTGTTCAGACGGTGGAAGAAATGCAGGCAGCTGCAAAACAGCTTGCGGAACAGTATCAGACAGCGGTTTTGGTCAAGGGCGGTCATCTGACAGAAGATGCGATTGATGTGCTCTATGACGGCAGCACAATGCAGTGCTTTTCTGGAGCAAGAATCGCCACGAAGAATACGCATGGAACAGGCTGCACGCTCTCCTCTGCCATTGCGGCAAACTGGGCAAAGGGATATTCCCTTTCGGAGAGCGTCCAGCAGGCAAAATTATATGTTGCAAATTGTATGCAAGCAGGGTTGCAGATGGGACACGGAAACGGTGCAATCTGTCACAACTATGCAGAATAAAATGATGGAGGAATCAAATGCAGACTTATCACACACAAATGGAAGCAGCCAGAAAGAATATCATCACCCCACAGATGAAAACTGTTGCAGAAAAGGAACGGGTCGATGTGGAATGGCTGCGGGAACGGGTTGCAGCTGGAACGATTTGTATTCCGGCGAACATTCACCACACTTCCCTTTCTGCGGAGGGAATCGGCACGGGATTGCGGACAAAAATTAACGTAAATTTAGGCATTTCGGGCGACTGCCACGACTACACAGACGAAATGAAAAAAGTTGACCTTGCGATTCAGTTCGGCTGCGAAGCCATCATGGACTTGTCCAATTACGGAAAAACCAGCACGTTCCGGAAACAGCTGATTGAAAAATCTCCGGCAATGATTGGAACAGTGCCGATGTATGATGCGATTGGCTATCTGGAAAAAGATTTGAAGGAAATCAAGGCAGAGGATTTCTTGCGGGTCATCGAAGCCCACGCAAAGGAAGGCGTTGACTTCCAGACGATTCATGCCGGCATTAACCGCCGTGCGGTGGAAGCCCTGAAGCGGCAGAAGCGAGTAACAAATGTCGTATCTCGTGGCGGTTCGTTGATTTTTGCATGGATGGAAATGACTGGGAACGAAAATCCATTTTATGAATATTATGATGAAGTGCTGGAAATCCTAAGAACCTACGATGTTACGATTAGCCTTGGCGATGCACTGCGTCCAGGCTCTACCGCAGATAGCACCGATGCTGCCCAAATCAGCGAGCTGATTGAACTGGGCGACCTGACAAAACGTGCATGGGAAAAGGATGTACAGGTCATGGTAGAAGGACCGGGACATATGGCAATGAATGAAATCGCTGCCAATATGACCTTACAGAAGCGGCTGTGCCACGGTGCACCGTTCTATGTATTAGGGCCGCTGGTAACCGATATTGCACCGGGCTATGACCATATTACTTCCGCCATCGGCGGAGCAATTGCCGCATCCAGCGGTGCAAACTTCCTGTGTTATGTTACACCAGCGGAACATTTGCGGCTGCCGGATTTGCAGGACGTTCGGGAGGGCATTGTAGCATCGAAAATTGCTGCCCATGCGGCAGATATTGCGAACGGAATCCCATATGCAAGAGAACAGGACAACCGGATGAGCGAAGCCAGACAGAGAATCGACTGGGAAGGCATGTTTGCGTGTGCGATTGACCCGGAAAAGGCACGGAATTATTTTGAAAGCCGTCCGCCGCAGGAACGGCATACCTGCTCGATGTGCGGAAAGATGTGTGCAATGCGGACATCCAACCGGATTCTGAACGGGGAAGATGTGACATTCTGTGAGGCAGATTCCGAACAATCCTAAGTTTTTTGGAACAATGTCTTTGGAAAACCAGAAAAAAATCGAAAAACTACTTGACAAAGAACGCTTTTTCGGTTAAAATCTTAATTAAGAATGATTCTTGATTAAGGAGACAGGTTCATGAAAAACAGAAACACGTTACAACGCAGACTGGTGTTGGAAACGGTACGGCGTATGCGAAATCATCCGACTGCGGAGGAGATTTATCTTGCCATTGCAGCAGAAAATCCATTGATTAGCAAAGCAACTGTTTATCGGAATCTCAAGTTGCTCTCGGAACAGGGAGAAAGCTTGCGGATTCCCATTCCAGACGGAGCGGATCGATTCGATTTTCATGTTGCACCACACTACCACATCAAGTGTCGGGTTTGTAGTCAGGTATTTGATGTAGATATGCCATATCAGGGGAATCTTTGTGACCAAGTGACCGATGCACAAGGATTTCAGATCGAATCCCATCAAATTCTCTTTATTGGCGTCTGTCCCGCTTGTCAGAAGAAGGAAAAGGAGCAGAAACCATGAAACCATTAAAAGGAAGTCGTACAGAAGCCAACTTAATGGCAGCGTTTGCCGGAGAAACACAGGCAAGAACGAAGTACACGTATTATGCTTCTCAGGCAAAAAAAGACGGTTATGTGCAGATTTCAAAGATTTTTGAAGAAACCGCTGCCAACGAAAAAGAACACGCAAAAATCTGGTTCAAGCTGCTGCACGGCGGTGCAATGCCGGCAACCACGGAGAATTTGAAAGATGCCGCTGCTGGTGAGCATTTTGAATGGACAGATATGTATCAGGAATTTGCGGAGCAGGCTCGGGAAGAGGGCTTCGACCAAATTGCTGCCCTGTTTGAAGCAGTCGGAAAGATTGAAAAGACACACGAAGAACGCTTTCGCAAGCTGCTTGCCAATGTCGAGGGCGGATATGTGTTCTCGAAAGACGGCGATACCATCTGGGAATGTGCAAATTGCGGACACATTCACATCGGAAAACAAGCTCCGGAAGTCTGTCCGGTCTGCAATCATCCGCAGTCGTATTTTCAGGTGAAAGCAGAGAATTATTAAACGGGATTTTCATTTTAACCTCCAGTAGCAAGAAGTCCCCCACCTCTAAGGTGGGGGATGAATTGCACTCCCCATTGACAAACTAAAAATAATATTATATAATGTAACCAATAAAAAGTATGATGAGCGTGTCATATTTTCGATTGCCTGTACCACAAAGAGCAATAACCAAGCCGTTGGTATGGAGATTATGAAAGGAGAATAGATTAGTGGTTCGTCATGCCGCTATGATAAGGAATTACTGAGTATCCTCTTTTTCCCGTAGCCAGTCAGGATGTAACATGTGCAAAGTCAGTTTTGCAGACAACTCAGAAACCGTGGGACACACGGGGATAGCTCGCTTATGCTGTAGTCAGAGGACTGCTCGAACGAGAACCGACTGCTTGCTCTTGCAAGAGGAAGCCCCCGCCTCTTCAGGTGGGGGAGGATGTCACACATCAGGAAAAGGCTGCCTGTGCAACAACAGGCGGCTTTTTTTCGGAAAACAGAGAGGGATGGGTTTCATTGAAAGGAAATCGGTACTGGGTACGAGTTCGAGCCAGAGTGCTGCATTATGGCATTCATGTTTTGTCACACCTGCGGCTCTTGATTCGTTGGATTTTCTTAGCATTGGTGGCTGGTGTTGTGGCTGGCGGTGTGGGAGCTGCTTTTGCATGGGGCATGACCGCCGTCACGAACTTGCGGACACAGCATCCATGGTTGTTGCTTCTATTACCGGTGAGCGGTCTTGCCATCGTTGCACTGTATCGGGCTTGTCACTTTGAAAAGGACAGCGGAACAAATACGGTTCTTGCGATGATTCATGCAGAAAAAGAGATTCCGGCTCGTATGGCACCGTTAATTTTTATTTCCACCATGCTGACACATTTGTGTGGCGGTTCTTCTGGTCGAGAGGGAGCAGCCTTGCAAATCGGCGGCAGTTTGGGAAATCTGCTGGGCAGAGTCATGCGGTTACAGCCGGATGACCGACGGGTTTTGGTCATGTGCGGAATGAGTGCAGCGTTTTCCGCCGTCTTTGGAACGCCATTGGCAGCCGTCTTTTTTGCGTTGGAAGTGGGCAGCGTGGGCATTATCTACTATGCAGCCCTTGTGCCCTGCGTCACTGCTTCATTCTGTGCAGATGCCATTGCAAAATTCTTTCGGGTGGAGTCTGAAAGCTATCCGCTGATTGTTAGCACAGAGTGGTCGGTTGCTCCGTTGGCAGCCACTGCCTTGCTGGGCATTCTTTGTGCTGGATTGAGCGTTTTGTTCTGCATTTCATTACATGAAACAGGCTGCCTATTGAAGAAAAAAATTCCGAATGCCTATCTTCGGATTGCCGTGGTCGGAGTTGTTCTGGTGATTCTGGGATTATTGCCCGGAAATTCTGATTACTTAGGAGCAGGAATGCCGATTTTGATTCGGGCACTTTCCGGAAAAGTTGTCTGGTATGCGTTCTTGATGAAGCTGTTGTTTACCGTTCTGACAATGGCAGCCGGATTCAAGGGCGGTGAAATTGTGCCCTCGTTCTTTATCGGGGCAACATTTGGCTGCCTGTATGGCTCGATTCTGCATCTTTCGCCGTCCATGTTTGCGGCACTGGGGATGATTGCCGTTTTCTGTGGCGTGACGAATTGCCCGTTGACTTCGCTGCTGATTGCGTTTGAATTGTTTGGCATGGAGGCAATGCCGTATTTTCTCATTTGTATCGCTGTCAGCTATATGCTTTCGGGATATTATGGCTTGTATCACAGTCAGAGAATTGTCTATTCCAAATATAAACCAAAGTATGTGAACCGCAAAACCAGAGAATAAGCACAGAAAAATATGATTTTCACTACAAATAACCGAATCTACTTGATTTTAACCGGATAATCGTGGTATAATAGGAGAAAAATAGACAGGGGAATTCACATGAATGAACATTGCAACATCTTAATTTTGTCTGTGACTGCCGGAAATGGACATAACTCCGCAGCAGCTGCCTTAAAGGAAGAATTTGACCGGCAAGGGGTCGATTGTCATATTATGGACTTGTTTCAGTATCTTTCGCCATTGGCTGCAAAATTGATTTCGGATGGATACGACCAGCTGACGAAACGTTTTCGGTTGGCATGGAAAATTGGCTACGGGGTCGCTTTACATGATACGACCTTTAAGATTCCGCCACGCTTGATTGCAAGCACTTCCAACTTGCAGAGTATGCAGCAATATTTGATTGACCAGAAAATTACCCATGTTGTCTTTACGCATCCGTTTGCAGGTGTTCTGCTGCAAACCTTGAAACAATATCAGGCGATTGCCATTCCGACGTTCGGCATCCTGACAGACTTCACCATTCACCCGTATTGGTGGGACTGCACGGAAAATGATTATTTTATTTTACCGCATGCAGACTTGATTCCGGCAGCGGAAAAAAACGGTTTTCAGCGGAAGCAGCTGAAAGATTTTGGAATTCCGGTTTCCTCTGCATTTGCCAGACATCCGGAAAAAACGCAGGTACGGACGATGTTGGGCATGCCTGTGAATTTGCCGACTGTGTTGGTTATGGGCGGCGGTGTCGGCTATGGAAATCTTGTCAAGACTGTGCAGGAGATTGACGAACACGCCAAGCATTCGCTGCAAACGATTGTTGTTTGCGGTAGAAATACCGAGAGTCGGGATGAATTGCTGCAATTGCAGGCATCCGGCAGCTTTTCGCATATCGTGCATATTTATGGCTTTACGCATCAAGTGCCGCTGCTGATGGCAGCATCTGACTGTATCATCACCAAGCCCGGGGGCATTACCACTTCAGAAGCCCTCTCTGCATCGCTGCCGATTGTGGTCAGCAAGCCGATTCCAGGGCAGGAAGAAAAGAATGTGGAATTTCTTCAGCAGTATGATGCAATTTGTGTGCCCGAAAAATATCGGTTCTCGGGTATGTATGCCGCAGATTTGCTATTTGATTCGGTTCGCCTGAAACAGCTGACCCAACACGCTGCACAGGTCGCAAAGCCCCATGCAGCAGCGGACATCTGTTCCTTTGTGCGGGAGTGTAAAAGCATGGTTGCGTTAAGATCATGAAAAAAAGATGAAAAGATAAGTGAATGGATTTGTTTTCGTTCTTTTTTGTTTGATTTCGTTTCGATTCTGATTTTTTTGATGAAATTGAATAAAATCGCTAAAAACTATTGACATTTTTTCAGTGGATATGCTATAATAGAGGCAGACATTCGGAAGATGATTTTCACAATCAGAAACCGGATGGAAATACGATCGGAATGGTTCGGCGGAGCTTGCTGCAAGGGATCAGGACGATGCGAGGAGGAACGCACTATGAAAATGACGATTACTGCTAAGAAAATGCAAATTCCACAAAACTTTACAGAGTACGCTGAAAAGCGGCTGAATTCTAAGCTGGATAAGTTCTTCGGCGAAGAAGCAGACGCAAAGATTACAATGGCAACACACAAGAATCTGATCGTAATTGAATTGACGGTCGATTATAATAATATGAAGTACCGTGCAGAGCAGTCTGCGGTCGATAAGGAAGACGCTCTGGATGCTGCCATTGACAAGATCATTCGGCAGATTCGGCGGAACAAGACCCGTGTGGAAAAGAAACTGAAGGACTCCGCATTCAAGGACGTTGCATATGAGGACGTTGTACCGGAATCCGACTATGAGGTTATCCGGCACAAGAAGTTCGTTATGCATCCGATGGATGTAGAAGAGGCAATCTTGCAGATGAACTTGCTGGGACATACGTTCTTCATGTTCCTGAATGCAAACACCGGTGAAACCAACGTGGTCTATAAGCGTGCAGACGGAAAGTATGCCGTTTTAGAGCCAGTTGCAGAATAACCGCTGATTTTCTAGCAATCGAACAAACAAAGGGGACTTCGTGGATGTGCGAAGTCCCCTTTTCTGTGTAGGAGGGCAGGAAAAACCAATGGGAATGGAAGAGAAAATCAAAGCCGGAACGCTGAATGCAGCTGATTGGTTGCAGATTTTGCGTTGTTCGGAATGGGATGACATCCTACGGCAAACCGCTGACCAACTGCGGCAGGAAGTCTATGGGAAAGATGCTTATCTGCGAGGGCTGATTGAATACACGAATTTCTGCAAGAATAATTGTTATTATTGCGGCATTCGCTGCGGAAATACAAAGGCAGTTCGCTATCGGCTGAGCAAAGAAGAAATTCTTGCCTGTTGCGAAGAGGGCTATACGCTCGGCTTTCGGACGTTTGTATTACAGGGTGGGGAAGACCCAGCGTCTACAGATGCTTGGGTTTGCAGCGTGGTTTCTGCGATACGGGAACGCTTTCCAGACTGTGCCGTGACACTCTCCATCGGGGAAAAGAAAAAGAGCAGCTATCAGGCATATTATAATGCCGGTGCACGGCGGTATCTGCTGCGGCATGAAACCGCAAATCCAGAACATTATCGGCATTTACATCCAGCAGAACTGTCGTTAGAGAACCGGAAACGCTGCCTGTATGACTTGAAAGAAATCGGGTATCAGGTCGGTTCGGGGTTTATGGTTGGTTCGCCCGGACAGACGCTTTCACATCTGGTGGAGGACTTGCAGTTTTTGCAGGACTTACAGCCGGATATGATTGGCATCGGCCCTTATATCGCACAGAAAGAAACGCCTTTTGCTGGACATCCCAACGGAACATTAGCATTAACGCTGCGACTGGTGTCGCTTCTGCGGATTCTGTTTCCGTATGCGTTGATTCCGGCAACCACTGCCCTTGGAACAATTCACCCACAGGGGAGAGAGTTGGGCTTGCAGGCAGGTGCAAATGTCGTCATGCCAAACTTGTCACCCGTTCGGGTGCGAAAGCTGTATGCTTTGTATGATGATAAAATCTGTACCGGAGAGGAGTCCGCACAGTGTCGGCACTGTCTGGAACAGCGAGTTGCATCGGCTGGGTATCAGGTTGTAACTGCCGTTGGCGATGTAAAACGATAGAAATTTTGATACAAAAAAACCGCTTCAAGCAAAGAAGCGGTTTTTTTATTATTGTATTTAGAAGGAAGGCTGTTCGATACGAGCCGCAGGTAACTGCGGTCGAGCTGGCTCAGCTCGGCGAGGGGTGCAGGGGGCAAGCTGCCCCCTGCAAAGACTGAGCGATGAATGATATTGAAATCTAGAAGAAATCGGTAACTGCTGTTCGCCATTCTAAAAACATAAAAAATTTCTGCAAACTGTAATCTAAGAAAGATTCATAAATAATTCGGACAACGCACCCACTGGCGAACAGCACACAGGCAGACAGCGAAGCATATCTGCCGAACCGTACGCAATCGGTTTCCCTAAGATTAGAGTTCTGCTGCCTCCTGTGCAATTTTCCCCATACAGCTTTCAAACGAAACCCCATACCAATAGGTATCTTTATCTGGCAGCGTTGCTTCGATGCAGTCCGTCGTCAGGTTGACCGCAAGAGAAACTGCCTTTTCCAGCGATGCCCCCTTGACAATTGCACCGGAAAGCAAACTGCTGAAAATATCGCCCGTTCCATGTGCAAAATAACCGCCAATGTGTTTCCGGAAAGCAGCATGATACTGGTTGGATTGGCTGTCATAGGCAACTGCTCCATGTCTGCCGTCTGCATACTGAACACCCGTCAGAACCACAGTCGGTGCACCCAAATCGGTCAGTTCTTTCAGCAGTTCCTGTATCTCTGCTTCCGTATAATCTGTCCGATACGGGCGGTCTAACAGCAGGGCTGCTTCCGTCATATTCGGTGCAATGATGTCTGCCTTCTTGCAGAGGGCTTTCATCTCCTGCACGAAATCAGCGGTAAAGCCTGCATACAGCTTTCCAGCATCGCCCATGACAGGGTCAACGATAATAGAGGTGTGTTCGTTGCGGAATGTGTCGAAAAAGTCAGATACAATCTGCACCTGTTCTTGTGATCCTAGGTAGCCCGTATAAATGCCATCGAACTGTAAGTTCAAGGATTTCCAGTGCGTTGCAATCGCCGGAATATCACTGGTTAAATCTCGAAAGGTGTAGTTTTTGAATTGATAGGTGTGTGTGGAGAGAACCGCAGTCGGAATGACAGCCGTTTCCAGCCCCATCGCACATAGAATCGGGTGGGCAACCGTCAGGGAGCATTTCCCGAAACATGAAATATCTTGAATGGTGACAATGCGTTTTAACATAGAACACGCCTCTTTCTTTCCAATTTGCTTGTAATTAAGGACGGTTTCCCCGTTCTTTTTCTTTTCGGAATGCCTGCTGGGCTTTCATAATCCGAACATCCTGCCCGACAAAGCGTAAAATCGAATAGTTCGCATAAATGCGGGACGTAATCCGTTCTTCATAGCGGTTGGAGATGCCGTTAAAATCCAGATTGGTGCTGATAATGGTCGGAAGAGAACGGTTCAGTCGAGTGTTAATCAGATTATAAATCGTGGACTGGTAGAAAGATGAGTCAAACTCTGTTCCCAAGTCGTCTAAAATCAGCAGGTCACAAGTCAGCAGCAGTTCCATGGTGTCAGTTTCCGGATGTTCTTTTCCGAAGTGTTCCCGTTCAATCTTGCGGAGAAAGTTGATGACAGAATCATAGAGAACGCTATAACCCCGTTCCAGTGCCACGGAGGCAATCGAAAGGGAAAGATGTGTCTTTCCGAGTCCGGTTTTCCCGAACATCAAAATACTGGGGGAACTTTTATGGAAATACTGGGCATAGTTTTGGCAGTAAGCGAGAATCTTCTGCATAGCCGTGTAGCAGTCTGAACCATGTTCCGTTGTTTTTCCCCGGTAATAGTCCAGCGAGAACGTATCAAATCGACAAAGCTGCACTTGAGCTGACTTGTTCAGTTCTTTTGTGGCAAGTTTTCCGGCGAGTTTTAATAGGCAGTGGCAAAATGTTCCGTTTGCATAGCCGGTATCGTTGCAGTCGGGGCACTGGTAGACAATATCTAAGTAATTCTGCGGATACCCGTGCTGTACGAGCAGTTTCCGAATCATGGCTTGTCCCTGCTGATTCTGCTGGGCAAGGCGTTGGGTTCGTTCTGCAACATTTTCGCCGGAACGGATAATCTGGATTAAGTCTTGACTGGTATGAAACAGCTGCTGGTTGATTTCCATGATTTCCGGAACAGTTTGTGCGATTTCTGCAAGGTGCTGTTGCTGTATGGTTTGAGCATTGTTTCTGCGGACAGAGATGGCAGAGAGTGCCTGTTGTAGATACCGTTCGTTCATACATTGCCTCCGATTGGTTCATCTAAGTTATAAATCAAAGAAGCGTATGCCTCTGCATTTTCGCTGACGGGAATTTCCGGCTGTTTCTTCTTCCGGATGCGAGGAGATTCCGGCGGTTTGTCGTTTAAATCGACCTCGGCACGAGTTTTATAGCCAGCTTTCATCCAGTCGTTCAGAATGCTCTGCATATAGGGAAATGAGAGCCGGTCTGTTTTTTCAACGGTTTTTTCGTAGGCGTACCGGATTAAATCCATCGGAATGGCTTTTTGTTTCCAGTCATCAATGAATTCCATCTGTTTTGGCGTTGGATTTCGTCGCATTTCGAGTAGCCGCATGATTTGTGCTAAATAGCTGTGCCGCTGTTCCATGTCTTTGATTTCTTCTTGAGCCTGTTGTAGGGTAGTAATGCCCTGATTCCACCAGCGAATTAGAATTTGTTCGATGTAACGTACGTTGCACTTTTGAATGGAATGGCAGTAGGAAACCACCATGAGAATGATGTCGCTGGAAAAGTTCAAGTAATCGTGCAGCCAGACGAGGGACTGTTCTTCCATGAAATTCAGCGGTCTGCCATATAATTGCTGCACCATGCGGAACAGCGTCTGTAAGCTTTCGGAACTCTGAACAGCATCTGCAATGGCAGTTGGCAGGATGGACAATTCCGAACTGGTGCGAATGAGAGCCGCAACTTCCTGCGGCTTTTCTGGAGCAGGTGGTTCTGGTGGTGTGAAGAGGTCGGTTTGTTCCCAGAATAAGAGAGCTTCTTCGACTTGTTCCGGCAGGCATCCGATTTGCTTTCCAACCTGTACGGTGTCAATCGTTTCCGGCTGATGCCGCAGCAGGTAGAGCAGGACTTTTAGCTGAGAGGGGGTTGCAAGTTTGAGATATTGGTCTACAACCGCAGTCGGCACGCTGAACAGGGACTGCCATGCTGGATTTTGGAGGGTCAGTGTCAAGGGTGGGGTCGCTCCTTTCTGAAAAGATAGAAATTCCGGATTGTCCGGAATGGGCTTGGAATCTATTATAACACATTTCGGAATGCTTGTCACGCATTTCAATGAAATTGGTAAAAAAAAACGCCTTTGCAAATTGCAAAAGCGTTTTGGTGCCGATGGTGGGACTTGAACCCACACGTAGTTGCCTACAACAGATTTTGAGTCTGCCTCGTCTGCCATTCCGACACATCGGCTTACGACTTTTATAGTATAGCATACTTTCTCGGATTTGTCAAGTGTTTTTTTCGATTTTTTTCAAATTTTTTTGAGGGGGGAAATCCGGAAAAAAAGAACCGCTTGGGAAATCAAGCGGTTCTACGGATTGTGGCGTGCCTAGAGGGATTCGAACCCCCGACCTACTGGTTCGTAGCCAGTCACTCTATCCAGCTGAGCTATAGGCACATCTGTCTTACAACATTATTTATTATAGCACACCTTTTTGCATTTGTCAAGGGGTTTTTCAAAAAAATTTTGAAAAAATCGAAAAAAGTTGCCTTGTGCAGCAGGCAACTTTTTCTATTTGGTTCTTAGAGATAATCCTTGATCAGTTTTACACAAGAACGGCAGACCTTTTTATCGTTAAAATCGATCAAATCTTCCGTTTTATTGCACAGGGCACAAGAACTCTGAGCTTTCTGGATGATGATTTTCGTACCCTCTGTGTAAATCTGCAAATAATCGTTGCAGTCGATTTGAAGCTGCCGTCTTAGTTCCTTTGGCAGAACGAAGCGACCGAGGCTGTCAACCCGACGCATAATACCGGAATCTTTCATGATATAACCTCCTTTTTCACCGGATATTATCCATTATACAAAAAATGGGTACGAGTGTCAACGGTAAATTGGTTGCTTTTTCGTTTCGATAAGAAATAAATATAGTACCATAAGAAAAACTGATAAGCTGTGCAAAAAAATCTGAAAAAAATTGAAAAAAACACTTGACAAATGCAAAAAGGTGTGCTATAATGTAATAGTTGACTGATGAGATATTAGCTCAGTTGGCAGAGCATACGCCTTTTAAGCGTAGGGTCGAGGGTTCAAATCCCTCATATCTCACCACAACAGGAAAGCGGGGGAATCATTTCGATTTCCTCGCTTTTTTCGTTGATGCAGATATTTGATTGGAAGTAGAAAGCACCGTTTCGCCAAATGTTAGGTTTGCGAAACGGTGCTTGTCTTTTTATTTATAGAAAACTTCCGACAAAGGGTAGGCAGATTGCTCCGACTGTAATGACAGCCGCCAGAATCAACAGGAGCACCCGCATCAGATTGGAACGGTTCTTTTCTGATTTCATAAAATTCCTCCGTTTGTACGGGGCGTGGGATTAACCACGCCGTTTTTTGCGGTTATAGCTGCCGGAATTGTTTTTGCTGCTGTAAGCGTGGTCACGGCGGAAACGGTCAGAGCGACCATTTCCGGAGCGTCCGCCGCCGGAACGGTAGTTGCTGCGTTCTTCAAAGAGTTTCACCTTTACAGCATGCCCATTGATTTTCGTGGACTGCATCGAAGCAACAATGTTAGATGCTTCCGCAGCCGGTACTTCAACGGTGGTAAATTTGTCGTAGATGTCAATCTTTCCGAATTCTGAACCGGAAAGTTCGGTTGCTTCCACCAGTGCCCCCAAGATAAAGTTTGGAGCCATGCGTTCCTTGCGTCCAACATTGATGTGCAGCTTAACGGTTGCTGCACTGCTCCGCTTGCCCTTGCGAATCGGCTTTGGAATATCGAATGCCGGCAGATTTTTGGTTGCAGCTGTAATTTCTTCCTGCAACAGCAGTGCCAGCAGGGTTTCCGCTGGTGTTCCGGCAGCAATCAGCTGTTCTGCCAGCTGAACAGCTTCTTCCGATGGAGCAGCACTGCTGCACTGTTCCTGTAACCGCTGCTGTAACTGGTCTAATGCTTCCTGCTTCATCTCTGCGGAAGTCGGCAGGTTCAGTTCTTCGATGTTGGCTCTGGTGTATTGGGAAATAGCACGCAGTTCCTGTTCCTGTTTTCTGCCGCTGATGATGTTGTAGGCAGTGCCTTCTTTTCCGGCACGTCCGGTTCTGCCGATACGGTGAATATAATATTCATGGTCTTGCGGCAAATCATAGTTGAATACGGCATCAACGCCCTTGACATCAATGCCTCTTGCAGCAACGTCCGTTGCAATCAGGATGTTGCATCTGCCGTTTTTGAAGCTGTTCATGACCTGTGTCCGCTGCATCTGCTTCATATCACCATGCAGTCCAACGGCTGCAAAGCCACGATTTTGCAGGGCTTCGGTCAGTTCATCCACCATTTTCTTGGTGTTGCAGAATACCATAGAGGAAACCGGCTTTTTCGATGCGAGCAGCAGGTGCAGAGCATCGGTCTTTCTGCCCATCGGAACATTGATGGCATATTGTGCAATAGCATCAACGGTACGGTGTGGGCTTTGAATCTGTACCATCTGGGGGTCTTTCTGATACTGCTTGGTGATGGCAAGAATCGCCGGCGGCATGGTTGCAGAGAACAAGACTGTCTGGCGGTCTTCCGGTGTCTGAGCCAGAACGGATTCGATATCTTCCCGAAATCCCATGTTCAGCATTTCGTCTGCTTCATCTAATACAATCGTTCGCAGATGTTCGAGTTTGAGGGTACGGCGGCGGAGATGGTCTAAAACTCTGCCTGGTGTGCCAACAACAATGTTTGCACCGTTTTTCAGAGCGTGAATCTGCCGTTCCATGCTAGCACCGCCATACACGGCAACGGGTTTTACCCACCGTTTGAATTTTGCAAACTTGCCGATTTCCTCGCAAGCCTGCATGGCAAGTTCTCTGGTCGGGCAGAGAATCAGAGCGTAAACAAAGGGTTCTGCATCCTTTGGAATTTGTTCAATAATGGGAATGCTGAATGCGGCAGTTTTGCCCGTACCCGTGTTGGATTTTCCGATGACGTCTTTGCCTTCGAGCAGCAGGGGAATGGTTTTCGCCTGAATTTCGGTCATTTCGGTAAAATTCTGGGTGGCAATCGCCTGTAACATTTCTGCGGAGAGCGTTGTATTTTGAAATTGCATGTTGCTTCCTTTCTTTTGCATAAAATGGAAGCGTATTCGTAGAACGTGCGAATACGCTTCCATTCTGAACAAGGGGTTTGGGATGGTGAATACGGATTATTCGTCGATGTCTTCCGGCATGCTCCAGTTGTGGTAAACATTCTGAACATCGTCGTTTTCTTCGAGGTGTTCGAGCAGCAGGTTCATCTTTTTAATCTGGTCTTCATCGGTCAGGGTGGTGTAGGTTGCTGGAATCTGTTCCACTTCTGCAGAGAGCACATGATAACCCTTTTCGGTCATGCCGTCCCGCAGGGCTGGCAGAACAGACGGGTCACAGCTGATTTCTACCACATCGTCTTCCACAGAGAGGTCGTCTGCATCGAATGCGAAGCAGTCTTCCATAACAGTATCTTCATCCAGACCGGTGTTTTCGAGAACGACCATGCCCTTTTCGGTGAACAGAAACGAAACACAGCCGCTTGTACCGAGGTTACCGCCGAATTTGTCGAAGTAGTGGCGAATGTCGCCAGCCGTCCGGTTTTTATTGTCGGTCAGGCATTCTACGATGACAGCAACGCCGTTCGGACCATAGCCTTCATAGACGATGGATTCATAGTTATTCTTATCGCCGCCGCCGGCAGCCTTCTTAATGACACGGTCGATGTTATCGTTTGGTACATTGTTGGACTTTGCTTTTGCAATCAAGTCCCGCAGCTTTGCATTGCTGCTCGGGTCAGCACCGCCTTCTTTGACGCAGACGGTGATTTCTCTTCCGATTTTTGTGAAAATCTTTGCTTTTGCGGCATCAGTCGCTTCTTTTTTCCGTTTGATATTATTCCATTTAGAATGTCCGGACATGGGTGTTCATCCTTTCGATTGATTTTCTGCTGCATCTGCCGTCAAAACGGCTTGGAATGCGGCAGTTTGCCGAATCTGCTGCATCAGTTCCTGCATGCGGTCGGCTGCACCGGTCAGATAGAGATATCCAAACAACGCTTCCAGCCCGGTCGCATAGCGATATTCTGCCTGATGGGCATGCTTAGGAGCGGCGTTTCTGCCCCGTAGAAAGACTGCCTGTTCCTCCTCGGTGAGGGTGGGGAGCAGTTCCCGCATGACAGTTGCCTGAAAGCCAGCACAGACCAGTGCCACTTTTTTTTGATGCAGGGCAGCTGGCGGCTGATTGGCAGTGCGAAGCAGCTGTTCCCGAATCAGCGTATCAAAAACGCTGTCGCCTAAAAAGGCGAGGGATAGGGGGCTGTATTGTTTGGCATCGTGCGGGCTGAGCGGAGTTTGTGTCATAGGGGTATCCTTTCGGTGTTATGATACAAAGTCGAATTCAAATCCATAGAGGTTGACGGTGTCGCCTTCCTGAATGCCCATTTCTTCCAGCTTGTCGATGATACCGCTGCTGCGGAGCACCTTCTGGAAGTATTGCAGCGAGGAATAGTCGTCCAAATTGACGGTTCGCAGGATTGGTTCGAGGAATTTTGCATCGATATAATAAACGCCGTCTTCGACTTCAATTTCAAATGTTCCCTTTTCGGTGGTTTCTGCCAGTTCTTCAGCGGTGAGCGGTTCTGGCTCATATTGCAGAATCGGCGGCAGTTCGGTCAGCTTCGCACCAATTGCCTGAACGAGTTCTTTCGTTCCCTGCGTGGTGGCTGCCGAAATGCAGAAGAAGGGAAGTCCTTTTTCCTGTTCGATATAGTTGCGGAATGCGGCAATCTGTTCTTCGGTTGCCATATCGCATTTATTTGCTGCAACCATCTGCGGACGGGCAGCAAGGTCTGCGTTAAAGCGTTCCAGTTCCTGTTGAATGGTTTCGTAGTCCGCAATCGGATCTCTGCCTTCCGAACCGGAAACATCTACAACGTGCAGAATCAGCCGGCAGCGTTCTACGTGGCGGAGAAATGCGTGACCTAAGCCAACGCCATCGCTTGCCCCTTCAATCAGTCCCGGAATATCTGCCATGACGAAAGAAGATTCTGCGTTGCACTGCACCACACCCAGAACAGGAGTCAGGGTAGTGAAGTGGTAATTTGCAATTTTTGGTTTTGCTGCACTGACAACGGAAATGAGGGTGGATTTTCCGACATTCGGATAACCGACCAGACCGACATCAGCGAGCAGTTTCAGTTCGAGGATGACCTCGAATTCTTCACCCGGGAAGCCAGGCTTTGCGAAACGGGGAATCTGACGGGTAGAGGTTGCGAAGTTGCAGTTGCCTCTGCCACCGTTTCCGCCTTTTGCGAGAATCTGCGGTTCATCGGTCGAGAGATCCGCCATAATTCTGCCGTTCTTGGCATTCCGGACAATCGTTCCCCGTGGAACTTTAATCACAAGGTCGGGAGCACTTTTTCCGGTGCAGCGTTTTGCACCGCCATTTTCGCCCCGCTTTGCGACATATTTTTTGTGGTAACGGAAATCGAGCAGCGTAGACAAGTTGGTGTCTACCTGAAAGACGATATTGCCGCCTTTGCCGCCGTTTCCGCCGTCTGGGCCGCCGGCAGCAACATATTTTTCCCGATGAAACGAAACTGCACCGTCACCGCCGTCTCCAGCTTTGATATAAATTTTAACCTTATCAACAAACATAGCAACCTCATACTCTCTGTCAAATACGGATGGATGGGGGATGAAAAGAAAATCCCAAGCGGAAAAGCTCGGGATTTCTGTCAGATGCTTTGTTTCAATCCACAGTCGGTAATTTCACAGAGCCTGACGTATCATCAGAGGGTTGACTGTGGTTTGCCTCGTGTCAGTGGGGGATACCGATTTCTCTCCGCCCGCCGCTGACGTTTTGACTTGCAATTCCGCTCACCACCTGTAGCAGTGGGAGAATCCTTGCTGTTATTCGATAGAAACGCTTATTCAGCTGTGTAAACGCTGACCTTTTTCCGGTCACGTCCCCAACGCTCGAACTTTACAATACCGTTTACAGTTGCAAACAAAGTATCATCAGAACCGATCTGAACGCCGTTACCCGGATGAATGTGTGTGCCTCTCTGGCGAACCAGAATGTTGCCAGCCTTAACGAACTGACCATCTGCCCGCTTTACACCCAGCCGCTTGGATTCAGAATCACGGCCGTTCTTGGTAGAACCAGAACCTTTTTTATGTGCAAAGAATTGCATACTAATCTTCAACATGGTTATTTACACCTCCGTGTGTTTTATGGTAATTGCCCCTGAGCGAATCAGGAAGCGGAAGCATTCCGGATTTGAATACAACCCGGGGCTTCTTCGGTTAAGAGCTGCATTTGCAGGAGCAAGCCCTGCAAAAGCCGTTCTGCATTTACGTCTTGGATCGCATCCACAGAAATAGAAATGCAGTTTTCCTCCACAGCAATTTCAGCCGGCAGCTGATAGATTTCTGTCAGCAGGTTTGCGGTCAGCTGTACGGAAGCGGAAACGCTTGCACAAATGACATCCTGTCCGGCATCGGCATATCCGGCATGTCCCGAAACGGAAACACCCGTCAGCCGCTGATTGCGATGATAAAATGTGGCGGTAATCATGATACAGGGGACTTACGCCTCGATGGCTTCGATCTGTACCTTGGTATACGGCTGTCTGTGACCCTGCTTCTTCTTTTCGGACTTCTTCGGCTTGTAAGTCATAACAGTGATCTTCTTTGCCTTACCGTTCTTCAGAACCTTTGCACTTACAGTTGCACCTGCAACATAAGGAGCACCAACGGTCAGACCGTCTTCCTTGCTAACAGCAACAACCTTATCAAATGTAACGGTAGATTCTTCTTCAGCGTTCAGCTTTTCGATAAAAACAACGTCTCCCTGCTTTACCTGATACTGCTTTCCGCCGGTTTCAATGACTGCGTACATGTGTATGCACCTGCCTTCTTTTCAAACTCGCTGTTTCAGGTACACGAAAAAAGGTGTTTCAATTGACCTGAACCCATGCGGTTTTTCTATTATATCATAGTTTCTGCGGAAAGTCAAGAATAGTTTCTTTGAAAATGTAAATTTTTTATGACCGGTCGAATTGGTGGAAAAATCGTCGGAAATACGGGGCAGTTTCCCGACAAAAGCCGTAGAATTGTGACAAAAATGTGTTGCAATTGTTGTCAGCATTGTCCAAAAATAAAAGCTGGAAATTGTGCTATGTGCCATTTTCCGAAAAGGCATATTTACAAATCGTCTGATTTGTGGTAAAATGAGAGAAGAAAAATGGGACGAATTTACAGCGTTTCCGTTTGCAGAATGATTTTTAGAAAGAGGGGAAGAACCATATGTCAGCTTGGGATACAACACAACATGCAGACCATCCGAATCCGCAGCCATCCGGCAACCGTCCACCCAGACGCAAAAAACCGAGAATTCGCTATGACCGGATTGTACTGGTTGCACTGGTTTTGATTGGCTTGATTTGTCTGCTGGTACTGGGCGTGAAACAGTGTGGAAAAAAGGATACGACTGGGAACAGTTCCTCCGGTGCGGCAGCAACCACCACACAGATTTCCACAGAGCCGCTGGAACGAACATTGGCACTGACGGCGGAAGACGTCCATAAGGGTAGCTTGATTCTGGTCAATGCCGACCATGTTTATACATTTGCCGCAGATGATGTCAGCTTAGAAACAGTCTATGAGGGCAGAAACAGTTGTTATGGTGTCAGTGATATGGAAGTTTCTCTGGATACAGATGTCATTGACCATTTTAATCAGCTGATGCAGGCATATTATAATATCTATGACAACAATGATATTATGATTGTGAGCGGATACCGGACACGGGAAGAACAGGCTGCCTATTATGAAAGCAAAAAGACGATGCTGCCGGGCGGATATTCTGATTATCATACAGCACGGTCGTTTGATTTGGTGGTTTATCCGAATGGGACAACTTCCAATTATTATGCAGCGACTGGCGATTATGCGTGGATTGCAGAGCATGCCGCAGAGTATGGATTTGTTTTGCGGTATCCGGACGGAAAAGCCGATAAAACCGGCATCAGTCCAAGAGCGTATACATTCCGGTATGTTGGCGTTCCGCATGCCCTTTATATGTATGAAAATGGGCTTTGTTTAGAAGAATACTTAGAAGAGATTCAGGGCTATTCCGCAGATAAGCCATTGACAATTGATACAGACGGTGGAGAATGGAACGTTTTCTATATGCAAGCCAACACCAGCGGCAGCACACAAATTGCCGTTCCGCAGGATGCAACCTATACAGTTTCCGGCGATAATGTCGGCGGATTTATCGTTGCCTATCAGGAGGCAGGAACAGCAGCCGTTACCACTGCCGTTGATGCAACTGGTGATGCTGCTGAAACAACGGTTGTTCCCGAAACGACCGCAGAAAATGCAGAATAAACCGAGATTTTATCAGCAGAAAAAGCACTTCCGAAATGGAGGTGCTTTTTTTCTGATTGTTTTTCGTAGAAAAATTGTCGAATCTTGTCAAGCCGGAAAAGATATGATATTTATTTCTGGATTTGCTTTCGTTTTTAAAAATAGTGATAAAGCAGATTGACTTTTTATCAATTTTTTTGTATAATAAGCTCAAGATGATGAAGGGAAACAGAATCATCTTGAATTCATATTTTTATTTTCCAATTTAACCAATTGAAAAGGAGCGTGTAATGATGAAACGATTTCACAAAATGGTGGCAGCTGTGATGGCAGTTGCAACCTTGGCAACCAGCATGGTTCCGCTTTCTGCGGATGCGTTGTACTTCAATGGGCAGTCTAAGTTTGCCTATGATCTGTCGGTAGACGATACAAATTGGGATGATATGGTGAGAGTAACATTTTACACCACCTATAACCCGGGGGTAACAAGCTTTTCTGTGGCATTGAAATATGATACCAGCAAGTTGGAATATGTAGAGAGTTACAGAGATTCCGATTATGAAAGTGCGGGAACATTTGGAACTAGTAATGACAAAACAAAAGGAATGGTGATTATTGTATCTGCTACAGAAAATTTGCAAGACTATAATCAGCCAATCAGCTATTCGTACTACTTTAAGCCAAAGACTACGAGCCGCAAAGAAACATATAATTTCTCTGCCTGCGTTTATCAGTACAATTCTAGGACGGAGAACATCTTGTTTGGAAATAACATCGGCAAACTTTCCCCTGTTCCGGATGAGGTGACAAAAAAGGTGCAAAAGGGCACTTATAACAGAAGAATCGGCGATGTAATTCCGGATAACTCGATAGATATGAGCGATGTAACAACCGTGCTTGGAATCGTTTCTTTCCTGAACGATTGTCAGGAATCGGATGTTACGGACACCTATGACTTGAATGAAATGCTGATTACAGATCGTGCTTACACTTTGAAGAGTGGCAAAACCGGAACCTATCGGGAACGCCTGAAAGATTCGTTGTATGTGGACGATGTTCCATTTGCAGAGGTTGCAGACTGTGACCAGAACGGCAAAATTGAAAAAGCGGATGCTGATTTGCTGATTACTTATTATGCACAGGCAGCTTCTGGGCAGGATTCAGATTCTTTGATTAACAGTAAAATTTCTAAGGTGGTATATGCAGATATTACCACATAAGGTTTATTTCTAAGAAAGCTGCATAAGTTGTAAAAATATAGAAGAACCGCTGTACATGGAGAAACTTGTACGGCGGTTTTTTTATAATACTTTATTTTTCTAGAATTGTCGAATTTTGTCGAATGGAAAAAGATATGATATTTTTTCAGCAATTTACTTTTATTTTTAAAAAGAACAGGAAAATAGGTTGATTTTTCTAGGCATTTCATGTATAATAAACATGTAGGTTGGGTAAGTTGAAGGAGAACTTATTATGAGAAGATTTAAAAAGATGACAGCAGCTGTAATGGCAGTCGCAACACTTGCAACCAGCATGGTTCCGTTTTCTGCGGATGCGTTGTACTTTGCGGAAGACTCCAAGTTTACTTATGACTTGACAGTACAAGGAACTGCTGACGATATGGTAAAGGTTACATTTTATACCACCTATAATCCGGGGGTATCAAATCTTGGGGTTGCTTTGCAGTATGACCAAGATGAATTGCAGTATGTAAAATGCGTTATGGATTTTGACTATGGGCTTTCTACAGTAAAGTCTGTTGTCAATAATGACGAAGATGGACTTGTTGTTGCTGTGGCTGCAACTATGCCAGATGCTAATACGACCTCTTCAGATTATTTTGAACCAATTTATTATTCTTATTACTTTAAAGTTAAGGATGCAAGTGAAAAGCAAAAATATAGTTTCTCTTCTTGCGTTTTCCGATATAATTCTCAAACAGAGAATATCGACTTTAATAATCAATTGAATAGTAAGGGACACTATCCAGATGAAGTTATCGATCGTGTTGTAAGCAAGGAAACTTACAGTAGACGAATTGGGGATATTTTACCAGATAATTTGGTCGATTTGGATGACGCTGTGAATTTGTTGGGAATTGTTTCTTTCTTGAATTCCTGTACAGCAGCTGGAGCAGCGTATACAACATTTTTAAATGATGCGATGACTGCGGATTATTCTTACACCTTGCAGGATGGAACAACTGGAACCTATCGGGAACGTTTCAAGGATTCTCTGTATGCGAATAGCGTTCCATTTGCAGAAATTGCAGACTGTGATCAGAATGGACGCATTGAAAAGAACGATGGGGATTTGCTGATCACTTATTATGCACAGGCTGCTGCAGGACAGAATCCGGAATCCTTGATTAACAATGAACTGTCTAAGGTGGTATATGCAGATATTACTATGTAATTTGTTAAAATTGCACAAAAACGCATTTTGAATTTTGGTATAGTTTTTGTTATTTTAAACTTGACAAAAAATCAAATAAGTGATACAATAATATTGTAAACAAAACAATATTATTGTTTACTTAAGAAAGGATGGATTATTATGAGAAAGACATTGTATGCATGCATGGCAGCTGTATTGGCACTGGCTTCTTTGCCGGTATTGGGTGCAAGTGCAGAAGAAACGACATATGCCCTCGGCGATGTGGACATGGACGGCGTTGTAACTGGTCACGATACGGCGATGGTTTCCCGTTATGTGCTGGATGACACCTATACGCTGACAGAGGAACAGTTGAAGTTGGCAGATGTCAATGAAGATGGAGTAGTTGATCAGGCAGATGCCGACAAGCTCTATACGGAAATGCAGGTTTATCCACTCGGGGATATTGATATGAGTGGAATGGCTGAGGTAGGCGATACTTCGGATATGCTGGTCTACTATGCAAAGGTGAGTGCAGGTCAGAATGTAGAACTGACAGCAGTACAAAAGAATCTGGCAGATGTTGACTTGAATGGAACCGTTGATATTACCGATGCATGCTATAATTTGGCTGGTTATGCACGGGCAGCAGCTGGACAGAAAGCTTATAATCGGGACAATGAAAAGCAGTATTATTATGCTCCAGTTAAAATTGTGATTCAGGATCCAGATGATCCGAATTATACAGGAGATCTTGAACCGGATACGGTTTATGTTCCAAAGACAAAGGCTTAACCGCTTGCTGTTTGTAAAAAAGCAAATAAAAGAAATCAGACCGCTGTGCTGGGAAACCGGTGCAGCGGTTTTTCGTTTGAAATCCGGCATTTTGCACAGGAATGCATAGCCCTGCGGAAAGATTCCGAAAAGTTTTTTAAAATGTTTGGAGAAGTACTTGCAAAATGCAGTAAAATAGTGTAAAATAAAAGGGTACGGTGCGATTGCACTGCAAAAAGGTTTACATTTATTCATGAAAGGATGTCAGAAAATGGCAGGTTTGAACAAAGTAACAGTAGACGATATTGATGTAAAGGGCAAAAAGGTACTGGTAAGAGTAGACTTTAACGTACCGATGAAGGATGGCGTGATCACAAACGACAACCGGATTCAGGCTGCTCTCCCGACTATTAAAAAGCTCGTTTCCGAAGGCGGCAAGGTAATCCTCTGCTCTCACCTCGGTAAGCCGAAGAATGGTCCGGAAGCAAAGTTCTCCCTGAAGGCTGCTGCAGAACGCCTTGCAGAACTGGTTGCTCCGACAAAGGTTACATTCGTACCGTCTGATAAAGTTGTAGATGACAGCGTAAAGGCTGCTGTAGATGCAATGCAGGACGGCGAAATCATCGTTCTGGAAAACACTAGATTCCGTGGTGCAGAAGAAACCAAGAACGGCGAAGAATTCAGCAAGGAACTCGCTTCCCTCGCAGATGTATTTGTAATGGATGCATTCGGTAGTGCCCACAGAGCACACGCTTCCACTGCTGGCGTTACCAAGTTTGTAAAGACCACCGCAGTTGGTTATCTGATGCAGAAGGAAATCCAGTTCCTCGGCAATGCAGTTGAAGATCCGGTTCGTCCGTTCGTTGCAATTCTGGGCGGTGCAAAGGTTGCTGACAAGCTGAATGTCATTTCAAACTTGCTCGAAAAGTGCGATACCCTGATTATCGGCGGCGGTATGGCTTACACCTTCCTGAAGGCAGAAGGCTATGAAGTTGGTACTTCTCTGGTAGATGACACCAAGCTGGATTACTGCAAGGAAATGATTGAAAAGGCAAAGGCAAACGGCAAGCAGCTGCTCCTGCCGGTTGATACTGTAACCGCTAAGTCTTTCCCAGACCCGATCGATGCAACAATCGAAGTAGAAACTTACGATGCACAGCACCTGCCGGCTGACAGAATGGGTCTGGATATCGGCGAAAAGACACAGAAGCTGTTCGCTGACGCTGTAAAGTCTGCAAAGACCGTTGTTTGGAATGGCCCGATGGGTGTATTTGAAAACCCAGTTCTGGCAAAGGGTACCATCGCTGTTGCACAGGCTCTGGCTGATACCGATGCAACGACCATCATCGGCGGTGGTGACTCCGCAGCAGCTGTTATGCAGCTGGGCTTCGCTGATAAGATGAGCCACATCTCCACTGGTGGCGGTGCATCTCTGGAATACCTGGAAGGCAAGGAACTGCCGGGCGTTGCAGTAATCGCAAACAAGTAAGAGATTTTGTTTTCTGGGAAGCAGACCGCTTTTCTGCTCCGGTAGAAGAGTGGCTGTTCCAACAGAAAGGAACTGCCAATGTTGAAAAAAACATGGGAACAGATTGCAGATGCTCCGAAAAAAGAGGTTGCATTGCCGTTTGCCTGTGGGGTTGCCTGCGGGATTTTGATTGGACTGCTTGCAGTTCCATTCTCGAAAGGTATTGTTATCGGCAGCTATAACGGTTGCAATAATCGGGTATCAGATGAATCTGTACGGGAATTGCCGGAACAAGACGGCGAAAATTATGAAGAATAAGGAGCAAATTCAATTATGAATAAGGCACTGAGAAAGGCAATTATTGCCGGCAACTGGAAAATGAACAAGAACCGCAAGGAAGCTGCAGAACTGATCGAAGCACTGAAGCCGATTGCAGCAGACAAGACCTGCGGTGTGATTATCTGCGTACCATTCACCAATCTGGAAACCGCTCTGCGGCTGACAGAAGGCACGAACATTGAAGTTGGTGCTGAAAACGTACACTTTGAAGAAAAGGGTGCATTCACTGGCGAAATTTCTGCAGATATGCTGACAGAAATGGGCGTAAAGTATGTTATCGTTGGTCACTCCGAAAGAAGACAGTACTTCGGTGAAACCGATGAAACCGTTCGCAAGAGAACCACTGCTGCTCTGAAGGCTGGCATGACAGTTATTCTGTGCGTTGGTGAAACCCTCGAAGAACGGGAACTGGGCATCACAGAAGAAGTTGTTGCAAAGCAGGTAAAGGTTGCTCTGCATGACGCTTGCGAAAAGTGCATCAAGAATGTCATCATCGCTTATGAACCGGTATGGGCAATTGGTACTGGTAAGACTGCAACCGCAGAACAGGCAGAAGAAGTTTGCGGTTTCATCCGGAAGACCGTTGCTGGTCTGTTCGGTCAGGCAGTTGCTGACGGTATGACCATTCAGTACGGCGGTTCTATGAACGAAAAGAACTGTGCAGAACTGCTGGCTAAGGAAGACATTGACGGCGGCTTGATCGGCGGTGCTTCTCTGGTTGCTGAAAAGTTCGGCGTTCTGCTGGAAGAAGCTTCTAAGTAAGCAAATTCTTCTCAGTAAAAATTGCATGAATCAGGCAGGCGGTTTTTGATGACCGCCTGTTTTTGAAAAGGAGAAAAAACATGAGTAAAAAACCAGTTGCATTGATTATCATGGATGGTTTCGGCTATAACAAGGATACCTTTGGCAACGCCATTGCAGCTGCCAACAAGCCGAATATCGACAAGTATTTGCAAGGTCCGCACACCTTGATTGGTGCAAGCGGTCTGGACGTTGGTCTGCCGGATGGACAGATGGGCAACTCCGAAGTTGGTCACACCAACATCGGTGCTGGTAGAATCGTTTATCAGATGCTGGTCAAGATTACAAAGGACATTCAGGACGGTGTATTCTTTGAAAACAAGGCTCTGTGCGATGCGATGGAAAATTGCAAGAAGAACGGCACAGCTCTGCACCTGATGGGTCTGCTCTCTCCGGGCGGCGTACACAGCCACATGGAACACCTGTTCGGTCTGCTGGAAATGGCAAAGCGGCACGGTCTGAAAGATGTATATGTTCATGCATTCCTGGACGGCAGAGATGAACCGCCAACGTCCGCAGCTGGCTTCATGAAGACCACTTGCGAAAAGATGCAGGAAATTGGCGTTGGTAAGATTGCAACCATTTCCGGCCGTTACTATGCAATGGATCGTGATAACGCTTGGGATCGTGTCGAAAAGGCATATGCTGCTATGGTTTACGGCGAGGGCGAAACCGCAACCGAACCAGTTCAGGCAATCGAAGATTCCTATGCAAAGGAAGTAACTGATGAATTTATGCTGCCGACCGTTCTGGATCAGAATGGCTTGATCAAGGAACAGGATAGCGTGATTTTCTTCAACTTCCGTCCTGACCGTGCAAGACAGATTACCAGAAGTTTTGTTGACCCAGAATTCAAGGGCTTTGCACGGAAGAAGGGCTTCTTCCCGCTGCATTTCGTTTGCATGGCACAGTATGACGCAACCATGCCGAATGTAACCGTTGCTTATCCGCCGGAACAGCTGCACATGACACTGGGCGAATATCTGAGCAAGTGCGGAAAGACCCAGTTGCGAATTGCAGAAACTCAGAAGTATGCACACGTTACCTTCTTCTTTAACGGCGGCGAAGAAAAGGTATTTGACGGCGAAGAACGGATTCTGATTCCAAGCCCGGATGTACCGACATTCGACCTCAAGCCGGAAATGAGTGCATACGAAGTAACCGATGCAGTTGTAAAGGCAATTGAAGAAGAAAAGTATGATGTCATCATCCTGAACTATGCAAACTGCGATATGGTTGGTCATACCGGTATCTTTGATGCTGCAAAGCAGGCTGTAGAAGCCGTTGATACCTGCGTTGGCAGAATGGTAGATGCCATCCTGGCAAAGGGTGGCGTTGCCCTGATTACCGCTGACCACGGTAATGCAGATAAGATGTGCGAACCGGACGGCACACCGTTCACCGCACATACCACCAACCCAGTACCGTTTATCGTGGTTGGCGAAGACTGCAAGCTGCGTGATGGCGGCGTTCTGGCGGACATCGCTCCGACAATGCTGCAAGTACTTGGCTTGCCGCAGCCGGAAGAAATGACTGGCAAGAGCCTGATTGTTTCTGAATAAATTGCAAACACTCTGATTGATACAACGAACCCCCATGCGTGGAGCAAATGCCATGCATGGGGGTTTTTCTGTTAGTCAATGCTTGCAGTGTTTCTGTAAGCCCTCCCAAAAAATTTTTGTATGAGGGGCAAGATATGCCTGTTCTCGCCGTACCAGATAAATCGTCGTATCCGGCAGAGAATCGGAGATGGGAACGATTCGGGTTTCCGGATTTTGCAGCAGGGAGCAGGCAGACTCCGGAATGATTCCAACCCCTAACCCTGCATCTGCCCAGTAGACAGTTGTTCGGGCATCTTCATTCACGCAGAAATAAGAAACAGGTAGTTCCAATGTGCGGAATGTCTGGTTTAAGATGTGTTCCCAGCGGCGGTAGATAATCAGCGGACGTTCTGCCAGTTCTTGCAGGGAAATGGTGTCTGCTTTGGAAAAGAACGAATGATGCCCCACTGCAATGAGCGATTCTGTCTGTAGGGGAACTTTCTGAATGCCCTCTGCGGAGAATGGCGAACGCACCAACGCCAGTTCTACCCGGTCTTGGTGCAGTTTTTCTAAAATCTGATAAGTGTCAGATTCATAGAGCGAAAACCGAATCTGCGGATACTGTGCATGAAACCATTTCAGCCACTGCGGCAGCAGGGAACAGCCAACCGATGAAATAACCCCTAACCGAATCGTTCCGCTGGTCTGTTCAGAGCAGACAGCCAATTCTTCTTCAGTGATTCGCCGCAGCTCCAGCATGGATTTTGCACGGGTATAGAGCAACTTTCCGGCTTCGGTCAGCTGTACTTCCCGTGCACCTCGCAAGAATAATACACAGCCCAATTCTTTTTCCAGTCGTTTCATCTGCATGCTTAACGGCGGCTGTGAGAGAAAAAGTTTCTTTGCCGCAGCCGTAATGCTGCCGCTCTCGGCAATCGCCACAAAATATTGTAACTGGTGGAAGTCCATGATTTCCTCCTATAGCGAAAAAGTATGGATTCCATATGAAATATATATTTTTGGAATCCCGCTTTCTATGATATAATAAAATACAGAAAAAATCAAGAGGAGGATTGTATTTTTGTGTGGAAATTACTGCGATTTTTGAAGCCGTACCGCAAAGAGTCGATTTGTGCACCGCTGTTTAAGCTGCTGGAGGTCGTCTTTGAGTTGCTGGTACCGCTGGTGGTTGCTCACATGATTGACAGCGGCATCGGGGGAGCGGATAAAGGGATCATTGTTCGTTCGGTTTTGCTGATGATTACCTTGGGAGCGGTCGGGCTGGCAAGTGCCACTACAGCCCAGTATTTTGCAGCGAAAGCTTCTGCTGGATTCGGGGCAAATATTCGCTATGCCATGATGCAGCATATTCAAAAACGGTCGTATGCAGAACTTGACCAGATGGGGACAAACACCATGATTACCCGCATTACCAGCGATGTCAATCAGGTGCAAAGTGGTGTCAATATGGCATTGCGTCTGGTCATGCGGTCGCCGTTTGTCGTCATTGGTGCAATGGTAATGGCATTTACTGTAGATGTCAAGTGTGCCTTGATTTTTGCAGCTGTCATTCCGCTGCTGGCGATTGTGGTATTTGCGATTATGTTTGGCAGCATTCCGCTGTATCAGAATGTACAGAAGAAATTGGATGGCATTTTAGGACGTACCCGTGAAAATCTGTTGGGTGTTCGGGTGTTGCGTGCATTCCGGAAAGAACAGGAAGAAATGGATGCTTTCACGCAGGAGAGTGTCGAACTTTCTGCCCTGCAAAAGCGAGTGGGGCGGATTTCTGCCCTGATGAATCCGGCAACCTATATTCTGCTGAACTTGGCAATTGTTTTTCTGATTTGGACGGGTGCATTACAAGTCAATGTTGGCGTTTTGACGCAGGGTGCAATCATCGCCCTATATAACTATATGTCACAGATTCTGGTAGAGCTGATTAAGTTGGCGAACCTGATTATTACGCTGACAAAATCCATTGCCAGCGGCAACCGGATTCAAGATATGCTGGAATTTGGCGAAGAACCGGACAACACTGGCAAGCAGGATTGCAAAGTTGCTGCGACAGCTGGTGCAGAGATTCGGTTTGACCATGTTTCCTGCCGCTATCCGCAGGCAAGTGCAGATGCTCTGGAAGATATCAGCTTTACAGCAAAGGCTGGGGAAACCATTGGAATCATCGGCGGAACAGGCTCTGGAAAAACAACGCTTGTGAATCTGATTCCGAACTTCTATCCGGCAACTGCCGGAACGGTTTTCATCGATGGCATGGATGTCAAGCAGTGTACAGATGCTTCGCTGCGGGCACAAATCGGAATCGTGCCGCAGAAAGCAGTGTTGTTCCAAGGTACGATTCGGGAGAATTTGCAGTGGGGCAAGGAAGATGCCACCGATGCGGAATTGTATCAGGCTCTGGAAATCGCACAGGCAAGAGAAATTGTTGAGAAAAAAGCCGGAAAGCTGGACGAACGCATTACCGAAAATGCAAGCAATTTGTCCGGCGGACAGCGGCAGCGGTTGACCATTGCCCGTGCATTGGTGCGGCAGCCTCGAATTCTGATTTTGGATGACAGTGCATCCGCTTTGGACTATGCAACGGATGCTGCCTTGCGGCAGTCTTTGCAGCAGATGCCGAACCGCCCGACGATATTCTTAGTATCGCAACGGACAGCCTCGCTGTTACAGGCTGACCGGATTCTGGTTTTGGATGGCGGAAAACTGGTCGGAAACGGAACACATGCGGACTTGCTGGAAACCTGTCCGGTTTATCAGGAAATCTATTATTCTCAGTTCCCGAAAGAGGAGGTGCAGACAAATGCCGAAGAAAACCGCTAAAGAACCCCAGAACTGGAAACGGATTTGGCAGATGATTCGCCCATATCGGGGCTGGATGATTGCCTCGATGGTGTTGGCTGCCTTTACAGTTGCCTTTACGCTGTATATTCCAATTTTGGTCGGCGATGCGATTGATGCAATGGTGGAGGCTGGAAAAGTTTCCTTTGCGATTATCACGCCAATTTTATGGAAGATTGCAATTTTAGCCATTTTAACCGCTCTGTTTCAATGGATTATGCAGACCATGCACAATAAAATTACCTATCAGGTAGTACGGGATTTCCGGACGGCTGCCTTTGAGAAGATTCAGAAGCTGCCGCTCTCTTATCTTGACCGACACCCAACCGGCGAAACGGTTAGCCGTGTCATTACAGACGTTGACCAGTTTGCAGATGGGTTGCTGATGGGCTTTACACAGCTGTTTACAGGGGTGTTCACATTGATTGGAACGCTGCTGTTCATGCTGGTGCTGGACTGGAAAATCAGTCTGGTGGTTATCTTGATGACACCGCTTTCGATCTTGTTTGCAAAGAGCCTTTCGGGGCATATTTATAAGATGTTCCGGGCACAGTCGGAAGCTCGTGCAGAACAAACCGCAATGGTGAATGAAGCCATCGGCAACCAGAAAGTCATTCAGGCATTCCACCATGAAGAAGCAACCATGGAGCAGTTTCAGGAAAATAACAAAAAGTTGCAGGAAACTTCGCTCCGTGCATCGTTTTTTTCCTCTCTGATTAATCCGGGAACACGGTTTATTTATGCGGTTGTCTATGCAGCAGTTGGATTGATTGGGGCACTTTCTGTTCTGAGCGGAAGAATTACGATTGGCGGACTGTCTTGCTTCTTGAACTACACTAACCAATATACCAAGCCGTTTAATGAAATTACTGGCGTGCTGACCGAATTACAAAATGCGGTTGCCTGTGCAAATCGGCTGTTTAACCTGCTGGACGAACCAGAAGAAACGCCGGATGCTCCGGATGCAGTGGATAGGAAAACGGTTGATGGAAATGTGACGATTCAGGATGTGGATTTCTCCTATGTACCGGAAAAGCCGCTGATTGAACACTTGAACTTACAGGCGAAATCGGGACAGCGGATTGCCATTGTTGGGCCGACTGGCTGCGGAAAGACGACGCTTATCAATTTGCTGATGCGGTTCTATGAGGTGAACAGCGGAGCGATTTTGATTGATGGCGTGGAAACCAAGCACATGACCCGACATAGCCTCCGGCAGAATTTCGGGATGGTTTTACAGGAAACATGGCTGAAGAGCGGCACGATTCGAGAGAATATCTGTATGGGAAAGCCGGATGCAACGGAAGAAGAAATGATTCTGGCAGCCAAGGCAGCCCATGCACACACCTTTATTCAGCAGTTGCCGCAGGGATATGATACCGAAATTCGGGACGGCGGAAACCTCTCACAGGGGCAGAAACAGTTGCTCTGTATTGCAAGAGTGATGTTGTGCTTGCCGCCAATGCTGATTTTGGATGAAGCAACCTCTTCGATTGATACCCGAACAGAAGTGCGGATTCAAGAGGCATTTGCAACGATGATGAAGGGAAGAACGAGCTTTATCGTTGCCCATCGGCTTTCAACCATTCGGGAAGCAGATGTGATTCTAGTCATGAAAGATGGGCATATCATCGAGCAGGGTAATCATGAAACGCTGCTGGAGAAGAACGGATTTTATGCGAAATTGTATCGAAGCCAGTTTGTGCAGACGGCAAGTTGAATGAAAATGAAATCATAGAAAAGACCCGATAGAGCAGGAGCAACTCTGTCGGGTCTTGTTGTATCTGGAGAAGCAAGGCTGTCAAATACGAGCCACAGGCAAACAAAAAGTTTTTCGGTGCAGCAGTTTTTCAAAAATGCTGCCGAGGTGTGGGCGAGTAGCCCACATTTGCGAAGCAAATTTGATTTTGCAATTTGTTTTTCCTGCTGCAATTGCATTTAAGAAAACTGTCTAATTCATAATTGGCTACTCTTTGTGAAGCAAGTTGCAAATTCGGACAAGGCAACGGGGCAATTGCGGCACGCTGGTAGGCAAAAGCAGGGGTGGAACTCCCTTTTGCCGAACGTGGAAGAACGGTTTTTCTAAGAGAAGTTGTTCTTGGGAAACCAATTGTGTCCGGTTCGGCAGAATCGCTTCGCTGTCTGCCTTTGTGCTGTTCGCCGGTGGTTGCGTTGTCCGAATTGCTTATGAATGTTTCTTAGGTTGCAGTTTGCAGGAAGTTTTTTTGTTTTTAGAATGGCGAACAGCAATTTTCTTGATTCTCTTAGATTTCAATTTCATCTCATCAATGCCTTTGTTAAGGGGGACAGCTTGTCCCCCTTAACAATCCCTCTCCGCCAAGCTGAGCCAGCTTGACCGCAGTTGCCTGCGGCTCTCATTCCTGCAACCAAAAATCCCGACAGAACCATTATCAGTTGTTCTGTCGGGATTTGCTCTATGATTCTATTGTATTTTGTATCTGGATGTTAGGCATCTTTCCGGTCGGAAATCTTTTTCATTGCCTGCATGCCAACAATGACTACACCACCAATCAGGAAGAATAAAATGCTGAATGTGTGAATGGTGAGATGCGGTTGTGGGTCGTCCAGTGTGGTTGGCCCCATCACAATGGCATACAGTGACCCAATCATCAAGCCAATAATCAAGTAAACCGTTGCTGCCCGATGCTTATCCAATGCATTCCGAATGATTTTAATGATGGCAACAATTCCCGTTAAAACACCCAGACCAAATACAAAAACTGTCGGAAATGCACTGAAATTCAAGTGCAAAAAGTCTTTGATGGCGGTGATAATCGGAACGTAAATGCCGAAAATCAGCAGCAGCGTAGAACCGGAAATGCCCGGCAGTACCATCGCACAAATTGCAATTGCTCCGCAGACAAAGACATACAGGAATGTTCCAACATTCGGATGCGTCAGGCTGATGTTTGCACCATCGCCGGAAGAGGTCAGATAAGTAATCACGGAAACCACTGCAATGCCAATCAGAACAAAGAAAATCCGGCTGATTTGCTCTTTCAGGCACTGCTTTTCCTCCATGATAACGACCGGAATGGCGAAAAGAATAAAGCCCATAAACAGCGAGGAAATCAAGTAGATGTGACTTTCAAAGACGTTTGCCAGTACCAGAACCGCTGAGAGAAAACCAATGCCCCAGCCAATGCCCAGCTTGATGAGGTAACGCAGTGCAGCAATTCGCTTTTCTTTTGTGCCGGAAATCAGGTCGTCCAGAGAGTCAACAAAACGGTCATAAAAGCCCAGCAGGAACGCAACTGTTCCACCGGAAACGCCTGGAACACTGTCAGCCAATGCCATACAGAATCCATGAATGAAGGTGATGATTTTTTTCATATTTGGGAATCCTTTCTTGTTTTGTTTCATTTTTTTGGAATGGGAGAATCATAGAAAAACGCTGTTCCGGTTGCATGGATGAGAACAGCTGAAACGGCGTTTTTGAGCAAGGTTATTTTTTTCGGGTATAAGAAGTGTCGCTTCGCTTTGGCATCGTTTTTTGAGAGGGGGAAGTGCTGCGTTTTCTGGTGGTGGCAGTAGTAGCAGTAGTGGTTCTTGGCTTTTGTGTTGCCTGCGGATTTTTTTTGGTTGCAGATTTTGTGGATTGGGATTGCGACTGTTCCGATGGTTCAGGGCGATGATAGAACACCGTATCTGAAGAGCGTTTCCAGTTCTTTTGATTGTTGTTCTCAATCCGAACTGCCTTTGGAATCAGATGTACAGACTTTTCTTCGATTGCCTTTTTCCGGCACTGATACGCTGCATTTGCACAGCGAGCAATATAAATCAGTGTCAGAGCAGTTGCAACCAAGATACTATACAGCATCATTTTAGAATGCGGGAATTCTCTCAGGGCGTTGAGATTCTGTTTTACTGTAGAACGCTTGACACTGCTGACCGAAACCAGCGGAACGGTGTCAATTACTTCGCCAGAGAATTTCAGTTCGAGTGTGCCGAGCTGCTGTCCCTTTTCAATCGGAGCATGGACGTTTTCCTGTAGGTTGATGTTTTTCTGAATGGCAGAGGTGTCCACATCTGTACACCACAGCGTGATACAGTCGGATTCCGGACGTACCAGCACATAGTCATTTCCTGCCGCACTTTCGACCGGAACTTCTGCCAGTTCTTCATCATTCTTGACGAGGGTCACATAGGAGAAGTCTTTGAATGCCCAGTCCAGCAGGTTGGTGGCATCTTCCATGTGGTAATATTGTAGTTCTCCGTCTTCGTCATCAAATGGTGCTTTCATCAGAATCAGCAGATAGGAAATATCGCCCTTTGTTGCCATAGTGATGATGTTTCTGCCGTAGGATTCAAGGTTGCCTGTTTTAATGCCAGCAGCTCCCTTATAATAATACTGGTCAGTTTCATCCATCATGGTGTTGGTGTGCGTCCACTTCAGGGAATTGGATGCAGGGTGATTGGCATTTTTGGAGGTGGGAACATACGATGCAGTGGTTGCAATTTCCTTGAACGTATCGTTTTGCAAGGCGTACTGCGTAATCTTCAGCATATCCCGTGCCGTTGTAATCTGGTAACTGTCATATAGTCCGGTCGGATTCGTGAAGTTTGTGCCAACGCAGCCAATTTCTGCGGCTTTTTCGTTCATCTTCTTCACGAACTGCACTTCATTGCCATCGCCGAAATAATCCGCCAGAATTTCTGCACTTTCACAGGAGGACTCCAGCAGCATGGCATATAGATATTCCCGAACAGAGAACGTGTCGCCAGCCATAATATCGGCATAGCGGACATCTTCCTGATTGGTATAGTCATAGAAGTAAGACATCGGATTCTGGGACATGGTAATTTTTGTGCCGTCCAAATCGTCGCAGGCATCCAATACAACCAGAGCTGTAACAATTTGTGCCAGATGTGCTGGCATCTGCTGTTTGTCAGCGTTTTTCTCGTAGATAATCATATTGGTATCTAAGTTCAGGACAATGCCGGATTCACTTTGAATGGTGAACGGCGGCGTAAAGGCAAACGCCTTTGCAGGAAGGCTGCAAAAGGACAGCAGGATTCCAAACGTGAGGAGCAACGGCAGCAGCCGCTGCAAGATGTTCCATTTTTTTCTCATAATTCGCATTCCTTATCAGTAAAATAATGTATGGATTCCAAAAAAGCGAGTACCACCAACTCAAAAACAAAACAAAAGAAACATATTGTAATGCAATTACAGAATCGAACATTCATTTCTGAAATTGCATTGCCATACGTCTGTATTTTTTCTAAGTTTTTTGGGGAATTTCCGAGAAAGATATTTACCTTTCTGCAGAAATATGATAGAATAAACAGAGAGCAACAGAACCAAACACAATGGGGTTCGATGCTCACGGAACAGGAGGGAAGCAGCAACATGGTTTATGTAACAGGAGATTTGCACGGGGATTACAGCCGATTCAAGCGGCCGGAAATGAAAAAACTGCGTGCCGGAGATATCCTGCTGGTCTGCGGTGATTTTGGGTTTATCTGGGACAACTCCAAACAAGAGCAAGCTGTGCTGAAAAAGCTCAGCGAAAAGAAATATACCATTGCTTTTGTGGATGGCTGTCACGAAAACTTTGACTTGCTGCAACAGTATCGGTTGGTTCGCTGGCGGGGCGGCGTTGCAAGATTGATTGCCCCGAATATTTTTCACTTGCAGCGTGGGGAAATTTACACCATCGAAAACCAGAAATATTTTGCCTTTGGCGGCGGTCACAGTCAAGACTATGAATACCGCAGGGATACAGGCAATTGGTGGCGGCAAGAACAGCCGACCCATGACGAGATTCGGAGAGCCATTCGCAACTTGAACCGCAATCAGGCAACCGTGGATTATATCATCACCCACGAGCCGCCAGCTTCTTTGAAAGATTGCCTCGGCGTGGATGTGCAGCAGCGGCTGGAAATCCATGCATTTTTTGAGGACATCATTAAAGAATGCGACTATAAAAAGTGGTTCTTTGGAAAATGCCATATGGATCGGTTTATTCCCATGAAATTTTATGCTGTGTTTCAAGATGTGCTGCCAGTGACAGACGAACGGGACTGAGTTCCCCATGTCTGTCTTGCAGCAAGAGCAAGATTTTGTTTTTATGGTTGTTCCGTCGGTTTTCACCGACCAGAACAGCCTTTTCTTTTTGCCGGAATGGCTTACTTCAGGACGGATTCCTGCATTTTAAAGTGTACCGGCAAGCCGTTGTGCAGCCGAATGTTGCATTCGCCCTGAATCAGCGGCAGGAAATACGACCAAGCCGCTTCGGTAATATTGTTGCCTGCATCGTTGATGTAAGCAGGCGGCAGGAAGCGTTCCTGATTGGCGATATTTGCCGCACTGGTGGACTTGACAACAATGGCATATGGCTGGTCAGAAACCCGACGGAATGTCATAACAATGCCGGTTTCGCCTGCCAGAGCCGCCCGGACACCAGCCGCTCCGATTTGAACGGATTCGTCAATATCGGTTTTCGAGCAGAGATGCGAGGAGCAACGCTGCATGACATTCAGTTCAATGGAACGAACCTTACATCCGATTTGTTCCCGAACGACCTGCTCCAGATACTTGCCGATGCCGGAGAGGTACTTGTGTCCGAATTCATCGGTCACACCAGACTGGAAGGCAGCTGCTTCCGGGTCTGCAACGCCCTCGGAAATGGCAATGATAACAGCCTTGTGCTTTGCCATCTGCTGGCGGGTATCTTCGAGGAACTGTTCGATGGAGAACTTGCGTTCCGGCACATAGATGAGGTGCGGAGCAACTTCACCGTTTGCGTGGAGGACAACGGAAGAGGCTGTCAGCCAGCCGGCATTCCGTCCCATGATTTCCACGATGGTCACAGACGGGGCACTGTAAACAGAACTGTCCCGTGTGATTTCCTGCATGGTGGTTGCCACATATTTTGCAGCAGAGCCAAATCCCGGTGTGTGGTCGGTAATGCAGAGGTCGTTGTCAATGGTCTTTGGAATGCCAATAATCTTGGTGTTCAAGCCCTTTTCCTTGACATATTCTGACAGTTTCAGAACGGTGTCCATGGAGTCATTTCCGCCGATGTAGAAGAATGCTCCAATCTGCCGCTGTTCAAAACAGTGAATGATTTTCTGGTAAACGGTGTCGTCATCGTGCCAGTCCTTGAGCTTATAGCGGCAAGAACCCAATACGGTAGACGGTGTTTGAAGCAGCATTTCCATGTCTTCGTTGGTACGAATCATGGTTTTCAAGTCAATCAGGTGGTCGTCAATCATGCCTTCAATGCCGTTGATTGAACCAAAAATCGCATCAATGGACGGTTCTTTCAGTGCCTCGCTGAATACCCCAACCAGAGAAGCGTTAATGGCACATGTAGGCCCACCGGACTGTGCAACTGCAATATTCATAAAATGCCCCTTTCCTATGCATCAAAATCAAAATAAGTGTACTTCTTCTATTGTAACGGATTCTTGGAAAAATGTCAATCTGATTTTTCACTTTTTCCAAAAGAAAAACTGCCCTGCGTTGCTGTCAAAAGCGGCAGCAGGACGGCAGTCAGTGACATCCTCCCCCGCCTGAAGAGGTGGGGGCTTCCTCTTGCAAGAGCAAGCAGTCGGTTCTCGTTCGAGCAGTCCTCTGACTACAGCATAAGCGAGCTATCCCCGTGTGTCCCACGGTTTCTGAGTTGTCTGCAAAACTGACTTTGCACATGTTACATCCTGACTGGCTACGGGAAAAAGAGGATACTCAGTAATTCCTTATCATAGCGGCATGACGAACCACTAATCTATTCTCCTTTCATAATCTCCATACCAACGGCTTGGTTATTGCTCTTTGTGGTACAGGCAATCGAAAATATGACACGCTCATCATACCTTTAAAATGGTAAATCGGAATCCGGTTCATCCGTTGCGGAATCGGTCGATTCCAGGGAAACAAAATCGGTTCCCAGCTGTTCCAGCATGGCTTCTTCGCTGGTTGGCGGCAGGGTCGTTTCCGGAATTTCAACAGACATCCCGTTGACCTGAATATCTGGGTCGTCCAAGTCAATCATCAGATAGCGGTGACCGTCTACGTTTTGCAGATGTACGCAGGAGGTGAAATCTTTTTTTATCTGCACAGAAATCCCCGGAGCGGTGATAACCGTTTTCTTATCGACTAAGTTATCGGCAGAAAGCGGATGGTTCTGTACCTTTTCCCGATAAGCGGTCTGCATTTCTTCTGCTTTTTCTTCGCTGACCCCAGCATCCAAGAGAATATCCCGTATCTGGATGTCATCAATCACGGGCAGGTCTGCGGATGGCTCTGGGTCTTCGGCAACGCTCTGAATCCGTTCATTGACAGCGGTGATGGTGTTGTAGTTGAGTTCTTCGCCGAGGATGTCTTGCAGCATCTCTTGAAACTGTTCTTTTTCCTGTTGAGCGGTGTAAGTAAATTTGCAGCCGAGTACCTGTTCGACTAGGCTGACATTGACCTCTTTCGGCTTGCGGGTATAGTAGAGAACGTGGTTGACATCTGGACCTCTGCCCGTAAAGGTCGGATATAGGAATCCATCGGACGGCACTTCCGCAACAATGCGGTCGGTGTCGATTTTTTTCATGATTTCGTTGTCGGTTTCGTTGTAAATCAAGCCGTCTGTCCGCACTTCGACTGGACAGATGGCAACCGCAAGGAATGAATAATCCAGACTGTCATAGGGATTCTTTTCATCGTTGCGAGTCTTATTGAAAACCGTATAGGTGCAGTGTGCAACTAAAATGGCATACATGGAAGTTGCATCCATCTGGCGGACAATCTGATCCAGCAGAACCGAAACGTCCGATTCATCTTTTAATTTTGTATTGAGTGCCTGATAGAGAATCTGCTGCGGAGCACCTTCTTCATAGGCTTCCTTTGGAAATTCATATTCGAGCAGTCCTTTTCCGAGTGAGCCGGAGAGCACTTTCTTGAAGGTTTTCCAGTAACAGAACGCCTCTTCCTGTGGAATGTCGTGGTATGCCTGACTGTTCTGACAGCGAATGTTCTTTTCTGCATCGACGAATGCGGTTACAACGTGATTCATCGTGAAGAGGTCGCTGGTGTCGGAGAAGTTTTTCTTTAATTCTCGCAGGTCTTTCTTATTCATGCAGGTTGGATGCCTCCTTTTTGAAGTCGGTTTCAAATTGCTGTAAAACCCGATAGAGCTTTGCAACGGGCAGCCCCATCACGGTGAAATAATCGCCCTGAATGCCCTGAATCAGCAGCGAGCCTTTTCCCTGAATGCCGTATGCTCCGGCTTTGTCGAACGGTTCGCCCGTTTCCAGATAAGCGGAAATTTCTGCTTCTGAGAGCGGATAGAACTGCACAGCTGTTTCCGAGGCGAACGAAATCGTATGGCTGCCGTCGGTGACTGTTGTTCCGGTAATCACCTGATGGCGGTTGCCAGAGAGCATTTGCAGCATTTTCCGTGCCTGCTCCGGCGAATGGGGCTTGCCAAGAATCTGGTCGTTTAATAATACAATGGTATCGCAGCCGATGACGATACTGCCCGGATACTGGTTGGAAATAGCTTCCGCCTTGATGTGAGAGAGATAAACCGCTGCATCTTCCGGCAAGATGTCGTCCGGAATGGTTTCGTCTACGTCTGCCGGCTGTACAATGAAATCATCTGTAATCTTATGTAACAGTTCCTGTCGGCGAGGGGAGGCGGAGGCTAAAATATAAGGCATGGTGTCCGCCCCTCCATTATTCAAAGGAATCGAAGTCAATGCCAGCGAGCAGGTTCTTCAGTTCGACTGCTTCATCTGCTGACAGGGTGACACCTTTTCCCATTTTTGCGTGTTCTGGTGCCCAGTCCCGAATGTCATACTTTGGTTCTCTGTCGTTCCAGCTGACGAGGTTCAGTTCTTTTCTCCAGCCTCTTGCATTTTCGGAAAGCACACCGATGTGCTCCACAATTTCATACTTTAATTCTGCCATGATGTTTGATACTCCTTTTTTGAAAATCAAGCCGTTTTGGCTTTCAATTTTCTATTATAACGAATTGCGGAAAAAATAGCAACCGTTTTTTTCATGAATTTTGTGTGAGAAGCGGCTGATATTTTTGATATTTATGTGAAATGTAGAAAATTTTAAGACTGTTTCAAGCTATCTTCACTACAATGAACAAAAAGGGGTACGGAAGGACAACTACAATCGGGAGGTGAAATATTATGGCAATTGAAACATTCCAGCGGCAGGAGATTAAATTTCTACTGAATGAAGTTCAATACCAAGCTTTGACGGAACAGCTGGAACAGTACATGAATCCAGACCCATACTGTGTGGGCGGTAAGGATTACGGCATCTATAATATCTATTACGACACGCCAGATGATTATTTGATTCGGACATCTCTGGCAAAGCCGTATTATAAAGAGAAAATCCGGTTGCGGAGTTATATGTCACCGGCAAAGCCGGAAGATTTGGTCTTTCTGGAAATCAAGAAGAAAATCGGCGGCATTGTCAACAAGCGGCGAATTACGCTCACACTGAAAGAAGCAGAAGCGTATATGCAACGTGGCATTCATCCGGTGGACAATGGGAAATATGTCCGGCGGCTGGTGCTGAAGGAGCTTGACCATTTCTGTGACCGCTATGTACCGCTTGTACCGAAGCAGTATATCAGCTATCAGCGAGCGGCATTTTTCGGAAAGGATGACCCGAATTTCCGGCTGACGTTTGACCGACAGCTGACGCAACGGCGAACGAACCTGAATCTTTCAAGCGGGGACTTTGGTTCGCTGCTGATACCGGAAAACAGTCACCTGATGGAAGTCAAAATTGGCGGAGCAATGCCGATTTGGCTGGCACAGCAGCTTGCAGCACTGCGAATTTATAAAATCAGTTTTTCCAAGTATGGAACTGCATACCGCCTGTATTGCACGGCGGAACAGCAAACAAAAGAAAAGAGGAACGTGTCTTATGTTTAATTCTGTTTTATCATCCGTGGGATTGTCGGTAGGGGCAGCGGCTACTACTGACACCACTTCATTTTTAAGTAACACAGTCACAACTGCAACGGATGCAAAAACGATTGTGATCATATTGTTTTTGGGAGTACTGGTGGGGTTGTTGATCAGCTTGCTATATATCATTACGCACCGGAAGAATGGCTACTCGCAGAGTTATGTTATGACGCTGCTGATTTTGCCGCCGATTGTGGCAATTGTGCTGAGCATGATCAATTCCACTGCCAGTGCATTGAGTTTGGCAGGGGTATTCACACTTTGTCGGTATCGAACAATTCCAGGCGACCCGAAAGATATTACATATATATTTTTTGCAATGGCAGCGGGTGTGCTTTGTGGCATTGAGGGAGCAGGACATATTTGGTTGATTTTCCTGTTCTATCTTGTAGTGGCAGCGGTTCTGCTTGCAGTCGAATTCAGCGGATATGGCAAGTGCAAGACCAGCAGCATGACGCTGAAGATTACCATTCCGGAAGATATGAACTATACCGGATTGTTTGATGAGATTTTGAATCAGAATACCACTAGCTGGAAGCTGCGGCGAGTAAAGACGACCAATTTTGGTTCGTTGTTTGAACTGGTGTACAGTGTTGAGATGAAAAACACCGTTGACCAGAAGGCATTCATCGACCAGATTCGGACGCTGAACGGAAATTTGACCGTTGTTCTGACCTTGTTCCGGTATGATGACAAGGTTTATGAAACCAATTGATTTTATCACCTCCCATTTCAAGATAGAGCAAACGCCCTTTGTCGAGATCACATCGGCAGAGGGCATTTGTCTGTTATGAGATTGGCTGTAGGATGCAAGCCGCAGGCAACGAAAAGTTTTTCGGTGCAGTAGTTTTTCAAAAATGCTGCCGAGGTGTGGGCGAGTAGCCCACATTTGCGAAGCAAATTTGTTTGAGAGTTGGTTTTCAATTACGAGCCGCAGGCAAACAAAAGTTTTTTGATCCAGCAATTTTTCAAAAATGCTGGCGAGGTTCAGGGCGAGTAGCCCTGATCGCTGCCCGCAGGCAGCGAAATCCCCGTGCCATGCTTTTGGCACACGGAGGGGGTGGTGAGAAAAGCGACCGCTTTTCGAGGCGGGGCGAACAAGACCGCCCCGCCTTGTGAAACCTGAATCAAAAACAGGTATCTTGTAACTGTTCCGGTGGAACAGTTGCAACGAAAACACTCTATAAAAAACTCTGCTCTTAGGAAAATCAATTGCGTACGGTTCGGCAGAGTCGCTTCGCTGTCTGCCTTTGTGCTGTTCGCCGGTGGTTGCGTTGTCCGAATTGCTTATGAATGTTTCTTAGATTGCAGTTTGCAGGAAGTTTTTTGTTTTTGAAATGGCGAACAGCATTTACCAACTTTTCTTAGATTTCAATATCATCGAATCAATACGTCTGTTAGGGAGAGCAGCTTGCCCTCCCTAACAACCCTCCTCCGCCGAGCTGAGCCAGCTCGACCGCTTTTGCCTGCGGCTCATATCTTACAACCGCTATCAAATAATGCCCCCTATTGATTCCTAATCAACAGAGGGCATTTGTTTCGGTGCATTTTCAATGGGACTTACAGCTTTTCATCTAATGAAGTCACATGCTTCAAAATCTGCTGCAATGTGGATTCTTCGCTATCTGGTTCAGGCGTTGGCGTTGGCTCTGGTTTTGGTTCAGTCGGCTGCATCGTTTTCGTGAAGCCGTTTAACCCGGCATTCTGTATCATAGTCGGGTAATCCTTGTAGGCATAATCCAAATCCACATCACCGGAAATTCCCGGAATGCGTCCCGTCCAGCTATACTGCCACAGCCCATATGCTCCAGCGTAAGAAGTCTGTTGCACGCCAACGTGCGAGAGAAAAATGTCATAGCGGCTCTTAATTGCTGCACTGATGTTATTTTCCAGAGCCGACTTAAACGTATAAATTGCCGCATAATAGCCCTGTTTTTCCAGTGCATTACAAAAGGCAGTGCACAACGCATCTGCTTGTGGCAGGCTACGAGCTTCTTCGATGTCGAACGCAACCGGATATTCAAACTGCTTTCCCCGAATCGTTTGCAGGCAAACTTTCGCTTCCTGTTCTGCTTCGGCGGCAGTGGTGGCGTAGCTGTACCAGTAAACGCCAACTGGAATCCCCAGCCGCTTGCAGGCGGCATAGTTTCGTTCAAACTGTGTGTCTACTTGAGAGGTTTCTCTTCCGTAGCCTGCCCGCAGAATTGCAAATTCGATTTTTTTAGACGCTTTCACCTGTTCCCAATTGATATTTCCTTGTGCATAAGATACATCCATTCCGCAAATCTTTCCCATTATGACTGCCCCTTTCCTTGACTGGATTCTGAATCCTTTTCCGATGGTTTTGTAGTTGTTCCCTGTCCTTTTTGCATCAGCAAATCCACAGCATTTTTCAACGCTGCCGGTAGGGGAATTCCCATCAGCCCAGCGTTTTCCAAGATGGATATCAATTCATTGCAGGTAAAGCCAATGCAAACAGTGTTCCGCAGATAATCCGTGTGCAGTGCAACGTCCATGCGAGCGGCTGCGAGTACCAGCAGCAACACCATGACTTTTTTGACCAGCCCTTTCCAACCGATTTTAGATTGCAGACCGCCGGTTTTGGTTTTGGGTGAGCGGCGAAAAACGCCGGCAACCAGCAAACCAGTGAGATAATCGAGTGATAAAAAGAATACCAGTGTTGTGAGGGCAGCATTCCAGCCACCAAATGCAGCCGCCAACGCTCCGCCGACGACCCCCAACACGGTACAAATTGTTTCACGCATAAAATGGCATCCTCCTTTCTTGTGTGCTTATTGTAAAATATCCGGAAATTTGAAAATTGGTTCCGGAACGAACGGAAACAGCCCCTCTCTGTTCCGTCTATTTCTATGATACACCCATTTTGAAAAGCTGTCAACTCATTTTGAATTATAAAAACAGGCGATTGGATGCCATTTTAGGATAGAATTCTGCATGACAGATTGAAAAATGGTAAAAATAAGGAATGATTTTTTTGCGATTCATATTCTGTATTAAAAATTGATACAGTGTGTTTCCAAACAAGCATAGAAAAAGAAAATTTGTTGTGCTATGATAAGGACAGACCGAAGAGAAAAGAAATTGAAGGAAAATAAAAGGAGAGATGGTTTTATGACACCATATGCAATTACCATTACCAGACAGTTTGGAAGTGAGGGTAGAGAAATCGGGAAACAATTGGCGGAACGGTTGCACTGCCATTATTATGACCGGAGTGTCATTGAGCAGGAAGCTGCTCAGAAGGACGAAAGTCTGGCAGCATTGGTTGCTTTGAAGCAGGTCGAGGGCTACTATAAGATGGCGTATCCGCTCGGCATCGGCAGCAGCCTCAAGCAGGAAAAAATGTTTCAGGCACAGAGTGAAGTGTTGCTGGAGCACGCTGCAAAAGAAAATTGCGTGATTGTTGGCAGATGTGCAGATTATGTGCTGCGGAATCAGGAACGGGTGTTGCGTTGTTACCTGTATGCACCGGATGCATACCGTGCAAGCAGCGTTGCTTCGCTGAATCTTTCCACTGCTTCGGAATATCAGCCGTTGATTGATGAAGTCGATAAGGCACGGGCTTCTTATTATTTGAAATATACGGGATATCCGGTTGATAATCTCGAATTACGGGATTTGGTTGTAAATACCGCCTGTCTAGGATTGGAAGGAACAGTTGAAATGTTGGCAGCATTTGCAGCGAAAAAGTTCGGATTGAACTTGAAAGAACAGGCGTAATAAAATCTTGAATCATCGGAAAGCATCTTTGTAAAAAGGTGCTTTTTTGTTATGAGAAAAAAGAGGTTGTAAGATACGAGCCGCAGGCAACTGCGGTCGAGCTGGCTCAGCTCGGCGAGGTGGATGATTCCCCACAGTGTGGGGAAATGTCCCGAAGGGACAAAAGGGCAAGGCATCCTTTAAAAATAGAGGGCAAGCTGCCCTCCTTAACAAAGGTATTAATGAGATGAATTTGAAATCTAGGAGAAATCGGTAAATGCTGTTCGCCATTTCAAAAACAAAAGAACTTCCTGCAAACTGCAATCTAAGAAACATTCATCAGCAATTCGGACAACGCAACCACCGGCGAACAGCACACAGGCAGACAGCGAAGCGATTCTGCCGAACCGGATTCAGGTGGTTTTCCTAAGAGTATGTTTCACATGAAACATGACAAGAATGATTCTTAGAAAAAACAATCTTCAGCATCCGGCAAAAGGGGGTTCCACCCCTGCTTTTGCCTGCCAGTATGCTGCAATTGCCCCGTTGCCTTGTTTGAATTTACAGCCTTGATTCTCATGATTCAACTTTGTTTGAATTGGACAGCTTTTAAAAATGCAATTGCAGCAGGAATCACTTGTTGCGAATACAATTTGCTTCGCAAATGTGGGCTACTCGCCCACACCTCGGCAGCATTTTTGAAAAACTGCTGCACCGAAAAACTTTTTATTTGCCTGTGGCTCGCATTTTATTCCGTTTCCTGTTCTAGATTCTCTATTATTTATGATGAATGTTTCCGGTTTTGCAACTGCTTCGGCGAACGTGGATATTGCTTCGGCGTTTCCCGAACCTTCCGAATCACAAACAACCGCCGTGCTTCATTCTGCTCCAGCGAATACAAAAATGTTTCTTCCAGTTCTCCGCCCAGCCGCTTCACATGCTCCATGGCATCTTCTACCGTTTCATTCGGCCCTTTTAATGCCAGAAACATTCCGCCAACTTTTACAAACGGCAAGCAATATTCACACAGCAGCGGCATTGCTGCCACGGCTCTCGCACACGCAACATCAAATTGTTCCCGCAAATCCGGCTGTTTTCCGCCAAATTCTGCCCTTGCATGCACACAGTGCACTGGAATTTGCAACGCTTGGCAGACGGATTCCAGAAAATGCACCCGCTTTTGCAGGCTGTCCAGCATCGTCAGCCGCAAGTCCGGCCGTAAAATCCGCATGGGAATGCCCGGAAAGCCTGCCCCTGTTCCCACGTCAATCACCGCTGCCCCTTTTGGAATCTCGACATACTGAAACGGCAGACAGCTGTCCAGAAAATGTTTTCTCCAGACTTCTGCATCTTCCGTGATGGTTGTGAGGTTCATTCGGCGGTTGGTTTCCACCAAAATTTCTTGATACGTTGAAAACTGATGAAATTGTCCTTCTGTCAAGGACAGTCCGCTGTGGGCGAACATTTTTTCCGCACGTTCCCATTTCATGATGGCTGTTCTCCTTTCTGCAAGGCGGTTTCCCACACCAATAACACGGAAATATCTGCTGGCGATACGCCGGAAATCCGGCTTGCCTGCCCGATATTTGCCGGACGGTGTGCATTCAATTTTTCTGCTGCTTCCAGCCGTAACCCCCGAATTTGCGTATAATCCACTGTTTCCGGCAGAGATTTTTCCTCCAGTTTCCGCATCCGGGCAATCTGTGCCATTTGCTTTTCAATATAGCCCTCGTATTTCAACTGAATTTCCACTTGTTCCCCAATTTCTAACGGGTAATCCGGACGTTCTGCATCGAACGGTTTCAACAATACATAGTTTAATTGTGGACGGCGAATCAAATCTGCCAGCTTACAGCCTGTGGAAAGCGGTGCTGTTTCGTGTTCTGTTAAAAACTTGTTGAAAGCATCTGACGGAGCAACATTTGTTTTCAACAATCGCTGCTTCTCCGTTTCGACCAGTTCGTACTTTTTCAACATCTCCTGATACCGTGCCTCCGGCAGCAGTCCGACTTTATAACCAATCGGCATCAACCGGAAATCTGCGTTATCCTGCCGCAGAACCAGCCGATATTCACTTCTGGAAGTCATCATTCGATATGGGTCTTCACAGCCCTTTGTTACCAAGTCATCGACCAGCGTTCCAATATAAGAACTTGCCCGATCCAGAATCATCGGCGGTTTATTCTGTGCCTGCAAAGCAGCGTTGATTCCGGCAACAATGCCCTGTGCTGCGGCTTCTTCATAGCCAGAAGAACCGTTAAACTGCCCAGCTCCATACAAGCCATGAATCTGTTTTGTTTCCAGTGTTGGACGCAGGGCGGTTGGATCTACGCAATCATATTCAATCGCATAAGCTGGACGCATGATTTCTACATGTTCCAAGCCCCGAATCGTCCGCAGGAATGCAAGCTGCACATCCTCCGGCAGCGAAGATGACATCCCTTGCAGATAATATTCTTCTGTCTGCATCCCCATCGGTTCAACAAACAGCTGATGGCGTTCTTTCTCTGCGAACCGTACAATTTTTGTTTCAATGGATGGGCAGTACCGAGGTCCAATGCCGGAAATCTGTCCGGTAAACAGTGGCGAACGGTTCAGGTTTTCCCGAATAATACGGTGGGTTTCTGCGTTCGTATAAGTAATATAGCAGCGAACTGTATTGTGTAAGCCTTCCCGTGGTGTTGCGAACGAAAACGGCACAATTTCTGCATCGCCGTCCTGCGGTTCCATCCGGTCGAAGTCAATGCTTCTGCTGTGTACCCGACAAGGTGTTCCGGTCTTAAACCGCCGGAGCGGCAAACCCAATGCTTGCAAACTCTTCCCCAGTGCACGGCTCGGCAGGGCACTGTCTGGGCCGCTCTCATAGGAAACCGTTCCAACGTGAATTCTACCGTTCAGATACGTTCCAGTGGCAACAATGGCAGCCTTTACGGCATACTTTGCCCCCAGTGTGGTGACAACGCCGCAGACAGCACCATCTTCCACCAGAATTTCTGCGACTTCCGCCTGTTTGATATACAGGTTTTCGGTCTGTTCGCAGACTTGCTTCATATAATTATGATACCGAACACGGTCTGCCTGCACCCGAAGGCTGTGGACAGCCGGTCCTTTTCCCCGGTTTAGCATACGGCTTTGCAGGAAGCAAGCATCGGCTGCCTTACCCATTTCACCGCCGAGGGCATCAATTTCCCGTACCAAATGCCCTTTTGCCGTTCCGCCGATGGACGGATTGCAGGGCATATTGGCAATCTGGTCTAGAGAAATTGTAAATAATACGGTTTTGCAGCCCATTCTGGCACAGGAAAGTGCTGCTTCAACGCCGGCATGACCGGCACCAATGACTGCAACCGTATAAGATTCCATCTCGTACATTGGTAATCTCCTTTTTTGCATCACCTGTATGCATCTATGCAGGCGAACATTTCAAATATAATTATTTATTTTATTTGTTTCAACCATTTTTTCAAAACTTGTGGAAAGTATGGTTGACTGGGAAACAAACTTATTTGCATGCTGGCTGTAAGAACCGAGCCGCAGGCAACCGAAACGTTTTTCGGTGCAGCAGTTTTTTAAAAATGCTGCCGAGGTGTGGGCGAGCAGCCCACATTTGCGAAGCAAATTATTTTGCAACAAGTTCTCCCTGCTGCAATTGCACTTTTTTGAAACTTTCCAATTCGCAATTTGATTGTCTTTGTGAAACAAGTTGCAAATTCGGACAAGGCAACGGGGCAATTGCTGCACGCTGGCAGGCAAAAGCAGGGGTGGAACCCCCTTTTGCCGGATGTGGAAGATCGGTTTCCCTAGAAGCATCGTTTCCAAGCAACAAGCCGCAGGCAACTGAAAGTTTTTCGGTGCAGCAGTTTTTTAAAAATGCTGCCGAGGTGTGGGCGAGCAGCCCACATTTGCGAAGCAAATTATTTTGCAACAAGTTCTCCCTGCTGCAATTGCACTTTTTTGAAACTTTCCAATTCGCAATTTGATTGTCTTTGTGAAACAAGTTGCAAATTCGGACAAGGCAACGGGGCAATTGCTGCACGCTGGCAGGCAAAAGCAGGGGTGGAACCCCCTTTTGCCGGACGCTAAAAATCGGTTTCCCTAGAAACATCGTTTCCAAGCAACAAGCCGCAGGCAACTGAAAGTTTTTCGGTGCAGCAGTTTTTTAAAAATGCTGCCGAGGTGTGGGCGAGCAGCCCACATTTGCGAAGCAAATTATTTTGCAACAAGTTCTCCCTGCTGCAATTGCACTTTTTTGAAACTTTCCAATTCGCAATTTGATTGTCTTTGTGAAACAAGTTGCAAATTCGGACAAGGCAACGGGGCAATTGCTGCACGCTGGCAGGCAAAAGCAGGGGTGGAACCCCCTTTTGCCGGATGTGGAAGACCGTTTTCTCTAAGAGCAGGACTTTCAGAAAAGTTTTCCGTTCCAACTGTTCCACTGGAACAGTTGGAAAATATTTGTTTTCCGATAAGGTCTCACAAGGCGGTGCGGTCTTGTTCGCCCCGCCTCGAAAAGCTGTCGCTTTTCTCACCACCCCCTCCGTGTGCCAAAAGCATGGCACGGGGATTTCGCTGCCTGCGGGCAGCGATCAGGGCTACTCGCCCTGAACCTCGCCAACATTTTTGAAAAATTGTTGGATCAAAAAACTTTTATTTGCCTGCGGCTCGGTAATTGCAGCCGACATGGAAAAACAACTTATTTTCACGAATTGTTTCATGTGAAACATTGCTCTTGGGAGAGCAGCTTGCCCTCCATTTTAGAAGATGCCCTGCCCTTTTGTCCCTTCGGGACATTTCCCCACACTGTGGGGAATCACCCTCCTCCGCCGAGCTGAGCCAGCTCGACCGCTTTTGCCTGCGGCTCGTTTCCCCTTTCACAATCTCTTATTTTCCAACGCAGAAATGCCGGAATACTTCTTCTACAACTGCTTCTGTTACCCGTTCTCCTGTCAAGGTCATCAACGCCTGTGCTGCTTCATCCAGTAGTACGGTCACTGCATCCAGCAATTCCCCACTCTGCAACGCCTGCAAGGCATCTGTCACCATTTGCAAAGCAGTTTCTGCACATGCGGTTTGTCGAGCATTCGCCAGAATTCCCAGCTCCGGTGTGACATCACCTCGGTCAAACAGCCCCTTTACAGCTGCCTCCAGTTCGGTCAACCCACTGCCAGCCTTTGCAGACATTGTGATACAATACGGGAAATCCGGCAACTGTTCCGGTGTAATCTGTGCTGTTCCGGCATCACTCTTATTCAGAATGACAATGACAGGACGACTTTTCACCTGTTCGAGCAGTGCCCAGTCTTCTTCTGTCAACGGTTGCCGACTGTCAAACACGGCAAGAATCAAGTCTGCCTGTTCCAGCTTTTCTTTGGCAATCCGCACACCGATTTGTTCAATGCGGTCTTCAGTTTCCCGCAGTCCGGCAGTATCCGACAACCGCAGCGTGACTTCTCCCAACCGCACACATTCTTCTACAACATCTCGTGTCGTTCCAGCAATTTCTGTAACAATGCTGCGTTCACATCCAGAGAGCAGATTGAATAGTGTGGACTTTCCGACATTCGGCTTTCCTGCAATAACAGTCAGCACACCAGATTTCAAAATCCGACCATAGTCTTTCGTTTGCAACAGCTGCTGCAAATCCTGCTGAATCTGTTGCAGAGAGGTTTGCAAGGCTTCTGGAGCGACTTCCGGCAAATCTTCTTCCGGATAGTCTGCCCACGCTGCAAGACCGCTCAGAACTGTTACCAGCTGCTCTTGTACGGCATGCACCCGACGAACCATTGCTCCTTCTCGCATGGCGTTGGCAAACTGTAATTCTCGGCTGCCAGAAGCTGCAATGACATCCATCACCGCTTCTGCCTGCGTAAGAGAGAGTTTGCCGTTACAGAATGCCCGTTTCGTAAATTCGCCCGGCTGTGCCGGAACTGCACCGGCGTGCAGAACAGCATCTAAAATTTGCTGTGTGAGATAAATTCCGCCATGACAGGACAATTCTACAACGTCCTCGCCCGTATAGCTGTGCGGTGCACGGAAAGCGGTCAGAATGCCGTCATCTAAGTTGGCAAGTGTGCCATAGGCACAAGTATACCCTGCCATTTTGGAGGGGATTTTTCCGAAATCAGAATGGAAAATCCGGTCTGCAACGGCAAATGCCTGATCGCCAGAAATTCGGATGACGGAGATTCCGCCGGCAGCGTGTGGGGTTGCAATGGCAGCAATGGTTTCCATGGGTAGTCACATCCTTTCAGAATATTTGATGGAGAAATATGCAATGTTTCACGTGAAACATCACATCAAAATAAGACAATCTTGGCTGCAAACAACGAGCCACAGGCAATGAAAAGTTTTTCGGTGCAGCAGTTTTTTAAAAATGCTGCCGAGGTGT
>OGDN01000670.1_pt1 | contig 66820 bp, 62 predicted proteins | sample 1570271 | NCBI WGS metagenome assembly OGDN01 (sample SAMEA4384481, study PRJEB24528) | human gut metagenome | reverse complement strand
CTCTTTCTGGGTGCAGTGGCATCGGCGGCGTGCTTTGTCACATGGGGCGTTGCCGTGAAGCATCTAGGGGCGACCACAACGACCACCTACATCTATCTCGTTCCCGCCATCACGGCGACCGCCTCCATTCTTATTCTGGGTGAACCGCTGAACGCACCCATAATCCTAGGCTTGGCCATGACGATCGCCGGCCTTTTGCTGTCTCAAAAACGGAGCACACGAGGACAATAAGCTACGTCCCCGTTGTCCTCAGAGCCGCGTCTCCTGTTTGCACGCTCCCATTGTCCTTTTCGAAAAGCCAAATGAATCGGGAGAACCGCTATCTTGACGCTGGCTCGTATCTTAGGACGCAAGTTGCAAGACCGATAGATCGGTTTTAGGATGGTGCAAATGAGTCTGTTCGGACGTTATCAGCGAAAGGGGCGGCATGCACGTTATTCCCAGTTCAGCACAAGCTGCCTACGACCAAGCGTCATCACCTTGCAAGCTGGCTGCGCCTCGCATAGCTGCCTCTCTTGACGAGCTTCCCTTGAGCGTTCTCTGCGACCCCAACCGCGGAACGCTCGAAGCCGTCGAATTCTGCGGGGTCCATGCTGCAGGAACGAGCTTCGCCGAGCTTGAGGTTTCTAGCAGCCGCATCTCCAATTGCCAGTTCCTTAGCTGCGACTTCACTGGTGCGCTTTTCATCGATATCGCCTTTGAAGGTTGCGACTTCTCCAACAGCATATTCGACAGCGCTGCGTTCACACGCTGCACGTTCAACGATTGCAAGTTCGCTGGCGTATCCTTTACCGAAGCGCTTTGGGAACAGGTGGCCGCAGAGGGTTGCACGTTTGCCTACGGCGCATTCAACCGATGTCTTTGGAAAAGCGTTCGGGCTCACACCTGCGATTTCTCGTCAGCGGACATGACTGAAATGGAGCTGCACGGCATCTCGCTCGAGGACGACCGCTTTGTTGGAACGAGCTTTTTTCGCACCAAGCTCGTCGGCCTCGACTTCACATCATGCCAACTCGAGGGCATTGCCATATCGGATGCCATGACCGAAGTATATGGCGCGAAGCTCGGGCTCTATCAAGCCGCGGCTCTGGCCCGACGCCTTGGTGTCATCATTGAGGAGTAGCCAAAGGATGGGACGAGTCCCAATTTATAAGCCGGACTGATACCTCAAGGGCGAAGAGCAGCTGGGATTGTGACGATTCGTCTTTATCGCAATCTGATTGAGAAGAAGGAAAAACAATGACTGATGGCTTGAGCATTGTAGAGTGGGTACACATGCTTCGCTGCCCAGACAACCGCGAAGCCTATCGTGCTTTGCAATCTCTACAAGAGGCAAGCGAACTAGACAATGCTGTCTATGCATACATCGACACCTTCATCGAGATGATGCGCGATTCCAATTCCTATATTCGAACTCGTGGGCTGACCCTGATCGCCCACAATGCGAAATGGGACGAGGAGGGAAAGATTGATGGAATCATCGACGAGTATTTAGATCATGCAACCGACGACAAGCCCATTACCGCCCGACAGTGCATAAAATCCCTCCCGAAACTTGCCGAAGCGAAGCCAAATTTGATGCCGCACATCGCTTCGTCGCTCAGGCAAACCGACATTTCGCAATACGCTGACAGCATGAAATCGCTCATCCAAAACGATATACGCGATACACTGCTTGCTCTGGACTCCATGCAATGAGGTAGCATCAAAAGAGGCAAGGCAAGCGCAAACAAGCTGACCAGAGATATCGACGCGTAATGCCGGCTTTACCTGGGACTCGTAAAATGTCTCAAATCGAGATAGGTTACTTGCGAATAGATTGAGAGCTGAAGCACAATAGAGACTAACGGGAATGCATTCCTATTGCGCGAGTCGTCAAGAGGAGATATATGAGTTGGATCGCCGCCGCCTTGCTGGCGGCACTCTGCGCTGGCATAACATCGATCCTCGCTAAATGCGGCGTGCGGGATACCGATTCCGATATCGCCACGGGTATACGAACCGCTGTTGTGCTCGTTTTTGCATGGCTCGTGGTGTTCGTCACTGATGCGCAAGTTGGAATGGGCAACATCGCTCCTCGTTCGTGGATCTTCCTTATTGCCTCAGGAATTGCAACAGGGGCCTCATGGCTGTGTTACTTCAAGGCGCTTTCGCTGGGCGATGTCAACAAGGTCGTGCCCGTGGACAAGTCAAGTGCAGCTATGGCCGCCCTTCTTGCCATCGTCTTATTCGGCGAAACGAGCAATCTTGCGGTCAAGCTCATCTCCATCATTCTTATAACCGCAGGCACCTACCTTATGATCGAGAGAAGGCCGAAGGGTAACGATATGAGCGTCATGCAAGATACCGACGCCCATGGTCACGGATGGCTCTGGTATGCTATCGGAGCTGCGGTGTTTGCAGCACTCACGTCAATACTCGCGAAGGCAGGAGTCGAGGGAGTTGACTCGAACCTAGCTACCGCAATTCGCACATGCGTTGTGATGGTGATGGCCTGGGGAATAGTCATCGCACGCGGAAAACTGAAGCTTGCCTGCAATGTAAAACGCGGCGAGTTGCTCTTTCTTTTGGCATCTGGCCTCGCAACTGGAGCATCCTGGTTGTTCTTCTACTACGCCATACAAGTCGGTCAAGTGAGCGTAGTGGTGCAGATTGACAGGCTTTCGATAGTGGTCGCAGTCATATTCGCCTGGGTGTTTCTGCGCGAAAACCTTTCCCTTCGCGCGGGAGGTGGACTGGCGTTGATAGTCTTTGGCACCGCCCTGATGACGGCGTTCCCCTAGGGCACCCAAGCTAAAGCGACCCTAAGCGAAAGCTTCATCCCCATCCTGTTAGCCATGAAGCGGTGGGGCGAAGAAGAGCTGGGATTGTGACGATTCGTCTTTATCGCAAATTAGCAAGAAAGAAAGGCTGCACCCGTGGATATTGATGCTTGGATGAATGACCTTATCGACCAATTAAAGACCGAGTTCAAAGAGAGGCTCGTGCTTGTTGGACTGCAAGGGAGCAGGGCTCGGGGTGAACAACGCGAAGATAGCGATATCGATGTCGTGGTCGTCATAGAAGACCTAAACGCCGATGACCTCGCCTCATATCGCAGCGTCATTCAAAAGATGCCGCATGCCGAGCTTGCTTGCGGATTCATCGGGTCGCCTGACGTACTTGCAGCTTGGCCACGACATGATGTGTTCAACCTGGCAAACGACACTGATATCAGATACGGTTCATTCGATTTCATGAACACAGAATTCACCGCCGAAGAAGCAAAGCTTGCAGCTGATGCGTGCGCGTCCGAGATCTACCACGCGCTCTGCCATACAGCAGTGTTCGAACCGAACATGCTTCCAGACCTATTGCAAGGCTGCTTGAAATCAGTATTCTTCGGGATTCGCGCAAAGCATTTTGCCCAAACGGGAGAGTTCGTGAACAGCCGCGCACAGCTACTGAACCTAGCAAACGACGACGAAAAGAAGCTCTTGCAAGCCTACAACGGAGACGCACAGATTGATGACCAAGAGCTTGCAAGCAGGCTGCTTCGATGGTCCAACAACGAATTAGCAGGAAGGGATATTCATGACCGTAGAGAGAGCTAAAGAGCATCTGAGCGAATATGGACGTGATCACGATGTGCTGGAATTCGACGTTTCGAGCGCTACCGTCGAGCTGGCAGCGAAGGCGATCGGATGTGCGCCTGAACGCATCGCAAAGACACTATCGTTCGTGGTTGACGATGGTGTTGCGCTCATTGTCTGCGCAGGAGATGCGCGCATTGCGAACCCCAAGTTCAAAGAAGTGTTTCACTGCAAGGCCAAGATGGTAGATCCTGAAAAGGCGGAAGAGCTTATAGGCCATGCTGTTGGAGGCGTGTGCCCTTTCGGCGTGAATGACGACTGCAAAATCTATTTGGACGAATCGCTTCGCCGCTTCGAAACGGTGTTTCCCGCATGCGGCAGTTCGAACAGCGCCATTGAACTTACACCTGATGAGCTAGAGGAACTAACGCCTGGAAGCACTTGGGTTGATGTATGCAAATTGCCCGAGACGGACTAGCAACATTCGTGCGTGCCATCCTTGTCCAATTCTTTCGATAGAATGACCGAAGCGCTCAAGTATCGAAGGAAAGAACAGGTCGAGAGGATATAATCAAATAATCCCGTATTACAACCAAGGAAGGAATGGCCCGATGACCGATTGGAAAGAGCTCTACCAGCAAAAACTCATTCCCGTGGAAGATATCGCGAAGGTCATTCCGCCGCACAGCCACTGTTCGCTCTCCGATGGCGCAGCCGATCCGCGTGCGATCACGCGTGAGATCGAGAAGCGCTATGCGGAATTCACCGATGTTTCCTTCATGCAGGGCCCTCCGGGCGAACGCATCGAGATGTTCGACCCCCGTATGGAAGGCCACATCCGCTACGAGCCGTTCGTTGGCCCCGTTGGACAGTACAAGGACTATTGGCAAGGCATACATGCGGGCATCTCGGATTATCTGCCATCGTATTTCTCCAGTATCGAGCGCCTGATCCGCGACGGCCACTACCCTATTGACGTTGCGATTCTCTCGCTCTCCGAACCCAACGAGCAAGGCTATTGCACAATGGGTGTTTCCTGCAGCTACCAGCGCACGGCAATGCGCTCGGCGAAGATCGTGATCGGGCAGATCAACAAGCAAATGCCACGCATATTTGGAGAAACGAGCGTCCATGTAAGCGAGCTCGACTACATCATCGAAGTGGACGAACCGCTGCCCGTCATCCCGAATTCGAGCATCGGCGACGCCGAGCGCCAGATCGGCGAATACTGCGCCTCGCTCATCGAAGATGGTGCGACCATTCAAGCAGGCATCGGCAAGTTGCCGAACGCGGTTCTCGATGCGCTGAGCACCAAAAAGAACCTGGGCGTTCACAGCGAACTGTTCACTTCGAAGATGATGGATCTAGCTGAAGCAGGCGTGATCACTGCAGCGAAGAAGACGCTGCATAACGGCATCAACATTGCTACTGTTCTCGAGGGAACCAAGGAGCTCTACGATTGGACCGATGATAATCCTTTCGTGCAGCTCTACCCCGTCGAATACGTGAACAATCCAGCGGTCATCGCGAAGAACGAGAACCTCATCTCCATCAATTCTTGCATCGAGGTCGATCTGTTCGGGCAGGTTGCTGCTGAATCGTTTGGTCACAAACAAGCAACGGGCGCAGGCGGACAGGTTGATTTCGTACGGGGCGCCACCATGAGCAAGGGCGGCAAATCGATCATTGTGATCAACTCGACCGCAGCGGGCGGAAGCGTCTCGAAGATCAGCCTCTTCCTCGCGCCAGGCAGCATCGTGACCACCCCGCGCAACGAAACCCAGTTCATCGTGACCGAATACGGCATCGCAGATTTGCGCGGCAAGACCAACCAAGAACGTGCAAAAGCACTCATCGGCATCGCGCATCCCGATTTCCGCGGCGAATTGCGCGATGAATTCATGCGCTACTTCGGCTTCGACCCCTTGCGTTAAACCAGTCGATGCACCTTGCAAGATCCTGCTCATCAACATTGCTGATGAGCAGAGGTCGATCAGTTCAGACACACTGGTATAAAATGATATCTATGCTATAATTGATAGCGTTGATATCATCGTGTTGGAAGAGGTCATCATGCCTGCATTGCTTGTAAGAGACTTGAGTGAAGAAGGAAAGCGCGCGCTCGCGATACGTGCCGCGGAACACGGTCGCAGCCAACAAGCTGAGGCAAAAGCCATTCTTGAAGAAACGCTTCTTCCTGCCTCGGATAATTTCATCACTATGATTCGCAAAAACGCGCAAGAAGTTGGCGGCATCAATCTTGAGCTCCCCACACGTCACGCCCCGCGCACAACAGGAACGCTGCTCTAATGAACACAACAGCTAAGCAGACATCAAACAAAAATCCCAAAAGGGGTTTTCTTCTCGACACCAATGTAATCTCTGAAGTTTGCAAGAAGGAGCCGAACGAGGCTGTCTTGAATTGGCTCGGCCAGAATGCAACCGATCTTTATCTCTCGGTTGTGACTATCGAAGAAATGCGTTTCGGCCAATTTATGATGCCAAAAGGAAAGAAGCAAGCTGCACTCAAACAAATGATAGATTCATTGCTTGAGACCTATGCCACGAAGATGCTCTCGTTCGATCCGCATGCTGCCGCACAATGCGCAATTTTCCATGAACAAGCCATTTCCTCAGGCTATTCTCCTTCTATTGAGGACCTCATGATCGCATCTATTGCCCACGTGAACGATCTTGTCGTTGTGACTCGAAATACGCGTGATTTTGATTACTTAGACATCGAACTTCTTGATCCCTTTGCGCTCTGATTAAAACTTTCGGATTTCACTCCTAATAAAAATCTTTGTGTCAATGATTTAGTACAGCTATAGCCGAATGAAAGCACCTCGTATTAAGATAGTGCAAAGGGTGCTTACTGTAATGCCTTGAGGGGGACGTATGGAATTAGTTGAAGCGATCAAAGAGCGTCGAAGCATTCGCCGCTACAAAAGCGATCCTGTGCCGCACGAGGTCATCCAAGAGATCCTGGAGAATGCCGTTTGGGCACCTTCCGCACAGAACTTGCAACCTTGGTACTTCTTGGCGCTTACCGACCCAAGCGATCTACGCGAGCTCTTCGATATGATGGGCACCTCGGTGTATTCGCATCGCAAACGCCTTGAGGATCGCTTCAAGAACAACCCTGAAGTGGTTGAAGAAACGCTCGAATTCCTGCAGGAGATGGGCGGCGCTCCCTGCTTGATCCTGGCATTTCTCCTGAAGCCAACGTATAGCGAAGGCATGATCCCCAGCTGCGTTGAATCAGTGGCTGCGGCGATGAACAACATCTGCTTACTTGCATATGAAAAAGGCCTGGGAACCTGCTGGGTTGAAGAAGTGGTGCGCGAGCGCGAGCGTATAGAAGCGCGTTTTGCGCCTGATAAGGGACCATTGCTCGGCGCTGTGGTGCTGGGCTACCCCGATACCGATCCGCGTCCGATCAAGCGCAAGGAAGGCCGCATCGAGATACGCTAGACGCGATTTCCTTATCGCCATGCCACCCCGAGCCATTTCATCCTGAACCACCAAGGAGACCCATGAGCAAGTACGATTCTTTATGGAAGCACATTCAGCGAAGCGGAGAAGATAGCCTCGATCTTACCTTTGACGAGATTGCCGCCATTGCAGGCCTACCCATCGACCATTCGTTCTTGAACTACAAGAAAGAGCTCCTCGATTATGGTTACGAAGTAGGAAAGATCTCCCTTAAGAATAAGACGGTTCATTTCAAGAAGCTTAAGTGACAAACTACTCTGTCGTTCGTCACCTTGTCTCAAACTTTTCGGTATTCCTTGTTCTTTACCTAAAGAGAACTGCTTGGTGCGTCCTCGACAACTTCTATTTTGTCCAATTTATAGGACAGACACAAAGAGCTAGAAGCGTAGTCTATTACTTGTAACAGCAAGGCCACCAAAATAGAAATTCAGAGACAGGAGCTTGTTTCACCTCTTAAGAGCATTGGATTGGAGCCCAATGAAACAAGTTCCCGCCCCTGAATTTTTACGTAAGACGCCCAACCCAGCTCGACCAAATGCCTTAATCCCTGTATTTATCAATATATTCGCCATGCTTATTCTTCCAGGTTGCCCACCCATTGCACGAAGTTCCGAAAACATACTCCCCTGCAGATGAAGGAGAAGCAAGCTCAACATCTACTTGCACAATTCCATCAACATCAATAGTTTCATTTCGCAGTTTAACGATGCCCGAAGATACTCCAGAAGTTTCTGTAGGGCTTACCATTTGCCCTCGCTTTATAATAAAAACGCCATCCTCAACGGTCATTTCTGCCTTGATTGTTTTATTGTCGTTTTTCTTTTGCTTTCTTGAAGCAGAATAAACCCCATCAGGAACCATCTGCGCATTACGACGTTCAGTACGCTCCACCGTTGCCTTCTCGAAGGTTTGCTCTTTGGTTTCCTCTTGAACAGGTGGATATATTTGATCCCCCTCAAACGAAGCAAGCAGCTGAATAACCAAATTGATATCTAGAGCAAAGAGCTCCGTTCCAGCAACGCGCGATCGAGAAAAAATATCGTCTAGCAAGGTTTCTTTTTCGTCATAGTCTTCCACCTCAATTGCAAATTCACGTTTTAAACCAGTAACATTTTTGTATCCATTGCTCTCAAGGTTATACATTCTGCTCTGGAACGAATCACTTCCTGTTTTACCAAGCTTAACTAAACCAGGAACAACCGTACTCATTGCGTAAATAATTCCTTTTGCCACTACTCTTCTCCCTCCAGCCTGCCTTATCTTAAGAAAACAAGCTTCAAGCAGACATCATGTCATACTTTGAATATCCTCTAAAATAACCCATGTTAAAATGCTTAATCAGTACTGCATATGAATTTGCAAAGGTCAACTTGCAAAAGTCTGTGATCATTCGTCACAGAAAGTAGACTTAGACTTTCAGATAAGTCCATTAAGAAAAAAACGATTAGCGAAAGCAGAATCGCACATGAGCGAAGTTGAATATGCCGCAATCTCAATTAATGAAGATTTCTATGAACAAGCAATCATAGAGTATTTCACTACAAATCTTGGATACGAATACTTGCACGGACCAGACATTGAACGAACATCCGAAAAATACGATGATGTATTCCTTCCCGATGTGCTTCCGGTCGCTTTAAAAAGAATTAATCCGCATGTCCCCTCACAAGCCATAGAAGAAGCCATCCGAAAGATCAGCACAGTTGATTCAGGCAAGTTAGAATCACGCAATGAACAATTTCATGAATACCTTCAATCTGGGGTTGAAGTACGATATTTCGATGGCACCGAAGATCAGAACGATATTGTCTATCTTCTTGACTTTGATAACCCCGAAAACAACTCCTTTCACATAGTCAACCAATGGACCTTCGTTGAATTTTCAGAAAAGCGTCCTGACTTATTGGTTTATGTAAACGGCATTCCAGTAGTAATGTTCGAGCTGAAATCGCCTTCACGTGAAGAGACCGATGCATCCGATGCTTATCTTCAGCTTCGAAATTATATGAAGCACATTCCTTCACTTTTCGTACCAAACGTATTCTGCGTTATGAGCGATATGTCAGATACACGACTAGGCACCATTACTGCGCCTGAAGACCGATTCGTAGAATGGAAAAGCGTTGATGGCAGCTATGAAGAAACACAACACGCCACGTATGAAACGCTTTTTGAAGGCGCGTTTCCCAAAGAACGACTGCTCGACATCATTAAGAACTTTGTTTGTTTTAACGATTCTAACGAAGACGTCATCAAAATTCTTGCTGGTTATCACCAATACTTTGCTGTCCATAAAGCAGCTAGACGCGCCGTTGAAGCAGTAGAGGGAGATGGCAAGATCGGTGTATTTTGGCATACGCAAGGAAGTGGAAAATCTCTATCAATGGTTTTCCTTGCACACATGCTTCAAGAAAAGCTAAATAGCCCCACTATCGTAATAATCACCGATAGAAACGACCTCGACGATCAGCTATATGGTCAGTTTTCTCGTTGCAAAAACTTCTTACGACAAACACCTGAAAAGGCGAAGAGCCGCAACGACCTAAAGAAACTCCTTCAGGGGCGAGAGGCCAACGGAATCATCTTCACCACCATGCAGAAATTTACTGATGGCGAAGATCCTTTGTGCGATCGAAGTAACGTCATCGTCATGGTGGACGAAGCGCACCGTGGCCAATATGGACTTACCGAGAAAATGGATAAAGAAGGCAACATAAGCATCGGGGCTGCAATGCTTGTACGAAAAGCGCTTCCAAATGCTTCCTATATAGGTTTTACAGGAACGCCAATCGCGACAGAAGATAAGAATACACGCGAGATATTCGGCGACTATATCGACATATACGACATGACTCAGGCAGTCGAAGACGAAGCTACACGCCCTGTTTATTATGAAAGCCGCGTAGTTGCTCTCCACCTAGACAAAGATGTATTAGAGAAACTTGATCGTGAGTACACGAAGTTTGCTGAAGAAGCGGACGAATCGAGCGTCGAGCGCTCGAAGCGCACCATGGCAGGACTTGAAGGCGTGCTCTCTGCCCCAGAGACAATCCATTCTCTTTGCTCAGACATCATTGAACACTATGAGCAGAATCGCGCCGATGAACTAACAGGCAAAGCACTCATTGTTGCTTATTCGCGTCCAGTCGCTATGAAAATTTACGAAGAGATCATGCGCCAACGGCCTGAATGGAAAGAAAAAGTTGGCGTAGTTATGACCATGAGCAATCAAGATCCCGAAGCGTGGTTTGATGTTTGCGGCGGTAAAGAGCACAAAAAAGAAATGGAGCGTCGATTCAAAAAAGAAGACGATCCTTTAAAGATTGCAATTGTTGTTGACATGTGGCTTACCGGCTTTGATGTTCCATCGCTTGCAACAATGTATGTTTTCAAGCCTATGAAGGGGCACAACCTCATGCAGGCTATCGCTCGTGTGAATCGCGTATATAAAGGGAAAGAGGGCGGCTTGGTAGTCGACTATATTGGTATTGCCGGTGCGCTCAAACGAGCGATGAAGGACTATACCAACCGCGACAAAAACAACTATGGAAACATGGATATTGCAGCAACGGCCTATCCAAAGTTTTTGGAAAAGCTCGAAGTATGTCGCGATATCCTCTATGGCTTTGACTACCAAAAAGTATTGTTTACTAATAGCAAAATGCAATTAGCTCAACTTATTAGCGAAGGCACTGATTGGCTCCTTGATCCTGGTCATAAAGAAGACATGGAAGATTTCTTAAAGCAGTGTCAGCTCATGAATCAAGCTTTGAGCCTTTGCAAGAGCCTCGTATCTAAAGAAGACCAGCACGAGGCAGCGTTTCTTTCGGTGCTTCGTGTACAGGTACTCCGCATTACAGGGCGAAACGGTAATGGCGGCTCTGGTATGACTTACAAAGAGTTTAATGACCGCATTGGTGCAATTCTTGAACAGTCTGTGCAAACCGATGGCATCATCAACATCTTTGATAAGGATGAAGTGGAAATATCACTTTTTGATGAGGCGTTTCTTGCAGAAATTTCCAATATGAAGCAAAAGAATATTGCGGTTGAGACCTTAAAACGCCTAATCAGCGAACAAGTAAAAACGTATTCAAAGCGAAGTGTTGTAAAAGCAAACAAGTTTTCTGAGATGCTGCAAAAGTCCGTCAATGCTTACCTTAATGGCGCACTTACCAATGCAGAAGTGATTGACGAGCTGCTCAAAATGGCGCATGAAATGATGAAAGATCGAGCAGAAGGCGCCGAACTTGGGCTTACCGAAGAGGAGCTTGCGTTTTATGACGCACTCACCAAGCCGCAAGCAATAAAAGACTTCTACAGCAATGATCAGCTCGTTGCTATCACGCGAGAACTTACTGAAGCGATGCGCACGAGCGCAACTATTGATTGGCAGCAAAAAGAATCTGCCCGTGCAGGCATGCGACGAAAAATTAAACGTCTTTTGAAGAAATACGACTATCCACCCGAGGGCGTGGATGACGCAATGGAAACCGTCATGGCACAATGTGAGTTGTGGGCAGATATGAAAGTGTATGCCTAGGAGAAAGTTTAAACATGGCAAAAACTAAGAAGGCAGAAAATACCGCAGATATTGGTTTCGAGGAGCAAATATGGAAGGCTGCTGATAAACTGCGCGGCAACATAGACGCTTCTGAATACAAGAATGTTGTTCTTGGTCTTATTTTCTTGAAATATATTTCAGATAAATTCGACCAGAGATACGAAGAACTAGTAAATGAGGGTGAAGGATTCGAAGAGGACAGAGACGAGTACACCTACAAAAACATCTTCTTCGTTCCAGAAAGCGCACGTTGGAAGGTAATTGCTGAAGCGGCTCACACACCCGAAATTGGCAAAATCATCGACAATGCCATGCGAGAAATAGAATCGGAAAACCCCAAACTCAAAGGCATATTGCCCAAGAACTTTGCGCGTCAAGAGCTCGATAAGCGTCGCTTGGGTGAAGTTGTTGACCTGTTCACAAATGTAAAGATGGCCGAAAAAGGTGATACCCGCGATATTCTTGGGCGCACCTATGAATACTGTCTTGCAAAATTCGCTGAAGCCGAGGGCAAGAACGCAGGCGAATTCTATACCCCGGCCTGCATTGTTAAGACGCTCGTTGAAGTTATTCAGCCTTACAAAGGGCGCGTTTACGATCCGTGCTGTGGTTCAGGCGGTATGTTCGTGCAGTCGGCAGAATTCGTAAAGCATCACCAGGGCAACATCAACGATCTTTCAATTTTTGGCCAGGAGAGCAACCCTACCACTTGGAAAATGGCCATGATGAATCTTGCGATTCGCGGCATCGATGGCGACCTTGGAGACTTCAATGCTGACACCTTCTTCAATGATTGCCATAAAGACAAGCGATTTGATTTTGTCTTAGCAAATCCACCATTCAATTTGAAAGACTGGGGAGGAGACAAGCTTAAGGAAGATCCTCGCTGGGAATATGGTATTCCTCCTGAAGGAAATGCAAACTTCGCTTGGATGCAGCACATGATCCATCATTTAGCAAGCAATGGGCGCATGGGTATGGTTCTTGCAAATGGGTCGCTTTCCAGTCAAACAAGCGGTGAAGGAGACATTCGCAAAAGGGTTGTAGATGCTGATCTAGTGGAAGGCATTATCGCAATGCCTGGTCAGTTGTTCTACAGTACACAGATTCCCGTTAGTCTTTGGATAATCAACAAAGATAAGACTCAGAAGGGCAAAACTCTCTTCATTGATGCGCGCGAAATGGGCACTATGGTCACCCGCAAATTGCGCGAGTTCACCGAAGAAGACATCACTAAAGTCGCTGATACTTTTGATGTTTTCCGCAAAGGAGAGCTAGAAAACGAAAAGGGCTTTAGCGCCGCTGTTTCGACCGACGAAATAGCTAAACAAGACTACATTCTTACTCCAGGACGTTATGTTGGTATTGCCGATGTCGAAGAAGATAACGAACCATTTGAGGAAAAGATGGCGCGCTTAACCAGCGAACTCTCTAAGTGTTTCGAAGAATCCGATCGCTTACAAGAGCAAATCAAAAAGAACCTGGAGGCTATCGGCTATGGGTTCTAAATATGAATTTCGTTCACTAGGCGACTTGGCCGACTTCTCGTCAGGCGGAACACCTTCAAAAAAAGTAACCGCATATTGGAATGGAGATATTCCTTGGATTAGCGCAAAAACTCTAAAAGAAGATGATATTTACACTTCCAACCTCTTCATTACTCAAGAAGGATTAGCGGCGGGAAGCAAGATTGCTGATGCTGGGTCTTTACTTATACTTACACGCGGCAGCGGGTTGTTCAAAGACATACCCATTGGATATGTCGCAGCCCCTGTTGCCTTTAATCAAGACATCAAAGCTATCTCGGTTACTGCCAAGAATCAGATAAGCAGTAGGTTTTTGTTTTATGCACTAAAAAGTTGTAAATCAAAAATTTCTGAAATGGTTGAAACAACAGGCATAGGCGCAGGAAAGCTATCCGCTGATAGATTGCTTTCTATGAAGCTTCCTATCCCCAATAAAGAAATACAACAGAAAATTCTGAGCATCGTTCGACCGATCGACAACGGGATTAGCCTAAATAATCAGATAAATGATTATTTAGCTACATAGGCTTTCGACTTCTGAGGCATCAATTTCACCCGACATGAGTTTCGGAAGCAACGTGTCGCGAATTCGCTCGAGATTACGGCTTTCGCGAATCAACACTGCTTGTTGTTGCGCAATGCTCTTAAACGCATCATCAAGCTCCGACATAATGGTCATGTCCTCGGGAATTTTCAGTTGGTATTCTGGCAACGCTTTTTTACCTAGATGCAGCACCGTTGTGCCATTAACATATCCAAGACAATGATTATGAAAATCTTCCGTGCCCAAAAGAGCAGCAAGGAACTCGTTGGAAATAGAGTCGTCTGAACTAGTTACCTTTACCAAATCAAGCGACGCCACCATCTGATCATAACCACCAGAGTCAATAACTTGGATTGCTCGACCGATGATGTCAGCGTTTTGCGTTAGGTCAGTATGGGCAACGACTATTTCTCCAAGCGCTACATATTGAGCAGGTTTCGCCTTTTCGGGCTTCAACGGCTTGAATCCATCGCTTCTGAAAGAACCGTTTCTGTTGAAGCTTTTGATGCCAAGCATGCCAATGCTCGACTCCGCAACAAGCTCTGCGCTTTTGTAAGAGTAGCCACTTTGAATTTGGGCCACATTTTTCAGGGGAACAACACGCCAATTTCCAATTCCCTGCTCAAGGGCGTTCGATATGCGCTCCTTGACAAGGGCGTTTCGCAGCTCGGCTAAATAATCATTTATCTGCTGATTAATACGAATTTTTTTATGAATAGCATCAAGTATCGAAACCGTTTTTTGTTGTTTTTCTAGCAAAGGTACATCAACAGTAATTTGTCCAATATCTCGAGGGTGAACGCGAAACACTTTCATCCCAGTGACGTATTGACGTATTGTTTTTTTAAATCGTGGAGTTTGAAGGAGGTAGTTCAACCATGCGGATTCAACAATGTCATCTTGAACAACGCGCATGATAGTTGTCTCTGTACCTGCAACCACCACACGATGATTCGGGTTGCTGAGATACAGCGCTTTACCAAGGTCTTCGATGGTTTCTGAGGTCAATATGTAAATTATGTCCCCATCGTCAACAAACTGGTTGTCTCGTAATTTCTCATCTGCCGAAATGAACGGAATGCCTTTCTGTGGCTTTTCGATATCAATGTATAACTCATGACCTTTGTAGAGATCGCCGTAATGAAGATATTGATAATCACCTTTGTTGTACATGCGGTCGCGGGGAACGCTTGCGCCTTTAGCAAAAGAGCAAATATCTTCAATGCGGTAATACGTCATTCCAAATACCTTCTATGTGAAGCCTTCACATTGCTTTGATTAACCATGGCGTAATGCATGGTGGTGTCTATTTTCGCATGTCCAAGTAATTTCTGCACCTGTTCGATCGGCATTCCTTTGTCGATAGCATGAGTGGCGAGAGTACGCCGGAACTTATGTGGATGAACTCGTCCAACACCCGTGGATAGCCCGAGCTTGCGAAGTCTTGTCTCTACAGCACCAATTGTGACGCGTTTAGGTTTTCCCGTAAGCGATACAAACAATGCTGGATTAGAGTCACAGCGCGAATCTAAGTATCGCTTCAAGTGTAGCTTTGTTTTCGCATCAAAGTAAACAGGTCTTTGTTTGTTTCCTTTGCCAGTAACAACACACTCTCTTTCATAAAGATTTATATCTTCTCTATCAAGTCGAACTAGCTCTCCAATACGCATACCTGTCGAGGATAATAGCTCGACAATAGCCAGATCGCGCTTCGTGCTGCAGCTATCACGCAATACAACAAGGTCCTCATCACTTAATACCTCTTTGGTGACAGTAGCGGTTTTGACTTTATGAATTCGCCGTACTGGGCTTTTTACGATGTAGTCTTCGTCCTCTAGCCAGGAGAAGAAGCTAGACATAATGCGTCGAATATTATCGATAGTCACCTTGCTTGCCCCGCGTTTCCGCTCATAATCATTAAGGTATTTACGCAGGTCATTGCTATCAATTTGTGTGTAAGGTTTATTCAACGCATCATTCATCATAGAAAGGGTGTTTCGATAATACTCGAGTGTTTTAGGCGAACAACCCTCAACTTCCTTAGCCGTGAGAAACGAAGGAAGAATATCGTCAGGAGCATCATAGCTGTTTGGCAAGGTGGAATCTTTTAGGTGTATGCGAAGAACCTCAGTTAGATGTTTAAGTTGATGACTAGTGAGTAACGCTTGCATTTGAGAAAGAATTGCATTAATAGTTGCTTCCATAATATGTCCTTCCGATTCAGGATTGGAGAAGTGGTGATGTTTGAGCTGTGTATACTTGAATGATAGTTGTAAGGCGATATAATGTAATTGTCTTACAATAGGAGGGTTTGCATCATGGCTTCTGTAACTATCCGAGTAGATGATCAAACAAAGAAAGAGGCTGCGAGAATTGTCGAAGACTTTGGGTTTGATCTATCATCAGTAACACGAGCTTTTTACCGGCAAATCGTACGCGAAAACCGCATTCCCTTAAAGCTTTCCTATCCAGAACCAAACGAAGAAAGCTTACTAAGTATTCGAGAAGCTGATGAGATCATTGCCTCTGGAGGAACTGGTCGTTCCTTTACTTCAGGACGCGAACTTCTTGATGCCGCAATCAAAGGTTAATCAATATGGCTCGTCTAAATGCCCAATTCTCTCCAGCATTTCAACGCGATGTGAAGCGCATGAAGAAAAAACATATTGATGATCAACCCTTAGCAGAGGTTATCGATCTAATTATTGAAAACTCACCACAAGCGCTTGATAAGCTACGAAACAGACACAACATGCATATGCTTGGCGGAAAATGGCAAGGAAGCTCAGAGTGTCATGTTTGCAATGCGGGAGATTGGCTTTTGATCTGGAGAACCTTTGATGGAATTGCTCTGATGCAAAGAACTGGTTCTCATGATGAATTGTTTCGATAATGCAATTAAGAGGCACTTTTTAGCTAAATGATTATTTACTCGAGTTGGCGACTGTTCGGTTCGAACAAGCGCTTATCAGCGAAAGCGATACTTTCAGGTTTTCTGAATTGGTTGAGCTTGAAGATTCTAAAAGAGAGCCTCTTAATAGCCGCGATAGGGAAACGCGCAAGGGCATATATCCCTACTACGGCGCCACATCCATTATGGACTATATTGATGACTATCTATTCGACGGCATACGCGTGCTTGTAGGCGAAGATGGAACTGTCATCCAAGAAGACGGCAAGCCTGTCCTTCAATATGTATGGGGAAAGTACTGGGTCAACAACCATGCTCATGTTTTGAGGTCAAAATCCGATTATTCACTAGAAGCCATTTATATTGCTCTGGCTAGAACTGCCATAAGCCATATTGTAACTGGCGCAGTCCAAATGAAGATCAGCCAAAAGAATCTCAACAATCTTGAGCTAGAGATGCCTCAGCCAAGCAGCCTACGCTATCTAGAAGACATCTTCACCCTGTATCGAAAGAGCACCGAAGAATCTAAAATGCTTGAAAGGTTGCGAGATCTCCTTCTGCCTAGACTTATGTCCGGCGAAATCGATGTCTCGAAAATCGATATCACGCAGCTAAATAATCATTTAGCTCACCAATGGCTCGCTCTGATTTTTCCTCTTGTCCGTTTAAAAGTACTCAGCTTATCTGTTCATTGCTTACTATAGAAGACAGAGCAATTGCTTCTAAGCATCCGGAAAGAACAAAAAAGATGCAGCGACTGAAGAAACATATCCTGCCCTATGCGCTAGTTGTCTTGAGTACATGCGTACTTGCGCTCGCATTATGCGGCTGTGGCCCCAACAAAATCCCCTTGCAACAAGAAGTCACGATGGAAACCGAATGGGGTCCAGTGGCTCACTACAACGTTAAAACGAACTGGACAACATATGACACGCTCACCGGTTCTGATAGGTATAGCTCGTTCGCTTACTATGAAAACAACATTGATCCCGAAGATGGTTTCATTTTCTTCATGCTTACCAATCCTCATACGGACAAATACAAAAGCAAATCAGCGCCTTTTTTAACGCCTGACACAGTAGCTCTGGTAAAAACCGAGCACTCGCAATATGCTCGCTACCTTGTCACAGAAGGAAATTGGGCAGCCCTCAGTCAAGAAGAAAGCGATGGGATAACTTTCGACCGCTATAAATACTCATGCAACGTCACTTATTACAACTCACAGTATCCTTGGGATAAAGGATCTGACTACAAAGAAGAGGGCCTGGAAGTTGTCTATGCTATCGCAAAAAGCAACATGTATGATATTGAAATCGCCGCCAGTAGCGAGAGCCTTCTTAACAGCTTCCTCGACACGCTCTCTATTGATTGGAATCTTGATTCAGAAACCACAAGCAAACTTCCCACGTAATAGAGCAACCCTAGCGAGTCAATTTCTTACTGAAATACAAAACGGCTGGAGCGATGCATCCAGCCGTTTCTCTAGACGAGGGAACTCTAACTTATAACGCAAATAATACGTCCCTATTTGCAAACGAGCACGGGAATGTCGGAGTTGCGCAACACGCCGAAGCTGACCGAACCGAGCATGCCGCGAATCGCACCCAAACCGCGCGAACCCATGCAGATCAGGTCGCATTCGTAGCGCTGCGCCGTCTCGATGATGGTCTCGACCGTGTAGATGCCGTAGATCACTTCAACAGTAAGATTGCCCTTGAAATCCTTCACGATATCAGCCACATCAGCCTCGAGCTTCTTGTCGCTCTCTTCAGTGCGCTCCTGCACTGCATCGGCAAAATCTTCCTTGGAAACAAGCGAAACGCCCATGCCGAAACCAGTCTGATTGAAGCTGCTGAATACAAGGTCTTGCGGAGGCGCGCTGATCTCAGCAACATGGATCGACGCATCGGTATTGCCCTCGACCATCTTCATCGCTTCACGAAGCGCTTCTTTGGCGTGATCGGATCCGTCGTACGGAACGAGAATATTAGTGAATGACACGATGGCCTCCTTTAGGGCGTGCTTTTGTGTTCAAAGCGAGTTTTCAGCTCATATTATAGCTTTAATCCGCTGCTCTCGCCTAATGTTCCCCACTGTTTTGCACGTTTGTCGCTATATTGAAAGAGTGAAGAGGATATGAAGAGCGTTACTTTATCACTCTACTGTGCTAAAGTATTGACTCGCTCTTATTCTAGCTATTAAAAGGTGGCCCAACAAACGATGAATTACGTAACCCCTATCGGCTTTCGCGACGTGATCAGTGATGAAGCGCTCGTCCGCGAAGACCTCACCTATCGCGTGCAGCAATGCTTCGCACGCCACGGCTATTCCCCCATCGAAACCCCTACGCTCGAGGTGCTCGACGTGATGGAAGCAGGTGGGCATGTTCCCGCCTCCCCCTTCAAACTTTTCGACTCGCGCGGCGATCTTCTGGCCATGCGCCCCGATGTCACGATGCAGATCGCGCGCATGTGCGCTACCCGCATCACCTCGTTCGATCCTGCGGTGAAGCTGCGCTACACCCAGCGCGTCTTCCGCGAGAAGACCGCAGAAGCAGCAGCTCGCGAACTCACGCAGATGGGCGTTGAATGCCTTGGCGAGTCCGGCGTAGAGGCCGATGCGAACATCATCGCGCTCTTCTCCGAAGCGCTCGCGGAAACACGCATCAGCGAATACCGCATCGCCCTCGGTTCTGCACGCGTACTGCGCGATCTTGTCTCTTGCTGCCAGATGGATGCTGGCTGGGAAAACGCAGTCTATCGTGCGTTCCATACCTCGAACTTCGTAGCGCTCGATAACCTCACGAAAACCGCCGAAGGCAACCAGGCCGCCATTAGCGCACTCGCACAGCTGCCTATGCTGCGCGGTCAAAAGGAAGCGCTCGGCGAAATTCGCGCGCTCCTTGCACCGCTCGGTTGCAGCGAAGGGGTCGATGAACTCGAAGCGCTCTACGATCTGCTCGTCGAACGCGGGCTTGGCGAAGTCGTACTAATCGATTTCACGGTCATGAGCTCGTTCGACTATTACACGGGCATCGTGTTCGAAGCCTACGAACCCGGCCTTGGCTCTCCTATCGGCGGCGGCGGTCGGTACGACAACTTGGTCGCGGCCTATGGCGGTGCGAAGGTTCCCGCCGCAGGTTTCAGCTTCTACCTCGAACAGGTGATGGAAGCCTTCGCTCTCGAAAAAGCCGCCGCTCCACACCCCTTGCGCATCGCGGTTCCCAAAGGTTCGCTCAACGAAGATGCGATCGCAGCGCTTGATGCCGCTGGTCTCAACGTTGACGGACTTGCCGATGCTGGCCGCACGCTCATGCTGCGCAACGGCGATGTCGAGTACATCATCGTGCGCCCCACCGACGCACCGGTTTTTGTAGCCCTCGGTGCCGCCGACTGCGGCATCTGCGGCGAAGATTCGCTCGTCGAAGCCCGCACCGATGTGGTCGAACTGGTCGATCTCGAATTCGGCGGTTGTCGCTTCGTGGTAGCGGAATCCGCAGGAACCTCCGAAGCGGTCGAGAAACGCTACCGCGAACTCGGCTCGATTCGCATCGCCACGAAATACCCGCACATCGCGCGCTCGCACTTCGACAAGCAGGGCAAGCAGGTCGAGATCGTGAAGCTGCACGGCAATATCGAGCTCGCTCCCATCACCGGCATGGCCGAGCAGATCGTCGACATCACTGCCACCGGAACCACCCTGCGCGAAAACAACCTGGTCGTTGTTGAAGACGTGCTCGCTTCAACGGCACGCTTCTTCGCTAACCCCTGTTCATACCGCACGAATCCCCGCGTCGCAGCACTCGCACAAGCGCTGCGTCAAGCCAACAAGGAGAACTAGATGAGACGCATCATTCTGAAACCTGGAGAGACCTTTTCGGAAGACCAACTTCAACGCGTGGGCGCGTTCGATGCGCGCGCTCTCACCGCTGCGACCGAGATCATCGAGGCAGTGCGCACCCAGGGCGATGCGGCGTTGCGCGCCTACACAAAGCAATTCGACGGCGTGGAGATCGAGAGCTTTCGCGTGAGCGATACCGCGATCGATGAAGCGATCACCCGCGTTAACCCAGAGGTTTCGCAAGCACTGCGCCAGGCAGCAAAGCAGATTCGCGATTTCCACGAACGCCAGAAGCAACAAAGCTGGTTCACCATCCGCGAAGATGGCGCGCTCGTAGGTGCGAAGGTCGAGCCGCTCGATTCCGTGGGTATCTACGTTCCGGGCGGACGCGCGCTCTACCCCTCATCCGTGCTGATGAATGCCATCCCTGCCGCAGTAGCTGGCGTCAAGCGCATCGTGTGCGTCACCCCTCCTACCAAAGATGGCTCGCTCGATCCCGCAATCCTGGAAGCCTGCCGCATCGCTGGCGTTACCGAAATCTATTCCGTTGGTGGCGCGCAAGCTATCGGCGCACTGGCTTACGGAACCGAAAGCATCCAGAAGGTCGCGAAGATCACCGGTCCCGGCAATGCGTTCGTAGCCGCAGCGAAGAAGATCGTCTCGGGCGATGTGGGTATCGACATGATCGCTGGCCCTTCAGAGGTGTGCGTGCTTGTTGATGAAACCGCACTTCCCGAACTGGTTGCGGTCGATCTGATGGCACAAGCCGAACACGACCCGCTGGCCAGCTGTTATTTGGTCACATTCTCCGAAGCCTACGCTGATGCGGTCGAGAACGCGATCCAGAAGACCGTCGAAAGTTCGACGCGCAAGGAGATCACGATGTCATCCCTTACCGACAAGGGACTCATCGTCATCTGCGATTCGCTCGCCCAAGCGCTCCAAACGATCAACGTGATCGCACCAGAACACCTTGAGCTGCACGTTTCGCGCCCCATGGAACTGCTCGGACAAATTCGCAACGCAGGCGCGATCTTCATGGGCGAATGGACCCCTGAAGCAGTGGGCGATTATGTGGCAGGGCCGAACCATACGCTGCCAACGGGCGGCACCGCACGCTACGCTTCCCCGCTTTCGGTCGACGAATTCGTGAAGAAATCGAGCGTGATCCAGTATTCTGCCGCAGCGCTCAAGAACGATGCACGCGCGATCGAAACCATCGCCGATCACGAAGGACTCTGGGCACATGCTCAAAGCGTACGCTTGCGCATGGAGCTCATGGAACAAGGCCGCGTTCCTGCAAATGCCAGCAGCACAGACACCTCTGCTGAGCAGGCAAAGGATTAACCGATGCCTGCAAAGCCAAAAACATATCGTGCTCCACGCCCGCAGATCGCCGAAATCGAACCTTACGATCCCAAATATCTGCCGGCACGCATTATGATCTCAGCGAACGAGAATCCGCGTCCACTTCCCCATGAAGTGCAAGCCAAGATCGAAGCCGCGATCACGCAGGTTGACCTCAACCGCTACCCCGATCCGCTCGCCAATCCTTTGCGCAAGCTCATCGGCCAAGCATGGGGATACGACCGCGAATACGTGCTCATGGGAAATGGCGGCGATGAGCTGCTCTTTGATTTCGCCCTGTGCTGGGGCGGCCCGGAGCGCACAATGCTCACCTGCCCGCCTACGTTCTCGGTCTACGAGGCGAACGCCGTACTCACCGACACGCAAGTCGTCTCCATTCCGCGTAAGAGCGATTTTTCGCTCGACGAAGAAGCCATCCTCTCACGGGTTGCGCAAGGCGATATCGATTATGCGATCCTCACCTCGCCGAACAATCCTACAGGGAACATCACCTCACCCGCGTTCATCGAAAAGCTCCTCGAAACGAGCGACACGCTTGTCATGGTTGACGAGGCATATGGCGAGTTCGGCGGCGAAAGCATGATTCCCTACTTGGATCGCTATCCCAACTTGGTCGTGCTGAAGACCTTCTCGAAGGCCTATGCTCTTGCCGGTGTGCGTCTCGGCTATGTACTGGCAAATCCGCAGGTCATTCGCGAGTTCATCAAGGTGCGCCAGCCCTATTCGGTTGATGCGGTCTCGCAAGCTATCGGCACAACCGTCTACGAGAACCGTGCACTGCTCGAGTCCGGCATCGAAGCGATCAAGCACGAGCGCACGGTCTTGCTTGAGGAGCTTGCCGCGCTTCCCGGCGCTGAAGTCTATCCTTCGCAAGCGAACTTCATCCTCGTGCGCATCCCGCAGGCTCATCGCATCTGGGAGCAGCTGCTCGAGCGTGGCATTCTCGTGCGCGACTTTTCCTCAGCACCCAACCTCGAGAATTGTCTGCGCATTACGGTAGGCACCGAAGAGGAAAACCGCGCACTCATCGAAGCATTGCGCAAACTCACCACAAACCCTGATAATACGTAGAAGAACCTCTCTTCAAAGGATACGAACATGGCTTCACGAACCGCAACCATCACGCGCACCACGAAAGAAACCGATATCTCGCTCACACTTGAGATCGACGGCACGGGCAAGACCGATATCGACACGGGCATCCCGTTCTTCGACCACATGCTCGATGCGTTCGCGCGCCACGGTTTGTTCGACCTCACCGTGAAAGCGAAGGGCGATCTTGAGGTCGACGCGCACCACACGGTCGAAGACGTGGGCATCGTGCTCGGCCAAGCACTTGCCGAAGCCATGGGCAACAAGCTTGGCATCACCCGCTTTGCCTCCCAAGCAGTACCGATGGATGAAGCGCTCGTGATGGCTGCCCTTGATATTTCAGGACGCGGCCAGATGCACTTCGATATCCTCATCCCGCCTGCCATGATGGGATTGTTCGATTCTTCACTTGCCAAAGAATTCTTCATCGCATTCGCAACGAACGCGGGCATCACGCTCCACCTCGTTTCCTTCAAGGGCGAGAACGCACATCACCTCATCGAGGCAGCCTTCAAAGCAATAGGGCGCGTGCTGCGCCAAGCGCTCGAGATCGACCCACGCGCAGCCGACCAGCTGCCGAGCACCAAAGGTGCGCTCGCATGATCGCGGTCATCGATTACTGCAAAGGCAATCTGAAGAGCGTTGAACGCGGGCTTACCCATGTAGGTGGCGATGCTCATATCACCGATGATCCTGAAGTGATCCGCACGGCTGATGCGCTCGTACTCCCTGGTGTTGGCTCCTTCGCCGATGCTTCTGCGACCATGCAACAAACGGGTCAGATGGAAGCGATCCGCGCCTCCCTTGCCGAAGGTACGCCCTTTCTAGGCATCTGCCTGGGCGAACATCTGCTCTTCGAAGGCGGCACCGAACATGCCGAACACGGCACGATGCCCGGTCTCGGTATTATCGACGGCATCGCCAAACGTATGCCCGCGCAAGACAGCTCAGGCAAGGACTATAAGATTCCGCATGTAGGCTGGAATTCGATCGAGTTCACCGATGGGGAAAGCTCGAGCCCGCTTTTCGCAGGCATTCCTAACGGTGAATACTTCTATTTCACCCACAGCTATATTGCACCCGAGAGCAATGCCACCATCGCTACGACTACTCATTCGGTCACGTTCCCGGCTGCCGTGCAGGTAGGCGATCGCATCTTCGCGGTTCAATTCCATCCGGAAAAGTCGTCCGATGCAGGCGCGCGCGTACTTAAGAATTTCGTCGATCTCACTTCGCTCTTGGAATGATCCCGCCGCGATCGAGCAACCCGCACCTACTAAAGAGGAGCAACCATGCAGCTACTTCCCGCAATCGATATCCTAGAAGGCAAGGTCGTTCGCCTGGCAAAGGGCGACTACAACGCCGTCACCGTCTATAACGATAGTCCCATCGACCAGGCAAAAGCTTTCGAAGAGATGGGTGCCGAATGGATCCATGTGGTCGATCTGGACGGTGCGCGCTCAGGAAATCCGTCGAATCTGCCCTTCATCGAAGACATCCTCGCGAAAACGATGCTCAAGGTCGAGATGGGAGGCGGCATCCGTACCATGGACACCCTCCAACGCATCTGGGATGCCGGCGTGAATCGCGTCGTGCTGGGCACCTCGCTCATCTCCAATCTCGACTTCACCCGTGAAGCCATTGCAAAGTTCCCCACCATGCTCACCGCTGGAGTCGATGCGCGCAACGGCGAAGTATCGGTCGAGGGCTGGATGGGCGGCAGTGGCGTGGCCGCAGAAACGCTCATCGCCCAAATGCGCGACCTCGGATTCCAGCATCTGGTCTATACCGATATCAGCAAAGACGGCATGCAGACTGGCCTCGACGTAGATACCTACGTGCACCTTGCGCAAGTCTTCGGCCACCCCGTGATCGCATCGGGCGGTGTAGCGAGCATCGCCGATATCGAACGGCTTGCACCCGTTGCAGGCAGCATCGAAGGCGTGATCGCCGGACGTGCGGTCTATGAGGGCACGCTCGATGTTCCACTTGCCCTCGCACTTTGCCACAGCGCTACCATCAAAGCCCAGATGAGCGGCATGACCCATTGCAGCAAGAATTGCGAGGGCAACCATGCTCACTAAGCGCGTCATCCCCTGCATGGATGTGAAAGACGGCCGCGTTGTCAAAGGCGTGAACTTCGTGAACCTGCGCGATGCGGGTGATCCGATCGAGCTCGCTCAACGCTACGACGAACAAAAGGCCGACGAAGTGATCTTCCTCGACATCACCGCCACGAGCGATGGCCGTGCGACCACGATCGACATGGCTTCGCGCGCAAGCGAAGAGCTACACCTCCCCTATTGCGTGGGCGGCGGGTTCCGCAGCGTTGCCGACATCCGCACGATGATCGCCGCCGGCGCCGACAAGGTGTCCGTGAACTCAGCGGCGATCGCTGATCCTACGCTCATCACCACAGCGGCCGCAGCGTTCGGCACGCAGGCGATCCTGTGCGCGATCGATGCGAAACAAGTCGCAGGCAATCCTAACAAGTGGGAAGTCTATGTTGCGGGAGGACGCAAGAACACAGGCATCGATGCGGTCGAGTGGGCAACCGAAGCTGCCAAGCGTGGCGCTGGCGAAATCCTGCTCACCAGTATGGATCGCGATGGCAGCAAGGATGGCTTTGACCTGGCGCTCACGCGCGCGGTTGCGCGCGCCGTGCCTATTCCCGTTATTGCCTCAGGCGGTGTAGGTAAGCTCGAACATTTCGCTGAAGGAATCATCGAAGGCGAAGCAGATGCCGTACTGGCCGCTTCGGTCTTTCACTTCGGCGAACTCACCATCCGCGAGGTGAAAGAATACATGGTCACACAAGGCATCCCCGTCCGCCTATAAATGCGCAAAAAGGAAAAACCCATGGGCGTTCGCCCAGGCCAAGATTAAACTTCAACGCTCTTTCTTCTCCGCTGCAGCCATCTCGGTCTTCTGGTTCGTTGCTGGCAACACCACCGTGAAGGTCGAACCTTCCCCTAGATCGCTTTCGAGTCCGATCTTCCCATCAACACTTGCCACGATACTGCTCACCAAAGGAAGACCTAAACCTGTTCCTTGCGCATAAGCAACGCGCGTCGATTCCACGCGGTAGAAGCGCTCGAACACACGGTCTTGTTCAGAACGAGATATTCCACACCCTGTATCTGAAACGCGCAACGTGAATGAATCTTTGGCATACTTTGCTTCAACGGTAACAGAGCCTTTGTCGGTATACGCGATCGCATTACCAACAAGGTTATTCACGATGGTCAGGAAATCCAATTCAGAAAGACCGACCGTAACATTCTCGATATTCTTCGCAAAATTAGTCTGTAGCAGAAGCCCCTTGTTCCCTGCAATCGATTCCTGAACCGATAAGGCCTCTTGAAGAACGCTCAATACGTTACAACGCGCGCCACCCAACAGAGATTCTTTTTCGATCGTCTTCACCTTGAGAGGAGCGGTCGTTCGTGTAATGCTCAGCATGTCGTGCACAAGCTTTTCCAAATGTCCGCTTGCCTGTTCAATGCGATGAGCAAATTCCTTCACATAATCCACTTGCCCACGATTCGCAGCAATAACGATCGATTCCGAAAGCAACTTTATGCTTGCGACCGGAGTTTTCATCTCGTGGCTCGAATTTGCCATAAAGCTCGCGAGCGCACGTTCGGTTCGCTCGACCGAATTGAGCGCCGCACTGTAACTCCAATAACTCAATAATGCAGCGATCAAGAGGACCGCGAGCAGCAACCCAAATCCAAACACCTGGATCGACGCAAGCGAATTTCCCTGATCGCGCGCCGCATCTTCAGCCTGCACCGCATAGGTGCCACCACCTACCACGCTATTCGCCGATGCACTCAACTGCTCAGCATCCTCACCTTGCAGCGCGCCCTCCGCGTTCGCTGCCGTATCATCCTCAACTTGTGAAGCCACCGAAGACTCCGAGCGATTCATATCTTCCATCGCTTGAGGCACGGTTACAAAAAGAATCCAGGTAGTCGCAACGCAAAACAAGGCAATGATCAGGACGTATCCGATGATTACCTTGGTCTTCCAGTCTTTATAATTAACGATCGGTTTATTGATGCGCATAATGGACTATCGCAATCCTATTGTCCTTCTTGTTCTTCTGAGTCTTTCGGAATAGCTTGCAATCGATACCCTCTTCCATACTCAGTTACTATCAGCTGATAATCGGAATGAATCTCGAGCGCTTTTCTGAGATTATGCATATGAACATCGATGACCGTGCTGGTGCTGAGTGTCTTCCCTTTCCATACACTCTGAATCAATTCATTACGCGTGACAAGACTCCCTCTATGGCGCGCAAGAACCTGAAGAATCTCGAACTCTCGATTTCGCAATGAAACAGGCTCCCCTTTAACGCGCACCTCGCCTCTCTCGAAATCAATGCTCAAATCTCCCAATTCTTCAACCGAGCCTGTTCGGGATTGAACGGGAAGCATCGATCGCCGAAGATTGGCACGAATGCGCGCAAGAAGCTCATTTACTGAAAACGGCTTGCTGATGAAATCATCGGCACCCAAGTCAAGGCACAGAACTTTTTCTTGCTCAGAAGTATAAGCAGTTAGAACGATGATCGGAACCGACGCATTTTGCGCTCGATACTCTTTCAAGAAATCATGTCCGCTCATCCCAGGAAGCATAAGATCGAGAAGGATAAGATCGGGTTCTATGCTCAAAGCACTTGCAAACCCATCAGTTCCATTGTCGCAAGCAACGATAGAATGCCCCGCATCGCTCAGCGCGAATTCTGCAGCCATTCTGATGTTCGGATCGTCCTCAACAAGAAGTATCTTTGCCATATCAAACTCAAATCTAATTCTTTATTCTTAATTCATATCTTAAACCATAATTTAATAATTATTGCAAGTATCCTGTATAAATATTAAATGTAGTGGACATATTTACCAAAATGACCACATAAAAATTAAAATTCTTATTAAATTCTATTTAAATAATCATTAAGATTATACGTAGTGAACATGTTCAATTTTACTGCTAAGCGCATCCCTTGCGGATGCACGAAAGGAAACACGATGAAAAGAAAAGAATTTGGAGGTGAACGATCATGAGCAGCGAAGCACAGATTCAAGCCCGCGCCGACCGCCTCGACGATGCTGAATACGATTCGCTTAAGAAATCGCTTCACGGTATCGCAGCGCGACTCGACCGCCTTCCTATCGGAAGTTGGCACTGGAAACTCCTTTGGCTCTTCGGTGGCGCGATGTTCCTCGACAACCTCGATATGTATATCGGCGGTGGTCTTATCGCTTCACTTTTGGCGGACGGTTGGTCAACCATTGAATTGAATGGTTGGTTCCAAACCATCACCATGACCGGCTACCTTATCGGTGCACTCATATCAGGCTTGGTAGGAGATCACCTTGGTAGACGAAAAGCGCTCTTGTTATTTGTTGCCATATTCATAGGTGCAACATTCCTTGCGGCTTTCTCGCCCAACATGATCGTCTTGATCGCGTGTCGTGGTCTTATGGGTATAGGCCTCGGTGCCTTCATTCCCTGCGGATACGGCCCCTTCGGTGAATACATCCCTCCCGAGAAGCGTAGTAAGTACTCAGGCTACATCGGTCTTATTGCGAACTTCTCTCCTCCGCTGGGTGCCGCGCTCACGATGCTGGTCATCCCCGCATTTGGATGGCGCCCCATTTTCTTCGGTATCACCTTCCTGGGCGTTATTGTTTGGGTCCTTCTGTTCAAGTTCATGCCCGAATCCCCCCGTTGGCTTGCCTCTAAAGGTCGTTTTGCTGAAGCAGACGCAATCGTGTCTGCCGCAGAGAAGAGCTTTACGGATAAGGGCGTCGAACTTCCTGAGATCTCTCAAGAGCAGATCAAAGCGATCGAAGATGAGCTTGGCAAAGAACCAGTACAGCTGCCTTACAGAGCTCTGTTCACAAAGAGGATGATCAAGCGAACCATCACTGCATCAGCTGCTCTCATGGCCATGAACCTCATCGTCTATACCATTACTACATGGACACCGACCGTTCTGGTTATGCAAGGCTTCGATACGCAGTACTCCATCTTCATGACCTTCATCGCCCTGTTGGGTGCACCGTTCGGCATCTTCTTATTGTCTCTCTTCGGTAACAAGCATCCCCGCAAGATCGGCATGATCGTGCTTCTGCTCATCTTGGCAGTTGCAGGATATATCTGGTCCCTCCAGACTCAGCCAATCGTTATCATGATCGTCGGATTCATTCTCTGTACACTCGTGTACTACTATGCTTTGCTCGCTTGCTCGGTGTATCTGGGCGAAGCATTCCCAACTGAAATCCGCCTTCGTGGATCAGGCTTTTCGAATGCCATGGGTCGTATTGCGGCTATCGTTACTCCCTCCATCGTCGCATCGCTCCTCCAGTCCACTGGCGTTGTGTCAGTATATGTGTTCGTCGGAATTTGTATGGTAGTGTTTGCTGTTATCATTGGAATCTGCGGCATCGAAACGCGCAACAAAACGCTTGAAGAGATCAACGACGAAGTTGTCTCTAAATAGTTTGATAGCTGATAACTTCATCTATCACTGAGCAAACGTGAAGTGAGAGCAAGGGGGCATAGCGCTCCCTTGCTCTACGAAGGGTGAGAACAATGGATACCCCTTCCTATCATGGCGAACGTCTTTCTTCGACGGAAAAGCAGGCGATAAGGATCTCTTATCCTGGCATTGCCGCGCGTCTTGATAGGCTTCCTTCGGGAACATGGCATAGAAAGGTCATGTTTCTTTTCGGGGGTGTCGTGTTCTGCGATTGCCTCGATATGTACGTGGGTGGCGGCATCTTAGCACAGCTGCTTCAAAACGGTTGGTCGACCGTAGACCTGAATGCTGTTTTCGCTTCGATCACCATGATCGGCTATCTGCTCGGTGCACTCTTCGCCGGTTATCTTGGTGATCGATTCGGGCGGCGCAAGAGCCTTCTATTCTCTACCATGCTCTTCAGCGTCATGACGTTTCTTGCGGCATTCGCGCCATCCATGGAAACGCTCATCGTGATGCGAGGGCTTATGGGAGTTGGTCTTGGCGGCGCACTTCCTGGCTCATACGGCGCTCTCAGTGAATACACTCCCCCGCTGGTACGTGGGCGTTATGCCAGCTGGCTTGGGCTTATTGGGAATTTCTCGCCGCCGCTTGGTGCACTGCTCACCGTACTCGTTATTCCTATCTTCGGTTGGCAGGCGATCTTCATAGGGATTTCGCTCATCAGCTTGCTCGCTTGGCTCATCCTCTGGCGTTACTTGCCCGAATCCCCACGTTGGCTCGCTTCAAAAGGACGATATGCCGAAGCAAACGAGATCGTATTGTCAGCAGAACGCAGCTTTCTGCAGCAGGGCATCGAATTGCCCGAGATCGATTACGCTGCGTTGCTCAAAACTACCCAGCAAGAACCCACTAAGAAAGCAAACTGGCTTTCCCTGTTCAGTAAGCGCATGGTGAGGCAAACCATCGCCATCAGCGCAGCGCTCTTCGCAATGAACCTTATGGTCTACACCATCACGAACTGGACACCGACCATCTTCGTCCTACGTGGCATGGATACCACCATGAGCATCGGCATCACGGTGGTCATGCTGCTCGGTGCGCCCTTCGGGATTTTCTTATTGAGCATCTTCGCCGACAAGCATGATCGCAAGAAAGGGCTTATCATCTGCCTCTTTCTTCTAGCTATATTCGCTTATGTATGGTCACTCATTCCGATGGATAATATATTCGCTCTCATGTCAGTGGGCTTCATCGTATGCGCTATTCTCTACTACTACGCGATCCTTGCTTGCTCGGTCTATCTTGGAGAAGGATTCCCGACCGAGGTTCGTCTTCGCGGATCGGGCTTCGCACACGCAATCGGGCGACTTGCAGGAATCATCTCACCTTACGCTATTGCATTTCTTCTACAATCATACGGAGCCCCCGCCGTCTTCCTTACCAACGGGGCTGTGCTCATCGTGCTCGCGATCATAATCGGATTTTGCGGCGAAGAGACCCGAGGAAAATCACTTGAAGAAATTAACAAAAGCGTTTTAGAAGAAACCAACTGAAGCGATCAAATCCTTTTTTAAGATTCTAAGTCGAAGATGCATCAGACCAAGACTCGAAATTACTATGAAGGTCGAACTAACTCTGCACACGAAGAAAGCTCGCTCGAACGAAAAACTAGGATTCCTGCGGAAACTCCTCAAAGCTTGTATCCAGTATTCCGCTAGATTCAGCACCAGCTTGCCATTCTTCAAGAGAGGGCACGCTTCCATCATTGAAGATCACGCCGTCCTCAAAGACCTCTTCATGATGGTGCATCGCATCACAGAATGGCTTGTTGAACGATTTTCCGCAACGGCACAATGCATAGCGGTTCTGCGTTTCGTAAACGAATCCGTCTTGCCCAACAAGCTCCACTCCGCCGCGGACGAACAGCGGTCCAGAGCAATTCAGGCCAACATCCTCCAACACAACGATGCTTTGCTCGTACTCGGGCTCATGCACGACGCCGGTATCTGCATCTTCAACAACAAGGCGGCCGGACGGACAATGCCAAGCTGCATTGATCTGCTCGTTCTTCATCTCACCATCGAATTCGCCCGACATGTTCCAAACCGATCTGCCGTTATAGTGACAAAGTCGCGCAAACGAACAGCGGCCATCGTCATGCATCTTCAGGCCATTGCCCTCATAGACCTGAGCTCGTTCACGATACGGTTCGCGAGCAGCAGTCTCGGGGCCATCGAACTTCGGCGATTCCGTCATATGGGAATAGTCGCAAAACGGCATCGTCTTCGACCTACCGCACCTGCAAAGCAAGTAGGAGCCCTTCCCGGTTGGAATCTGTCTGATGCGGCGAAACTCCAAATGCGAGCCATCGGCGCTCTTGCCAATAGCATCTAGATAGAGCGGGATCCCACCTTCAACCACATAGGCGCCATCGGTTATCACGATCCTTGGGCTGCTCATCGAATCATCACCATTACGAAAGCTTCTGTGCGAGCAGCTGGTTGATGACCTTCGGATTGCCCTGCCCTTTCATTTCCTTCATGCACTGGCCAACGAAGAAGCCGAGAAGTCCGGTCTTGCCACCCTTGTACTGCTCGACCTTGTCGGGGAATGCCGCAAGCACCCCATCAACGACCGCTTCGATGGCTCCTGTATCGGAAACCTGCTCCATGCCACGCTCAGAAATGATCGCAGAGGGATCCTTGTCTTCTTCAAGGATGGCCGCGAACACCTCTTTGCCCTGTTTAGAAGAGATCTTGTCCTCAGCGATCATCTTCACCAGTTCGAGCGCACGCGGCGGCGTGAGCGGCGTCTGGTCAAGATCAGTGATATCGGGATTGCTGTTCAGGTAGGCGCTCACGTCGTTGATGATCAGGTTCGCGAGTGGCTTAGCCACCTCTCCTGCACCTTGCAGCTTCATGCATTCTTCGAAGAAACGTGCAGTCGTTCGATGCTCGACCAAATGACGCGCATCGTAAGCGGAAAGCCCGTAGTCTTCCTCGAAACGCTTCGCTTTCTGATCGGGAAGTTCCGGCAAACGCTGGCGCACCTTCTCCACGAATTCATCCGAGATGTCGAACGGCGCCATATCGGGCTCTGGGAAGAGTCGATAGTCATCGGCCGTTTCCTTCACGCGCATCACGATCGTGACCTTCTTCGAAGGATCCCAGTGGCGTGTTTCCTGATAGATGATGCCGCCCTCTTCGAGCACCTCGGCCTGGCGACAGATCTCGTAGGCGAGACCATCGTGAAGATTCTTGAAAGAGTTCATGTTCTTGAGCTCGGTCTTGGTGCCCAGCTTCGTCTCGCCACGGCGGCGCAAGCTCACGTTACCATCGCAACGCAGCGATCCCTCTTCCATCGAGCAATCGGAAATGCCGATCGCGAGATAGATCTGGCGCAGCTTCTGCATGAACAGACGCGCCTCTTCGGGCGTGCGCAGATCAGGTTGTGTTACCAGTTCGATGAGCGGCGTGCCGCAGCGGTTGTAATCGATCAGCGAATGCGTGGCACCCGCAATGCGCCCTTCGCCACCGCCAATGTGCACCATCTTGCCCGCATCCTCTTCCATGTGAATGCGCTCGATGCCGATATGGGCCACATAGCTGCCCTCTTTTTGCGCTTCTTTCAGATCCACGCGCTCCTTGGCCGCAGCGCCATCCACCTCCAGATCGAGATGCCCACGCATGCAGAATGCGACAGGACCCTGCGTGATCTGGAAATTCTTCGACATATCGGGATACATATAGTTCTTGCGGTAGAACATCGAACGCTTCTCGATGTCGCAATTCGTAGCCAAGCCCGCCAACACGATCGATTCGATCGCCGCCTTGTTGGGCACGGGCAGCGCACCAGGGAGTCCGAGGCAAACTGGACAGGTATGCGTATTGGGGGCAGCTCCGAATTCGAGCTTGCAACCGCAGAACATCTTGGTCTCGAGCGTGGTCAGTTCAGCATGAACCTCAAGACCGATGACCGCTTCCCAATCTTTGAGTACTTCTTCGAGCTTCTTCATGAGCTACTCACCAGCCTTTGCGAATGCAGGAGCAATCGGCGCTTTTCCATAGCAGCGCTCCAGCTCTGCTGCAACGCGTAACATATTCTCATCGCGGAATGCAGGCGCTATGAGCTGCGCCCCGATAGGCAATCCGCTTGCCACACCAAGGCCAACCGGAACGCTCATGCCGCCATTACCGGCGATATTGATCGAGATCGTGAACATGTCGGAAAGATACATGCTCGTAGGGTCGTTGATCTCGCCGAACTTGAATGCCGTACGCGGGCTGACCGGCGCGAGAATGCAATCGACCTTGTGATAGGCATATGTATAATCCTGCGTGATGAGCGTACGCACTTGCTGCGCAGGATAGTAATACTTGTCGTAAACACCCGAAGAGAGCAGGTAGCTACCGAGCATGATGCGCCTGCGCGCCTCAACGCCAAAGCCGCCTGCACGGGAAAGCTCATACTGCTCGTTCAGATCCTTGCAACCTTCAACGCAGTAGCCATAACGCACCGAGTCAAAGCGTGCGAGGTTCGAGAAAGCCTCGCACGGACCGAGCACATAGTAAGCGCTCATGGCTGCTTGCGCGTTAGGAAGCTCGACTTCCACCAGTTCAGCACCAGCAGCTTCGAGCTTGCGGGCAGCCTCTTCGATGCGCTCTTTCACTTCCGCATCCAAACCTTCAGCTTCCATGAAGGTAGGAACGATGCCGATACGCATGCCCTTCACGCCTTCCTCAAGGTTCGCCGTGAAATCGGTTGCGATCGACTGGCTCGTGCAATCCATATGGTCGCTACCACCGCGAACGAGCGCATTCATGGCAAGCGCTGCATCTCCAACGCTGCGTGCGAACGGGCCCACCTGATCGAGCGAGGAGCCGAAGGCGACCACTCCATAACGCGAGACCACGCCATAGGTCGGTTTCACGCCCACCACGCCGCAGAAACTGGCGGGCTGGCGGATCGAACCACCTGTATCAGAGCCAAGCGTAACCGTCGCAAGCCCCGCAGCTACCGCAGCGGCCGATCCACCCGAAGATCCACCGGGCACGCGCTCCAAATCCCACGGGTTGCGCGTCGGTCCGAAATAGGATGTTTCGGTCGAAGAGCCGAAGGCGAATTCGTCCATGTTGAGCTTGCCGAGCGGCAGCGCGCCCGATGCAAGCACGCGATCAACGCAGGTTGCCGTGTAGGGAGAAACGTAGTTCTCGAGCATGTGGGAAGAGCAGGTGGTATGCGTGCCTTCCATGTTCATGTTGTCTTTGAAGGCCACCGGCACGCCTGCAAGCGGGCCAAGCTCATCGAAATTACCAGCGGCAAGCGCGTTATCGACAAGCTCCGCGGCAGCAAGCGCCGCTTCAGGGGTGAATTCGAGATAGGCATGCACCGACGCGTCGGCTTTCGCAATATGATCGATGCTCGCCTGGGCTACCTCGCGCGCAGAGAAATCGCCCGCTTTGAGGCCCTGCTGGATCTCTGCCGTGTTCATAGAAGTGAAGTTCATGCTATTCACCTCCGCCAAGGATCGCAGGGATCAAGAAGCAATCGTCTTCTTGCTTCGGTGCGTTCTCGAGCGCCGTTTCTTGCGAAAAGCTCGTCTGTTCCACGTCGCCGCGCATCACGTTCACAAGTCCGCCGATCGGATGGAACGTGGGCTCGACCCCTTCAAGGTCGTACTCGGTGATGGGTTTGAGGCTGTCGATGATGTTGTTCAGATCGACAGTCATCGCCGCAACCTCTTCATCGGTCATTCCGATACGCGTATATGTCGCGATATCGCGCACATCCTTTTCAGTTACATGTTCTGCCATAGCAATCCTCATACTCGCTTCAGTAAGCCTGCCCCAAAGGGCAAAACATGCCCTTAACGGGCATCTGTTAACCGTTATCCATCATAACAAATCATGCCGCGCCACTTAGCATACGAGTGCCTTTGCGTACCCATTTTCCAGCAAGGCGCACCAGGCGCTCTTCGTAACCTGAATTCAACGAATCTTTTCAAATTCGTTTCACCTGAAAGATATAAGAAAACACCCCTGTTAATGCGTGCTTTTTCCAGTAGAATAGAAAACGTGCTCAGCGCTTATTTAATGTCAATGCCCGCTAAGCACTCAAATTGAGGGGAGCTCGCCATGATGAGATTTAAAAACATACTCGTACCTTATGACGGATCCGAACATGCGGATCGCGCTCTTGATGTGGCGGGTGATTTTCTGCGGAGTAACCCAGAAGCGCGCGTGCACGTGATCAGCGTCACCTATGTCGCGCTTGATGCAGCAGACTTCAACCCCGATCCCCCCAACGAAGACGAACAGTACAACTTGCTCGGCTACGAAATGTACGAAGAAGTGTTCAGCCAAGAACAAAAGGCAGCCCATCGCGCCATGGTGCAGGCAGCCTCAGAGATTCTTCCAGATATCGAGCCCGATCGCGTTATCTGCGACACGATCATTCGTCCTTCAGCAGTAGAGGGCATCGAAGACTACGCACGCCGCAAGAAGTGCGATCTCATCGTTATGGGCCGTCGTGGTCTTGGTGGTCTTCGCCAGTTCGTCGGCAGCGTTACCAAAGAAGTGCTCCATCGCGTCGACCTACCCGTCATGACCATCAAATAGCATCCGCTAAAAAGCATCACGTACTCACGAGGCGTTCTTCAAAAGAGCGCCTCTTTTTTCGACAAGCGCTGCGCTGACCAGTGATCTTTTTCAGCGCCGCGTGCCGCTGAACCATTCGAGCACCAAGCAGCCTTTGCCGCAAACCATGCCCAAGCCTTAAAAAAGGGGTGCCGCATCGTGGCAGCATCCCTTTTCGTAGCGAACTATTCGCACCGAGAACGCGCTATCCCGCGCGATTCTTCTCTACTGATAATCGATCTCCGTGTCATCCGACAAAGGCGTGGTGCGCACCACCAGATCGCCTTCTGCGCCAGGCGCTGTCGTCACTTTATAATTCAATACCATCTCGTCGCCCATCTCGATAACGGCCCATCCATACCACAGATCGTTTCCTTGATAGGTGGTCTCGTTCATGGTCGCTTCACCGCCAGCACCGATCGCAAAGGCGGTGTTGAACCCACTTGCGCCCCTGAACGTGCCATCGGTTTTCATATCGGTGATCTTGCCTCCTGTCGGAGCCAGAAGATAGATCAAGAACTCCAAGCTGCCCGCTTGATTTCCGTTAGTGATGTAGTTAGGAAGCGTAGCGAATTCGGCACTGTCGAGCGTGTCTTTGAACGTGACCTTCATGTCGTAGGTGGTCGTGCCATCGGCATTCTTCACAGCCTTGCCCACTTGAATGTCGCTTGCCAGATAGTAGTACATCTTGCCGCCGAAGCACGCAGACATATAGACACCCGTTTCGGGCACCTTCTCATCCCCATTCACCGTACCAGTGAAGCCGAGGTCTTCGAGCATCGCCTCTTCGTTATCGTTCTTCATATAGACCGCGATACGTCCCTGGTCGGTAGCGGTCGAGATCACTTTTGCGAAATTAGCGATGTTCACCTTGCCAAGATTGCCGAAGATCCCTTTTGCAGCCGTATCAGCCACAAGCGCGAAAACCGCGTCCTGGTCCTTGCCATTAGGATATTTCTTGTATACGCCATTAAGAAGGAAGTCTGAAGCATTGTCCTTATTCAGCGAGTCGCCACCTGGCGTGTTGACCGTGGTTCCCGTGAGCCCAAGCATGCGCTGAAGCACAACGGTATCGAGCGCGATAACCCCATCAACGCGGCCATGCCCGTTCGCTTCCCATATCTCCGATTCGATCTCGCCAACACGCTGGAAGTCGATGATCTGCGTTACATCGCGCGAATCGACCGATGATTCCCAACGGAACAGGCGGATATCTTCCTCTGTTGCAGAAGGTGCCGAATTCGCAAGACGAGGGTTTTGATCGAAGCCGAAGAAATCACCCAAGCTGATCTTTCCGTTGTCGACCGTCATCAGGCCATAAGAACCGGCGAATCCGACACTCGAACGCATCTCAGCACTCGTGCAAGCGATGATGAGGTAATTGCGCTTGCCCTCGGCGCCCAGCATGGCAGGCAAGGTGTCTTTGAGTTCCGTTGCTGAATCTGCGATAGGTGCCAGCGTCGACATGAGAGATTTAACCTGCTCGATCGGCTTCTTTAGCTGGTCGATAGTAGGCTCAGGCGTCTCATCGAGCTTCGCAGCGTTTTCGGAGATGACTGGAGCTGCGTCCGAAACCGTGGTGAGCAGATTATCGATGAGCGAAACGTTGATCGCTCCATCCTCGCTCATAAGGCTCTTCAGGCCATCTGCCGGGATCGTATCCATCGCAGGCATGAGCACATCTTCGACAAGGGATTGGGCCGAATCGGAAACGATGCGCACCGTCTGAATATCAGAGCCAACCACAGGAATGATCGTTGCTACAGCCCACAAAGGACTCGAAGTGGTGTCGTGCAGCTTGTTCATCGTGTCAGACATGCTTTGGCTCGTGGCTTTCGCTGCGGCCATATCGCCGCCCAAGAGCTGATCTTTGAGCTGCTTACCTTGTGAAACGAGCGCCTGCGCATCGTCCTTTGCTTCCATCGCGCTCATCGCGAAAGCAGCGCCCGATACGCCGAACACCAAGACGATCGCGAGTACAACAGCAGCGATGATCTTCGGTCTATTGCCATGACGCTTCTTCTTGCGACGCAAGCGCGCGACCTCTTCCCTGCGATCCGTATAAGGAACAGGTCCATCGTTCTTAAGATCGAAACTGTTATAGGGGTTATGAGGAAATTCCTTTTCAGCTGAAAAAAACGAGCTTTCCTGTTCAGGAGCAGCATGACGTCCATGCTTGCCTCGTGAACCATTCTGCGAATTATGCGGCACGCTCATTCTCCTTGATCTCGGCAATATGAGGCGTCCTCACTAGGGGACGCACATCATAAAATGATACCAAGATTATGTTCCGATGGAAAAACGTCCAAGAAAACCCCAATCGAGCGGAGCTGCGTGCACGCTGGTTGGTTGGTTTTCTGCCGTTCGACTGCAGTTATGCTCAATGCAAATCTAAAACCCTGAATCTTTCACAAGAGCTTACGACGACGAATTCTCTGGCGGCGTCGCAGCTTCGAAGCGTTTGATGCGATCGTCCTGCACAAGCGGCGCAACTGCACGCGTGATCGCATCCGAAACCGCGCTCGCCTTCGATCCGTCACCGATCATGAGCGTGATCGTGCCGTAGAGGCCGTAGTTCGTCACTTTATTGAACGAGACGACAGGATCCTTCGCGATCGTAGTGATCGTTCGCGTCGCTTCAGCGGCCGTCTTCTCGATCTGATCAGCAAGCGAATCCAGATCGCTCAGGTCCTTCATCACCACGATGGGCACCGTTACATGGTCAACCGGAGGCAGATGCTTCACGGCATTGTTCGCCATGACCGAATTGGGGATGATGACCGTTTCGTTGTTGAGGTTATGGATGGTGGTATAGCTCCAATTGATGTCCTCGACCACCCCTTGATTCGTGCCCACCTGGATATTGTCGCCTGGCTTGATCACATGGGTCAGAGTTACCTGAACACCGCCGAAGAGATTCGAAAGCGTATTTTGAAAACCGAGCGAGATCGCGATGCCGCCAACGCCTAAAGCGGCGATGACCGCCGTCATATTGACGTCGAAGCACACATCGGCGATGAAGCAGATCGCCACACCCCATACCACGATACGCACGATGTTCACTACGATAGAGGTCTGCGAAAGGGATACGCTCTCAAGCGCGAGCAGCCGCTGTATCGCCTTGATGGCAAGATGGCACAGAACAGCAACGACCAGCACAACGACAGCCGCAATGAGGATCCTTCCCCACACGTTCGAATCAGTGATATATGTCACAAAATTCGCAAGCTGTTCCATGACCGTTTCCATTATCTTTCCGCTCGATATTCGTGAACCGTCCGCTGTTGCGAACTGACGGATCGGATAAGATCGAGTTGCTCCCAAGAGGTATTCTTGTTTATAGTCTAACCGTAGTTGTCTTTCTCAATGCGAAGACCGCACGATTGGAACTGTAATTAAGTTGCTACACAACGCCCATAACGAACGAGGCTCATGGATCTTAACAACATAGAATTCAAAGGCGCCTATGGCACCTCAGCACAGATTCCCGCTTCCAAATTACCGGAAGTTTCTTTCGTTGGTCGCTCCAACGTAGGGAAATCCTCGCTCATCAACAAGCTTCTGAGCCGCAAGCAGCTCGCGCGCGTTTCCCAAATGCCGGGAAAAACGAGCACGATCAATTTCTTCGGAAACGACGCGATCGATCTCGTTGACCTGCCGGGATACGGCTATGCGAAAGTGGCGAAATCGGAACTCGGGCGCTGGTCAGAGATGATCAATGGCTACTTCGATCAGTACCGCTTCTATGCACTCGTGGTTTCGCTCATCGATATCCGCCATCCTGCGAGCAAGCTCGACGAGCAGATGATCGAATTTCTGAAAGCCTGCGAACTACCCTTCGTTATCGCGCTCACCAAAGTGGACAAGGTGAGCAAGAACCAAGCGAACAAGCAGATCGCAGCCTTGCGCAAGCAGCTCGACCTCGGCCCCGAAGTTGAGATGATCCTTACCTCTTCAGAAAAAGGCACGGGCATGGATACATTGCGCAAGACCATTCTGGCGGCTTGCCGATAAGACCGCACTAAACAATAACCCTTGAACGACCCGCACCCGAAACCTGAGACCCGAACCGAACAGAACTGAAACGAGACGATTCCATGACACACGTGAACCTCTATAGCGACGGCGCTGCGCGCGGAAATCCAGGTCCCGGCGGCTATGGGGCCGTGCTCACGTTCACGGATGCACAAGGGCAGCTTCACACCAAAGAGCTTTCGCAAGGCTATATCTGCACGACCAACAATCGTATGGAGCTATTGGGGGTCATTCGCGGACTCGAAGCGCTCAAGCACGCCTGCGAAGTGGACGTGTATTCAGATTCGAAATATGTTGTCGATGCCTTCAATCAGCACTGGGTGGATGGTTGGCTCAAACGCGGCTGGAAGAACGCGAAGAAGGAACCTGTGAAGAACAAGGATCTCTGGACGCGCCTGCTCGAAGTGATGGAACCCCACACGATCGCCTTCCATTGGGTGAAAGGACATGCGGGGCACCCCGAGAACGAACGCTGCGATGAACTGGCGACCACCGCAGCAGATGGCGATGAGCGCATCGTCGACGAAGGCTTTACCGAATAGCGAAGGTGGCAAAGCTCGCATCGGCCATGCTCGATCAGCGGAGAGGGTGAGGCAACGAGGTGACTCTTTGCCGACTAAATTCATTTTTAATAAAACCCGAGCAAAGCAGCGACGCACGAAAGAACCTGCAGGATGCAGGTTCTTGAGCAGGGAAGCGGGGAACCTCGTGTCTCACCCTCTCCACTGGTCGAGCTGACGACGAACGAAAAAAGGTGTCGAACGACCGGGTAGTTTGTCACCTTTTATTTCACGCGGCGGACCAAATAAGCACCATCGAGTTCGGCGATGCGCTCGAGCACCTCATCGACGAGGTTCTCCGTAAGTGTGATGAGCGCGTAGCCATGTTCATCGCGCTGGTTGTCGACCATGTCGAATTCAGCAACGATCGGCTCGAGGATCTCGGTCACGCTGCCCATAGCAAGATCGGACGAATTGTAGAGCACCGCGATGCGGAACATACCCTCTGGGCAAACACCTGCTTGGCAAGCCGGATAATTCACAGAATTCACGATGTTGCCGTTGTCGATATAATCCATCAGCTCAACGACCGCCATGCGTGCGCAATTATCTTCCGCCTCTTCAGTGGAAGCGCCGAGATGCGGCAGCACGATTGCATTCTCCATAGCCATGACTTCAGGCGTTGCGAAGTCGGTCACATAGCAGCCTACCTTGCCCGACGCGAGTGCAGAGGCCATCGCAGGCGCATCAACGAGCGTGTCGCGCGAGAAGTTCAGGAACACCACGCCCTCTTTCATGAGCGCACAAGCAGCTTCATCGATCATGCCGATCGTGCCATTGACCGCTGGCACATGGATGGTGATGTAATCGCATTCGCGATAGATGTCGGCAAGGTCGGTAACATGCTGAACTGCTGGCAGCACCTTCCAGGCAGCATTGACGGAAACGAACGGATCGTAGCCCATGACCTCCATGCCAAGACCGAGCGCTGCGTTCGCAACTTCAGCGCCGATCGCACCAAGGCCGATAACACCGAGCGTCTTACCTTTGATCTCGCGTCCAGCGAATTGTTTCTTCGCCTTTTCAGCGGTCTTGCCGATCGCAGGATCTTCAGCGTTCTCCTTGCACCATTCGATACCGCCCACGATGCCACGGCTCGCGAGCAGCATACCGCACAGCACGAGCTCCTTTACCGCGTTGGCATTCGCACCTGGCGTATTGAACACAACGATGCCCTCTTCGGCGCAACGCTCAAGCGGGATGTTGTTTACGCCCGCACCAGCACGTGCGATCGCAAGCAGATTCTCAGAGAACTCCATATCGAGCATGCCTGCACTGCGGACGAGGATGCCCTGCGCAGCTTCGATGTTGTCGGTGAGTTCGTAATCGCTTGTGAGAAGATCGGTTCCTTGGGCAGAGATATTGTTCAGGCAGTGAATGTAGTTCAAGAGAGGTCCTTTCCTATTGCATCGTATATGTAGTGGTTCTCGTTATTAGATCTTGATCAGTGGTTTTCATCGTGAAGAGCTTCTTGTTCAGCCTTTTGCGAAGGTTCGTCGAAGTTGGTCGCACCAAGGGCGTTCTGCGGTTCAGGACCCGAAGCATCCCTACCCATCTTGAAGCTGAGCCCCTTCTTCGCCATCGCACGGTATTCAGCAGTTGCCGTAAAGATCACGTCCGAAGAAGAATTGATCGCGGTTTCCATCGAATCTTGGATAACGCCGATGATGAAACCGATCGCCACCATCTGCATAGCCACATCGTTGCCGATTCCGAACAGCGAACAAGCAAGCGGAATGAGCAGAAGCGAGCCTCCCGCAACACCCGAAGCGCCACAGGCTGAGATCGCCGCAAGCACGCTCAAGATGAACGCCATCACCGGGTCGACCGAAATGCCGAGCGACGCAGCCGCCGCCATGGCCATAACCGTGATCGTGACCGCAGCGCCCGCCATATTGATGGTCGCACCAAGCGGAATGGAAACCGAGTAGTTGTCCTTCTCGAGGCCGAGCCTCCGGCACAATTCCATGTTCACCGGGATGTTCGCCGCAGAGCTACGCGTGAAGAACGCGGTGATGCCCGAATCCTTCAAGCAACGCAGAACGAGATAGTAAGGATTCTTGCGCGTAGCGATGAACACGATGAGCGGGTTGGTAACGAGCGCGATGAAGAGCATGCAGCCCACCAGCACCGCAATAAGATGGCCATAAGTGATGAAGATCTCCGCACCATTCTCAGAAACCGCCACGTACACCAAACCCAGAATGCCGATGGGAGCGAAGCTGATGATCCAACCGACCACCTTCGAAATAGCATCGGAAACCGCGGTGAACACATCTTTCGTATGCTGGCTCGCGGCACGCAGCGCAATGCCCAACACCACGCCCCACGCCAAGATGCCCAGGTAATTCGCATTCATGAGCGCCCCGACAGGGTTGGCTACCACATTCATGAGCAAGGTGGTGAGCACTTCGCCCAATCCTTCAGGCGATGCCTGATCAGCAGCAGGCTCGAGCATGGGAACGACCGTAGGGAACAGATAGCTCGCACAAACAGCGATCAGCGCAGCAACTAAGGTCGAGACGATATAGAGCACGATGACCGTGCCCATCGAGCCTGCACTCTTCGCGTTCGCAAGTGCGCTGATGACCAAAAAGAACACCAGAATGGGAGCGACCGCCTTCAAGGCGCCAACGAACAGATCGCCGAGCAAGGCGATGACCTCGTTTCCTGCAGGAACGCAGAATCCTAAGATCGCGCCGATGACCAGGCCGACCAAAATGCGCTTCACCAAGCTGATGCTATTCCACTTTTGCCAGATATTCATTGATTGAGCCTCTCATACATAAGAATAGGAAAAGTTTAGCGCAATAAAGCAGCAGTCATGCCGCGTTTATGCACCAAGAATCTATAAATCAAGCTAATGGCGAAAATGCACATCGAATTTCAACGTTTCACCTTTAAAAAAAATATTTTGAACCTGCAGGTCTACAAAAGTCAGCGAGAAGAGATACCGTGCCTCAGACTGCCCCGCCTTCAGGCCAAGTTGGGTTCGCCCAACGCCGAGCCTGAAACAAGGGGCAAGATGAGACATCGTATCGTTTCGCAGCGTCAATAAAAACGCCGTTCGTTAGAACGGCGTAAGTGAATGGTGCGGGCGAAAGGACTTGAACCTTCACGAGCCGGAGCTCACTAGCACCTGAAGCTAGCGCGTCTGCCAATTCCGCCACGCCCGCATAAGTTGTGCTGTTCAGCATACCCCACAAGCTGCCCGTTCGCAACACCCCAGCTTCAAATTCATCGACACGATCCTCGGCCGGAGCAGCATGCGCAGACGGCGGCCAGCAGCCCTTCGATCCTTACAGATTTGTACGTTAGCGCCCTCTTCATGCCATCAGTGCCGATACTCTAGCCACCTATATGGCGATTGCATAGATTTAAGCAGTAAAAAACACTATTTATGGCAAGATATTGATAGTTCTATGCTGAATAGCACGTGTTATGTGAGGAGAACATCCATGGGACTTTTCTCGAAATTTGAGCGTCGCGTTGAAGACGGCTTCGAAGGCATAAACGACAAGCTCTTCGATGCTCCGATCTCTCCCGTTCAAATTACCAAGAAAGCAGAAAAGCAGATGCGCCGCGAAAAGACCGTTGGCGCTGGCAAAGAGTATGCTCCTACGCTCTATACCGTGCTCGTGAATCCCGACGACGATCGCCGCTTGTTCGGCATGTACCCCACCCTCGCAGGAGAAACCGAAACCTATCTGCGCGCTAAAGCCAACGAAGAGGGCTTGGTCATGGATGGCGCACCGCTCGTGCGTTTCATGGTCGACGATGATCTCAAGCATGGCAAATTCGACGTGATCGCCGAACTCGTATCGGCACCGATCATCGCGCAACTGCTCAACGAAGAACTCGAGCGCTACGGTCTCGCTCAGCAGCCCGGCTATGGCGCGCCCGCACATCCGCAGGTCCACCCCTATCAGCAACCGCAGCCGCATGATTATATGCAGCCCCAGGGCTACCCGCAAAACGCTCAGCCTTATGCGCCGAATTACCAACAGGACCCAAATTCCTATCAATTAGAAGCACAACCCGCCTCGGTGGCAGAGCCCATCCCGGTCCCCAACACGATGATGTTCGATCACCAGCAGCCCGCATCTGCCGAGCCAACGGCCGCCCTTATCAACATGACCACCGATCGCTCCTTCCCGCTCACCAACCCCCGCGTGCTCATCGGACGCGCCACCAACTGCGACATCGTGCTCGACGACCTCAATGCAAGCCGCACACATGCAGAGATCTTCCGCGAATCGCCCAACGTTTGGGGGCTCGCCGATCTCGGTTCGACCAATGGCACGCTCGTCAACGGAAAGCACATCGCTTCGGTGCTCTTAAACGATGGTGACCGCATCACCGTCGGCACGACAACATTCCTCTTCACGTTTCGCTAGACCCGTTCATGATAACCACTTCGCCAGCCGCGTTCGCGCATCGCCTGTTCAAGCAGTTCGTCAGTAAGGTAACCCCGTGATAGACATCGTTCTTCTAATCGGCCGATTGTTATTCGTAGCACTGCTCTACCTGTTTCTCTTCGCCATCATGAAAACGGGCATCGGTCTCGTGAAGGGACAGCGCAAAAAAGAGAAGACCTGGTCCGTGGCAGTCGAGAAAGGTCCGAAAGAACTACGAGGCGCCGCAATCGATGTGCATGGTCCGATCGTGGTCGGCAGAAGCCCTGGAGCCGATATCGTCATCGGCGCGGAGTACGTCTCCTCTCGCCACGCACGCTTCGTGCTCATGGGACAGAATCTCTTCATCGAAGACATGGGATCGCTCAACGGAACCGCTGTTAACGGCATGCATATTTCAGAACCAACCGCACTCAAGAACGGCGACCGCGTAATGGTCGGCGATGTGACCATAAGGGTAAGGTACGCATAAATGACCACCATCAGCAACAAAAACACAGCAGGTCAAGACATATCATTCGGAAGCCGCACGGACATTGGCTACGTGCGCGATCACAATGAAGATAGCCTCATCATCATTCCGCCGCTCTTTGCCGTAGCAGATGGCATGGGCGGTCATGAAGCAGGCGAGATCGCTTCCGAGATCACCGTGAATACGCTTGCCGAACTCGCGCCGAGCCACTTGGATGCCGAAGGGCTCACCGCTGCGGTCGAAGCAGCCAACTACAACGTGATGAAGGCCCCTCGCCAGGGCATCGGACGCGACGGCATGGGCACCACGCTCACCGCAGCCATGCTCGAAGGCGAGCGCTTGCTCATCGCGCAGGTAGGCGATTCGCGTGCCTACCTCTTGCACAAAGGCCACCTACAGCAGATCACGCGCGACCACTCGCTCATGGCTGACCTCATCGAAGCTGGCCAGATCACCCCCGAAGAAGCACGCGTGCACCCGAATCGTTCGGTCATCACCCGCGCGATCGGTTCCGACATCCACATGCGCCCCGACATCTATGAGCTCAACGTGGACGCAGGCGACCGCATACTGCTTTGCTCCGACGGCTTAAGCTCCATGATCTCGAACAACGCGATCGAATCGATTATGCGCAGGCAAAGCGATGCACAGCATTGCGCCGATGAATTGGTCAACGCTGCCCTTGAGAACGGTGGTGCGGATAACGTAACGGTCGTTGTGGCGGATGTGCCGGGATTTAGCGAAGTACGCGAAAAGAAACGCGCACACAAGAATCGCGCTCTTTACACAGGACTCGCGATCGCGCTCGTCGTGATCATCTTCGCGGCTGGTTTCGGCGGCTATACCTTCATCAACAACTCCGCTTATCTCATAGAAGAGAATGGCAAAGTGAGCGTCTATCGCGGCACGCCGGACGATTTCATGGGCATCAAGCTCTCCACGCTCGACCACACCACCAATGTCGATGTCGACAAGCTCCAACCGGGCGTGGCGAACCGCATCAAGGAAGGCATGAGCGTCTCCAGCATCGATGAAGCGAACAGCCTCATCGCTGGATACGAAGAGGAGATCGCGCGCGGAGAAGCCGAGGCTCAGCAAGCGCAAGCGGCCACGACCGCACAGCCTGCGAACAACCCAGGCAACAACGGGGGTGGACGCTAGGCCATGACCCGCCGCAATATCGAACTTGCACTCCTTTGCATAGCGGCACCGCTCGCTATTCTGCTCTTCGCGATGATCGCCCTCAACCAGGGCGAAGAACTCGGCTGGGCAAGCATCGGCGTGCCGGTGGGTATCTTCGCCTCGTTCATCGTCTCGCACCTCGCACTGCGCAAATTCGCACCCGCGGCCGACCCAGCGATCCTGCCGATCTGCTTCGCGCTCTCTTCGATCGGCATCGCCTTCGTAACGCGTCTCGCTCCTGACCTGGCAATTCGACAGGTCGGTTGGCTTATCTTAGGCATCATCTTCATGATCGCCGTCATCGTATTCATGAAGAATATGGATAAGACCGCCAACTACAAATACACCCTCATGGTCATCGGCCTCATCCTGCTGCTCTCGCCGCTGCTCCCGGGCATCGGTAACGAGATCTACGGTAGCCGCATCTGGCTTTCCATCGGCGGCTTCTCCTTCCAACCCGGCGAGATCGCCAAGATCTTCATCGTGCTCTTCCTAGCGGGATACCTCGCCCAAAACCGCGAGATGCTCTCGGTGTTCACGCACAAGGTAGGGCCGTTCAAATTCCCCGACCTCTCCACGCTGCTGCCGCTGCTCATCATGTGGCTGCTCTCCATGGCCATCGTTGTCTTCGAGAAGGATCTGGGCTCAGCGCTCATCGTCTACTTCGTGTTCCTCACCATGCTCTACGTGGCAAGCGGCAAGAAGTTCTACCTGGTCGTAGGCTTGCTCGCGATCGCCATCGGTGCAGTCATCCTCTTTTTCTTCTTCTCGCACGTGCAAGTGCGCGTCGATACGTGGCTCAACCCCTTCGCCGACCCCACCAACACGGGCTACCAGCTCGTGCAATCCATCTTCTCGATGGCAGATGGCGGTCTGTTCGGCGTGGGCATCGGCAGTGGTCTTGCCGACAATATCCCCATCGTCGAATCGGACTTCATCTTCGCAGCCATCGCTGAGGAGACCGGCCTTCTGGGTGCGGCAGGCTTGCTCCTGCTCTACCTTTGCTTCGCGATCCGCGGCCTCGTCACCGCTGCGCGTGCGAAATCGGACGTGAGCTCCTTCATCGCGGTTGGCCTTACCGCCACCATCGTCTTGCAGGCATTCATCATCGTCGGCGGCGTTACGCGTCTCATCCCCCTCACTGGCCTTACGCTCCCCTTCGTGAGCCAAGGTGGCTCTTCGCTGCTCGCAAGCTTCATCGCCGTGGGCTTCTTGCTCAAATGCGGCGATCAATCGACCGGCGTTGAATCGGAGATCGCATCGGACACCGGCAATATCTCTGCCGAAGGCGTGCTCGGACGCGTATCGCTCGGCAAGCGCATCACGAGCACCATGATCGCCTTCTCGGTGCTCTTCGCGCTGCTCGTCGCCAACCTCACCATGATCATGGTCGTCCAGGCAGACGAATACAAGAACATGCCCATCAACAATCACACGCTCGTGAAGGAATCGAAGACCGAACGCGGCACCATATCCACCTACGATAACGTGGTCCTCGCGCAAAGCGTCGAACAGTCCGACGGCACCTATAAGCGCGTCTATCCGGCGGGCACGCTCGCAGCACATATCGTGGGCTATGCTTCGGAGAAATTCGGCACTGCCGGCATCGAATCAAGCTACAACGACACGCTCAAAGGACAGCGCAACTATGCCTCTTGGACCGATGTGCTCAATGCCTCGACCGGCAACAGCGCTGCAGGTAACGACGTGAAGCTCACGATCAATTCCACTATCCAGAAGGCCGCGCAGAACGCGCTTGAGGGCTTCTCGGGTGCGTGCGTCGTCATCGATCCGAAGACCGGCGCAGTGCTCGCGCTCGCCTCTTCGCCTACCTACGACGCAGCCGATATCGAAGCGCTCCTGCAGAACAGCTCGAACTCGTCTGATTCTTCAGCGCTCTTCAACCGCGCCACCCAGGCACTCTACCCGCCTGGATCGACCTTCAAGATCGTCACCCTTACCGGCGCGCTCGAGAACAACGTCGCCACCGAATCGAGCGTATTCAAGGCACCTGGCGCCATGAAGATCGGCAACGGCGACATCACCAACTTCAATGGCCGCAGCTATGGCGAGATCACGCTCGCACGCGCGACCGAAGTTTCTGCCAACACGGTCTATGCCCAGCTTGGCGTTGAAATGGGCGCGGATATGCTCGTGAAGACCGCCGAGGATTTCGGCTTCGATCAAGACATCAAGTTCGATCTGCCGCTGGCTAAATCGCTCATGCCCAAGCCTGAAGAAATGACCGAATGGGAAACGGCGTGGGCAGCCGCGGGCGAACCGGTTGGCGAACATGAGAGCCCCGCTGGTCCACAGTCCACGGTACTCGAGATGGCGATGGTAGGCTGTGCGATCGCGAACAACGGCGTGATCCAAAAGCCCTACCTGGTCGATAGCATCTATAACGCCGAAGGAAAGTGCAGCTTCACCGCATCGCCTTCACCGCTCATGACCGCAACGAATTCCGCAACCGCAAATCGCGTGAAATCGATACTCGAAGGCGTTGTCGAATCAGGTACGGGTGGCGCTGCAGCAGTTTCGGGCGTTAAGATCGCGGGCAAGACGGGCACCGCAGAAACGGGCAAGCCCATCGACGACAGCTGGTTCGTGGGCATCGGCCCTTCAGAGAATTCGAGAGTGGTCGTCGCGATCGTGCTCGAGGAAGGCTCGGATCTTCCCGGAGGAGCGGCATCGCGCGCTCAGGGAGTGCTCCGCACCGCCTTACAAGTTCAAGGGGTCATAAAATGACCATCTTATTAGGATATGATGGTATGCTTAAGCACAACAATAGCGCTCAAGCATGGATTCCAAAAGGAGATTAAACGTGGCTGGAAGCATGACGGGCATGACATTGAACAACCGCTATCAGCTCATCGAACGCGTTGGCATCGGTGGTATGGCAGAAGTGTATCGCGCTCACGATACCGTGCTGGACCGCGTGGTTGCCGTGAAGGTCATGCTGCCGCAATACGCAGCTGACCAGACCTTTCAAGCGCGCTTTCGCCAAGAAGCTGCATCGGCGGCAAAACTGCAGAGCCCTTATATCGTGAGCATCTATGACTGGGGTCTGGATGCCGAAAGCGATACCTACTACATCGTCATGGAGTTCCTCAAGGGAACCGATCTGAAAACCGCGATCAAAGAACGCGGCGCGATCAACCAACGAAAAGCTGCTGAGATCGGCTCGCAGGTGGCGCAGGCGCTGCAAGTCGCTCATGAAGGCGGCATCATCCATCGCGATATCAAACCGCAGAACATCATGATCCAGCCTGATGGCAACATCAAGGTCATGGACTTCGGCATCGCACGCGCAGGAGACGCAGGCTTGAGCCAAACGGCCACCGTGCTCGGCACCGCACACTATATCTCCCCCGAACAGGCACAGGGCAAGGATCTCACCGGTCTTTCCGATGTGTATTCGCTCGGCATCGTGCTCTACGAAGCAACTACTGGCCGCCTCCCCTTCGAGGGAACCGATTCAGTGAGCGTTGCGGTCAAGCAAGTGAACGAGATGCCTCCCGCCCCGCGTTCGATCAATCCCGATATCGACCCGGTGCTCGAAGCCATCATCATGAAGGCGATGGAAAAGGATCCGGCGCAGCGTTTCGCGAATGCGCAGGAGATGCGCCAAGCCTTGAATGACTATCTTGCAGGCAGACCCGTTCCCGGTCTTGGCGTTCACAACGATCGCACCCAGGTGCTCGGCGCTGGCATCCCCCCTATGGATGGCACTGCCGTTATGCCGAAGCCTATTGGTACGAACCCGATGGGCGCTGGCGCAACCACGAATTTCCGCTCAGGCAAACAGCCGCAGCCTCCGCAAAATGACAACAAGAAGAAGATCATCATCGGCGTGGTCGTTGTGGCCATCATCGCTGTTATCGTCGGTGTTGCCGCCTTTGCGCTCGGCGGAAGTGGCGAGCGCGCTACGGTGCCTGATGTCACGAATATGGCACTCGGCGAAGCGAAGACCACGCTCGAAGAAGCGGGCTTCAAAATCGGCACGGAAACAGAAGTTTTCAGCTCCACGGTCGATTCTGGCCTGGTCGTGAGCACGAACCCTCCTGGTGGCCAAGAAGCCGTCAAGGGCAGCCGTATCGATCTGAGCATCTCGAAGGGAACCGAACAAGTATCGGTGCCCGACCTTAAGGGGCAAACCTCCGAAGAAGCGATGCGCACGCTTTCCTCCTATGGCCTCAATGGTCAAGAGGGAGATTCGACCTTCTCCGACAGCGTGAAGGAAGGCTGCGTGGCCAGCCAGGATCAACCGGCAGGCTCTTCACTCAACAAGGGCGATACGGTCGTCTTCCATCTCTCGAAGGGTGCAGAGAACGTGTCCGTTCCCAATGTGGTAGGGGCAACGGTCTCGAACGCTGAGAACTCGCTCAAGAACGCTGGCTTCAAGGTGAACACGAGCTATCGCTATAGCAGCAGCACCCCCGAAGGTCGCGTCATCTCGCAGGATCCTTCTGGAACCGCTCCTAAGGGCTCGACGGTCACCATCGCTATCTCCAATGGCCCTGAAGAGGCTCAGGTCCCCGATGTATTAGGAGAGAGCGAAGCCGATGCAACCTCAACGCTGAAGAACGCGGGCTTTGAAGTGTCCGTGAAGCATATGGCGAGCGGCACCGTTGAAAAAGGATACGTCATCTCGCAAGATGTGGTCGGCAAAGCCAACAAGGGCAGCCGCGTGACCATCACGGTCTCGAGCGGCTCAGCCTAGGCCTGATTCTGTCCGAATAACTGCAACGATCGAGGATGGACCTCGATCGCAGAGGGCTTCATGCTAGAATGATTGAACCGTTATTCGCACGCCCCCGTAGCTCAGCGGATAGAGCGTCGGTTTCCTAAACCGTGCGTCGGAGGTTCAAGTCCTCTCGGGGGCGCCACAGCAACGTAAAGAATACGGCGGATGTCGTATTCTTTTTTATGCACAGACAGATCTCAGGAGGAACTCAATGGCCGGAACGCCAACGAACACAACTGCAAACACGAACAAGTGGAGCACACGCCAGCTCGTTACCATGGCGCTCATGACCGCCATTGGCGTACTGCTCTCATTCATCGAGTTCCCTCTGCTCCCTGGCGTAACCTGGCTCAAGTTCGATGCCTCGAACATGCCTGCCATGGTGGCTGGCTTTGCCTATGGCCCAGGTGGCGGTGTTGCGGTCGGTATTCTTACCGCTATCCTCCACGGCTTGCTCATGGCAGACTTCAGCGGCGCGGTCATGAACATCATCGTAGTGCTCTTCTACGTCTTGCCTGCCGCGCTCATCTACAAACGCATGCACACGTTCGCTGGCGCTATCATCGCGCTGGTCGTTGGCACGTTGCTGGCAGTTATCGGCGCGGTGCTCGGCAACCTGGTCATCACACCCGCGTGGCTCGGCGTACCGCTCGATGCCGTGATCGCAATGATCGTACCGATCCTCATTCCGTTCAACCTCTTGAAGGGCGGCCTCAACTCCGTCCTCACGCTCATCATCTACAAGTCGATCTCGAATTTGATCACACCGAAGAAGGATCAGAAGAAGGGTCGCGCCTAGATGATCTCCTTCGAAGACGTCTCCTTCACCTACACGAACGAAAGCTATGTGCTCGAAGACCTTTCGGTAGAGATCCCGCAGGGCCAATTCGTGTGCGTGCTCGGTGCCAATGGCTCGGGCAAATCCACGTTTTCGAAACTGATCAACGCATTGCTGCTGCCTGATAAAGGCGAAGTGAAGGTTGACGGGCTCATCACCTCCGATGTCCAGAATACGTTTGCTATCCGCTCGAAGGCAGGCTCGGTATTCCAGAACCCCGACGATCAGATCGTAGCGAGCCTGGTCGAAAACGATGTGGCATTCGGTCCCGAGAACCTTGGCATTCCCAATCCAGAATTGCGCGAGCGCGTTGAAGCGGCGCTTGCACAAGTTGGCTTGACCGGCTTCGAGAAGCGCGAGACCAACGCGCTTTCCGGCGGTCAGAAGCAACGTGTCGCGATCGCGGGCATCTTGGCCATGGAGCCGCAAATCCTCATCTTCGATGAAGCCTCGGCCATGCTCGATCCGCGCGGCAGACGCGGACTCATGCGCGTTTGCAAGGAGCTGCACACACAAGGCATGACCATCATCATGATCACCCACTACATGGAAGAGGCCGCCGAAGCCGATCGCGTGCTCGTGTTGCGCGAAGGCAAGATCGTGCTCGATGGCACCCCCGAGGAGGTGCTCACGCAAGATGCCGAGCTGCGCAAGCTCAACCTTGACATCCCCTTCGCAACGCAGCTCTCCCGTCTTTTGCAGGACAAAGGCATCGACATTCCTACCTTCGTCGATCGCGAACCTTTGAAGGAGGCGTTATGGCTCTTGTATTCGAACACGTCAGCTACACCTACGCGCCTCTAACGAAACGCCAGATCAAAGAAGGACAAGAGCCCCTCTGGGCCTTGAACGATATTTCTTTCGAAATTGCCGACGGTGAATTCCTGGCGATCGCTGGCCACACTGGATCAGGAAAATCCACGCTCGTGCTGCACCTGAACGGCGTGATCAACCCCACACGCGGCAAGGTGCTCTGGAACGGGCAAGACCTTTCCGACAAGAAGACCGCCAACGAAGCCCGTGGCGACATCGGCGTTGTCTTCCAGTATCCCGAAAACCAGCTCTTCGCAGCAACCGTCTATGAAGACGTGGCGTTTGGTCCTCGCAATCTGGGCCTCGCTGCAACAGAGGTCGAACAGCGCGTGAAGGACGCGATCGAACTGGTCGAGCTTGACTATGAGACCTTCAAGGACCGTTCTCCCTTCGAGCTCTCTGGCGGTCAACAGCGCCGTGTCGCCTTTGCAGGCGTGCTCGCCATGCGACCGACCACCCTCGTGCTCGACGAGCCGGTGGCAGGTCTCGACCCTGCTTCGCGCAATGAATTCCTCGGCTTCATCGATCGTCTGCATAAACGCGGCATCACGCTCGTTATGGTCTCGCACAACATGAACGATATCGCGCGTTTGGCCGACCGCGTGCTCGTGCTCAATCGAGGCGAGATCGCATTTTTGGGTACCCCTGAAGAAGTATTCTCTCACCCTGTCGAGCTACGCGAGATCGGCCTTGGCGTCCCGCACGCTCAGCGCATGGCCAACGAACTGCGCGAGCTTGGCGTACCGCTCGAAGAGGGGCTCTACTCCCCCGAAACGCTAGCCGAGCACCTCGTTGCTCTCTTGGAAAGCAGGTAGGCCGTGAACCTGCAGACCATCTTCGGACGATACATCTCGCGCGATTCGGTCGTGCATCGCATGGATCCTCGTGCAAAGCTCCTGCTTTCGATCCTGTTCATGGTGGTCGTGTTCGCGGCGCAGAGCTACGCTGCGCTCGCTGTGGCGGCTCTGTTCACGTTCGGCATGTTCTTCTTCGCGAAGATTTCGATCAAGCAGGCCTTTGTGAGCATTGCGCCCCTCGCTATTCTGGTGGTGTTCACCGGTCTGCTGAACATTTTCTTCGTGCAAGGCGGCCAAGTCTATTTCCAATTCGGCATCATCTGCATCAGCGAACAGGGCCTGCATCAGTGCTTGTTCATCGTGATCCGTCTCACGCTTCTCTTGCTCGGCATGAGCCTGCTCACGCTCTCGACCACTACGCTCAATATCACCGACGGCTTTGAGGAGCTACTGAAGCCCTTCAAGCGCTTCGGCGTCCCTGCCCACGAACTTGCGACCATGATGGGTATCGCGCTGCGCTTCTTGCCGCAGTTCGCCACTGAGCTTCAGACCATCTATCGCGCGCAGATATCGCGTGGCGCGAACTTCAAAACGAACGCGCGTGGCACCTTCTCGATGATGGTGGCGCTCATCGTACCGCTGTTCACAAGCGCATTTCGCCACGCAGAAACGCTCTCGCTCGGCATGGATGCTCGCTGCTACCATGGTGGCGCCAACCGTACCTCGCTCCATGAGCTTCGGTTTCAGAGATGCGATCTAGGTGGTCTTCTCTATTTAGTATGCGGGCTTGCCTGCGTTATTCTAGTCAATATCGTCATGGGATCATTCGGACTGTAAGGAGCAACACATGGATGAAGTGATCGACTACTTAACCAATATTCCGGCCTGGTTCTTTGCAACCTGCGAAGGCGATCAGCCGCGCGTTCGCCCGTTCAGCTTCGCGGCTGAAGACGGCGGCAAGCTGTGGTTTTGCACTGCCACCAATAAAGATGTCTATATTCAGCTCGAAGCGAACCCTAAGTTCGAAGCATCGGGTTGGCATCCGGGACAGCCTTGGATCGTCGTAACGGGCGAAGCTGATCTGGAAGATACCGTGAGCGAAGCAACGCGCATCGCAGGCTATGAGCACATGACCGGCCTCGGCGAAACCTACGAGGACCCCAACGATCCCCGCCTCACGTTCTTCTCCGTGAAGAACGGCATCGCGAAGATCGCTGACATCGACGGGTCGGAGCGCATCATCGAGCTCTGATCTGTTCTCGAACAGACAATAACCGCTGAAGCAACTTGAAGGGCACTCTTTGTGAAGGGTGCCCTTCTTCGTCTCCTAAAAATGTCCAAGATGAAAACTTGATAGGTGATGCTAGAATGGATTCGCAGGTCAGAGAACGATCGATCTCTCCCAATCTCATAAGAGATGGTCAGACATTATCGGAAAGAAAGTAGTTATTGACCTGGGGAAATACAAGAAAAAAGTGGCGGAGAGTTGGGGATTCGAACCCCAGATACCCTTTTGGGGTATACTCGCTTAGCAGGCGAGCACCTTCGGCCTCTCGGTCAACTCTCCACTTTTGCAGACAAGTTGAAATGATACCGCCAGAGCGGTGAACTTGCAAGGAGGACACCGGTGCAAAACCGTTCATACCTTCAAAGAAACCATCTTTTGCACATTGTGCTTGTTCTGGCATTTTGTCTTGGCGTTGGCTTCTGCCTTACCAGCAGCCCTACCACTGCCTTTGCGAAATCCTACACGATGCCCGAAGTGCAGATCGAAGCGAATGCCGATAGCGCAGGCGATCTTTCCGTGAGCGAAGACCGCACGTTCGATTTTGATGGCAGCTTCACGGCAGTTTGGTGGAACTTCAACAATCTTCCCAGCGGAGCAGGGATCGAGATCGAAAGCGTCGAGGTAACTGTAGGTGGAAAGACGACCACGCTCTCCTCTGTTCCTTTCCAAACAAGTTGGCGAAGCGCTGGCGGCCCCAGCAAGGCGGCTTACTCATTTGACGGTGCTGAGGATGCTGTTTATGTGTTCTACAACTTCGACGATGAAGAAGCCACGGTCACCCTCAACTATCGTGTGCTGAATGCAGTCCAGATCTACAACGACACCGCCGAACTCTACTGGCAGTTCGTCGGCAAAGGCTGGGCGGAAGACTCCGATAACATCTCGCTTACCCTGAACATGCCCGTACCCGCAGGCGAGAAGATCGTGAAGGGCGAAACGATCTCTGCCTGGGGACATGGCCCGCTCGATGCAACCGTCGCGATCGACGACACTACGGGCCAGATCACCTGCGACGTTCCTCATCTGAGTGCTGGCAGTTACGCTGAGATCCGTGTTGCCTGCGACCCAGAATGGTTCAGCGGCGTTACCCAAAAAGACGCGAATGCGCACTTTGACATAGCGCGTCTCGATACCATCAAGAGCGAAGAACAATCCTTTGCCGACCAGGCGAACCAGCAACGCATCACCATGCTCGCCTCGCTCATCGCGATCGTGGTTGCCTGCCTTGCAATTTGCATCTGGGCACTCTGGTCGTTCAATCGCTATGGTAAGGAGCTCAAACCCACCTTCACCGAAAAATACTGGCGCGATATTCCTGTTAAAGGCGAACACCCCGCTGTTGTTGGCCGCATCATACGCTTCGACAGGCCTGAGAACAGCGATCTTACCGTCACGCTGCTCAATCTGGTGAACCTCGGTGCGGTGCTCATCAACAAGGCGAGCTACGAAAAGGACGGGCTGCTCGGCAGCAAAACCGTGGAGGATTACTATCTCTCACGGGCGCCTGGTTATGAATCGAAGATCACCAAGGAGATCGACCGCCTCGCCTTCAACTTCCTCTTCGAAACGATCGGCGAAGGTGCAGAGTCGGTATGGCTCTCGTCCATCAATGAATACGCGAAGAAGAACCCCTCCACCTTCAGCGACAAGCTTGCCGATTGGCAGGGAGAAGTGACCGCGCGTACGATCAACGGACAGTACTTCGAGCCCTATTCCAAGGCGAAGCGCGCCACCATGACCGCCGTTGGTATCGCAGCATTCGTGATCATCATGCTCATCTCGATGTTCTTCGATAACTTCCTCATGGTAATTCCTGGCATCATCACGATGGTCTTCTTGCTCATCATCAGCCGTTTCATGGAACGCCGCACCCAAAAAGGTGCCGACGCTTATGCCAAGTGCGAAGCGCTCAAGCGCTGGCTGAAGGATTTCTCGCGCCTGAAGGAACGCCCTGTCCTCGACATTAAGGTGTGGGGCGAATTCCTCGTTTACGCGTACCTCTTCGGCATCGCTGATGAGGTGATCGACGAACTGCGCGACACCGTGCCTGAGCTATTCACGGAAGATGCCACGCTTGCCGCTTCGAGCTACTATGTGCCCTGGTGGTACATCTACTCGAGCCATTCGATGACGAATGGCATGCCAAGCTTCGCCAACAGCTTCGCAAGCTCGATCAATCAATCGGTTGCAGCGGTTCAATCGGCCGCATCGGGCAACTTCTCAAGCGGTGGCGGCTTCGGCGGCGGGTTCTCCGGTGGCGGTGGCGGTGGCTTCGGTGGTGGTGGCGGCGCCCGATGACAAACTACCCGGTCGTTCGACACCTTTTCGGACTTCGCGATCACCACTGTTTACCCGCTGTTTATCGTTTGAACCTATCTGCGTGCTATAGTTGATACGAACGAACACAACAGCAGTCTACGAAGAAAAGGAATCGCAATGGATCAGACAAGCTGCATCACCCTTATCGGAATGCCTGGCGCAGGAAAATCGACGCTCGGTGTCGTGCTCGCGAAGATCATGAACTACAACTTCATCGATGCCGACTTGCTTATCCAGAACCAGAGCGATAAGACCCTGCAGAAGATCATCGATGCTCTTGGTCCTGAAGGCTTCATCGAAGTTGAAAACGAGGTTTTGAGCACCCTTGAAGCGCAGCGAAGCGTTATTGCCACGGGTGGTTCGGCAGTCTATTCCGATGGCGCCATGACCCATCTTGCCACTCTCGGTCCCGTAGTCTACCTGCGTGTTTCTTACGATGAATTGAAGAATCGCTTGGGCGGCCTGCATGAACGCGGCGTTGTCATGAAGAACGGTACGGGCAGCCTACATGATCTTTTCGTAGAGCGTACGCCGCTGTATGAGAAATACGCCGACATCGTGCTTGATATCGATGGGCTCTCCGTACGCGACGCGGCCCATAAGCTCACGGATATGCTTTCTTTGGTTTAACGCAAATGCCGCCTATTCTGTATAGACTTAGTCTAAAATTTCATATACGACTAAATTCTAATGATTGAGGTGGCTAAAGCTATGCAGCACTCCGGACGCATCAGCGGAGCAACGAAACTGATCGGGCTGATCGGAAGCCCCGTACAAAATTCAGGTTCACCCAAGATTCACAACGCTGTGTTCGAGCATCTTGGGCTCGACTATGCCTATATCGCCTTTGATGTAGACAATGATCGTCTGGAAGACACCGTACGCGGCATGGCCGCCATGGGTTTTCTCGGCTATAACGTGACCACGCCCTGCAAGACCTTCGTTCTGCCCTTTCTCGACGAAGTCTCTGAAGCTGCCGAGATCATGGGAGCGGTGAACACCGTCGTCATCCAGGACGGACGCTCCCTTGGCGATAACGCCGATGGCGCCGCATTCATGCGTAATCTGGTGCTCAATGGTGTGGACATCCGCGGAAAGAAGATCACGGTCATGGGAGCAGGCGGAGCAGGATCCGCGCTCGTTACCCAAGCAGCGCTCGATGGCGTAGCCGAGATCGATATCTTCAACAGGAAAGATGAATTCTTCACTGGTGCCGAGGAACTGATCGAGCGTCTCAAGGACCACTCCCCCTGCAAAGTGGTGCTTTACGATTTGGAAGACGAAGAGCAATTGCGCGCTTCTATCGATGATTCCGCACTGCTCGTCAATGCAACTAGTGTGGGCACACCTGAAGTTCCCGGCTGCCTGGTTTCCCAAGACATGCTCCACAAAGACTTGATCATGGCAGACGTGGTGTATGTACCGCGTGACACTCAATTCGTAGAACTAGGGCGTGCCAACGGAAACAAGGTCATCGACGGATCGGGCATGTTCATGCAACAAGCCGCTATCGGTGAACGCCTGTGGATCGGACGCGAAATGCCCCTTGATTATGTGAAGGACACGTTCTTCCCCACCACGCAAAACCCGCTGATCGACCTGTTGAAATCATAGAGAAGCCCCGGGCGCCGCATCGCTTCCCACCAATAAGAAAGGTCACACGAAAAATGCGTGTGACCTGCGAAAACAGTGGCGGAGGAAGTAGGATTCGAACCCACGGTACCTCTCGGTACAACGGTTTTCAAGACCGCCGCTTTCAACCGCTCAGCCATTCCTCCGTATGCAAAACTGCGACCACTAGGATAGCACATAATAATGGAAATATCCCAAACTAACGACCAAGACTACATGCGCCTCGCGCTCGCCGAAGCACGCCTTGCTGAAGAAGCGGGCGAAGTACCGATCGGTGCGGTCGTAGTTTGCAACGGCGAAGTGATCGCCCGCGCCCACAATACGCGCGAGACCGATCGCAACCCTGCAGGGCACGCAGAGTTCAGCGCCTTGCTCGCTGCCGCAAAAAGACTCGATGCTTGGCGCCTCTCCGACTGCACGGTCTATGTAACGCTCGAACCGTGCATCATGTGCGCAGGGCTCATGCATCAAGCGCGCATCGCACGCTGCGTCTATGGCGCTGCCGACCCAAAGGCCGGCGCGCTCGGCAGTCTCTACGAGATACATCGCGACACACGTCTTAATCACACGTTCGCCGTTGAAGCTGGCGTACTTGAAGATGAATGCGCTAGCATACTTAAAGCGTTCTTTGCTGCCAAGCGCGCACAGAACAAGCAAAAGAAGAAAGATATTTGCTCATGAATTACGTAAAGCTCATCGCACCCGCAAAGATCAACCTGGTGCTTGCCGTCGGCGAAAAACTCCCTGATGGCTACCATGAAGCACACACGATCTTGCAAGCGCTCGCTCTTCACGACACACTTGAGATCCGCTCGTTTCCTGCAGAGCCTGACGCAGGCCTGAGCATCGTACTCAAATGCGAGAGCAGCAATATGATCGATCGACTCGCGATCGACCAAGAGGACAATATCGTCTACAAAGCTGCCGTAGAACTTGCTAGCGCACTCGGCCGCGCAGAAGACGAGGAGATTCACATCTACTTGGCGAAGCAGATTCCCTTCGAGGCTGGTTTGGGCGGTGGGTCTTCCGATGCCGCGGCAACGCTCAAAGGTCTTTCCGCGCTTTGGGGTATCGACCCACTCGACTCGGCAGTGATCGAGGTTGCCGCGAAACTTGGTGCTGATGTGCCCTTCTTCCTCTATGGCGGCTGCGCCTACTTAGATGGCAAAGGCGATCATTTCGTACATGCGCTCGAACCACGCAAAGGCTTCCTAGCGCTCATCCGCCCTGAAGGCAGCGGCGTTTCATCGAAAGAAGCCTATGAACGCTTCGACGAAGCGCCAGAATACCCTACCCCCGAATTCATCCAGGAAGTTGCTGGTTGCATGCAGGCGAGCGAAGTCACTCCTTGGAACAACCTCACCCCCGCGTCGCTTAGCTTGAAGCCGGAGCTGCAAGAGGTCTTCGACCTCATCGAAGGATCGGCCAAGGCGAACGCCCAGGTGCTCTGCGGAAGCGGGTCGGCCGTGGCGGCATTGTGCGACTCCTACGAAGACGCTTGTGCGCTCTCAACCGAAGCACGCAAGCGCGGATTCTACAGTCGCGTTACATCTTTCGCTTCAGTGGGTGCTGAAGTGTTAAAACAGTACTAGCAAGCGTGTTCTGAATAGAACCTACCAAAAGGAGTTCTCATGATCGCTTTGATCGTTGTTCTTATCATCATCGCCATTTTGGTGATCGCCGTAATTGTTCTTTACAACAACCTCGTACAGCTACGCAACCGTGTTGACAATGCTTGGTCGCAGATCGATGTGCAGCTGCAGCGCCGCTTGGATCTGATTCCCAATCTTGTCGAGACCGTGAAGGGATATGCTTCGCATGAACGCGGCACCTTCGAAGCGGTAACACAAGCGCGCAATGCGGTCATGGCGGCTTCCACGCCCGAAGCGAAGATGGAAGCAGACAACGTGCTCACCGGCACGCTGAAGAGCCTCTTCGCGGTTGCTGAAGCCTACCCCGACCTAAAGGCGAATACCAACTTCCAGCAGCTCCAGGCCGAGCTCACCAACACCGAAGACAAGATCAGCTACATGCGTCAGAGCTACAACGATACGGTGCTCAATTACAACAACGCCATCCAAACCTTCCCAGGGAATATCCTGGCAGGCATGTTCAACTTCACGAAGCGCGACGGCTTCGATGCGAACGCGGCAGCCGCAGGCGCACCCGTTGTCTCATTCGATCAGGGCAACTCAGAAGGCGTGCCGCCCGTCAACTTTGCCGCTGCACCCCTCGACCCTCCACAAGCGCCGCATCTCGATTCCAAGGAATAGATGACAAACTACCCGGTCGTTCGTCATCTATAGAATCAGAGTAGTTCGGAGGCTTCGAGCCACTCTTCTTCGAGCTCACCGAGATCCCTTTGGAGCTGGGCGATACGCTCCTGAATCTCACCGAGGGCAACGTAGTCGCTCGGATCTGCTTGCGCTTGTTCGTCTTGAGCTTGAGCGATCTTCCCTTCAAGAGTTTGCATGCGACGTTCGAGCGAGTTCACGCGCTTGCGCACTTCGCGCAACTCCCCACCACTCAGCTTCGGGATCGCGCTCACCTGAGCGTTTTCCGCCTGAGCCTCTCCCTCAACCGTAGGGGCGGCATCTTCGCTCACACCGAAGCGCCTACGACCTCGCCTCTCCCGAGCAACATCCAGCAACTCCAAATATTCCTCTGCCCCACGCGGCACATGCCGCAACGTCCCATCGATCAGGGCAAATTGATGATCCGTCACGCGCTCCATCATGTAACGATCGTGCGTTACCATGATCAACGTGCCGGGCCAGGAATCGAGCAGATTCTCCATGGCAACGAGCATATCGATATCCATATCGTTGCTCGGCTCATCGAGGATAAGAACGTTGGGCGCATCGAGCAAGATGAGCATGAGCTGCATCCTGCGCTTCTGTCCGCCCGATAGCGCTTTCACCTGCGTGTTGAGGTACGCTTTCTCGAATCCCAACTGCTCGAGCAGCGCTGCAGGTGAAACGATCTTCCCCTCGATCTCATAATGCGATTGATAGCGTGTGAGCACCTCGCGCACGAGCGAATCACCCAATTCTTCAAGCTCGTTCAATGCCTGGCTCAAAAAGGCGATCTTGACGGTCTTCCCCACTTCGATCTTTCCCCGCGAAGGCCTGAGGTGTTGCTGGAGAACCTCGAGCAGGGTCGACTTACCAGCGCCGTTTTCGCCAAGCACGCCATAGCGATCCCCTGGCCCGATAAGCCAGGTTATATCGCGCAGTACTGGCTCTGTATTCTCATCGAAGCCAAACGTCACATCCGTGAGTTCGATACATTTCTTCCCCAAACGCGAAATGGCAGCACGTTTCAGCTCAACGCTGTTACGGATAGGAGGCTCTTGCGCGATAAGCTCGCGCGCCGCTTCAACATGGAACTTCGGCTTGGTCGAACGCGCCCGCGCTCCCCGCGAAAGCCAGGCGAGCTCACGACGCGCCAAATTACGTCGCTTGCGCTCGGTCTGCTCGATGATCCGATCACGCTCAACGCGCTGCTGCACGTACGCCGAATAGCCTCCCTCGAAGCCTTCAACAACACCATCATGCACTTCCCACATCGAAGTGCACACCTCATCCAGAAACCAACGGTCATGCGTAACCACCACAAGCGCCCCCTGCTTCTTCGAGAAGCGCCGGCGCAGGTGCTCAGCAAGCCAGTGAATGCCTTCGATATCAAGATGATTGGTGGGCTCATCGAGCAAGACGATATCCGCATCGGCGATGAGCACGCGCGTAAGATCGACGCGTCTACGCTGCCCGCCCGAAAGCGAACCAATACGTGCGCTCGGATCAAGATCGCCTACCAGATTATCGAGGATCTCGCGCACGCGCGCATCGGATGCCCACACATATTCGGGTGTGTCACCCAAGATGCTTGCAAGCACCGTTGCATTATCATCAAGAGCATCTTTTTGAGCAAGCGTAACAACGCGCACACCACGCGTGCGCAGAACTCGCCCCTCATCAGGTTCGATCGTGCCATCAAAGAGCCGCAACAACGACGATTTCCCGTCGCCATTCTTGCCAACCACACCGATCACATCGCCATCATCGATACCGAGCGAAAGCGACTCGAAGATGACCTTCGTAGGATATTCAAGATGAACGTTCTCGCAACCTAAAAGAAATGCCATATGCTCCAACTTCTTGTTCGTGCAGCTCTTACTCTGCCTCTTTCATTATAGCCTGCGTCTCGAACGCTCTTTTCAGACTGCCTCGGGAAATGGCCCCTGCGCTGCTCGCACGAAAAAGCGGCAGCCGAAGCTGCCGCTTTGAATTCGATTCGAATGCCCCTTATGAAGCTCTTCGCTCTCAGAAGCACTCCTGCTGCCAGCAAGCAACGCTGAGCTCATCCTTACGATGCTCGCTACTCGCCAGATGATCCACCTTCGGCGGCATCAGCAGATTCCGCTTGAGCCGAAAGACTCTCGGTCGTAGCATTGTCATTCGTTGATGCAGCAGCACTCGATCCTGTCGTACCACTTGTTGAAGACTCGCTCTGAGCGCTCGAAGCTGCCGAGGATGAACTCTGGCTACTTGTTGCGCTCTTTGTAGCAGAGGTACTCGAAGCGCTCTTTGTTGCCGGAGCTGATTTCCTGGTAGCATCCCATTTGCCGCTCGAATTCACATGGTACTTGCCGATCCAAGTATTCGTAGCCATCACGCCATCGGATCCCACATAGTAGTTGCCGATCCACTTGCCTTTCTGCATGATGCCCCAGTTGTTGAAGTAATACCACTTGCCAGAATCCTTGACCCAGCCCGTCTTCATCTTGCCTGAGCTCTTGTCGAAGTAGTACTTATCCTTGTTCACGTCATACATGCCCGTGATCATGGCTCCGTCGAAGCCGAAGAGATAGTAGCCGTTCTTGACCCACGTCAGTGTTCCGACATACATAGCACCTGAAGGCTTATAGTAGTACCACTTTCCGCTCTCTTTACTCCAGCCTGTTTTCATAGCGCCAGTCTTGCTATCGAGAAGGTAGGTCTCTTCGCCGACCGCCGTCTTACCCGTCTGCATCACGCCTGTACCTAGGTAATACCACTTGCCTTTTACCTTCTGCCAGCCCGTTTTCATGGCGCCATCAGAACCGTAATAGTACCAGTTGCCATTAGCCTTCTGCCAACCGGTCTTCATATATCCTTTGCTATCGAACTGGTACCACTTGCCATTAATGGCGATCGCTTCATTGCGCGGATACTGCTTCCCGGTCGCCTTCTGCTGAGCACTGTTGTACTTATACCACCATTTGCCGCCCGACTTCTTCCAACCATTAGAAGAAACGACTGGTGCGACCTTGATCGAAGAGATGACCGGGTTCTTGAAGGCCGAATTGACGAACATGCCGCCATAGATATATTTGGTGTTCAAGATCTTATCGACTACATCCATGCCACTCGTCACGTGACCGAACGCAGCATACTCACCATCCCAACTGGGAGTATCTTTCAGCGTGATGAAGAACTGCGAGCTTGCACTGTTGTAATCAGTTGCGCGTGCCATCGAAATGACGCCACGCTTATGAGAGATCGGGTTGTTCCATCCGTTCTTAGCGAACTCGCCCTTGATGTTGGTACCGCTTCCGCCCGTGCCATCACCCTTCGGATCGCCACCCTGGATGCAGACATTCCACTCAACACGATGGAAGGTCAGTCCGTCATAGAAACCGCTACGAGCGAGCTTCACGAAGTTATCGACCGTGATAGGAGCAGCTTTACGGTCGAGCTCTACGGTTACCGTACCATAGTCCTTGATCTCGATCTTCGCCATGTACTTATCAGCTTCAGCAGCATACGCCTTCTCGGGGGTCTGCACGAAAGCGATCCCAACACAAAGAAGAACGCTTGCAAAAAGCGCAATGAAAGATGCTTTGAGCACCCCAAAAGGCTTCTTTCTTACGTCTTCCATCCGTACTCCTCTCACCAATAGAAAGCTTCATTCATTCGTATCAATGCTCTATTGAGTCAATCGATACCGAATTGTAACTTTTGGTTTCAGAGGGGTCAATCGGTTAAGAAGAACCTCACAGAAAGAGCGTTAAAACACTCAAGCAGAACAGTGCACCTAGAGACAATAACAAATACCAACAATTTCAAGGCGCTTCGATGGAAAACGCCTCACACACGAAACGACCACCCTGAAGGTGGCCGTTTCGTTCATTTGACGGATGATGGAAAGCTATTTGATGACGAGGATCGGAATGGTGGATTCGCGGAGCACCGCATAGCTGACCGAGCCGATAACACCACGAATCGCGCCAAGACCACGTGAGCCCATCACGATAAGATCGGCTTCGATCTCCTTTGCAAACTCGATGATATCGTCTGCTGGCGTATAGCCAGGAATGACATCGATCGTGACTTGATCTTCAACACCCTCGATCGCAACGCCTAAACCTGCTTTCACCTTTTCAGACTCTTCGGCGATCGTGCGGTTATAAAGGTCCATGACATCTTCGACTGAAAGCAGATACTGTTCAGGATCGAAAGACGAATTGTTAAAACTTGCAGGAAGCTGCGCGTTGGGATGCGTAGTAACGAACACTACATGGATGCGAACCTCAGGATCGACAAGTGCGAAATCGCGCGCTTTCATGACCGCATCGACTGCATGATCTGATCCATCATAGGCAACGACTATATTATTGAACACCATCTTGGCTACCCTTTTCTTTCTCTAGAATCCACTGGCAGACCAGCCGATTCAAACCCCTACCCTCAAGCCCGTTCCATCATGTGAAGCAGGCATGAATCAAGTCTAGCATTCTTCAATGGAATTGCTCGATATTTAGCAATTCTGCAACTTTGCCGCTACTTTTTCCGTAGAAGAATATTTTGTGCGCTTATGCGTTTGTTACAAAAACATGTTCACGTGTTTCTGCTAGTATCAATCTATGAACTGGGCAAACGAATCGAGGAAGTGCCATGCGTCCTAAAAACAAGACCATTTCAGCCCAAGATACTCACGCGCAAGTTTCGCGTGAAAAACTGCTCGATGCTGCGATCGCACTCGTCAACGAATCGGGCATGAGCTCGCTTACGATTCGCAATATCTGCGACAAAGCGGGCATTTCTACGGGCAGCTTCTACAACCTCTTTGAAGGCAAGGACGATCTTGTTTCCTATTACCTTCGTGATGTATTCATCGCCTACAAGCAGAAGGCTGAAGAAGAGGCCTCGGGGCGTACCGCACTTGAGAAGATCATCCTCATCTATCGCTTCTATATCGATTGCATCCTCGAAACAGGACTCGAATTCGTCACTGGTCTCTATTCAGCCATGACCAACCCTGTGTTCAACTTCCTTGAGCGCGATGCCGACGAAGAAGTGGTGCTCGATCGCTGTCGCCAGTATCTTGAAGAAGGCATCGAAGCCGGTGAAGTAAAAGCCGATATCAACATGAATGAAGCGCTCATGCGTATCGCGATCATCATCACAGGCAACATCTACTATTGGTGCGTCTTCGATGGACGAGTCGATCTTGCCTACCAAGCCGATTCGATGCTGCAAAGCTACCTGAGCACGCTCTCGACCGATCCCAACTGCACCTTCGACGTTCCTACCATCCCTCACGACACGAACGCTCTCATCTAAGGTGACAAACCACCCGGGGCAAGTTCAGACGATCATTGCACCTTCTGCTAATACTTCCTGCATTGCTTCTGA